>Ga0105055_10001359_pt1 | contig 39592 bp, 39 predicted proteins | sample BON03_FD_78090 | JGI IMG/M metagenome (GOLD analysis project Ga0105055, IMG submission 78090) | Freshwater microbial communities from Lake Bonney liftoff mats and glacier meltwater in Antarctica - BON-03 | ecosystem: Environmental > Aquatic > Freshwater > Ice > Glacier meltwater | place: Lake... | reverse complement strand
CACCGCCTACCTCGGCATCGTGGGCCAGCACGGCGAAACGCCCGACCCTGAAGCGCTCACGGTGGAGGAGCGCACCGTGCTCGAACACTGGCAACAGGCCGAGGGCGCGGCATTGGCGGCGGTGTTTGGCCCGTTCCGCAACCTGGACGAGGGTGGCTACGGCTTGACACTGCACCGATAATTCGGTGTTGTGCAACGTCCGACCAGGGCGACCACCCTTTGAAGGACCGCCATGCGAAAAAAATACCCCCTGCGCCCCGAGGGCAAACACCCCGATCGCGTGCTCGAAGCTGTCAAGCACGACATCCGCAAATACATCCAGCGCGAACGCCGCCGCGAGCTGCCAGAAGGGGCCCATTTCTGGGATTTCGACTGCCGCTTTGGCCCCATTCAGGCCGAGGCGCAGACCGTGCACCCGGCCGCGTTGGTCGCCGCGCTCGATGCGCTGGCCCGGACCGGCGCCGAGCAGTGCTACGTGGAGGTGCTGGCCAAGGCGGCGGTGCGCCGGCCTCACGTGGCAGGCGAGCCCGCTGCACAGGGCGATGACCCGGCTGCCCCACAATCCTCAGATGGCTTCATCCCCGACCCGACCCAACCCGCCGACCGCCCTGCGTGAGGTTGTTAACGACACACCTCTAGAGGGCGAGTTTCGGCGTTTTCAAGGCTCGCCCTTCGAACTTTTTTTGCCCTACCCGCCAGCGGGCGACCAGCCTAAAGCGATTGAGAAACTGGTCGAGGGCATCAACGACGGCGAGGTATTTCAGACCCTGCTCGGCGTGACTGGCTCAGGCAAAACCTTCACCATGGCCAACGTGATCGCCCGCATGGGGCGCCCAGCCATCGTGTTCGCGCCCAACAAAACGCTGGCTGCGCAGCTGTATTCGGAGTTTCGCGAGTTCTTTCCCAAGAACGCGGTCGAGTACTTCGTTAGCTACTACGACTACTACCAGCCCGAGGCCTATGTGCCGCAGCGCGACCTGTTCATCGAGAAAGACAGCGCGATCAACGAGCACATCGAGCAGATGCGGCTTAGCTGCACCAAGAGCATCCTGGAGCGGCGCGATGTGATCATCGTCGCCACCGTGTCGGCCATTTACGGCATCGGCAAGCCCGAGAGCTACCACCAGATGGTGATGCTGCTGCGGGTGGGCGACAAGATGGGCCAGCGCGATCTGATCGCGCAGCTGGTGCGCATGCAGTACGGCCGCAACGAGGCCGATTTTTCGCGCGGCAAATTCCGTGTACGCGGCGACACGATTGACGTATTCCCGGCCGAGCACAGCGAGATGGCGATCCGCATCGAGCTGTTCGACGACGAGATCGAGACGCTGCAGCTGTTCGACCCGCTGACCGGTAAGGTGCGCCAGAAAATCCCGCGCTTCACCGTGTACCCCAGCAGCCACTACGTAACGCCGCGCGAGCAGGTGCTGAGCGCGGTGGAGGCCATCAAGCTGGAACTGGCCGACCGGCTCAAGGAGCTGACCGGCATGGGCAAGCTGGTGGAGGCGCAGCGGTTGGAGCAGCGCACCCGCTTTGACTTGGAAATGCTGAGCGAGGTGGGCCATTGCAAGGGCATTGAGAACTACTCGCGCCATCTTTCCGGCAGTGCGCCGGGCGAGCCGCCGTCCACACTCACCGACTACCTGCCGAAAGACGCGCTGATGTTTCTGGACGAGAGCCATGTGCTCATGGGCCAGTTTGGCGGCATGTACAACGGCGATCGCTCGCGCAAGACCACGCTGGTTGAATACGGCTTTCGCCTGCCCAGCGCGCTGGACAACCGCCCGCTCAAGCTCGACGAATTCGAGCAGCGCATGCGCCAGGTGGTGTTTGTCTCTGCCACGCCGGCTGACTACGAGAACACGCATTCTGGACAGGTGGTCGAGCAGCTGGTGCGGCCCACCGGTCTGGTCGATCCGCTGGTGGAAGTGCGCCCGGCCACGCACCAAGTAGACGATGTGTTGCAGGAAATCCGCATCCGCGCAGACAAAAACGAGCGCGTTCTCATCACCACGCTGACCAAGCGCATGGCCGAGCAGCTGACCGACTACCTGACTGAAAACGGCGTCAAGGTGCGCTACCTGCACAGCGACATCGACACGGTGGAGCGGGTCGAGATCATCCGCGACCTGCGCCTGGGCGCGTTCGACGTGTTGGTTGGCATCAACCTGCTGCGTGAGGGGCTGGACATTCCCGAGGTCTCGCTGGTGGCGATTCTAGATGCCGATAAGGAGGGCTTTCTGCGCTCTGAGCGCAGCCTGATCCAGACCATGGGCCGGGCCGCGCGCAACCTGGAAGGTCGCGCCATTTTGTACGCCGACCGCATCACCAACTCGATGGCACGCGCCATCGGTGAAACCGAACGCCGTCGCGAGAAACAGGTGGCGCACAACCTGGCCATGGGCATCACGCCCAAGGCGCTGAACAAGCGCGTCAAAGACCTGATTGATGGCGTCTACAGCGAGAAGGCCGGCCGGGAAGCCGATCGCCTCGCGGCCGAGAGCGCGCTGCGTGCCAGCGTGGACGACATGAGCGCGAAGGATGTGTCGCGCGAGATCAAGCGGCTGGAAAAGTTGATGCTGGATCACGCGCGCAACCTCGAATTCGAGAAAGCCGCCAGCGTGCGCGACCAGCTCAGTCACCTCAAAGCCCAGGTGTTTGGGTCTGCAGGCCACGACCAGGTGGCCTGAAGGAGCCGCTGTCAGCCTTGGCAGGGATTTCTCGCGCTGCAAGCCCCAAGCGCGATCGCCGCCATGCGGCAGATGCGCAGCCGCAGATTCCGGACGCTGGACACTGAGCGCCCTGCCTAGCCGGGCTCTACAGTGCGCATGGGCCTCAATTTGTCCTAGACAAACGCTTTTTTTGGCGCTATGATGTTGACTAATTCAGTGGGACATCGTGGTAAACTTGACAACAACAGTCGGGAATGTCCAGCCCCTGAGTTGTAGCCCGCTTAGCGGGTGAGGGTGGGAAAAAATAAAGGTCTGAAACGGGTGTTTCAGACATTCATTTAACGACAGACAAGCTAACCAGAAGGAGCTCAAAAATGCGCCTCACGACCAAAGGCCGCTTCGCGGTCACCGCCATGATCGATTTGGCTCTGCGCCAAAACAATGGCCCAGTTACCCTCTCGGCTATCAGCCAACGGCAGCAAATTTCGCTGTCCTACCTCGAGCAGCTGTTCGGCAAATTGCGTCGCCACGAGCTGGTAGAGTCCACACGTGGTCCTGGGGGCGGCTACACCCTGGGCCGCAAGGCCTCAGAAATCACTGTGGCCGACATCATCGTTTCGGTTGACGAACCGATTGACGCCACCCAATGTGGCGGCAAAGAAAACTGCACAGGCGACGGCAGCCGATGTATGACGCATGAGCTGTGGGCTGCGCTGAATACCCGGATGGTGGATTTTCTTGACTCGGTGAATCTGCAAGCGCTGGTTAACGACCAGCTGGCCAAAGGCTTGGTGGTTGAGAATGCGCCGCTGGTCAAGCGTGCGATTTCCAGCCCCTCTGTGGTCAAACCGATCCGCGTCAACGCACCGAATTCGGTCTTTGCCCTCGGTGCTGCATTCATGAAATAACGCGGTGCAAACGGCCACCCCAGCCGAGTGCACACCCCAAACCCTCGGCCCAGTCTCTTGCCCAATAGGCCCACAGCACTCTTTTGAAGCGACACCCATGAGCACGCCCCATTTCCCCATTTATCTGGATTACAGCTCCACCAACCCCTGCGACCCCCGGGTAGTGGATGCCATGATTCCCTGGCTGCGCGAAAATTTTGGCAATCCCGCTTCCCGCAGCCACGCTTGGGGCTGGGAAGCAGAAAAAGCGGTCGAGACAGCGCGCGAGCAAATCGCGTCCCTGATTGGAGCTGACCCTCGCGAGATTGTCTGGACCAGCGGCGCCACAGAGTCCAACAATCTGGCCTTGAAAGGTGCAGCGCACTTTTACAAGACCAAAGGCAAACACCTGATCACGGTCAAGACAGAACACAAAGCGGTGCTCGACTCCATGCGTGAGCTGGAGCGCCAGGGCTTTGAAGTAACCTATCTGGATGTGCAAGCCGACGGCTTGGTCAACCTCGATTCGTTCAAAGCCGCCATCCGGCCCGACACCATCTTGGCCTCGATCATGTTCGTGAACAACGAAATCGGGGTGATCCAAGACATTACCGCCCTCGGCTTGATTTGCCGCGAAAAAGGCGTCATTCTTCACGTGGATGCAGCCCAGGCTACTGGTCGGGTCGACATTGACCTGACCAGCCTGCCAGTCGATCTGATGAGCCTGACCGGGCACAAGTCTTATGGTCCGAAAGGTATTGGCGCGCTGTATGTGCGGCGCAAGCCCCGCATTCGTCTTGAAGCCCAAATGCACGGTGGTGGCCACGAGCGCGGCATGCGCTCCGGCACCCTGCCTACTCACCAGTGCGTGGGTATGGGCGAGGCTTACCGCATCGCCAAGGAAGAGATGCACGCAGAAAACACCCGCATTCGCGCTCTGCACGACCGCCTGATCGCTGGCCTGAAGGACATCGAAGAGGTGTTCATCAACGGCCACGAAACGCAGCGTGTGCCGCACAACATCAACATGAGTTTCAACTATGTCGAGGGCGAGTCGCTCATCATGGGCATCAAAGGCTTGGCGGTTTCTAGCGGCTCGGCCTGTACCTCTGCCAGCCTGGAGCCCAGCTATGTGCTGCGTGCCCTGGGCCGCAGCGACGAGCTGGCACACAGCAGCCTGCGCATGACGCTTGGCCGCTGGACCACCGAAGAAGAAATTGATTACGCTGTTGGTACGATCAAAGAGAACGTGGCGAAGCTGCGCGAGTTGTCTCCCCTGTGGGAAATGTTCAAAGACGGTATAGATTTGTCCACCATCCACTGGGCGGCTCATTAAAGGAGATTGACATGGCTTATTCTGAAAAAGTGGTGGACCATTACGAAAACCCCCGCAACGTCGGCTCGTTCGACAAGGGAGATGAGTCTGTTGGCACCGGCATGGTGGGGGCACCTGCTTGCGGCGACGTGATGAAGCTGCAAATCAAGGTGAACCCGATCAGCGGCGTCATCGAAGATGCGCGCTTCAAGACCTATGGCTGCGGTTCGGCCATCGCGTCGAGCTCGCTGGTGACAGAGTGGGTCAAAGGCAAAACGCTGGATCAGGCGGCGGCACTTAAAAACAGCGAAATTGCCGAAGAGTTGGCCTTGCCACCAGTGAAGATTCATTGCTCCATCTTGGCTGAAGATGCCATCAAGGCGGCGGTGGACGACTACCGCAAGAAACACACCCACTGAGCTTAAGCGGCTGTTGTGGTGCGTTGTGTGTGAACACTTCGGCGAACCACCCACAGACCAGCGTAACACCCAGAAAGTTCAGCTAGCCATGTCCATCTCCATTTCCGAAGCAGCCGCTCGCCATGTCACCCGCTACATCACCAAGCGTGGCAAGGGCGTGGGGGTGCGGCTGGGTGTCAGGACCACCGGCTGTTCTGGTTTGGCTTACAAGCTGGAATACGCAGATGAGATCGCGCCGGAAGACGTGGTGTTTGAGGACAACGGCGTCACGGTGTTGGTTGACCCCAAGAGCCTGGCTTACATAGACGGCACCGAGCTCGATTTTGTGCGCGAAGGCCTCAACGAGGGGTTTCGCTTCGTCAACCCCAACGAGCGCGACCGTTGTGGTTGTGGCGAGAGCTTCAGGATTTGATCCGTTTGGGTCTGTCCGGCACGCCGCCAGCGCTGTACCGCCCTGGCGGTTTTTTCGTTTTGATTCGCTGACTTTTCACACGTATCGCGTTGACCTCTTCCCCAAGTCATGACCCTCAGCCTGCAATCTACCGATTTCGACATCTTTGGCTTGGCGCCGCGATTCGCGATCGACCGCGCGGCGCTCGACGCACGCTGGAAAGACCTGCAGCGCGAAGCCCATCCCGACCGCTTTGCCACCGCGCCGGCTGCGGCGCAGCGTGAGGCCATGCAATGGTCGGTGCGCATCAACGAGGCCTATCAGCGCCTCAAGGACCCGCTCAAGCGCGCTGCTTATTTGTGCGAGCTCAACGGTGCGCCGATTCATGCTGAGGACAACACCGCCATGTCGCCCGCGTTTCTTATGCAGCAAATGCAGTGGCGCGAAGACCTCGATGAAGCAGACACGCCAGCCGATCTGGAGCGCATGGCGGAGGACGTGGCGGTCGCGCGGCGCGCGATGCTGGAGGCGCTGCAGCACGCCGCCGATGTGCAGCTGGATCACGCTGCGCTGGCGCAACAGGTGAGATCCCTCATGTTCGTCGAGCGCTTTGCCCGCGATGTCGATGCCCGCCTGGATCAACTGGGACAATAGAGTTCCTAGAAAGCACACCGATTCATGTCACTTTTGCAGATTTCTGAACCCGGCCAATCGCTGGACCCGCACCAGCGCCGTGTGGCGGTGGGCATTGACCTGGGCACCACCCACTCGCTGGTGGCGGCTGTGCGCCACGGTGTGGCCGAATGCCTGCCGGCAGCCGACGGGCGCGTGTTGTTGCCCAGTGTGGTGCGTTACCTCGACCCGGCCGCAGGTGGTGCGGGCCGCGAGATCGGCTTTGAGGCGCTGGCGGCCCAGGTACAAGACCCCGCCAACACGGTGAGCTCGGTCAAACGCCTGATGGGGCGTAGCCCAGCGCAGGTAGTGGGTGCTGACAAGCTGCCCTACACAATCGTTGAAGACCAGGGCATGGCGGTGATTGAAACGGTGGCCGGGCGCAAAACGCCGATGGAGGTGAGCGCCGAAATCCTGGCCATGCTGCGTTTTAGGGCTGAAGACAGCTTCGATGACGAGCTTTACGGTGCCGTCATCACCGTGCCCGCGTATTTCGACGATGCACAGCGGCAAGCAACCAAAGATGCCGCCAAGCTTGCCGGCATCAACGTGCTGCGCTTGATCAATGAGCCCACCGCCGCTGCCATCGCCTACGGGCTGGACAACGCGGCCGAAGGCGTCTATGCCATCTACGATCTCGGTGGCGGCACTTTCGACATCTCCATCCTGCGCTTGACCCAGGGCGTGTTCGAGGTCATGGCCACCGGCGGTGACTCGGCACTGGGCGGCGATGACTACGATCAGTGCTTGCTCGCCTGGGTTCTGCAGCAGCAGGGCGCGCACGCAGCGCTCTCGGCCAGCGAGCGCGCAGCACTGAGTGCCGAAGCGCGCCGCTGCAAAGAAGCGCTGTCTGAAGAGCCTGACCAGGTGGTGTTTGCCGCCACAGTCGCAGGCAAGCAGATTGACCAAGTGGTACGCCCTGCCGATTTCGAGGCCTGTGTCGCTGCGCTCACCGCCCGCACCATGGGCGCTGTGCGCAAGGTGTTGCGCGATGCTGGCATCACGGCGAGCCAAGCCAACGGCGTGGTGATGGTCGGTGGCTCTACCCGCATGCCGGCGATCCGCCGCGCTGTCGGCGAATTTTTTGGCCAGACCCCGCTGACCAACCTCAATCCCGACGAAGTTGTGGCGCTTGGCGCTGCCATCCAGGCCAACGCGCTGGCGGGCAACAGCCGCGATGGCGATCTGCTGCTGCTGGATGTGATTCCGCTGTCGCTCGGGATAGAGACCATGGGCGGTCTTGTCGAGCGCATCGTGCCGCGCAACAGCGCCATTCCCACCGCGCTGGCGCAAGACTTCACCACCTACCACGATGGCCAGACCGCGCTGGCGGTGCATGTGGTGCAGGGCGAGCGCGATCTGGTGGCTGACTGCCGCAGCCTAGCGCGCTTCGAGCTGCGCGGCATTCCGCCCATGGTGGCGGGCGCGGCGCGGATCCGCGTCACCTTCACAGTCGACGCCGACGGTCTGCTCTCGGTGAGCGCGAAAGAGCAGGGCAGCGGTGTCGAGGCACGGGTGGACGTGAAGCCCGCCTATGGCCTGTCCGACGAACAGATCGCCACCATGCTGAAAGAAAGCTTCGCTACCGCACAGCAAGACATGGCGGTACGCGCCTTGGTCGAAGCCCGCGTCGATGCCGACCGCCTGATCGCCGCTACCCGCAGCGCGCTGCAGGCCGATGGTGGCTTGCTGTCGGCACCCGAACTTGTTGCCGTCGAATCCCTCATCGACTCGCTGGCCGACAAGGCCCGCCAGAGCGAAAGCGCTGCCAACATCGAATCCGCCACCGAAGCGTTGGGCAAGGGCACCGAGGCCTTTGCTGCGCTGCGTATGAACCAGGGCATCCGAAAAGCCCTGTCGGGCAAGAAGCTCGAAGAAGTCTGAATATGCCCACCATCAAAATCCTTCCCCATCCCGAATACTGCCCACAGGGCATCGAGGTCACTGCACCCGCCGGCACCTCGATCTGCGAGGCACTGCTTGACAACAACATCTCCATCGAACACGCATGTGACATGGTGTGCGCCTGCACCACCTGCCATGTGATCGTGCGCGAGGGCATGAGCGGCTTAAACGAAATTGAAGATGGCGAAGAAGACATGCTCGACCGCGCCTGGGGCCTGGAGCCCAATTCGCGTCTGTCTTGCCAGACCATCCTGGCGCAGCAGGACGTGACAATCGAGATTCCAAAGTACTCGGTGAACCACGCCAAAGAACTGCACTGACCTCCACACGCCCCCGCTCGCGGGTCGCTGCCTACCGAGGGGGCTGGCCCCGCTTGGGTTGTACAGGCGCCGGATCGTCTTGACCCCAGCGCGCCATCGCATCACTCTGGAGACAAAAACTTGCGCCAAATCGTCCTCGACACCGAAACCACCGGCCTTTCGGCCGAAAATGGCGACCGCATCATTGAGATTGGCTGCGTGGAGCTGCTGCACCGCAAGCTCACCGGCAACAACCTGCATTTTTATGTAAACCCCGAGCGTGACAGCCACGAAGACGCGCTCAAGGTACACGGCATCAGCAACGAGTTCTTGCGCGACAAGCCCAAGTTTGGCCAGATCGTCGCTGAGCTGCTCGACTATCTGCGGGGCGCTGAGCTCATCATCCACAACGCGCCGTTTGACATCAGCTTTCTGAACAAAGAGCTGCAGCGGCTGGACCGCCCGCCTATGCACAGCGCGATCGCATCGGTGACCGACACGCTGGTCATGGCCAAAGACATGTTCCCCGGCAAGCGCAACGGTCTGGATGCGCTGTGCGACCGTCTGGGCGTCGACAACGCCAGCCGCACGCTGCACGGCGCCTTGCTCGATGCCGAGCTGCTGGCAGACGTCTACATCAACATGACACGTGGTCAAGAGGCGCTCATCATGGAGCTGAGCGAGGGGACCAGCGAGGGAGGCGAATGGGCGCAGGTCGACCTGAGTGGTATCGAGCTATTTGTGCTGCGAGCCAACGCGCATGAAAGTGCTGCGCACGAAACGCTACTGGGTGAGATTGACAAGTCCAGCAAAGGACGCACTGTCTGGCGCCAACACGAGGCGGCCTAAAATCGCTGGCTCGCCAGCTGCGCCCAGAAAAAAGCGGTCTATAATTTGAGGCTTCCGGCAAATCGGGCCAAGATTGTCGGGCGGTTAGCTCAGTGGTAGAGCACTGCCTTCACACGGCAGGGGTCGCAGGTTCGAACCCTGCACCGCCCACCAAGAACATGCCCCGTAAGTCTCTGATTTACGGGGCTTTTTCTTGGCTTCCTGACATGGCTTGTGCGGGGTTTTCTGCCAGGACCTCTCGGCACAAATTTGGCACTCTGGGTTGTGCAGTGATCATGGCTGACCGCGCCCCCATTGTTGGACCGCCATGGCTTTGTGTCTCGCAATGGCAGCAACAAGGCGGCTTCAGCAGGCTCAGCGCGAGCCGGGGTGAAAGGTCGCGCGGTGTGCTTGAGCCTGAGATGGGGGCTCTTGGCCTCGGGCCGAACACGGACCCCGCGCGTGCTGCGCGGGGCGCAACCTCAGGGGTTGCAGTAGGGGCAGTGTGCCGGTGACGCCTCGACGAGGTCTGTTCGCCAGACCGTTTGGCGGTGTTTGCAGGCCACACAGCCCCAAATTTCGCCGCGCTTGGCGCTGGTGGGTGTACCGCAGTCTGCGCAGGGCAAACCGGCCAGGTTTTCTACAGCGGCGTGGCCTGGCGCGGCACAGGCGGGGCAAGGGGACTGTAGACGCCGCACCAGATCGAGCGCTGCGCGCTCGATGGTCTGCATGCGGGTTGGATTGGCGTGGGCGCGCAGATCGGTCTCAACAAACACCTGACCTGTGGCCGAGGCAGCCTGGGTTCGTTGGAACTGCGCGTGGAGCGTGTCCCAATCGGCAACGCCTTTGACGATACGCGTGGCATGCTGATCGTCGGGGCGCAGCACCAGCTGGTGCCGGGGAAAATCTTCCCGGTGGGCAAAGGCTTGCACCTCGGCCCAGTGCGTGGTTTGCAGGTGCGCGCAGCGGCCTGTCCCCTGGGCCATGCCGACGATCTCCAGACTGTGGCGGTGGTCGAGCCAGATCAGCATTTCGATGTTCCAGGCGAACATGCCGGACATCGGGTCGGGGCCGAAGGCGCCTTCGCTGGCCAGACCCACGGGCAGCCCCGAAAGGCGCATACCAATCTCGGCTTTCTGGCGCGCGGCGTCGCGCTGGGAACCAGGCCTGGGGACTTCACGCGAGAAGCTGCCGAGCTGGTCGGTATCGAAGCCGGTCACATGCTGCACCTTGCAGCCCAGCGCGGCCGCCAGCAGCGGCGTCAACAGCTGCTCTTTGCCGTGCTGCGTCAGCAAGGCGACGGGTTCACCCTGGTAGTCGATGCCCATGGCGCAGGTTGGGTGCGGGCTGTTGTTCAGGGTCTGGCCGGTGGCTGCCAGCGAAAGAACATCGGGTAGACGCGCTCGACCACTGGACCGTTGAAGTCCCAGGCCAGGCACTTGCCCAGGTGCATCGGCGGGCTGCCATCGGCCGGTGCGGCGAACGAAGCCGAGCGGCTCTGAAACGCGGCCGTGGCCATGCCAAACAGCAGCTCGCGCAGGTGCGTGCAGCCCTGCACGCCACCCAGATGGCGCTCGATGGTTTTGCGCCAGCCGCGGCCGACGCTTTCGCCGATCAGGCGTTGCATTGGCGCCTCGGCCTGTGGGCAGGGCGCGTGGGGAAAACTGTCCATCGCCACCGCGACATCGCGGATCTTCATGGCGTTGTCCAGCGTCAGGCGGATGTGCATGTGGTGTACCGGCTCGTCGGCTTCCCAGCGGCGTTCACCTTTGATTTCGAAAGCGTGCGGCTTGGTGTCGAGCAGCTGGCCTTCAATGTCCCACAGCCCGTCTTCGCGCTCGAAACCTTGAAACGTGGTTCGGCGGGTGTGCTTCAGGGTGCGGGTGGCGGGGCTGGGCAGGGGCACGGTGAGCTTGATCAGAGGGGTGAAATGGGGGCGCGGCGTTAAGCGCCATCGTGGTCGGGCGTTGGCTCGGCCAGGGCCGTGGCAGCGCGCAGTTTGTCTTTTTTGCTCGGGCGCTTGCCCTTTATGCCACCGGTGCTTTGCGGGTCCAGCGGTGTGAGGGGCGCTGTTTCGGTGGGCTCGAAGCCGGACACGGTTTCCAGTGGCAGGCTCAGCCCCTGGCGTTTCGCGATCAGGCGCCAGTGGGCTTGGGTGTCTGGGCTCACGAAGCTGATCGCCAGGCCTTCGGCGCCAGCGCGGCCGGTGCGGCCGATGCGGTGGGTGTAATCGACCGCCGAGCGCGGCAGATCGAAATTCACCACCACCGGCAGCTGCTCGATGTCGAGCCCGCGTGCGGCCAGATCGGTGGTGACCAGCACGTCCCAGCGCTTTTCTTTGAATTCTTTCAGGGCCTGTTTTCTGGCGCCCTGGCTTAAGCCCCCGTGGAACGAGGTGGCGTAAATCTCACCATGGTGCAGCTTGGACGCGAGCTGTTCGGCGGCGTACTGGCTGGCCACGAAAACCAGCGTGCGCGCTCCGGGGTGCTCTTTGACCAGCTGGCGCAGCAGCTGTGTGCGGCGTTTGGCATCAACCACCACCACCCGCTGCACGATTTTGACCGGTGCGCTGGCCTCGCTGGGCAAATCGATGCGCTCGGGCTGGTGCAGCAGGCGGCTGGCCAGGCGCTGCAATGGCTCGGGGAAGGTGGCGGAAAACAGCAGGGTCTGGCGCTGGGCCGGCAGCAACCTGAGCACCCGCTCCAGCTCGTCGGCAAAGCCCAGATCGAGCAGGCGGTCGGCCTCGTCGAGCACCAGGCGCTGCACGCTGGCCAAGCTGAGCCCGTTGTGCGCCACCAAGTCCAGCAGCCGACCGGGGGTGGCCACCACGGTGTCGGCACCGCCGCGCAGCGCCATCAGCTGCGGGTTGATCGACACGCCGCCAAACACCACCGCCACCTTGGGGCGCGACGGCAGCCCGAGCGCCAGGCCGCTCAGCACCTCGCCGACCTGCGCTGCCAGCTCGCGTGTGGGCACCAGCACCAGCGCTGTGGTGCGCCGCCCGCCGATGCCGCTGGACAAGCCCGCGCCGCTGAGCTGCAGCAAGGGCAAGGCAAAAGCTAGCGTTTTGCCGGAGCCGGTGGGCGCTGTGGCCAGCAGATCGCGGCCAGCCAGGGCGATCGGAATCGCGGCGGACTGGACGGAGGTGGGAGCAGACAGGGCGAGCTGCCGCGTGACTTCGAGGAGGGCGGGCGCGAGGCCCAAAATTTGGAATGTCATGGTGCGGATCAACAGTCGAGTTTACCGGTCGCCTGGGAGCGACACTGTCGCGATGGCGTTGGCTTGCGGTGTTGCTGGCGGGTCGCGGTATTGCCGCTTGTTACGGAGACAGGTTTTCGGTCGACGTTGGTTTTTTCGAAAGCGGGTATTCGCAACATTGGTGAACCGGGCGGGCGCTACCATGCGGCCCATGAAAAACAAGATGCCCGCCAGCGCGCTGGTGTATTCAACCGAAGCTGGTCGCATGTGTCCCGCTTGCCGCCAGCCGGTGGTGGCTTGCGTTTGTAAAGCGAATGCGCGGTTGGCGGCGCCCGCGGGCGATGGCGTGGTGCGGGTGTCGCGCGACACCAAGGGCCGGGGCGGCAAGGCGGTGACGCTGGTCAAAGGCGTGTCGCTGCCCGAGGCTGGTCTGATCGCGCTGGGCAAGTCGCTCAAGGCCACGTGTGGCAGTGGCGGCACGGTGAAAGATGGCGTGATCGAGATCCAGGGCGACCATGTGGAGCGGGTCATGGCCGCTTTGGTCGCGAAGAGCCACCGGGTGAAGCGGGCGGGCGGCTGAACTTGAGCGGCCCGGCGCCCACAGCGCACCAGTTCCCGGCTCAAAAAACGCCTGCCCACCACAGCCGCAGACGCATCCCCAGCCCGCTGGTGTAGCCCACGGTGGGCAGCCGCAGCCGTCCCTCGGCATCGACCACCACAAACGCGCGCACAGAAGCAAAACCCAGCACACCCGACAAATCGCCGCAAGGGTCCACCGCCGTGGGCCAGGGCAACTGGCGCTGCGCCAGCACGCGGGCCACCACCTCCGGCGACCCCGACTGCATGGCGATGGTGAGCAGCGGCATGTCGGCCACCAGATCGGTCACGTTCGGTTGCTGCAATTTGCAGATGGGGCACCACTCGGCCCAGAGGTACAGCGCCACAGGCTGGCCCGGGTGGCGCTCGCGCCAGGCGGCGAGGGTGGTGGTTTGCTGGCTGCCGTCGGGCTCGATCAGGGTGAAGCTCAGATCGGGCGGCGGGCCTTGCGCCACACCGCGCGTCTGCCAGGCCTGCACGCCGAAGAACACCGCCAGCATCAGCGCCACGGTGCCCAGGTGCGAGCGCAGGCGGGCCCAGTGCGAGCGCGGTACGGGCTTGTTGGGCGCGGCGGCGGTTGGCGTCATCGAGCGTTCAGCGCAGCACTTCCAGCAACCGGTCCAGCCCGCCGCTGTTGATCGCCACCATCGCCCGGCTGCGTACCTTGGGCTTGGCGTGGTATGCCACCGACAGACCCGCCACGCCCATCATGGGCAGGTCGTTCGCACCGTCGCCCATGGCGATGCACTGCGCGGGCTCGATGCCGAGCAACGAAGCCACTTCCAGCAGGGTGCGGCGCTTCTCTTCGCCATCGCAAATGTCGCCCCAGGCCTGGTCGACCATGCGGCCGGTGAGCTGGCCGCCATTGGCCGCGCTCTCGATCTCCAGAATGTTGGAGCGGGTGAAATCGATGCCCAGCCGGTCGCGCACCCGATCGGTGAAGTAGGTGAAGCCACCCGAGACCAGCAGCACCTTGAGCCCAGCCGCCTTGCAAGCGTTGACCAGCGTCTCGGCGCCGGGGTTGAGCTGCAAGCGTTCGGCCAACACCTGCTCCATGTGCGCCACCGTCACGCCGCGCAACAGCGCCACGCGCTGGCGCAGGCTTTCTTTGTAGTCGGTGATCTCGCCGCGCATCGCGGCTTCGGTGATCGCCGCCACCTCGGGCTTGCGACTGGCGGCGTCAGCGATTTCGTCGACGCACTCAATGTTGATGAGCGTCGAATCCATGTCGAACGCGATCAGCTTGAAATTGCGCAGTTTCAGGGGCGGGGTAAAGCCCTGGATCACAAGGCCAGGGGCGAATTCGGAGGGGGTTTTCATGGGTCGATCTGCGTCAATGAAAGGGCTGTCCAAACAAGCCGGCCGCGGGTATGAGACCAAGCCATTCGTGGCCAAGGCCTACGGCTGGCTGCTACCGGCTTCAAACCAGTGCTCTGCCTGGAGACCCTCCACCTGCTCGAATTCGCGGGTGTTGCGGGTGACCAAGGTGAGGCTTTGGGCCAAGGCGATGCCAGCAATCAGCGTGTCAATGTTGCTGATGGGGTTGCCTTGACGCTCCAGTTGTGCCCGCGCGCGAGCTGCTTGCTCGGCGCTGGCTTCGTCGAAGGTGTGGACGCGAAAGCGTTGCTGTACCGCCGCCAGTTTGGCGAGCTGGGTCGCGGGGTGCTCGGATTTATGGGCGCCGGTCAGCAGCTCCCAAAGAACCGGAGCGCAGAGGTGAATGTCGGTGTCTTGCTGCTGCGCTATGCGCAGGCGCACAGCACCCTGGTTTTTAAAAAAACAGATCAGGATGTTGGTGTCAAGCAGGTAATCCATGCGGATGCTCACCAGCGTTCAAGCGGCAGGTCGGGCAGGTCGGACACGTCGCCACCGCGCGGGCTGCCTGGATCCGGGAAGTCGTCATCGCCTGGGGCGGTCATGGCGTCGATTTCGGTAAAAAAAGCACACCCTGTCTACGCATTGCCGTTTTTTTCATCGGCCGCGAACTGGGCAAACCACTGGCTGAGCGATAGCTGCGCGTGGGTTGCGGCTTTGCGCGCAGCTTGCAGTGCGCTGTCTTCCACGTAAATGGTGACTTGTCCCATGGCTGCCCTGCACCCGCATTGAATTGAATTGAATTGAACTGAATTGAAATTTAATTGTAGGTGGACGGAACTTATAGGTGGTTATGCCGTGCTGGTCGATGGCTTCGCGGCGACCGGCTGCCCCAGGTTTCGCAGCACATCGCGCACCAGCAGCACCCGGTCTTTCACCTCCGGCAATGTGCGCTCAATGCGCAGTTTCTCGTTGCCGGCCAGCTTGATGTGGCGGTTTTTCTGAATCAATTCAATGATTTTTATCGGCTCGATCGGTGGGTTCGGCTTGAAGGTGATCAGCGTCACGCCGGGCGTGGCGTCAACCTTGATGACGCCGAACGGTGCGCTCAGCACTCGCAGCCGGTGCACGTCGATAAGGGTCTGGGCCTGCGCCGGCAATTTGCCGAAGCGGTCGACGATTTCTTCCAGCAGCGCGTCGACCTGGTCGGCGGTTTTGGCGGTAGCCAACTTCTTGTAGAACGACAGGCGCAGGTGCACGTCGCCGCAGTAGTCGCTGGGCAAGAGCGCAGGGGCGTGCAGGTTGATGTCGGTGGTCACGCTCAAGGGGCTGAGCAGGTCGGGTTCGTGGCCAGCCCGCAGGCAGCGCACCGCTTCGTTCAGCATTTCGTTGTAGAGCTGGAAGCCCACCTCCAACATGTTGCCGCTCTGGTTTTCGCCCAGCACCTCGCCAGCGCCGCGAATTTCCAGGTCGTGCATGGCGAGGTAGAAGCCCGAGCCGAGTTCCTCCATCTGCTGGATCGCGTCCAGCCGCCGGCTGGCCTGCTTGGTCAGGCTCTCGATGTCGGGAACCATCAGGTAGGCGTAGGCCTGGTGGTGGCTGCGGCCCACGCGGCCGCGCAACTGGTGCAGCTGCGCCAAGCCAAACTTGTCGGCGCGCGCCATCACGATGGTGTTGGCGGTGGGCACATCGATGCCGGTCTCGATGATGGTGGAGCACAGCAGCAGGTTGTAGCGCTGTGCCACAAAGTCGCGCATCACCCGCTCCAGCTCGCGCTCGGGCATCTGGCCGTGGGCGATTGCGATGCGTGCCTCGGGCACGATCTCTTCGAGTTTTTGCTTGCGGTTCTCGATCGTGTCGACCTCGTTGTGCAGAAAGTACACCTGCCCGCCGCGCTTGAGCTCGCGCAACACAGCTTCGCGAATCACGCCGTTGCTCTCTGAGCGCACAAAAGTTTTGATGGCTAGGCGGCGCTGCGGCGCGGTGGCAATCACGCTCAGATCGCGCAGGCCTTCAAGCGCCATGCCCAGGGTGCGCGGAATCGGTGTGGCAGTCAGCGTGAGCACATCAACCTCGGCGCGCAGTGCCTTCATCTGCTCTTTGTGGCGCACGCCAAAACGGTGCTCCTCATCGATGATGAGCAGCCCCAGGTCTTTGAACTTTGTCTTCTCGCTCAGCAGCTTGTGCGTGCCGACCACGATGTCGACCGTGCCGTCGTTGATGCCTTTTTGCGCCACTGTGATTTCCTTTTGGGAGCGAAAGCGGCTCATCTCAGCGATCTTCACCGGCCACTTGGCGAAGCGGTCCACCAGGGTCTGGTAGTGCTGCTCGGCCAAAAGCGTGGTGGGTGCGAGCAAGGCCACTTGGCGCCCGCCGGTGACAGCCACAAAGGCGGCGCGCAACGCCACCTCGGTCTTGCCAAAGCCCACGTCGCCACACACCAGGCGGTCCATCGGACGCGGGGAAATCATGTCTTGAATGACAGCGTGAATCGCGGCGCGCTGGTCGGCGGTTTCCTCGAAGCCGAAGTCGTTGGCGAACACCTCGTAGTCCTGCGGTGAGTAGCGAAATGCGTGGCCCTGGCGGGTCGCGCGGCGGGCGTAAATGTTGAGCAACTCGGCAGCGGCGTCGCGCACCTGCTCGGCGGCTTTGCGCTTGGCCTTGTCCCACTGGCTGCTGCCCAGGCGGTGCAGTGGGGCCTCGTCGGCGCTGACCCCGGTGTAGCGGCCGATCAGCTGCAGCTGGCTTACGGGCACATAAAGCACCGCCTTGTCGGCGTATTCGAGGTGCAGGAATTCCATCAACGCGGGCGTGCCGTCTGGGTTCTTATCGCCCATGTCGAGGTTGATCAGGCCGCGGTATCGGCCGATGCCGTGGGCGTTGTGCACCACCGGGTCACCGAGGCTGAGCTCGGCGAGGTCTTTGATGAGTGCCTCGACATCGCTGACCTGTTCCTGCTTTTTGCGCCGGCGTGTGGTGAGGCCAGCGGCGAACAGCTCGGTCTCAGTGACGAAGTCGATGCCGTGTTCGACCGAGGAAAAGCCCACATTGAGCGCGGCGGTGGCGATACCCAGCTTTTCGTCGCTGCGCTGGAATTCGGCCAGCGAATCAAAGGCCGGTGGGCTGACGCCGCTGGCACGAAGGAAGTCAAGCAGGCTTTCGCGCCGGCCGTCGCTCTCGGCCAGTATCAGCACCCGGTGCGCGGTGTTGCGGATGTGGGTTTGTAAGCGCGCAAGCGGATCGTCGGTGCCGCGCACCACAGACAGGTCGCCAAGTTTTTGTGCGAAGGCGTTGTCTTGCACATCCGCCAGCGTGGGGCGAATCGCGAGCTGCGCGTGGGCATTGGCCTGGGTGTAGAACTGCTCGGCGGAAAGAAACAGCGATCCCGGCGGCAGGGCGGGGCGGTCTGGGTCGGTGCGCACCAGGCGGTAGCGGTCTTGCGTGTCTTGCCAGAAGCGCTGGAAGGCGGGTTCGAGGTCGCCATGAAGCACAACCGTGGCTGCATCACCGAGGTAGTCGAACACGGTCGCGGTTTCCTCGAAAAACAGCGGCAGGTAGTACTCGATGCCGGCTGTGGCCACGCCATTTCCCATGTCCTTGTAGATGCGGCTTTTGGTCGGGTCGCCTTCCAGCAGTTCGCGCCAGCGGCTGCGGAATTTGACGCGTGCAGCGTCGTCCATCGGGAATTCGCGACCGGGTAGCAGCCGCACCTCAGGTACCGGGTACAGGCTGCGCTGGCTGTCGGGGTCGAAGGTGCGGATGCTGTCGATTTCGTCGTCGAACAGATCGACCCGGTATGGCACCAGCGAGCCCATGGGGAAGAGGTCGATCAGGCCGCCGCGCACCGCGTACTCGCCCGGGCTCACCACCTGCGTCACATGCTGGTAGCCAGCGAGCGTGAGCTGGGCTTTGAACTTGGCCTCGTCAAGCTGCTGCTTGACCTTGAACTGGAAGGTGTAGCCAGCCAGAAACGCGGGCGGCGCCAGCCGGTACAGCGCGGTGGTGGCGGGCACCAGCACCACGTCGGCTGCGGCGTTGCTGTCGTTGGCCGGGGCGTTGGCGCGGTTGTGGATGCGCCACAGCGTGGCCAGGCGTTCGGAGATCAGGTCCTGGTGTGGCGAAAAACTGTCGTAGGGCAGCGTTTCCCAGTCGGGGAACAGCGCGCAGCGGATCTCGGGCGCGAAGAATGCCATTTCGTCGATCAGCCGCTGCGCGTCGGTGGCGTCGGCGGTGACAACAGCCATCAGGCGCCCAGTGGCTTTTTCGCGTTGCGCCAGTTGCGCGAGCAGCAAGGCGTCAGCGGCACCGAAGGGGCGCGGCAGCGTGAAGCGCTTGCCGGGTTGGAGTTTGGGCAGGTCCATGGGTGGGGTGGCGCGTGCGATGGGTGTCGCCACACGCGAATTTGGCGCAGGCCGCCATGACAAAAACCCCCTATCTCATCAGATGGGGGGTGGGAACACAAGATTTTAGAATGGGCCATGGCCACGCAACCCGACACAGTCCCTTTGTCCCCCAACGCCGCTGTGTCAAGCACACGCTGTTTTGCCCTGTTGCCCTGCGCCGGACAAGGTGTGCGCGCGGGCCGCAACACGCCCAAGCAATACCAGGAGCTGCTGGGCCGGCCGATGGCCTTGCACACGCTGGCTGCGTTTCTGGCTGTGCCTCGCATCGCCCAGGTCTGGATTGTGGTGACGCCCACAGACAGATTTTTGAGCCTGAATCAACCGAACGTCAGGCTGGCGCACTGCGGCGGCAGCAGCCGGGCCGAGAGCGTGTTCAACGGCTTGCAGGCCCTGCGGCAGGCGGGCGCGCAGCCGACCGACTGGGTGCTGGTGCACGACGCGGCGCGTTGCCTGATCACGCCTGCGCAAATCAGCGCGCTGATGGACGCCTGCGAGCCCGATCCGGTGGGCGGTCTGCTGGCGCTCAAGCTGGCCGACACGCTCAAGGCCGAGGCCAGTGGGCGGGTGGTGGCCACCATTGATCGCGCCAACAAATGGCTGGCACAAACACCGCAGATGTTTCGCATTGGCCTGCTGCAGGCCGCGCTGCAAAGGCAAGCCGCCTCCGGTTTTGCCGGTGTAACCGACGAGGCCAGCGCAATGGAACTGGCTGGCCACGCGCCGCGCGTGGTGCCGGGCAGTGCGCAGAATTTCAAGGTCACCTACCCGGAAGATTTCGCCCTGGCTGAGGCCATTTTGAGGAACCGTTTGTGAATCTTATGTCGTTCAATCTGCGCATCGGCGAAGGCTGGGATGTGCATGCGCTGGTGCCCGGTCGACCGCTGATCCTCGGTGGCGTGCGCATCCCGCATCCGCTGGGGTTGCTGGGTCACTCCGACGCCGATGTGCTGCTGCACGCCATTACCGACGCGCTGCTGGGTGCTGCTGCGCTGGGTGACATCGGCCGCCATTTTCCCGACACCGACCCCGCGTTCGGGGGCGCCGATTCCAGCATTTTGCTGGCCGAGGCGGCGCGCCGCGTGCGAGCAGCGGGCTTTGCTATCGTGAACCTTGACAGCACAGTGATCGCGCAGGCGCCCAAACTGGCGCCGCACATCGCGGCCATGGTGGCGCAGATCGCGCAGACGCTGGGGTTGGCGCCGGGCCAGGTGAATGTGAAAGCCAAAACCGCCGAGCGGCTGGGCCCGGTAGGTCAGGAGCTTTCCATCGAGGCGCGCGCGGTGGTGTTGCTGGTGGTTGAACCACCGGCCGATTGAATTGGCTCTTTGATCTTGGTGACGGTCTTGCCCACGGGTGGCGCCTTGCGCAGCCTCATGTGGGCGCAGAGCCCACCAGCGACGCTGTTGGATAGCGCGAAACGACCGCCCATGCGTTCCAGCGCGCGCTCCACGATCGACAAACCAAGGCCGGTGCCGGTGGCGTCGCTGCGCGAGACATCGCCGCGAAAGAACGGCTGCGTCAACTGGCTCAGCATGATCGGGCTGACGCCTGGGCCGTGATCGCACACCCTGATCAGCACCGTGTTGTCTTTTTCCTTGGCCGCGATGTCTATCTTCACCGCGCCCGTGAGCGGGTCGCGACCGTAGCGCCGCGCGTTTTCCAGCAGATTGGCAAACACCCGCTGCAGCTCCACCGCGTCGCCCATAACAAAGGTGTCAGGCGCCATGCTGATGGTGACCTGCGTGCCCATGTCGGTCCCGAGCACGAAGGTGGCGGCATCAACCACCTGGTTCAGATGGACGCGATCGGCTTGCCGGTTGTTGGGGCGGGCGTAGTCGAGAAATTTGTCAATGATCGCGTTGACCTGTTCGATGTCGGCTGCCATGTATTCGCGTGCTTGGGGATCGGCCACGCTCATTTCGGTTTCCAGGCGCAGCCGCGACAGGGGCGTGCGCAGATCGTGCGAGATGCCCGCCAGCATGAGTGCGCGGTCTTGCTCGATCTTGGACAGGCGCTGCGCCATGCGGTTAAAGCCGATGTTGACCTCTCGGATCTCGCTGGTGGCCACCGCCTCGTTGAGCTGGCTGGAATTGAAATCGCCGTCGCGTACCCGGCTGGCAGCAAACGACAGTTTCTTCAGCGGGTGGTTGATCAGGCGCGTGATCACGGCGGCACCCGTGAGCGAAATCAACGCGGCTATGCCAAGCCAGATCAGCCAAGTGGTGCCGGCTACCGAGCCGATGCGCGAGGGGTCTGTGAGCAACCAATAGGGATCTTCGTCGATGGAAAAGCCGATCCACAGCCCAGTTTTGCCGTTGACCTCGCGCGCCACCACCGTGTCGGGTCCGAGTCGGGTCTGTAGCCGTGCGCTCACGTTGCGGCTGAGCGAATCAAAGTCGTAGAGCCGGTAGATGTCGCTGGGTTCGCGGGGTGCGATGCGCAGGCCCTCTTCGTCGGCCAGCGCTTTGATGAGCGAGACGCGGGCGATGGAATCGGAATGCACCAGTGCTGCCCGACTCAGGTTGACCAAAGAGGCAAGCTGCTGCGCGCTTTGCAGTGCGCGCGGTTCGTATTCCAGCGCACGAAACGTCTGCAGCCAAGCGACGATGCAGCCCACCAGCAGCAACGAGAGAAAAAAGAACGTGCGCCAAAACAAGCTGACGCCGCGCCCGGGCCGCATTTCCAGCGGCGCTGGCGCAGCTTCAAGATCGGGCGGCTGCGTTTCCGGGGAAGCGTTCGATGCCTGGTCGGGCATCAGGCGGTTCCGTCGGGCACAAAGACGTAGCCCACGCCCCACACGGTTTGCAGGAAGCGCGGCGATACAGCGTCTTCCTCGATCAGCTTGCGCAGCCGGGAAACCTGCACATCCAGGCTGCGGTCAAACGGTTCGAACTCCCGCCCGCGCGCCAGCTGTGCCAGTTTCTCGCGCGACAGCGGCTGGCGCGGGTGGCGCACCAGCGCCTTGAGCATGGCGAATTCGCCGGTGGTCAGCGGCAGATCAGCGCCATGCTTGCGCAGGGTGCGCAGGCTCAGGTCGAACTCAAATGGACCGAAATTCACCACTTCCTGTTCTTGCGATGGCGCACCTGGCACCTCGGTGGGAGGACGCCGGCGCAACACCGCGTGGATTCGCGCGAGCAGCTCACGCGGATTGAAGGGCTTGCCCAGGTAGTCGTCTGCACCCACTTCCAGCCCCACGATGCGGTCCAGATCCTCACTCTTGGCGGTGAGCATGATGATGGGTGTACGTTCGCCGTTGGCGCGCAGACGCCGGCAGATTGACAGACCGTCTTCACCCGGCATCATCAGGTCGAGCACGATCAGATCCACCGATTCGCGCTGTAAGACCCGGCTTAGCGCCTTGCCGTCCTCGGCCAGCATCACCTCAAAGCCCTCTTGCATCAGGTAGCGGCGCAGCAGGTCGCGAATGCGGACATCGTCGTCTACCACCAGGATTTTGTTGGGGCTTGTGCTGATTTGTGGCATGGGTGAAACTTCCAAAGGATGTAACAAAGCCCATTCTGGCAGCGCCAAGTGCTTGTTCCGTACCGTTTTTTGGATTTTTGACAAGGTGTTACAGATGTTGCGTCGCGCTGGCGCTGGCCAGCTGCGCCCGGCCTCGCACAATTGGGGCAGAGCTTCGAACTTGAGACCAACATGAAAACGTATTGCATAACCGGGCTGCTCCTGTGTTCTTTGGCTGCCGCGGCGAACGCGCAGATGCTGGAGGATGGGCGGGTGCCGGCGGACTCCGCTGGCACACCGTCGCTGGTTTTGCCGATCGTGGGTCAAGCGGACGATCAAGGCAACCCGCCTCGCTTGCGCGAGTTGCTGCGCCAGCCTTCTGGCGACAGGCCAGAGCCGGGCAGCAAACCCTACCGGCTGTCTCCCGAAGAGCGCCATCGCATGCGTGAGCAGCTGCGCAGCCAGTCTGGTGCAGAACAAAGCCGGGAAAAGTGGTGATGCGCGCGCAGCCATTCGGGCGTTGCGCCCGCCAGCTGCGCCAGGCGCCTTGGCTGCTCTGCGCTGCCCTGGCTTGGCCGGTTCATGCCGAGACGCCAGTGGCACCTGCCAATGTGGTGCAGATCGCGGCCAGCGGCTTCATGCAGGTGCAGCAAGACTGGCTCACTCTGCGCCTGAGCACCAACGAAACCGGCCCCGACGCGCTCACGGTGCAAAACCAGCTTAAAGCGGCGCTGGAGACGGCGTTGCGTGTGGCGCGAGCCGAGGCACAGCCCAGTCGGCTGGAGGTGCGAACCGGTCAGTTTAATCTTCACCCGCGCTACAGCAGCGCTGGCAAGGTCATCGGCTGGCAGGGCAGCGCCGAGCTGCTGCTGGAGGGGCGCGACATCGCGCGCATCACCGAGACGGCCGGAAAGATTTCCACACTCACCTTGGGTGGTGTTGCGTTCAGCCTGTCGCGGCAGATGCAGCGGCAGCTGGAATCGGAGGTGCAGGCGCAAGCGATCGAGCGCTTTAAGGCGCGCGCCGCCGAGGTGGCCACTGGCTTCGGCTTTGCGGGCTACACGCTGCGCGAGGTCGCCATCAGCTCGGTCGATCAGGACTTTTCACAACCCGACCCACCGCGCATGCCTGCCATGCAAGCCAAGGCTGCGATGAGCGACATCGCGGTGCCTGCCGTGGCCGGCAAAAGCACGGTCAACGTGACGGTCTCGGGCAGCATCCAGCTGCGCTGACGAACAGCACCACCCGCCCATACAAAAGACCCGCATGCGGGTCTTTTGTATGGGCGGCGTTGCTTGTGCTGCCTTGGTGGGCCGGGCTTACTGTGCGGCCCAACCGCCATCCATGTTCCAGGCCACGCCGCGCACGTTGTTGGCCGCTGGGGAGCAGAAAAACACCGCCAGTTCGCCTAGCTCTTCCGGGGTGGTGAACTGGAGCGAAGGCTCTTTTTCGCCGAGCAGGCGTTTCTTCGCCTCATCGTTGGACACGCCCAGCGCCTCGGCCTTTGCATCCACCTGTTTTTGCACCATCGATGTGAGCACCCAGCCAGGGCAGATGGCGTTGCAGGTGACACCGGTGGTGGCGTTCTCCAGCGCGGTCACCTTGGTCAGGCCGACGATGCCGTGCTTGGCCGCTACATAGGCCGACTTTTCGGACGAGGCCACCAGCCCGTGTACCGATGCCACGTTGATGATGCGCCCCCAGTTGGCCTTTTGCATCGCCGGCAGCGCCAAGCGGCTGGCGTGAAACGCGCTGCTGAGGTTGATCGCCAGAATCGCGTCCCATTTCTCGACCGGGAAATGCTCAACGCGCGCCACATGCTGGATGCCAGCGTTGTTGACCAAGATGTCCACCTGGCCGAACGTGGCAACGGCAAACGCCATCATGGCCTCAATTTCTGCCGGCTGGCTCATGTCAGCGCCGTGGTAGGCCACCTTTGCGCCCAGCACGGCAATTTCTTTTTGGGGCGCAGCACTGTCACCAAAGCCGTTGAGCAAAATGTTGGCCCCCTGACGCGCCAGCGCCTTGGCAATGCCCAGGCCAATGCCGCTGGTGGATCCGGTGATGAGGGCGGTTTTGTTGACAAGCATGGGGTGGCTCCAGTTCCATTACGATCGGGCGAAAGGCCCGCTGCAGATTATCGCGGACCCGTTTTTCCTCCCCTTTTTCTGTCTCCACCACGCCGTGCCATGTCCGAACCCGCCCAGCAATTTCTCACCGTCGGTGATCCGGCTGCCAGCACTGGTGCCCCTCGGCGCATGGCTTATCGGGATTGGCCTGCCGAGGCCGCTGACAACGCGCATGTGGTGATTTGCGTACATGGCTTGTCGCGCCAGGGTTGCGACTTCGACACCCTCGCCCGACACCTGCGGCCGCACTGCCGCGTGATCGCGGTGGACGTGGCCGGACGTGGGCACAGCGACTGGCTGGCCGACCCCATGGCCTATCAGGTGCCGACCTACGCGGCCGACCTGGCGGCGCTGATCGTGTACCTGCGATCGACCCAGCCGGCGTTGATGATCGACTGGGTGGGCACCAGCATGGGTGGGCTGATCGGCATGGCCTTGGCCGCGGTTCCGACGCTGGGCTTGCGCCGGTTGGTGCTCAACGATGTCGGGCCGGTGTTGCAGTGGAACGCGCTGCAGCGCATTGGCCGCTACCTAGGCGAAAACCCCCGGTTTGACAGCGAACAGGCTGCCGCCGATTACCTGACGTCCATCTCCAGCGGGTTTGGTCCGCATACGCCTGAGCAATGGCTGGCGCTCTCGCGCCCATTGCTGCGCGAGCGCGACGGCCGCTGGTGGCTGCATTACGACCCCGCCATCGCGCTGCCGCTGCGCGCCATGCTGGGTGCTGATGCGCCAGCCGCACAGCAGTCGGTGCGCGACAGCGAAGCCATGCTCTGGAGCCTGTACGACCGCATCACCGCGCCCACCTTGCTGCTGCGCGGTGCCGAGTCGGACCTGTTCACGGCGCAAACCGCACAGCGCATGGCCGAGCGTGGGCCGCGCGCTCGCTGCGTGTCTTTCCCCGGTGTGGGCCATGCGCCCACCCTGATTGCCGCCGACCAGTGCGCAGCGGTCAGCGGTTTCCTGCTGGCTCACTGAGCGCCCGAGAGCGAAGCCGCTGTGGCCAACAAGCGCAAGCCCGCCCCCTGCCGCGACGCCGCGACCGACGCAGCGCCCGAACGGGCTGCGCACCCCGATTCGCCCAACCCGCCTTCGGCCATCGTGGCCGCCACCCTGGCCAGCTTGCCGCAGCAGCCTCAGGCTTTGTCACGCGCCCGGGCCTTTGCCGAGCCGCTGCTTGCCAGCGAGCAGCTAGCCACCGGCGAAAACGTGTTGGAACACGCGGACGCGGTGGCCGAAATCCTGCGTCAGATCGGGGGCTCGGAGGCGATGCAGGCGGCGTCTTACATGGTCTATGCCTGCGAGCACCTGAACCGGCCGCAGGAGGTGATCGCCAAGGCCTTTGGCGAGACCTTTGCTGCCCTCGCGGTGGAGACCACCAAGCTGGTGCACCTGCAGCGCCAGGCACGCATCAAGGCGGCGCAGGCGCTAGCGAAGAAGAGCGAAGAGCGCGCGGCCGCACAGGACGCTGCCATGCCCATGGCCTCGCTTGCCAAACAGCCGGTATCGGAGCTGGCCGCCAGCCAGACCGAAAATGTACGCAAGATGCTGCTGGCGTTTTCGCGTGATCTGCGCGTGGTCATGCTGCGCTTGGCTTCGCGCCTGCAGACGTTGCGGTTCTACGCTGCCAGCAAAGGCGACCCCGAGCCGGCGCTGGCGAGTGAAGCGCTCCACGTGTTCGCGCCGCTGGCCAACCGCCTGGGCATTTGGCAGATCAAGTGGGAGATGGAAGACCTGGCGTTTCGCTTCTTGGAGCCGGCCGCTTACCACGAGGTGGCCCGGATGCTGGACGAAAAGCGCACCGAGCGCGAAAGCCATGTCGAGCAGGTTCGCCTGGAGCTGGAGCGCGCACTGATGGCGCAAGGCATCGCCGCTTCGGTGCAGGGGCGGCCCAAGCACATCCACAGCATCGTGAAAAAGATGCGTGGCAAAGGGTTGAACTTCGAACAGGTTTTCGACATTCGGGGACTGCGCGTGGTGGTGCCCGATGTTGGCGCCTGCTACGGGGTACTGGCCCATGTGCACACGCATTTCGTGCCGCTCACAGCCGAGTTCGACGACTACATCGCCAAGCCCAAGCCCAACAGCTACCAGTCGCTGCACACGGTGGTGCGCGACGCCAAGGGCCGATCCTTCGAGATCCAGATTCGCACCCAGGCCATGCACGATCACGCCGAGCATGGCGTGGCCGCGCACTGGGCCTACAAAGAGGCCGGCGCCAAGGGCTACGCAGGCGTGTCTGCGGGCTCTTCGTATGACGCCAAGATCGCGGTGCTGCGCCAGTTGCTGGCCTGGGAGCGCGATCTCAGTGGTGCGGCCAGCGGTTTGTTCGATGACCGCATTTATGTGCTCACGCCAGATGCCGCCATTGTGGAGTTGCCGCAAGGCGCCACTGCGGTCGATTTCGCTTACACGGTGCACACCGATCTGGGCCACCGCTGCCGCGGCGCGCGGTTGGACGGCGTCATGGTGCCACTGAACACGCCACTGCAAAACGGCCAGACGGTGGAGGTGAACGCCGCCAAAGAGGGCGGGCCATCGCGCGACTGGCTCAACGCCGAGCTGGGCTATCTGGTGAGCCACCGCGCCAAGACCAAGGTGCGTGCTTGGTTCAACGCCCAGGCGATGCAAGAAACAGCAGCGCGCGGGCGCGAGGCGGTGGAAAAATTGCTGCAGCGCGAGGGCCGTACCGCGCTCAAGCTCGAAGATTTGGCCACCGGCATGGGCCTGGATTCGGCGCAGGCGCTGTTTGAGCAGGTTGGCAAAGACGAGCTGTCGCTGCGGGCGATCGAAACCCATTTGCGCCCGCCAGAACCTGAGCCCACCGAACCCGAGAAACCGCCCTGGCTTAAGAAGCCGCGACGCAGCCAACAGGCCAAGGCCAGCGCGGGTGTGCTGGTGGTCGGGGTCGGCTCCCTCATGACCCAGCTTGCCAAATGCTGCAAGCCAGCGCCGCCAGACGAGATCGGTGGCTTTGTCACGCGGGGCAAGGGCGTGAGCGTGCACCGCGTCGAATGCCCCGACTTCGCTCACTTGCAGCGCAAGAGCCCGGATCGGTTGATTGATGTGCAGTGGACCGCCGGCGGTCGCGCCGCAGGTGATTCGGCGGTGTATTCGGTTGATGTGGCGGTGCAGGCGGTGGACCGCTCGGGGCTGCTGCGCGACATCTCAGAGGTGTTTGCGCGCGAGAAGATGAACGTGATCGGGGTCCAGACGCAGTCAGTGCGTGGTGTGGCGTGGATGACCTTCACCATCGAGGTGGCCGACGCGCGCCAAGTCGGGCGTGCCATGTCGGTGGTGGGAGATGTGTCGGGCGTGCGCGACGTGAGGCGCAAGTAGAACGCAAGCGGACAGTTGAGAAACAGCATCTTGGGTGCTGCTACACTCACCAGCTTCGAACTGTTTGTAGGCGCGTAGCTCAGCTGGTTAGAGCACCACCTTGACATGGTGGGGGTCGTTGGTTCGAGTCCGATCGCGCCTACCAAACACCGAAAAACGCCGGCAAGTAGCCGGCTTTTTTTCGTCTGTTCGTTTTTATTGTCCGATCCCCTGTAGCCTATTTGAAGGCGATTTGGGTCTTTGCTGCCAAGGGCGATCAAAGATAGGGCTTATCGTTCTTGGTTGACCACCGGTTGGGGTCGACCGTTTTGTCGCCCGATCAGAAAGAAACTCCGTGCAAAAAAGCAAAGCCGAGGCCGACAGCACCAAGCCCGATGTGGTGAGGGTGATCAAGAAATACCCGAACCGGCGCTTGTACGACACCGATACCTCGTCTTACATCACTGTGGCAGAGGTCAAGGCACTGGTCATGGACGACGAGCGGTTTGTGGTGCGCGACGCCAAGACCAACGCCGATCTCACCCGCAGCGTTCTTCTCCAGATCATTCTTGAAGAGGAGACAGCGGGATCGCCGATCTTTACCGAGCAGGTGTTGGCCAATATCATCCGGTTCTACGGCCATGCCATGCAAGATTTCATGGGGGCCTACCTGGAAAATAATGTCCAGACTTTCATGGACCTGCAACACAAGATGGCAGAGCAGTCTTCGGGCCTGAACCCTGAGGTTTGGAATCAGTTCATGAACGCTCAGTCGCCGATGATGCAGGGGATGATGGGTACCTATATGGAGCAATCGCGCTCTGCCTTCACCCAGATGCAGGAGCACATGCAGAAAAACAGCGCGCAGATGTTCTCTGCGCTTGGCATCAAACGCTAGTTGTTTGATGTGGGGGGCTGCCCGCTGGCGCTCAGGCTGCGTTGTGTGTGGCGCTCTGAGACAATCGGGCCATGAATGAAACCGTTGTCTCCCCAGGTGCCGCCGCACCCAAAGTTGGGTTTGTGAGTTTGGGATGCCCCAAGGCACTGACCGACTCCGAACTGATCCTGACCCAGCTCAGCGCCGAGGGTTATCAAACCTCAAAAACCTTCGTTGGGGCCGATCTGGTGATTGTGAACACCTGTGGCTTCATCGATGACGCGGTGAGAGAGAGCCTGGACACGATTGGCGAAGCGCTGGCCGAAAATGGCAAGGTAATCGTCACCGGCTGTCTGGGTGCACGCGAAAGCGAGGGTGGTGGCAACCTGGTGCGCAAGATGCACCCCAGTGTGCTGGCGGTGACCGGGCCTCATGCCACGCAAGAGGTGATGGATGCGGTGCACACGCACTTGCCAAAACCGCATGATCCTTTTTTCGATCTGATACCCGCGCAGGGCATCAAGCTCACACCGCGCCACTATGCGTATCTGAAAATCAGTGAAGGTTGCAACCACCGTTGCACTTTCTGCATCATCCCCTCAATGCGCGGCGACTTGGTGAGCCGCCCGATTGGCGACGTGTTGGTCGAGGCCCGCAAGCTCTTCGAGGCTGGTGTGAAGGAATTGCTGGTGGTGAGCCAGGACACATCGGCCTATGGTGTCGATGTGAAGTACCGGATGGGTTTTTGGGATGGCAAGCCGGTCAAGACGCGCATGTTTGATCTGGTGCGCTCGCTCGGTGAACTGGCGCGCGGTTACGGTGCCTGGGTGCGGTTGCACTACGTCTACCCGTACCCGCATGTGGACGAGATCATTCCGCTGATGGTTGAAGGTCTGTGTCTGCCGTACCTGGACGTGCCGTTGCAGCACAGCCACCCCGATGTGCTCAAGCGCATGAAGCGCCCAGCCAGCGGGGAAAGAAATTTGGAGCGCATTGGGCGTTGGCGCGAGATGTGCCCGGAGATTGTGGTGCGCAGCACCTTTATCGCCGGCTTTCCTGGCGAGACCGAGGCGGAGTTCCAGCACCTGCTGGATTTTGTACAGGAGGCTCGCATTGACCGTGCTGGTTGCTTTGCTTTTTCACCGGTGCAGGGCGCTGCCGCCAATGCGTTGGCCGATCCGGTACGGGCCGAGTTGCGCGAAGAGCGACGCGCCCGTTTCATGGCGGCAGCCGAGGCGGTGTCCGCCGAGAAGCTGCGAGACCGGGTGGGCGCGACCATGCAGGTGCTGGTCGATTCAGCGCCGGGGCTGGGCAAGAAGGGCGGTGTGGGCCGCTGTTACGCCGACGCGCCAGAGATCGATGGTGTGGTGCATCTGTTGCCGCCAGAGAAAATCAGCAAAACCTTCAAAGTGGGCGAGTTCACCAAGGCGCGCATCGTGGCGGCTGAGGGCCACGATCTGCTGGCGGTCCCGTTTTAAATCTGCTTGTGCGCAGCGCCTGCGCGCGAGTCCAAAAAAAAAGCTTGCAAACGCGGTGTTTGCAAGCCTTTATGATCATGGTGCCCAGGAAGGGACTCGAACCCCCACGCCTCTCAGCGCTAGTACCTGAAACTAGTGCGTCTACCAATTCCGCCACCTGGGCATTTCAGGAAAAGCGGAATTTTATCAGAAAAATTGTGAACGAAAAAAACAGCCTGTTGGCCGAATTTGAAGGTGTTGTGTCCGGTCATCGCGATGGCCACGGCTTTGTGATTCGGGACGACGGGCAACCGGACATCTATCTGCCCTCCAACGAAATGCGCGCCGTCCTGCACAAGGATCGTGTCAAGGCGCGCATTGTTCGGCTCGACCGCAAAGGGCGACCGGAAGGGCGCGTAACCGAGATCGTCCAGCGCTCGAAAGGGCCGATCATCGGCCGCTTGCTGCTAGAGAGTGGCATCTGGCTGGTGGCTCCTGAAGACAAGCGCTATGGACAAGATGTGCTTATCCCCAAGGGTGCGATTGCCTCAGCCAAAGCAGGGCAGGTGGTGGTGGTGGAACTCACCGAGCCGCCCGCGCTGTTTGGCCAGCCGGTTGGCCGGGTGGGAGAAGTGCTGGGCGAGATCGACGACCCGGGCATGGAGATCGAGATTGCGGTGCGCAAGTACGACGTGCCACATCTGTTTTCAGATGCCGCGCTGGCGCAGGCCCGTGGCCTGCCCGACCATGTGCTGGCGGGCGAACACGGGCATCGTGTGGATCTGCGCGACGTGCCGCTGGTCACCATCGACGGCGAGGACGCCCGCGATTTTGATGACGCTGTGTACTGCGAACCAGCCAAGGTCGGTCGCGGCAAGGGCTGGCGTCTGTTGGTGGCGATTGCCGACGTGAGTCACTACGTGGAAACCGGTGCACCCATCGACGTGGATGCTTACGACCGCGCCACCTCGGTGTATTTCCCGCGGCGGGTGATCCCCATGCTGCCGGAGAAGTTGTCCAATGGCCTGTGTTCGCTCAACCCCGGGGTAGAGCGCTTGTGCATGGTGTGCGACATGCTGGTCAACGCCAAGGGTGAAGTGCACGCTTACCAGTTTTACCCGGCGGTCATGTTCAGCCACGCCCGGCTCACCTACACCGAGGTGGCGGCTGCACTGCAAAACACCCGCGGTCCAGAAGCCGCGCAGCGCAAGGCTGTGTTGCCTTATCTGATCAACCTGCACGACGTGTACCGCGCGCTGCTGGTGGCGCGCAACGCCCGCGGTGCGGTGGATTTCGAAACGGTGGAGACGCAGATCGTGTGCGACGAGTCTGGGCGCATCGAAAAAATTGTGCCCCGCAACCGCAACGACGCGCACAAGCTGATCGAAGAAGCTATGTTGGCTGCCAATGTATGTTCGGCCGATTTCATTGGCCAGGGCAAGCACGTGGGCCTGTTTCGGGTGCACGAAGGGCCCACGCCAGAGAAGCAGGAGATCTTGCGCAAGTACCTGAAGGCGATGGGTGTGCTGCAGACCATCAGCGACAACCCGCAACCAGCGGAATATCAGAGCATCGCAGCAGCCACCAAGGAGCGCCCGGAGTCCCAGCAGATTCAAAGCATGCTGCTGCGCTCCATGTCGCAGGCGATCTACACGCCCAACAACGAAGGCCATTTCGGTCTGGCGTTTCAGGCCTACACCCACTTCACCAGCCCGATTCGCCGCTACCCGGACCTGCTGGTGCACCGCGTGATCAAGGCCATTTTGGCGGGTAAGCGCTACCAGCTGCCTGTGTTGCCCACGCCGGGCGAGGCCCACGCCAAACTGAGCAAGCGCCTGGCCAGCCGCGTCAAGGCGCCCACCGATCAGCCGGTGAAAAAGCCGTCGGCCGACAACCTGGCCTGGCAGGCCGCAGGGATGCACTGCAGCGCCAACGAACGCCGTGCCGACGAGGCCAGCCGCGATGTGGAAGCCTGGCTCAAGTGCAAGTACATGCGCGAGCACCTGGGTGAGGAGTACAGCGGGGTGGTGAGTTCGGTCGCGGGCTTTGGCCTTTTTGTTACGTTAGATGCGATGTACGTGGAAGGCCTGGTGCACATCACCGAGCTGGGCGGTGAGTATTTCCGTTTTGACGAGGCGCGCCAGGAGCTGCGCGGGGAGCGCACCGGCATACGCTACGCCTTGGGCAGCCGGGTGCAGGTGCAGGTGAGCCGGGTCGACCTGGATGGGCGCAGAATTGATTTTCGCTTGGTGACCGAAGGCGAAGACCTGACCCAGCGCGCCACACGCGACAAGACGGGCGAAAAATCCGGTGCCAATGCTGGTGTTGAGTCGGGCGATCCGGCAGCGGTGAGGCCGCGTCGGGCGAAGCCGGCAGGCGGTTCGTCGGTGGTTCGCTCAGAAGGTATGAGCAAAGCTGGCACCGCTGCCAAGAAGCCAAGCCACAAAGCGAAAAGTCAGCGCGCTGATGGCGGTGTGTCGCGTAGCGCGGCGCTCAAAGAGGGCAAGTCAGGCAAGCCGGCCAAAACCGAAAAGGCCAGCTGATGAGCAACGTATTCATGGTCTCGTGGCCGTTTTTTCTTTGATTTGATCGGTTTTTATGCGCGTATTGATGTTTCTGTTGGACACAGTGTTCTTCTTTTTGGTCGCGTCTGCTATGCTGCGGGCCTGGATGAACCATCTGAGGGTCGACATGTTGGCCCAACCCGGTCGCTTTGTGATCGCCATGACCGACTGGCTGGTACGGCCGGTGCACCGTTTGTTGCCACTCTCGCTGGCGCAAAACCGGGTGGACTGGGGTAGCTTGTTGGCCAGTGCCTTGCTTGCGCTGGCTTATGGGGGTCTTTGGCTGATGTTGACCGCCGCGTTTTCGCCGGTGTCGGCATCGTCGACTGCGATGCTGCTTGCCATACCCACGCTGGCCATCAAGTTGCTTTTGAGCACCGGTTTACAGCTGCTGTTGGTGCTGCTGCTGGGCTATGCCGTTTTGTCTTGGATACAGCCGCATTCACCCCTGCTGGAGACGTTGGATCGGCTGTGCGCGCCGGTGTTGCGACCGGTCAGGCGCTTCGTTCCAACGATCGGCGGGGTTGACTTGTCGGTGCTGGCACTGATCGTCTTGTTGCAGGTTGCGCTGATGGTGCTGGGTTGAGCCAGCCGGGCTGATCAAACCTCACGCCACCGGCGGTATCCGAGCCGCCAGCCGGTCAGCGCTCAAGGCATGTGGGTGGGTCAAGACCCATTGGTCGGCCAGCCATCCATGCTGAAACACCGCAGCCGCCACCCGGTCTTGCAGCGTGACCGGGGACAGGTTATCGGGGCCTGCCAGCGCCGCACCCAACAGACCGGCTAGCACATCGCCGGTGCCAGCGGTGGCCAGTGCGGCGTTGCCGGTGGGATTGATCCGCGGCGTTGCGCCCGGCGCTGCGATCACGGTGCCCGACCCCTCGAGCACAGACAGGGCACCAAAGCGTTCAGCGAGCACACAACCTGCCTGCAGCCGGTCGCGCGTCACCTCGGCTGTGATCACACCCAGCAAGCGGGCTGCTTCCAGGGCGTGAGGCGTGAGCACGGTGAATGCGCCGCGCGCATCGCGGCGGCGCAACTGGGCTTGCAGGGACGCATCGCGGGCGGTCGCGTTCAGTGCGTCCGGCGTCCAGCACCAGCCTCCAGGCACACGCGATCACGTCCGGTAACTCGCTTGCCACCGCGTCACCGCCGCCGCAACCGCAGACGACGACAGAGTGGCCCATTGCATTGCGCTCCAAGAGCAAGCCGATGCGTCGAAACATCAGCTCGGGCGCCTGCAGATCCCAGCGCACGGCGGCGCTGTCGTCTTCCAGCAGGCCCACCAGCACCCGGCCTGCTCCGCCGTGCAAGGCGGCGCGAGCGGCGAGCACTGCCGCACCGGTCATACCCGCGCCATTCAGCGAGACATCTTGCCCGCCGATCACCACCACGTCAGCTCGGCTGCCTTTGTGGCTGGCGTGCGCGCGGGGGCTGGCTGTGGTGGCCTTAGGATCGCGGCCTGCGAGCCATGCCGCCACAGGAACGTCGCTGGGCGCTGCGCACCGCAAGTCGTCGAACCAGACCTGGCCTGCTTTGTCACGGCCTTGGGCGGTGAACAGACCAGGCTTCAGGGTCAGCAGCGACAAGGTGTGACGCGGCCCCGTGGGTGGCGCTGCGCCCGATCTGCCGGGTGTTGTGTGCCAGTGACCGGTGTCGGCATCCAGGCCGCTGGGCAGGTCAATGCACAGGCAAGGCGCTGGCGAGCGTTGGAGCAGATCAATCCACTTGGCCAGTTGGCCTTCGGGCGCTCGGGTCACGCCAATCCCAAGCAGGGCGTCGATGCCGAGATCCCATTTTTGCGGTGGCTCTTCAGCAAACCGCACGCCGGCCGCGCGCGCCTCAGCAAGCGCCTGGGCTGCATCGGGCGGGGTGGTGGCGCCCGCATTCAGCGTGACCACCACCTCGCAATGGCCGACCGAGGTTAGCGCCCGGCGGTGAAGGTGCCTGGCTGCCGCCAGGCCGTCGCCACCGTTGTTGCCCGGTCCACACGCCAGCCAGATGCATTGGGCGTGTGGCGCCAGTGCTTGCGCAAGCTGCGCCACTGCCCGCCCGGCAAGCACCATCAGCGTGGGTTAGACAGGGTGGTCGCTGCGGCGCTTTCGAGTTCGCGGGTGGCCGCCACGCTGTAAAGCGCTTCAAGATAGCGCTCACAGATTCGGCGTAGCGTCATGGCAGAGGCGGTCATCAGACCGATGGCCTGTTTGGGCCAAACGATGTCGGCCACGTCACCGCCAAGAAGCACATGTTTCTCGCGCCAGGTCCAGCTGCTTTTTTGCCGACTTTCTTCATGAAACCGAGCCTGTCCATGCGATTCTCCTGCGGGGGAAATTGAAACCACGCCATGGTCATCCTGCGTGGGGTCCGTGGCGGCGTCAAGGGATAAGCGAATCAAACGGCGTGCCTCTTGCTGCGAACACCCACGCGCAAATCAGCTCGCGCGCGGGATTGCCTCGTTCATGTCCGAAAGGTTGGCGCTGCTATAATCGATAGGCTTTGCCACTCGTGATTCGCCTTCTGAAAATCGCGGGCAGCAAAGCCAATCGCAAACCAGCCCATCCGGGTGTTGAGGTGTCGCAGCAGGCCAGCAGGCCCCGCGTCTTTTCAATCGGGGCTGGATTTTAGAAGCAACCTTTGGAAAGCTATTTTCATGTCTATCTCCATGCGCGAAATGCTGGAAGCTGGGGTCCATTTTGGTCACCAAACCCGCTTCTGGAACCCCAAGATGGCACCGTACATCTTCGGCCATCGCAACAAAATTCACATCGTCAACCTTGAGAAGACGCTGCCCCTGTTTGAAGAGGCCGCCAAGTTTGTGCGTCAGCTCTCGGCCAATCGAGGCAATGTCCTTATCGTAGGCACCAAGCGCCAGTCGCGCGAAATCGTGGCCCAGGAGGCACGTCGCGCCGGTGTGCCGTTTGTCGATCAACGTTGGCTCGGCGGCATGTTGACGAATTTCAAAACCGTCAAGACCTCGATCAAGCGGTTGAAAGAAATGCAGGGCCAGAAAGAAGGCGGCCTGGAGAGCATGAGCAAGAAAGAGCAGCTCATGTTTGCTCGCGAGATGGAAAAGCTGGAGAAAGATATCGGCGGCATTCAAGACATGAATGCCTTGCCAGATGCCATTTTTGTGATCGACGTGGGCTTTCACAAAATCGCTGTGCTCGAAGCGCAAAAGCTGGGTATTCCGCTGGTGGGTGTGGTGGATACCAACCACTCGCCAGTGGGCATCGACTACGTGATTCCTGGCAACGACGACTCGGCCCGTGCCGTGGCGCTTTACGCCCGCGGAATCGCCGACGCCATCATTGAAGGCCGCAAGAACGCTGGCAACGACCTGGTCAAGACGGTGGTTGCCCAAGGTACCGACGAATTTGTCGAAGTCAAGGATGGCTCGGCTTCCTAAGCCGCAAGTTTTCCATTACAGAGGGGCTTGCGTGGCCCCTTTTTCACAGCACAGCCCATCAACCGAACCGCCCGCTGCCTGTTTTATGCAGTGTGGCCCATGGAGAATTTCAATGGCAATAACCGCAAGCATGGTGGCCGAACTGCGCGCCAAAACCGACGCGCCCATGATGGAATGCAAACGCGCGCTGACCGAAGCCGATGGCGACATGGTCAAGGCCGAGGAGCTGTTGCGCGTGAAACTTGGCACCAAGGCAGGCAAAGCCGCCGGCCGAGTGACGGCCGAAGGTGTGGTCGCCAGCGCCATTCACGGCACCACCGGTGCACTGATCGAGGTCAACTGCGAAACCGACTTCGTGACCAAAAACGACAGTTTCCTGGCTTTGGCCAATGGTGCTGCTGCACTGGCCGCCGAGCACAGCCCAGTGGATGTGGCGGCCTTGGGCGCACTGCCCTATAGCCAAGACGGCTATGGTCCAACGTTGGAAGACGTGCGCGCTGGCCTGATTGGCAAAATCGGTGAAAACATGACCTTCCGGCGTTTCAGGTGCTACAGCGGTGGTGGCAAGCTGGCGAACTATTTGCACGGCACGCGCATTGGTGTCGTGGTGGAATTTGACGGCGACGAGGTTGCTGCCAAAGACACCGCGATGCACATCGCAGCCATGAAGCCGGTGGCGCTGACCAGCGCCGACGTACCGGCCGAGCTGATCGAAAAAGAACGCTCGGTAGCGACCGCCAAGGCCGCTGAGTCGGGTAAGCCAGCCGATATCGCCATCAAGATGATCGAAGGCTCGGTACAGAAATACCTGAAAGAGGTGTCGCTGTTCAACCAATCGTTCGTGAAAAACGACAAGCAAACAGTCGAGCAGATGCTGAAGGTCTCGGGCACCAGCGTCAAGGGCTTCACCTTGTATGTGGTGGGCGAGGGCATCGAGAAGAAAGTGGACGATTTCGCCGCTGAGGTGGCGGCACAGATAGCCGCTGCCAAGGGCGCCTGAGGTGGTTTGGGTCGCAGCGCGGCCTGGTTTGCCAACACAACGGGCCGACAGGCCCGTTGTCGCGTCTGGTTCCACCACGGGCCGGTCTTTTTTTGGCATCGCTACACTCGTGCGTAGCGAGCCAGTAACCGGAAATTCTGAAAGCTGTTTATGCCTGCCTACAAGCGGATCCTGCTGAAACTGTCGGGTGAGGCCCTGATGGGCGACGATGCCTTTGGCATCAACCGGGCCACTCTGGTGCGCATGGTGGAGGAAATTGCTGAGGTGACGCGCCTCGGTGTGGAAGTCGCGATCGTGATCGGCGGTGGCAATATCTTCCGTGGCGTGGCTGGTGGGTCGGTGGGCATGGACCGGGCCACAGCTGACTATATGGGCATGCTGGCCACCGTGATGAACGCGCTCGCGCTGGCCGACACGATGAACAAAGCGGGTCTTGTGGCTCGGGTGATGTCAGCAATTGCCATCGAGCAGGTGGTAGAGCCCTACGTGCGCCCCAAGGCCCTGCAGTACCTGGAAGAGGGCAAGGTGGTGGTGTTTGCTGCGGGCACCGGCAATCCGTTTTTCACCACCGATACCGCTGCCGCCCTGCGCGGTGCGGAGATCGGTGCGGAGATCGTGCTAAAAGCCACCAAGGTTGACGGGGTTTACTCCGCCGATCCGAACAAAGACCCATCGGCCACCCGCTACACCAGCATTTCTTTCGACGAGGCGATGGCGCGCAATCTGCAGGTGATGGACGCCACCGCTTTCGCTTTGTGCCGCGACCAGAAGCTGCCAGTGAAGGTGTTCTCCATCCTAAAGCCGGGCGCGCTGCGCAAGGTGGTGTTGGGTGGTGACGAAGGCACGCTGGTGCATGTTTGAATGCAGGCGCGGCGGGCTTGAACGCCTGCCAATTGCGATGTCAATACTGAGGAGTTTTTATGAGCATTCCCGAAATTCAACAAACCACCGAGCACAAGATGCAGCAATCGGTGGAGTCTTTCAAACAGGGTTTGACCCGCATCCGCACCGGTCGTGCCAACCCCCAGTTGATGGACACGGTGCATGTCGATTACTACGGCTCCATGTTGCCACTGTCACAGGTGGCCAACCTCTCTTTGCTGGACGCGCGCACCATCGGTGTGGCGCCTTGGGAAAAGGGTATGAGCGCGAAGATCGAGAAGGCGATCCGCGAGTCGGATTTGGGTCTGAATCCATCCAGTCAGGGCGACCTGATTCGGGTGCCGATGCCGGCCATGACCGAGGAGCGCCGCAAAGAGCTCACCAAGGTGGCGCGAAACGAGGGCGAGTCGGCCAGGATTGCGGTTCGCAACCTGCGTCGCGATGCCAACGAGGCGGTAAAGAAGCTGGTGAAAGACAAGCTGGCCTCGGAAGACGACGAGCGCCGCGCCCACGATGATGTGCAAAAACTGACCGACCGTACGATCATCGAAATTGACCGGTTGGTGGCTTCCAAGGAACACGACATCATGGAAGTGTGAAACGGCGTTGCCTGCGTCCGCCAGTCTGCTCCCGCTCCCATGACGTCACTTTCCCCCATTCCACATTTCATGCCGCCGGCTGTGCCGCGCCATGTGGCCATCGTGATGGATGGCAACGGACGTTGGGCACGACGCCGCCATTTGCCGCGCCTGGTGGGGCACAAGCAGGGTGTGGAGGCGTTGCGCCGTGCGGTCAAGAGCTGTATTGATCGGGGCGTGTCGGTGTTGACCGTGTTTGCGTTTTCCTCGGAAAACTGGAATCGCCCGGCCACCGAAGTGGCTGGTCTGCTGGACCTGCTGGCGTTTGTGCTAGGGCACGAGGTGGCCGAATTGTCTAACGCGGGTGTGCGACTGCATTTTCCCGGTGATCGCAGCGGTCTCTCGCCGCGTGTGGTTCAGGGTCTGGTGGCGGCCGAGGCGGGCACCGCACACAACCAGCGACTGGTGCTCAATGTCTGCTTTAACTACGGCGGGCGCTGGGACATCGCGCAGGCCGCGCGCCGCTTGGTGGCCGAAGGGCGGGAAATCACAGAGGAAAGCCTAGGCAAGTACACCGCGCTGGCGCATGTGGGGGACCCCGATCTCTTGATTCGAACAGGCGGTGAGATGCGGATCAGCAACTTTCTGCTCTGGCAGTCCGCCTACACCGAGCTGGTGTTTTCCCCCTGCCTTTGGCCCGATTTCGATGGCGCTGAACTGGACCGGGCGCTGGGCGCTTTTGCTGAGCGAGAGCGGCGTTTCGGCCAAACCGGCGAGCAGGTCAAGCCTTGTGCCGGGCAGCGATATGCTTAGGCAGCGAATAATCACAGCGCTGTTGTTGCTGGCCGTGTTGTTACCGGCGCTGGTCTACCCCCATGTCGCTCCATTCGCTGTGCTGTCGCTGCTGCTGATCGCTGCGGCGGGGTGGGAATGGGCGCGGCTCAATGGCTGTGGGGCGGGCAGGGCCGTGCTGATGGGCGTGGGTCTGGGTATTGCCTTGCTTTTGTTTTGGTGGT
>Ga0105055_10001342_pt1 | contig 40033 bp, 43 predicted proteins | sample BON03_FD_78090 | JGI IMG/M metagenome (GOLD analysis project Ga0105055, IMG submission 78090) | Freshwater microbial communities from Lake Bonney liftoff mats and glacier meltwater in Antarctica - BON-03 | ecosystem: Environmental > Aquatic > Freshwater > Ice > Glacier meltwater | place: Lake... | reverse complement strand
GGTGTGTTCGCTCATCGCTCGGACCGTCACAGCATCCGGCATGCTCGTGTTCACCACAATCAACTCGGCGCTTCGAACGTTCCGGAGTCGGGTGGCCAAATGAGGTCGGGTCAGGAGTCGTTGATGATGTCGGTGGGGCGGAGGGCGATGTCACCCTGCTGGTCGGGGTACTTGCCCTCGATGCCGGCATAGAACTCCTGGAACAACGGCAGGTCGGCAGCGATGTCGCCGCTCGGCTCGATGACCGAGCCGAAGCCTCCGACGCGGCGCGAATAATCGAGGTAGCTGCACACGATCGGCACCTCGGCAGCGACCGCAACCCGGTAGAAGCCCGTGCGCCAGTGATCGGTTCGGCCGCGCGTGCCCTCGGGCGGAAACGTGACGACGAGACGATCGGCGGTGGCGAACTCGCGGGTGAGCGACGACACCAGGCCGGACCGCCGGTCGCGTTCGACGGGGATACCACCCAGTGCGCGCAGCACGGTGCCGACCGGTCCAGGAAAGAGCGAGTCCTTGCCCAGCCAGGAGACATGGACGCCGGTCGCCCACGACATCGCGAGCAGGTACAGCAGATCCCAGTTGGTGGTGTGCGGCGCGGCGATCATCACGTACTTCGGAATGTCCGGCGGGTACCCCTCGATGCGCCAGCGCCTGCTGCGCAACACGGCGCGGCCGATCGATCGTCGAATCATCCGTCAGCACCCAACCCGTTGCATGGCCGGACCTTATCCGGACCCCGAACGAGCCACCGGGCGATGAGCGAACACACCAGATCTGCGGGGTTCGCTCATCGCTCACGGTGCTGGTTGAGCTTCGGGCGCTGATGAGGGCCGAGGGCGTCCTCGACCGCCAATTCGTACAGTCCGAGTTCTTCGGCGAGTTCGACGAATTCGGCCTTCGACGGCGCACAGAAGACGACCCAGACGACGGTGTCGGTCGGTTCGCTGGAGGTGTTCGGAAACGTCGGCGACGGGAACGTCCGCCGCTTCGAGAAATTCCTTGCAGAAGAGACGCGTCCTCGCCATCGATCTTCCGCTTCCACCATCAGGCGCATGTCACGATCTCGGGTCCGCAGCGCCCCACGCAGGTTGGCGGGAGCGGCGCCGAGTCGAGGCGCTCGCCAACCACACTGCCGACCCTTCGCGGCGGCAGTCGATCGCGCTACGTTGCTGCGATGAGCACCTGGGCCGGGGTCGCAAGCATCGACATCACGCCGACGTGGCCTGTCCTGCAGGGCGGCTTCGGTCAGCGCACCGTCGCCAGTGTCGGCGTCCTCGATCCGGTGATGGCGAAGGCGCTCTACGTGCGCACCGGTCGCGATGCCATGTTGCTGATCACCGCCGACCTGATCGCCATCCCGAAACAGATCGCGGAGCCGGTGGTGGCGGCGGTCAGCGCAGCGGTAGGTATCGAGGCACGACAGATCTGCATCTGTGCGTCACACACGCATTCCGGCCCCCTTCCGTTCGGGCCCGCAGGTGCGCCAGGAGTCACCGCCTACTCCGAGCTACTGATCGACGCGCTCGTGCGTGTCGGGTGTGAAGCCGTCGAGCAGCCCGTCGAATGTGCGATCGGGTCGGGCGTCGGCACCGTCGATGTGTTCTTCAATCGGCGGACACGCGGGAATCCGAACCTGGTCGACTCCCGTGTCGGTGTCGTCGTCGTCACGCCGCTCGGCAGTGCCGATCCGCTGGCGGTGCTGTTCGGTGTCGGCTGTCATCCGGTGACGCTGGGGTGGGACAACCTGTCGATCAGCGGTGACTTCCCCGGTGTCGCTCAACGGGCGGTGGAAGCCGAACTCGCTGGGACCACGGCGTTGTTCTTCAACACGACCGAGGCCAACGTGATCCCGATCACGAGTCCCGATCGCGACGCTCTCGACCCGCGCGGCTACGTCGGCGGCGACGTGCGTGACACCATCACGATCGGTCAGGCGATCGCCGACGAGGTCCGCCGAGTCGTGGCAACCGTGGAGACGCACCCCGATGTCGACGTCGGCGCCGACCGCCGCGACATCGTCGTGCAGGCGAACAACGCCGCGTTCGATCTCGACACCGCTCAGCGTCGCCTCGATGCGGCGCGGTCGGTGCTCGAAGCGGATCTCGGCGACGACTTCGTCGACCGCGCCGGTGGATACCTGTGGGCACTCGCATCGAAGCATGTGGTCGAGACCGATTGCTCAGAACCAGACATGCGCCGCATCATGGTCGCGTGCTGTGAGTACCTCGGCCTCTCCGCGCGGGTTGCGCGTGGTTCGGCGCTCGACCCAGTGACCGTGCCGATCCAGGTGCTGCGAATCGGTGACGTGGAGTTGCTCGCGTTGCCGGGGGAACCGCTGGTCGAGGTCGGTCAGGAGTGGACTGCTCGCACCGGATCGGATCGGGCGTTCGTCGTCGGGCTGGCGAACGCACACCATCGCTACCTTCCGTTGCTCCGCCACTTCGAGATGCCAGACGCCGCCGTGCAGTACGACACGGTGACTGCCGGTCTGGAACCCACGGCGGTCGACCGCCTGCTCGACGAAGCAGCATCGATACTGCAGCTCGTGCGAGCACGCTGAGCAGCAACGTCTTTCAGCAGTTCGCGACCGGCACGTTCACATCGCGTACGGGCCGCCGCGTTTCGCGTACTCGGTCCGGTACCCGCGCGCGAGTTGCTGCTGTCGGGTCTTCGACAGGAGCTTGCCCGCGAGCTGGAACGTCCCATGCTCTTCTTCGTCCAAGTGATCGCGTACCTCAGCGGAGAGTTGCTTGGCGAGTTCCACGAACCGATCGGTGGCTGGATCCACCCCACGGAGCTGTTCGACGAGTTGCTCGGCCTTGTGGTGATCCGCCAATGCGTGGCGACTGATGGAGAGCCCGGCGTCATCCATCAGCAGCGGGACGTAGAAGTGACGTTCCTCGGCCGTCGCGTGCGCGTCGAGTTCGTGGGCGAGCGCCAAGAACGCGGCTCGGCGGTTCTCGATCGAAGCCCGTCCGTGGGTCATCGTGCGGGCAAGTGCCCTCTGGATCTCGTGGCTCGCTCGCAGGTCCTCCAAGATCGTCATCCCGTTCACCCATTTCTGTGAATGTCGCGTCGCGTTCAATGCGGCCTCCGCAAGTTGGAGATTCCTCGACCCTTGAACCTCGCCAACACCTGCCGCAAACTCCGCCGCACCGACCCGGAGTCCACGACAGTCGTAGAGTCTCGGGCGATGGGGAACGGGAACGGCGACACCTTCGGCTACGCCGAGTTCGGCAACTGGTACGACGACTACAGCACCGACACGCTCGAGCCCGCGCTCGACCGAGCGATGGACGCACTCCAGCGCGCACTCGACGACGCGCTGTCCGACCGCGACCTGGCCCGCATCCGCAGCATCTCCGGACGGGTCAAGTCGAAACGCCGCACATGGCGCAAGGTCAGCCAACCCCGCTATCGCCAGCAGATCGCCACCGTCGACGACATCCCCCACGTGCTCGACGACCTCATCGGCATGCGCCTCACCTGCACCAACCTGCGCGACCTCGAGATGGTCCAGGTCGCCCTCGAAAACCTGCCGCGGCACGCCGCCAAGAAGCGCCCGCTGGCGCTCGACCCCGCCTCGGAGCGCGACTACGTCGAGCACCCCAAGGAGTCGGGCTACCGCGGCTGGCACGTGAACCTCGGCGTGCAGCACGACGGCACGCCGGTGACGTGCGAACTCCAGGTGCGCACCCTGCTGCAGGACAGCTGGGGCGAGCTCACCCACGAAGACACCTACAGCAAGTCGGGCGAGCTGCCGCCGCTCGTCGAGGTACTCAGTACGCGCTTGGCCGACCTGCTCGCCACGCTCGACGACATCGCCGAAGACCTGCGCAACGAACTCGACCGCATCGACGAGGCGATCGTGGCCGAGATGGCCGAAACTTCTGGGCAGGCCGACACCGAATCGAGTAGGGAGCCCGGCACCGACGCTGGCGCCGGACCCACCGTTGGCCCCGGCGCTGACGCCGCCGACATCCTGCTCGAACGCTGGCGGTCACTCGACCGGCCCCTCGAGATCTCATCGCTCGCCTGGGCGCTGCAGCACGAGTTCGGCGCCGAAGTCAGCGACGACTGGTTCGGCTACGGAACGTTCAAGCGCTTCCTGCGCGCTGCTGTTCCCGACGGCGAGATCAGCGGCGAGCGCCAGTTGTACCTCCTGCCCGCTGGCAGCGGCGCCGCGGACGAGCGCGGCGGCGAACTCCTCGCGCCTGCCGGCGAGCCGGGCGACCGATCCGGCGACGACCCGTCGACGATCCCCGACGAGGCCCGCGAACTCCGCCGGGTCGATCGCGACTTTCCGCTGGTCGAAACCGAACAGTGGCGTCGCATCTACGAACACCTCGCCGAAGCCTGGCGACGCGTCGGTGCGGGTCTCCCGTCGACTCGGATGGTCAACCAGCTCACCCGCTCGGCACGCGATCGGGCCCGATCCACCGGCAGCCCGCTGACGCGCCGTCACCTCGACCACGTCGCCAAGGCCGTGCTCGCCCCCACCGGGTCCGGTGAACCGCTCGATGCCGGCGAGATCGGCGAGGCTTTCGCCAGCTCCGTGCTGCAACGTCTGGCCGACCTGCGCATCGTCACCGCCGACAACGCTGCCGCCCGCGCCCGCGTGGGCCGGTGGCTCCTCGGCTGACGCCCAGGCAAGCACCCTCTCCATCTGCCATCAGCCGTCAGCGATGCGGTCATCGACACCATCGACACCTTGGCACTGCCGACCGTAGGGCGCCGGGCGACGCTTGCCCAGGTCGCTGCCGACCCGGTGGGCGTGAACACCGAATTCGGACACTTCACCACGTCGACCAAGACCTCGGGGCAACGGTGCGACTTCGGCGGCTGGCGCGCCTTCCGAGCATCCGTTTCGTAGCGGCGGCCGGATCGGCGCCGACCCATGCGACCCGAGTCGTGCCCACAGTCGTCAACGCCGCGCCATGATCGTGCCTGTGGCTCACCGACGAACTCACCTCCGCCTCGGCGCCCGCATCTCGGTGGCGGGAGCCCTCACCGCAGTCGTCGCCGCTTCGCTCGCGGCGTGCACCTCGGCGGCTGACGACGGTCCACAGCCCAACGGAATGGTCGAGGTGGTCGACGGCGACACCATCGTCATCGAACTCGACGGCATACAGCAACGGGTCCGGATCGTCGGGATCAACACCCCGGAGTCCGGTGAGTGCCTCGCCGATGCCGCCGGGGAGCGCCTGGCCGAACTCGTGGCCGACGGGCCGATCGAACTGATTCGCGACACGAGCGACGTCGATTCGTTCGGGCGCCTCCTGCGCTACGTCGAGACCGGCAACGAAAGCAGCAACCCGACCGGAACCGAGCGGATCGACGTCGGCGCCAGGCTCGTCGCCGAAGGGCTGGCGATCGCGCGGCGCTACGAGCCCGACGTCGCCCGAGCGGCCACCTACGAACGCCTCCAAGACGCTGCGCGCTCCAACCGAGTCGGGCTGTGGGCTCCCGAAGCCTGCGGCACCGCCACAGTCGCATCGGGGGTGATCGAGGTGACCGTGAACGCCGACCCGCCTGGCGACGACACCGACGCCCTCGATGGCGAGTGGGTCGAGTTCACCAACACGACGGACGACGAGATCGATCTCGACGGTTTCAGCGTCGCCGACGAGTCAGCGAGCAACCGATTCACCTTCGACGACGCGGTGCTCGCACCGCTCGGGACGTTGCGCCTCGTCACCGGTTGCGGCACCGACACCGACACCGTCGTGCACTGGTGCGCAACCGGATCGGCCGTGTGGAACAACGACGGCGACACCGTGTTCTTGCGCGATCGCAGCGGAAACATCATCGTGGCGAACACCTACGACCGTCCGTGATCGTCGGCGATCGCCTCATCGACACCGCGCCTACGTGGCCCGCTGAGATCGCCAGTCGGCGGACGTCACATGCGTACGCGCTCGTTCTTCGGGTCGTACATCGCCCGAAGGGATGCCCGGGCAGGAACACGCTCACCGGCGACCAGGATCTCGAACTCGCCGTCGCGCAGGATCGGCTCCTCGCCGTAGAGCAACGGCTCGGGATCGGCGAGCAGGAACTGGACCAACCGGCTCGTGTACGGCCGCTGCTCGTACTGCGCCAACAGCGCGTCCCGCCCGACGAACCCGCCCGGCTTGTCGAAGTCGATCGCGAATTCGAGGCCCGCCTCGAGCGGTGAGTCGGAGTTCTCGATGCGAGTCCGTAGTCGAGCCGGCCGGCCTCGGTGCGGGTGCTCTCGAGCGTCGCCATGCCGGCATGGGCGAAACCGTGGGCGGAACCGACCTCGACGAGCCGCTCGTACACCCCGACAGCGAATTCGGTCGGGACGAACAACTCCCAGCCGAGTTCGCCGACGAAGCTCATCCGCACAGCCAGCGCCCGCGCGTGGTGGACGTCGATCTCCTGCGCCGTCAGGTATGGGAACGCATCGTTCGACAGGTCGGCGGTCGTGAGCTCGCCGAGCAATGCTCGGGAGTTCGGGCCCTGCACGCTGAGCAGCGCCATGCCAGAGGTGACGTCGGAGACCTACAAGCGCGCGGCGTCGGGCGTGCCCTGGCGCAGCATCGTGGCGACCCGTCGGTGGAACGCCTCCGCGACGACCACCTGGAAGCAGTCGTCGGCCAGGCGGGTGATCGTCACGTCGGACCGACCGGTGTTCCGCCGCGTGGTACTCGAACCAGTCCGGCCTGACGTAGGTGTGTCGGAAGTCGATCGCAGCCCCGGGCGGCGCGAAGTAGGACGTGTTCTCCGAACCGGACGACTCGGCGAAACGGGCACCGGCCGCGGCGAGCCGATCGGTCGCTGGTCCGTGGTCCGGGGTTCGGGGTGTCCGGACCCCGGCAACTCTGTGACACCCCTTCGTCATGATGGAGGTATGGATCTGGGGGAGCTGTGCGACACGATCGGGCGAGGCGACCGCACGGTCGACGACGTCGCCGGTGAGTTGTTCGACGCCACCGAGAACGAACTCGACGAGCGGGTACGCACCTTGGAGCTGCTGCGTCGCCGGGTCGAAGCCGAAATGGCATTGACGCTGTCGAGGGTCGAACAGCGGCGCCTCTACTTGGCCGATGGGCACCGGTCGATGAAGGGCTACTTGCGGGCAACATGCAACTGGTCGAACCCCGACGTGGCCGGCCAACGTCGCCTCACCCACGCAGTCGACGGGGTGCCGGGTCTCGCCGAGGCGCTCCAGACGGGGCGCGTCGGGGTGGCCCAAGCCGACGCCATCGCTCGGGTGTACCGCAACCGGCGGGTCCGTGACCGTCTCGTCCACTTCGCGACGATGTTGCTCCAACTCGCCGAGCGGTACTGCTACGACGACTTCGTCATCGCGCTGAAGCGCTTCGAGATGCTCGCCGACCCCGATGGTGCGCACCGCGACCGCGACGAGCAGATCGCCGACCGCAACGTGCACGTCACCACCGTCGGCGGCGAACTCCATCTCGACGCCAACGGCGGCGACCCACTCGTGAACGAGGAACTCGAAGCGATCTTCCGTCGGTTCTGCGAGCACGAGTTCCGCAAGGACTCCGCCGCCCGCCGAGCAGAGCACGGTGCCGACGCGTCCGGCAAGCCACTCGACCGCACCCACCAACAACGCAGCTACGACGCATTCGTCGACATGATGCGCCGAGCCAACGCCAGCCTCGACACCACCGCTGGGGCACCGAGCGCGCCCGACCCGCTCGTCAACCTCGTGGTCGATCGCCGCACCTGGGCAATGGTGCTCGCCGACGCCGGCCTCGCCCCCACCTCCACGTTCTCCGGCGACCCGATCGACCCGTTCACCGGGTTACCGGTGCACACCACCGGCGACCTGCTCACCGACCTCGTCGCCGACCCCGACGCATTCGCCAACATGCGATGCGAGACCACCAACGGCACACCACTGCACCCGCACGACGTGTTGCGTGCCGCGCTCGCCGGACACATCCGTCGCGTCGTCGTCGACGCCCACAGCGTCCCGATCGACATGGGCCGCAAGGTTCGGCTCTTCACCGGGCCCGCTCGAGAGGCCGCCAAGCTGCTCGTGCGACGGTGCGACCACGCTGGGTGCGACCTCCCGGAAGAATTCTGCGAGGTCGATCACGTCACCGAGTGGGTCGACCTCGGCACCACCGACCAGGAAAACGCCGGAGTCGATTGCGGACACCACAACCGCGAAAAACACCGCCGGAAGTTCACTTCCCGCCGCAGCGTCCACGGCCAGCGCTACACCGTCCGGCCCGACGGCACGATCATGTTGCCCGTCGGCGTCCGGCCACCCACGTTCCCCGACGAGAGCGATGACGACGCTGACGACAGCGACGACCCGATCGAGATCGCGAACCAGACCCGCCGAGCCCGCGCTCGCCTGCGGGCGCTCCGTCGAGCCAGCTGAGCGCTGGACCGGCTGTTTCCTCGCCGCGTGCCACAGTTCGCGGCACAGGCCAGCGCCGAACGAGGCCCTGTAGCCGAACCTCTGTCACTGTTTTGTCTTACGCATCGTCGTACGCTGCAGTTATGGCCGTGCTGAACTTTCGAACCGACGAGCGCTCCGAGCGGGCCCTCACCGAGCTCACCGCCGACGGCACGACGACGTCGGAAGCCATCCGCCAGGCACTCGTGGATGCCGTGCGCCTCCGGCGGCGCGAGCAGATGCGCGCCGAGTCGCTCGAAGTGATGAGCGACGAGCACGATCGCGCCGAGAGTCGGTGCGTCCTCGCAGACATGGACGAGCTGCGTGCGTGGTGACATCCACCGTTTGCGCGCACCGCGGTCCACCCGCGGCCGCGAGCAACAGGGCGAGCGCTACGCCATCGTGCTGCAGTCCGATGACCTGATGTTGTCGACCGTGCTCGTGGCTCCGACCTCGCGCTCGTCACCAGCGAGGATCTTCCGCCCGACGATCACGATCGGCGGCGATGACACGCAGGTGCTCATCGAGCAGACGTCCGCAGTTGCGCACGAGCGCCTCGGAGAGTTCGTCGGACGACTCCGACACGATGAACTGGTCGCTGTCGACGACGCGCTGCGCCTCGTGCTCGAACTCGACTGACGCCGACCTCTGATGTTCTTCGCGTTCGAAATCAGCCGACGTCGGACATCAGAACAACGAGTCCTGGCTCGGCGGTGGGACCGTTGGATCGAGATCGAACAGCGTCGACACATCGGTGATCGGCGTCGCCCCTCGGGCAACGAGCGCTGCGTTGCCGGCCGCCGCACCGACGCCTCTCCACACGGCGACGCGCGCGTAGCCTCGCTCGATCGCCTCCGTCGCCCCGGACCAGGTGCCACCCGATCCGTTGTCGGCCGCCACCACGAACGCGATCTGCGAGAGCGCGTAGATGATCTTGTTCCGCCCGATCGCATTGCCGGCCCGGAACGGTGCCGACGGCGCGAACGGACTGGCCAGGCACAGATGGCCGTCGTGCACGCCGCGGCGAACCTCGGCGTTGCGTGACGCCTGCAGGATGCCGTCGGCCGGGACACCGATCGCCTGGCCCCCGGCCTCGATCGCGGCGGCCATCGCCACCTGATCGACTCCTCGGGCCAGGCCGCTGACCACCGACCACTCGTGAGCGGCCGCTGCACGGGCCGCACCGCGTGCGACATCGAGTGCGTCGGGTGCAGCGTCGCGCGAACCGACCACGCCGAGCCCCGGCTGGGCCAACAACTCGATCGGCCCGGCAACGAGCAGGAACGGCGGGCACGCGACACCCAACCGCTCGCTCAGCAGCGTGGGGAAGCGCTCGTCGAGCGCTGAGATCAGCATCACCCCGCCCTCCAGCAACCGTTCCTGTTCGAACGTGAACGCCGTCGTCGCGTCGAGCAGTGTTCGATAGCGAACGGCGTCGTCGTGATCGCATCCCACGAGGTCGACGATGTCGACCACGTCGAGATCGAGCAGATCAGCCGGGTCGACCTGCCCCACGAGCTTCCAGAACTCGCCCGCTGGCAGTGGCTTCGCGTCGAGCGTCACCAGCCGGTTCGTGAGCAGCGATGCCGCTCGAACGGTCGCGTTCATTGACGTCCCGCCGACGAGGCCAGCGCTGCAGGGTGGACGAGCCCGGACCCGTGGCGCCTGAGGAGTCGGCCCACTTCGGTGAGGGTCCAGCCCGAATCGAACGCGTCGTCGAGCAGGAACACCGGACCCGTCGGAACATCACCGGTGATCGCGAACGAACCGACCACGTTGCGTTGCTGGAAGTAAGAGTTCTGCTGCGACGCCTGCGGCGGACGATCGGCCACCTTGCGAACCACCGGATGGAACGCCAACCCCAGTGCGGCCGCCACCCGCTCAGCCATCGACGCCGCCAACTCGGGATACCGCAACGACGGCACCACCGTGACCCACTCGGGTGCCGGATCAGGCGCCCAGCCACGCAGCATCGCAGCCATGGCGTCGACGAGCTGTTCGTCGAACTCGCCGCCGTTCTCTTTCACGTCGCGAACGAGTCGACCCCAACCGGCGTCGCCCCAGATCGCGAGTGCCCGACCGGGCTCGAGCTGCTCCCCCGGTGGGATCGTTGTGCGCTTGCCGGTGTCGTCGTCGAAGCATTGCTTGCGTGGCGAGATCTCCAACGGCCGCTGCCGCAGGAACGCCTCGGCGGCAGCCACCACCTCGATGTCCAGCAACTCGTTCGGCAGGTCGACGTCCGCCGCCTCGCCGACGCAGTTGTCGCAGATGCCGCAGCGATCGGTCGCCTCGTCGTCGAGCAGCCGGGCGAGGAACGACATGCGGCAGTCGGTGGTGGAGAAGTAGTCGACCATCGCCGCCTGTTCGATGCGTCGCGCCGTGGTGACCTCGTCGATCCGAGCCGACGGGTAGTCCCACGCCAGCAGTGTGCGCTCGTAGGTCTGGCCGCCGACACGCCGTAGCGCACCGTCGGCGTCGAGCTGTTTCACCACCTTCTCCAACGCACCCATCTTGATGTTCAACGCCACCTGCACCTTCATGAGCGACAGCGGCACGTCGGAGCGGTCGAACGCAGCGATCACGTCACGCACCATGTGTTCCTCGGCGAACGCCTTCTCGATGAAGTAGTCCTGGATCTGTTCGTCCTCGTTGCCGCGCAACAGCACCGCCCGGCTGGTGGAAAGCGCACGGCCGGCTCGGCCGACCTGCTGGTAGTAGCCGACGGGCGAACCAGGCGACTGGAAGTGGAACACGAACGCGAGGTCGGGCTTGTCGTAGCCCATCCCCAGCGCAACGGTGGCCACCAGCGCGTCGACCTCGTTGTGCAGCAGACGCTGCTCGGCTTCCAACTTGTCGGACTCGTCGAGTGCGCTGTGATAGGCGAGCACGTCGTGACCGCGCGAATTGAGCCAGGCGGCCACGTTGTCGGCGTCGCGCACGGTGAGGGTGTAGACGATGCCCGAGCCCTCACCCTGACTGACAGCCCGGCCGACTTCACGATCGAGCCATGCCATCCGCTCGGCCTGACGATCGAGGCGGATGGTGCTGAGCGCCAACCCGTCACGACGCAACGGGCCGCGCAGCACGGTGAGGTTGTCGCCCAGCTGCGCCGACACGTCGTCGACCACACGGTCGTTCGCTGTGGCCGTGCAGCCGAGCACCGGGACGTTCGCGGCGCTGAGGCGTTCGATCGTGCGGCCGATGCGGCGGTAATCGGGGCGGAAGTCGTGCCCCCAGTCGGAAATGCAGTGCACCTCGTCGATGACGATCAGCCCCGGACGGCGACCGACGAGCGGCATCACCTTGCTGGCGAACTCGGGGTTGGCGAGCCGCTCGGGCGAGATCAGCAACAGGTCGACCGTGTCGGCTTCGAGCGCGGCGGACAGCTCGTCGATGGTGGTGTTGGCCGAACTGTTGACCGTCATGCATCGCAGCCCGAGGCGCTCGGCGGCGTCGATCTGGTTGCGCATCAATGCCAGCAGGGGCGAGATCAACAACGTCGGGCCCGCCCCACGTTGGCGCAGCAGATGCGTGGAGATGAAGTAGACGGCGCTCTTGCCCCAGCCGGTTCGCTGCACCACGAGCACACGGGCGCGCTCGTCGACGAGCAGTTCGATCGCCTCTCGCTGGCCGTCGCGGAACCCCGCGTCGGGTCGCCCGGTGAGGCCGCGCAATGCACCGAGGAGTTCGTCGGGCAGTTCGTCGGGCAAGTGATCGTCAGCCGTCATGGCACTGATCCTCGCAGCAGGGTGTCGCAGCAGTGTGTCGCAGCAGGGTGTCGCAGCAGGGTGTCGCATCGTTGCGAAACACCGTTGCTGCAAGACTCGACGACATGAACTCGATCGTGTTGCTGTGTACCGATGGTTCCGACGGCGCGATCGAAGCACTGCGTACCTGCGGGCCGCTGTTGGCGTCGGGCGAACGAACGATCCTCGTCACGGTGCAGTCGGCCGTCGACCCCCACGCCGAGGCCGGGGCCGGATTCACCTTGACCACCGCCTCGCCCGACGACGACCCAAAGATCGTCACCGACGGCGATCGGGTGGCGAAACAGCACCTCGACCGGACAGCCGCTGCGCTCGGACTCGGCGACGACGTGGAGTTGACATCCGTCGTCGGACGTCCCGGTCAGGCGATCTGCGACCTTGCCGCCGCGCTCCCTGCGAGCGTCGTGGTCATGGGCACCAGCGGGCACGGCGGTGTCCGGCGGGCGTTCGTCGGTTCCACATCCGACCACGTCATCCGCCACGCCATCTGCCCCGTGATGGTGCAAGCGGTGGGGCCATCGTGATGGGGTCCGCAAACGCCGATCCACAGGCGCGAGACTGACCGGATGGCCTTCGGACAAGCATCAGGTACCCCCGCTTCACACAGTCAGCTGCGCGAGCTGACCGAGCTGCTGGAAGCGGCCGGTCACTCCGGCTTCAAGGACGCTCGCGGGCCAATGGGGTTCACGCAGCGCCAGGCGAGCGGCAAGTTCACTCGCGACGAGGCCGACGAGTTCATCGCAGCGCTGCAAGAAGCCGAGCACGAGTCGAGCGAGCCCGAACCGTCACCGACGCCTGCCCGACCGAAGCCCGCGGTGGCTCGGCCAAAGTCAGTCCGACCAAAGGCGACGCCGCGAGCAGGTGCCGCGTCATCGCTGGAGTCCGTCTCCGACGAAGCACTCGCCGCCGAGCTCCAGAGTCGAGGATGGGTGGTGATGGAACCGTGACGATGTTTCCGCCCGAAGTCACCGATGTCGCCCACCAGATCGGATCGCGGCTGCGCGAACGCGGCGAGACCGTGGCCGTGGCCGAAGGGTCGACTGGCGGGCTGATCTCGGCCGCGCTGCTGTCGGTACCGGGCGCATCGGCGTACTACATCGGTGGCACGGTGATCTACACCGCCGCTGCGAGCCGGGCATGGATGGCCGGCGAGGTCGACGTGCCCGCCGGGATGCGTGGCGCCACCGAGGCGTTCGCCGGCTGGCTCGCCGAATCGGTGCGGGCCAAGGTCGACACCACCTGGGGACTCGCCGAAGCGGGCGCCGCCGGGCCGCCCAACCCGTACGGAGACCCGGCCGGGCACAGCTGGCTCGCCGTCGCCGGGCCGCACGACGCCACGAGCACTACCAACACCATCACCAACACCATCACCAGCAACGTGCTCACCGGCCTCGACGACCGCAGCGCCAACATGGCCGCCTTCACCCTCGCCGCACTCACCTTGCTCGCCGAGGTACTCGGGGCCGACTGATCGTCGCTCGGCGGCTGGCGCTGGCCGAACGTCAGGTCGAGGGTGCGACCCAGTCGAGGAAGCGGTCGATCCAGGTGTCGGACGGCAGGTGCTGCGTGCGCATTCCGAAGCCGTGTCCACCGCGGGCGTAGGCGTGGAGCTCGACCGGTAGCTCCGCGGCGCGCCAACGCTCGTAGAGGCCGATCGAGTCGCTGGTGAGGCCGAGTTCGTCGTCGCTCGCCACCACCAGGAACATCGGGCCGCTCCCGGCCGGCGGGTCGCCGAGGTCGATCCCGCGAGTGGTGGCATAGATCGGAGCGACGAAGTTCGGGCGGGCGGCCGGGTCGGGCGAGTAGGCGACGCGCACGGCGACGTTCCCGCCGGCGGAGAACCCCATGAACCCCACCCGGTTCGGATCGATGCCGAACTCGTCGGCGCGTGCCCGCACGAGACGCATCGCCGCTTCGCCGTCGGCGCCTGCCAGCGGTGCGACGGCAGCCATGTCGTCGTACACCGACGAGTCGCCGGCGAGCGCCCTCTCGCTCAATTCGGCCACCGGATCGTGACCACCAGGGACCAAGCGGTACTGCAGGACGAACGCCATGAAGCCTGCGGCGGTCAGGCGTTCGGCGACTCCGAACCCCTCGCTCTCGATCGACAGTCCGAAGAAGCCGCCGCCCGGCGCGATGACCACTGCGGTTCCGTTCGCAGCGACACTCGGGTGCACCGGCACGAGCGTCGGCACGACCACATTGGTGACCACCTCGGTGTTCCACGACTCGCTCGGGTACCGACGCTCGACGTTGGTCCAGCCCTCACTCCCCGGCGCCACACCCTCGTACAGGCGAATCGGTTCATCCACGAACATCACCCCAGACTGGCCCATCACGGCCGTCGCCGGCGAGCGCGACGTCAATCGTGAAACGTCAACCCTGCAACGTCAATTGCACGTGCAGTCGGCGAACGAGATCGAGCTGCGTACCCGCCTCGGGACCGGCGCCCGGACGATGACGGTGGACGTGCTCGAGCGCCTCGTCGAGCGGGACCGCCAGCGACACCAGCACCGCGACCGCCGTGGTGCCTGCTCTCCCGATCCCAGCAGCGCAGTGCACGATCAGTTGCCGTCCGGCCACGACCCGGTCGACGATGTCGGTCAGCACGGGTGCGAACTCCTCCAATGGAGGCGCGTGCAGATCGTGGATCGGATACCACAGCACCCGCTCGGGCGGTTGCGCGCGCAGCCAGGTGACGTACCCGGGATATCGATCGGCGAGCTCGTGTTCCCGGTTGAGACACACCACGCCGTCCGCACCTACACGCTGCATGAGGGCCTCGGGGTCTGGGCCGATGATGTGCTTGCCGCACAGCCACAGCCGGCCGCGCGCCGTCGGTGGTAGTGGGATCTCGTGGATGCCGCCGTCCATGTTCATCGCTGGGTAGCCATCCGTCCAGAATGGTGCAACGATCGGGCTATGTCGAATCTTCGCACCCTGCGGCGAGCTTCACGGGCCCGTACGCTGGTGACGTGATGCAACTCGCCGGGCAGCTCCGTGTGGTGATGCTCGTGATCGACGCGATGCCTCACCGTCACGTGAGCCCGACGCTCACACCTCACCTCTGGCAGCAAGCAGCAGCCGGTGGCCGGGCGCCGATGGGTGCGATGTCGCTGCCCGTGTCGGTGACGTACGCGAATCATGCAGCGTTCGTCACCGGTGCCGACCCAGCGCTCACCGGCGTGCACGGCAACCACACCTGGATCGACGACCGGGGCTGGGTGCCGTCACCGAAGGAGGGCCCGCGGGCGACCACGCTGTTCGAGCGTGTCGGTGCTGCCGGCGGGACATCGGTGATGGTCGCCGGCGACCAGAAACTCGTCGCCCAGATGGGAGGCGCACGAGCCGACGTGGTGTGGCCGCCCGACGGTCGACTCCCGGACGGCACCGAGCGCTGCGCCTTCGGGTACGCGTCCGACGCAGCGGTACTCGCGGCGCTGGAGGGCATCGAGCTCGACGTCGACTTCGCGCTGATCCACCTCAACGAGCCCGACACCACGTCGCACCTCCACGGCCCCGACTCGGCCGAGGCGTTCGAGCAGTATCGGGCCACCGACGCCGCATACGGCGGGGTCGTCGCTCGGCTCGCCGACGGGTGGGAGCACACGTTGATGCTCACCGTGTCGGATCACGACCAGGAGACCATCACCGACTTCACCCCGGTCGAACTGGCCGAGTCACTCGCCGACATCGCCGGCCTCGCAGTGGCCGACGAAGGCACTGCCGCACTCATCCACCGAGGGTCGTCGCCCGACCGGATCGACGACGACCGACTGCTCGCGATGATCCGTTCGGTCGACGGCGTCGAGTCGGCGTGCGAGCTCACGCCAGACGTGTGGATGGCGTGGACCGAACCGGGCCGCTCGTTCGCGTCGACGTCGATACCGATCCACGGCCAGCACGGCAGTCCCCGCTGCCGCACCCAGATGGCGATCGTGTCGGGCGGCGATCCTCGAGTCGCTGGCGTGGCCCGGCGGATCGAACACCATCAGCCGTCGGTGCTCGACTGGGCACCGATGATCGCCGACCTCCTCCACGTCGACCTCCTCCACGTCGACCTCCTCCACGCCGATGGGCTTCGCGCATGAACGAAGCGATCGACATCGCTTCGTTCCGGCGCGACGGCTGGCTGGTCGTCCCCGGGGCGTTGACGCCAGCGCAGCTCGAAGCGATCGACGCCGCGGTGAACCGGCTCGAGCAGTGGGCCGTCGACGGCGGGCCGGGGCTGCACCACTTCGAACAGACCGATGCCGGAGCGGTACTGGCGCGCAGTGAAGACTTCGTGCACGACGACCAGGTGCTCCACGACCTGATTCTCGGCGGCATCGTCGTGGAGATCCTCGGCCAACTGTTCGGCGAGCCTGCGGTGTTGTTCAAGGAGAAGGTCAACTACAAGCACGCGGGCGGCGGCGGGTTCGCTCCGCACCAGGACGCCGCCGCCTACCGGTTCGTCGACCACCACATCTCGTGCATGGTGCCGCTCGACCCGGCGACCCCGGCGAGTGGCTGCCTCTACGTGTCACCCGGATACGAGGCAGGCCAACTCGCCACCGACGAACGCGGCCGTATCGAGGAAGCGACCGCCGGTGACCTCGACTGGCAGCCGGTGCCGCTGGAGCCGGGCGACCTGTTGTTCTTCGACTCGTACACGCCGCACTACAGCGACACCAACACCACCGACCGGTCGCGCCGCGCCGCGTACCTCACGTACAACGCAGCGTCGCTCGGCGACCACCGCGACCGCTACTACGCCGACAAGCGCTCCGAGTTCGCCCACGAAGGCGGCGACTTCGGGGGCGAACGCGTTCGCATCAGCATCACCGACGACTTCCTCGGCCGACCCGTGTCCGGTGATCGATGACGCGCGCGAGAAACGCGCTCGACGAACTGGTCGCGCTCTACGCCTCGCCCGCTGCTCTGCGAATGTACGACGAGGACGTCACCGAACTCGAACACGCACTCCAAGCCGGCGCACTGGCCCGAGCCGACGGCGCGCCCGACCACCTGGTCGCGGCTGCCCTGCTCCACGACGTCGGACATCTCGTGACCGACGACAACGCGACGCTCGACGAGGAGCTCGACGAGGACTTCCAGCACGAACGGGTCGGTGCCCGATATCTGACGCGCTGGTTCGGGCCCGAGGTCACCGCACCCATCGCGATGCACGTCGCAGCGAAGCGGTACCTGTGCGCCGTCGAGGCGAGCTACTTCGACGGGCTGTCGGCATCGTCGGTTCGTAGCCTTCGCCTCCAGGGCGGTCCGATGAGCGACGCCGAGGTCGAGGCGTTCGAGCGGCGCCCCCATCATCGGGAGGCCACGCAGGTGCGGCGGTGGGACGACTGCGCCAAGGTAGGCGGACTCGCAGTCGCCGACCTCGACGACTACCGGTCGCTCCTGACACGATCGACTCGCTGACTCGCCCGACGCCGTCGCGAACCACGAGACTCGGCCGATGACGCATGACCTCGTGATCCGTGGCGGCACCCTTGTCGACGGGACCGGCCGCCACGCCCGCAGCGCCGATGTGGCGATCGACGGCGACACGATCGTGGCGATCGGCCACGTCGCCGAACCGGGCGTGAAGGAGATCGACGCCACCGGCCAGATCGTCACCCCCGGTTTCGTCGACATCCACAGCCACCTCGACGCACAGGTCGGTTGGGACCCGATGCTCACCCCGTCGAGCAACCACGGCATCACCACCGTGTTGCTCGGCAACTGCGGTGTCACGTTCGCTCCGGTCAGGCCCGCCGACCGCGAGATGCTCGCGTCGATGATGGAGAGTGTCGAGGACATCCCCGCCGCTGCCATCCTCGGCGGGTTGCCGTGGACCTGGGAGACCTACGGCGAGTACCTCGACGCCGTCGATGGGCTGCACCCGGCGATCAACACCGTCGGCCTGATCGGCCACTGCGCCGTGCGGCCCTACGTGATGGGCGAACGCGGTGTTGCCGGTGAATCGACCGCAGAGGACCGAGCCGCGATGGCCTCGATCGTGGCGACCGCGCATCGCGACGGGGCCGTTGGCTTCTCGACATCCCGGTTCCCGCAGCACTTCCTGCCCGACGGTCGTCTGGTGCCCGGTACGGAAGCGCATCCCGACGAACTGGTGCAGATCGCCGAGGCGATGGGCTCGACCGGCCTGATGCAGTTCGTCCCGAACACCAACGACCTGCGCGGCGAGTTCGCGATGATGCATCGCGTCGCCCTCGCCTCGAAGGGCCGTGTGCTGTTCTCCACCGGTGTTGGCGAAAACCCGTCCTCCGGAACGATGATGGCGGCCGCAGTGGAGATGATGCGCGCCGACGGCGCGAACGTCACCGGCATGTGCATCCCCCGGGCGTCGGGCTTCCTGGTCGGGTTGCAGAACGAGTTGCTGTGGCGCGGTGGTGCGTGGTCGCAGCTGCGGGCCATGTCGTTCGCCGACCGCCTCGACGCCATCCACGACGCGGCCACCGTGACTCAACTGATCGCCGATGCCAAACGACCGATCAACCCGGTCGAGTGGGTGGTGCCACTCGGCGCTGGTGTACCCAACTACGCGCCAGGCCCCGATGATCATCTCGGCGCACTCGCAGCCGCCGCCGGCGAGCAACCGGCAGAGACCTACCTGCGGATGCTGCGCGAGTCCGACGGAGCCGCGCTGTTCACCGTGCAGTTCTTCAACCGCAGCATCGAGGCGCTCGAAGAGGTCCTCACATCCGATCACATCCTTCCCGGACTCGGCGACGCCGGCGCACACGTCGGACAGATCATGGATGCCGGATGGACAACGTTCGTCATGCGCTACTGGGCGCGCGAGCGCGGTGTGTACTCGGTGGAGGAAGCGGTGCGGCGGATGACCTCCGCGCCTGCCGAGGTGATCGGGCTCACCGACCGCGGCACGCTCGAAGTCGGCAAGCGTGCCGACGTGAACGTGATCGACTACGAGCGCCTCCACGAGAAGACGCCCGAGTACGTGCGTGACTTCCCGAACGATGCCGGCCGGTTCATCCAACGCGCCGAGGGCTTCACCGCCACGATCTGCAACGGCGACGTGATCCTCGCCCACGACCAGCACACCGGCGCCCGCCCCGGCCGCGTCCTGCGCGCCAACTGACCAGAGTCGCGAGCGCGGCCGAATCGGCACGGCACGCGGCCTCCTCTCAGGCCGGTGCGCTACCTCGTCTCGTCCGACCTCCACTATGGGCTCGCACAACTCGACTGGATCGCCGAGCAGGCAAGCGAGTTCGATGCCGTGATCCTGGCTGGCGACCACCTCGACGTCGCCGGTCATGCCGACGTCAACGCTCAGATCGCGATGTTGACGGCCTACCTCGGATCGCTCGCCGGCACGACCACCACGATCGCCAACTCGGGCAACCACGACCTCACCGCACGGCGCGAACACGGCGAGAAGGCTGCGGTCTGGCTCGACCACATCGACGAGCGCGTGGCAACCGACGGCGCTGCAACGCTGGTCGGCACCGACCTGATCTCGGTGTGTGCCTGGTGGGAGGGCCCGGTCACCCAGAGCCAGCTCGAAGCACAGCTCTGCGAACAGGCCGAGCAACGCCCTGAAGTCGGCTATTGGATCTGGGTGTACCACTCGCCACCCGACGAGTCGCCGACGTCATGGTCCGGAAAGCGCCACTACGGCGACGACGTGCTCAATCGCCTCATCGCTGAGCACCACCCAGACATCGTGCTCACCGGCCACGTCCACGAATCGCCATTTCACCCGGACGGCTCATGGCACGACCGCATCGGCCGCACGCTCGTGTGCAACGCGGGTCGCCAGCTCGGGCCGGTGCCGGCGCACCTGATCATCGACACCGAGGCCGGCAACGTCATGTGGTGGAGCTTCGAAGGGTCGGAGACCATCCCGTTGCGCCGCACCGACATCGACGTCTGACGACGGCGATCAATAGGGAGCGTCGGGCTCTCGGTCCGAGCCGAGATCGAGGCCGTCGCGACCTTGCGACAGCAATTCGTCGAGCACGATGGGGACGAGCCCGAGCGTGCCGGGCTGGTCGGCGAACTGCGCCTGGAGATCACCGAGGAACGTGGTGACGCGGTGCAGGCGCGAGGCGAGAACGACAGCAAGGTGACGGCCGAAGTCGGGGACGTCGCAGAACAGTTGCTCGGCGTCGAGGAGGCGGCGCAACACCGTGGGCTCCGACGCCAAGGCGGCGCTCGGCGGTGCAGCTGCAGCAACCATCGCCGACGATGGCTCCGGGCTCGGTGAGGCGCACCAGGGTGGTGCCCTCGCGACGAACTTCGAGCGCTCCGTCGATCGGGTCCATCCCCGAAGTCTGGCACCAATCGTCACATAGCGGGTCTGACCCCTGCTGTGATCGAGTCGATCACGGCGAGGGTTTCGAGGGCGGCGAGTGCGGCTTGGGCGCCTTTGTTGCCGTCGTCGTCGCCGGCTCGAACGACCGCTTGGTTTTCGTCGTCGACGGTGAGGATCGCGTTGGTGATCACCACGTCGGTGTCGAGCGACAACTGCATCAGCCCAGCAGCACTCGCGTCGGACACCACCTCGAAGTGGTACGTGTCGCCGCGCACCACAGCGCCGAGCGCGACCACCGCGTCGAAGCGGCCGGACGCAGCAGCGGCTCGGGCTGCCTGCGGGATCTCCAACGCGCCCGGCACCCAGAACGTCTCGATCGCATCATCGGCGACGCCGTGGTCGACCAGCGCACGGCGGGCGCCACGTTCGAGCCGCTCGACGATCAGGTCGTTGAACCGGGCACACACCAACGCAACGCGGCGGCCGGTGCCATCGACCACCACATCGGGTGAATTCGGCGACCGCAGGTTGCCGCTCATGGCGCCTCCGCCACCATCGCGACGGTCGGTGCTGCGAGATCATCAGGCAACAGGTGCCCCATCCGGTCGCGCTTGGTGCGCAGGTACTGCTCGGCTTCGGGATGCACTGCCAGATGCAACGGCACACGCTCGGTGACCTTGAGGCCGAACCCGTCGAGCCCGGTGTACTTGGCCGGGTTGTTGGTGAGCAGACGCAGGTTGCTGACGCCGAGATCCACGAGGATCTGCGCACCGATGCCGTACTCGCGGCTGTCGACCGGCAGACCCAGTTCGAGGTTCGCGTCCACCGTGTCGAACCCCGCCTCTTGCAGTCCGTAAGCGCGCAGCTTGTGGCTGATGCCGATGCCGCGGCCTTCGTGACCACGCAGGTACACGACCACACCGCGACCCTCCTGCGCGATCAGACGCATCGCCTCCTGCAACTGCGGCCCGCAGTCGCACTTGACGCTGGCGAAGATGTCGCCGGTGAGGCACTCGCTGTGCACCCGAACCAGCACCGGGTCGTCACCGGAGACGTCACCGGCCACGAACGCCAGATGGGTTTCGCCGTCGAGCGCGCTCTCGAACGAGTGACACCGGAAGTCGCCCCACACGGTGGGCACACGGGCATCGGCGATGTGCTCGACGAGCTTCTCGTGGCGACGTCGATACCGAACGAGATCGGCGATCGAGATGAACAGCAGGTCGTGCTCGTCGGCGAACGTGCGCAGGTCGTCACCGCGCGCCATCTCGCCGCCGTCGAGGACCAGTTCGCACAGCACGCCCGCGGGAGCGCGACCGGCGAGACGAGCGAGGTCGACCGCCGCCTCGGTGTGGCCGATGCGCTTCAACACGCCGCCAGCGCGGGCCCGGAGCGGGAAGATGTGGCCGGGCCGGTTGAACTCGGCGGCACCCACCCCCACGTCGGCAAGGGCCCGCAACGTGGCAGCGCGGTCGGCTGCCGAGATGCCGGTGCTGGTGCCGACGGCGAGGTCGACGCTGACCGTGAACGCTGTGCCGTGCGCCTCGGTGTGCTGCGACGCGACCACCATTGCCTGCAGGCCGAGTTCGTCGCAGCGCTCGCCGGTGAGACCGACGCAGATCACACCAGATGTGTGCCGCACGAAGAACGCAATCGCCTCCGGTGTCGCCGCGTCGGCGGCCATGATCAAATCGCCTTCGTTCTCGCGGTCTTCGTCGTCCGCGACCACAACGATCTCGCCACGGGCAATCGCCGCGATCGCATCCTCGACGGGATCGAATCGGATACTCATTCGCCTGCTCCATTCTCGGTGGTGTCTGGCTCGGTGGTGTCTGGCTCGGTGGTGTCTGGCTCGGTGGTTTCCGGCTTGGCGGTCCCTGGCTCGGTGGTTTCCGGCTTGGCGTATGCCGCCATCAACTTCTCGACGTACTTGGCCATCACGTCGACCTCGAGGTTCACGAGATCGCCCGGGCGCTTGGCGCCGAGCGTGGTGACGCCGGCGGTGTGCGGAATGATCGCCACCGTGAATCCGTCGTCGAGGGCGTCGACCACGGTGAGGCTCACGCCGTCGACGGTGACCGACCCCTTCTCGACCAGATAGCGGGTGAGTGACGCCGGCACCCGGACCCGCAGGTCGGGCACCGGCTCGACCACCTCGCCAACAGCGTCGACATGACCCTGCACGATGTGACCACCGAGACGATCCGATGCTCGCACCGCCCGTTCGAGGTTGATGCCATCGCCGGGCTGCACCATCGCCAGACTCGTGCGCGAGATCGTCTCGTCCGACACGTCGGCCTCCCACCAGTCGTCGCCGAACGCCACCACCGTCAGGCAGCAGCCGTTGACCGCGATCGACTCGCCGATCGCGACATCGTCGAGCACCTGGGTGGCTCCGATGCGCAGCCGTCCGTTGTCGAGCGACTCGAGTCGCCCGAGTTCTTCCACGATTCCTGTGAACATTCAGGTTCCTTCTCTCAGTGAGGGCTTGAGGGGGATGAGTTCGATGCGGAGGTCGTCGCCGACGCGCTCGATGGAGTCGAAGCGGCCACGCCAGATGTCGGCAATGGTTGCTGCAGTTGCACCGCCGAGCGCCGCCTTGGCGTCGGAGCCGCCGAAGAGTGCCGGCGCGAGATACAGCACGTAGCGGTCGACCAGGCCAGCGGCGTGGAACGTGCCGACGACGTTGGCGCCGCCCTCGACCATCAACTGCACCACACCGCGGCCGCCGAGTTCGTCGAGGAGGTCGCCGAGTTCACCAGTCCATTCGAGGCAGGGGTGCACCTTCGCTCCAGCGGGCGCTGCGCCGAGCACTACCCGCAGCGGATCGTCACCGTCGACATGACGAACGGTGAGTGCGGGGTCGTCCGCGCGGACGGTGCCGGCGCCGACGAGTATGGCGTCGCTCTCGGCGCGAAGGGAATGAGCGTCGCGACGGGCCTCGTCACCGGTGATCCATTGCGACGTGCCGTCGGGCGCGGCGATCCCTGCGTCGGTCGACATCGCGAGCTTGCAGAGCACGTAGGGGCGGCCGGTGACGCGATGGTGGAGGTACGGGGCGAGCTGCGCTTCGGCCTCGGCGGCGAGGATCCCGACCTCGACCTCGATGCCCGCCTGGCGGAGCGCATCGATGCCCGTGCCGGCGACCTTCGGATCGGGATCGATGATGGCAACCACGACACGCCGGACCCCGGCGGCGATGATCGCATCGGTGCAGGGCGGGGTGCGCCCATGATGGGAGCACGGCTCGAGCGTGCACACGAGCGTGGCCCCCGAAGCCGCATCTGCTGCCGCGTCGAGCGCGACGATCTCGGCGTGACGGCCGCCTGGCCGTTCGGTGGCGCCGACAGATATCAGTTCTCCGTCCGCCGAGACGACCGCGGCGCCGACCCACGGGTTCGGTGATGTGGTCGCGCGCACCCCAGCGGCGGCCGCGAGCGCTGCCATCATCGCCGTGATGTCCGGTGTGTTGTCCGGTCTGTTGTCCGGTGTGGTGTCCGGTGAGTTGTCATGGTTCGTCATGCTGGTCCGTCCGTGAACACGGGCATGGGAACACGACGACACCGGTCAGCACCCGAGACGGGCGCGAACCGGTAGCGCATCGACCTGCTCCCATCCGGACTATGACCGTCGGCCCCGGAATTCCACCGGATCGGCCCCCCGACCATCTGCACATGGCATGCAGTCGAGGGGTTCGCGGGCTTTCACCGCCGGTCGGGACTTTCACCCAACCCCGCAGGTATTCAGTTGTGGCCGTGACGTTAGCGGCGACTCGACCGCCGCGCCGTCTCGTGCCACGTTCGTAGATTCTGGCGCGGTCTCACCGGTCCCCGGTGTCGTGCGGCAGCCCGTCTACCCTCGGCCCATGGCGGTCCAACGCACTCGTGCCGCACGGGCGGCAAAGCGGCGAACGCGGCGGATGCAACGCGTCGAGCACGACCTCACCGACGACCAATGGGAGCGCCTCCGGGCGGCATGGGGTGGGTGCGCCTACTGCCTCGAAAGCAGCCAGGCCATGCAGCGCGACTGCGTGCTCGCCATCTCACGCGGCGGGCGCTACACACTCGACAACGTCGTGCCGGCGTGCCGATCGTGCAACGCGAGCAAGTGCAACGACGAGGTGACCGGTTGGATGCGTCGCAAGCGTCTCGACGAACGGTCGTTCCTGCTGCGCCAGATCGCGATCAGTCGATCACTCGCTCCGGTGCCCGAACCGGTTCGAGATCCGGATCAGGACAAGTGACGGCCGCAGTGCGGCCAGGGGCTCGCCCCACGCTCGGTGTACAGAGCGAATGCCATGCCGTCTTGATCGGCCGGTGACGCCGCCGCTGGATCGACCCCGACAAGGTCCGGTGCGTATCGCTCCGCCACCGAGTTCCAGGTCGACCGGTCGAACTGGTAGGCGCCGCGGTACTTGCCCGACGGGCTGGTGATCGCGTAGTTGCCGTTCGACTCGCACTGGCGCAGCGCCTCCCACTGGCTGGGACTCGGGCCGGGAGGCAACACCGGTGCGGGCACGGTATCGGTCGGGCCATCGACGATGTCGGGCGTCGACGGGATCGAGGGCACGAGGCGTCGCTGCGCCTGCGCGATGTTCGGGGTGGCGCCCACGACCCCGCCGGTCGGCACCTCGATGCGCTGCAAGGTCTCGGCGACGACGTCGTCGTCGAGCGCTCGGGCGACCAGCGGGGTGCCGGCGATCGTCAGAGCGGCCGCCAGCAGCGCAGCGGATCGGCGTATGGGAACGCGACGAGTGTGGGGTCGGGGTTGGGGGGTCATGACGCTCCTTGGCAGCGGGGACCTACGTGGGTCCGCACGGCGTGTCGGCGCGTGGAGCTCGCCGGGCCTGGTGTTCGTTGATCAAATATTACGGAATGGTGACGGCATGACAACAGCAACGTGACGAGTCGTCGGTCACAGCTGAGTCACGCCTCGGCACCAACAGCGTCCATCGGCACCGGTACCGTCGGGGAGATGGAGCCGGTGATCGCAGCGATTCTCGATGCCAACCGGGCGTTCTACGACGCGCACGAGGCGCGCGATCTGGACGCGATGCGGACGGTGTGGGAACAGGGCGATCACGTCGTGTGCGTGCATCCGGGGTGGCCGATCCTGCGCACGTGGCCGCACGTCGAAGAGTCGTGGCGGCGGATCTTCACCGGGCCGGGGCGCAACCAGTTCATCCTCACCAACGAAGCCGTCGCTGTTCACGGCGACACCGCCTGGGTCACGCTCGACGAGAACCTGGTCGACTCCGGCGGCACCGGAACCGTTGCGGCCACGAATCTCTACGTGCAGCGCGACGGCCGATGGCTCCTCGTCGCCCACCACGGCTCGCCCGTCATCTCGAGCTGATCGCGTCTGGCGATACGGTCGCCATGTGGCGGATCTGATCGAGCGAGCGCAGTCGGTCGCCGACCAGGTGTTGTTTCGGGCCGCGCAGGACGTCGATCGCGGGCTACACCGACCCGACGACGGCCTCCGAGCCTTGGCCGACGCCGGGCTGTTCGGTATCGCCGGACCGGAACCGTCGGGTGGCGCCGACCTCGTCAACGTTGCACTCCGCCTCCCGGTGCAGACCGATGCGCTCGAGGCCCACCTCACCGAGGTCGTCCCCGCCGCCCGAGCCCTCTGAACCCACGAGGCGATGAGCGAACACACCACATACGGGGCTTTCGCTCATCACCTCCGCACAGGTTCCGCAGCCGATGAGCGAACACACCACATACGGGGCTTTCGCTCATCGCTTCGGACCGGGCGGGTGGCCGCCCATGTTCGAACTTCGGATTTCGACGCTTCGTACCCCGTGTCGGCGATCACTCGTGACCGCTCGAAATCGAGCAGCCCGAAACCGGGAAGACGCAGCGTGAGCAACAAGTCGAGCGAGCCGTCTGCCAGCGACGCGTTCTGGTTCTGAATGGCGCCCGCGAGCAGGCTGCGCAGCACCGATGGAGCACTCGGGTACACGGACTCACCCCGCCGAAACGACGAGATGAGCGCCTGGAACCCCGACACCGACATCCCGTAGTCGGCTGCTGCGGCTGGGCCCTGGTCACGGGCGACATCCATCGCGATGATCGTCGCCACCGTGCTGTTGTCACGCATCATCTCGAACGGGAAATTGTTCATCACACCCCCGTCGACGAGCAGGTCGCCGTCGCATGGCACCGGCGGGAGCACCCCGGGGATGGCGACGCTGGCCCGAATCGCAATCGCTGCACTGCCACGGCGATGCACTTCGAGCTGCGACGTCGTCAGGTTGGTGGAGACACAGTAGAAGGGCAACCACAGATCTTCGATGTCCCACGACCCGAAGGTGTGCTCGATGCTGCGAGAGATGCGTCCACCCTTGAGCAGCGACACGATGGGCAACGTGCAGTCCCGCAGGCGCTGCGACTGGCGCTGCAACACTTCCCAGAGCGTGTCGTCGTCATGGTCGAGCGCGATCGTCGCTGCGAGCACCGCCCCCATCGAGCAGCCTGCGACCTGGTCGATGGGCACGCCCTGCTCGCGCAGCGCTCGCAGCGCGCCGAGATGTGCGAACCCTCGAGCGCCGCCACCGCTGAACACGAGGCCGTAGCCGTGACCACGTCGTCGGTCGGCCACCTCGCTGCGAGCGCAGCTGTGCCGCGTGGACGATCCACCGTGGTCGGGTGCAGCACGGCGAGCATCCTCGCGACATGACTGGAATCGTCGATCGTGGTGAAGATCTCCGACATCAGCTTCGTGCATGAACTCGGCCAGGCGTGGCACGCCGACGTTGTTGGTCGTGATCTGCGATAGCGACGTGCGGTTGAGCGTCCGATCGACGCGGTCGCTCGACAGGTGCTTGGCGGTGCCGAACCGCGCGATCTCCGCCACGATTTCCGACACGAGCGCGTCGGCGTCGGTGTCGGCGGTGACCGCGATCGTCAACGAGGCAGCACGATCGAACTTGCGCTGCGCCGGCTTGCGAAGTCGTGTGAGGATGCTGCGGGTGACGTTGAGCATCATCTGTGGTGATGTCGCTACGAGCTCCTCGAACGTGGCGGTCGAGAACGCTGTCGCGCACGGCGCGAACGGGCGCTGACCGCGGGGCTCGATTCCAGGGGATCGCCGCATTGGACCCCGAACGCATGTCTCGACTCAGGCGAGGTCGTAGAGGATCCAATTGGTGCCCGACTGCAGCAGCAGGCGGGTGCCGTTCGTGGCGAGCGACGTCGGACCGTCGGTGGCATCGTCGATGTCGTCGATCACGAAACGCTGGCCGTCGAGCGAGGCCAGCAGCCAGAAGTCGGCGTGATACTCGCCGCCACCCTCGTCGAAGTTCTCGCTCTGCGCAGCGTCGAGAAGCTCGTTCGAGAACACGACGAGCACGTCACCGGTCGCCGGGTCGGTGACGGTGATGCCAGCATCGTCGATCGTGAGCGAGCCGCCATCGGCGGATGGGCGGACCAAGCTCTCGCTGACGACCACCTCACCCGTGGCCACCTCGGTCACCTCGAAGATGCCTCCTGGCTGCTGAATGCTGAGCCGGTAGCCGTCGGCCTCGACGCTGAACCGATCTTCGGGAGCGACGAGAGGATCGACGGACACGACCGTGCCGGATGTGGCCGAACCTCCGAAGGGAGCAATCGGCGAGAGCGCCCCCGTGATGGGCACCGAGAGGCCGAGTAATACGGCATTCTCGCCACGCTCGTCGACACGGTGGACCCGAGTCTCACCGGTGGGCGTCGACGACAGGATCATCACACCACCTTCGATGTTGAACGCCCCGGACACCCAGGACACATCGTCGGGGAGTGGGCTCGCCGTCCACGTGACCCCGTCGGGTGAGAGCCACGTCTGGTCGGTCCATTGGACGAACCCCTTCGAGGTGGCCGCGATCGGGCCACCGACCGGGGGTGCGTCGGTCGGTGCCGGCTCCCCGTCCCACGTGAACGTTCTGGTCCGGGCAGGATTGTTGCCGTCGGACTCGTAGTCGTACTCGACGGTGATGCCGATGTCATCGGTGCTCATACCGAACCCGTTTCCGGCATCGATCTCGAGTTGGATCTCGCTGACCACGTCGAGCAAACCGGCCTCGGAGATCTGTTCGATTGCCTCGGCAATCGTGTCGGGGAGATCGCCGTCGAACAGATCGATCACCTCCTGCGGGAACAGGGCGATCACGTCCTCGGGCAGTTCGTCAGGGAGCGGTTGCGGCAGGAACGATATCGAGCCGGCCAGGAAGCCGTCGTCCCACGGCACGATCCACTCGCCGTACTCGGGCGCGCCGTTCGCGCCGGCCACCGACCCGGGGCGGGCAGCACCGTCGATCAGTTCGACCGGCTGCGCCGTGGCGACGGAGAGGTCGAGCGTGGGCTCCGGATCGTCGACGCTGTCGTCGGGCACCGTGTCCGGCGCCATGGTGTCGTCGCTGGTCACGAGCGTGTCCGGCTCGTCACCGCCGATCGTGAGGACGGCTGTCGTGGCCACCAACGCGATCACTGCCGCTGCCCGGAGCGTGGCACCGATGCGCTTGCGAGCGCGCCGACGACCGACGACACCGTCGACCTTCGGACGCGCCTGCTCGAGTTCGCCGATGTCGATCCCGGACGCGACGCCGTCGAGGCGCCAGCGGATGTCTTCGGGTCGGGTGTCGGCGCTCTCGGGTTGCGGTTCGTCACGATCGGCCATGGTGTTCCTCCATCAGGTTCGCGAGTTGGGTGAGCGCTCGGCTGAGGCGACTCTTGACGGTGCCGGGCGCCACGTCGAGCGCTTCGGCGAATTGGGCTTCCGACCAGTCGAGGTAGTGGCGACCGACCACGACGGTGCGATGGTCGATCGACAGATGCCCGAGTGCATCGACGACTTGCGCATCACACAGCGCCAGTTCGGGCGCGGCATGCTCGGTGAGGCGCATCCCGATCCGCTCGCGGCGAAACTTACGACGACCGGAACGGGCCCAGTTCAGACCGACCCGATACACCCAGCCGCTGGGGTTGGCGTGACCGGACACGGTCGACCAGCGTTCCCGCGCCCGGGCAAATCCCTCGGCTGCGGCGTCGCGACCGACTCGACGTCGCCGAGGGCCAGGGTGAGGGCTCGCACCATCTCATCGTGATGACGGGCGAAGAACTCGTCGAACGGCATCGGCAGCGCGACGCGCACGTCCTGTTCGCTCCGGTTCGAGTCCACGCCAACGATTGCCACACACCCAAACGCACGAGCACGCCATTCGGTTCCCTGTGCTCGCAGGTTTTCGTCGCGTCTCGTGAACGATGGCGAGGGATGCGGGGGATAGGTTCGTCCCTCATGACCGACACCGCGACGAACGACGGTGAGACCCGACGGCCGGGATCGATTCTGGGGACGCGGGTGCTGCGCACCGAGGACCCCGGATTGCTCACGGGAAGTCGCAAGTACGTCGCCGACCTCCCCCTGCCCGGAAAGCTCCACGCCGTGTTCGTGCGATCGGATGTCGCTCACGGGACGATCAACGAGATCCACACCGAGGACGCCGTCGGCATGCCCGGTGTGGTCGAGATCCTCACCTTCGACACGCTCGGGGTTGCGCCACACCACGGGTTCGCCACGGTGCACCCCGACTTCGCTCGCCCGCCACTGGCCAACGGACGCGTGCGTTTCGTCGGTGAGCCGATCGCGGTCGTGTTGGCCGAGACGTTCGAGCAGGGTGAGGACGCTGCCGGGATGGTGTGGGCCGACATCGATCCGCTGATGACCTATGTCGACGCCGAGGACGCTCTGGCCGACGGGGCCGAGTTGATCTTCCCCGACCACGGCTCGAACCAGGCTGCGGTGATACTCGACCAGCCGCGCACCGACCTGTCGGCCGCCGACGTCGTCGTGCGTGGTCGCTACGTCAACCAGCGTTTGGCGGTGGTGCCGATGGAGCCCGACTGCTGCGCCGCCGAGGTCGACGAGCACGGCCGCCTCACGTTCTGGGCATCGACGCAGATGCCGCACGCATTACACGGGCAGCTGGCTGCGGCGCTCGGCATGGAACCCGCACAGATCCGGGTGGTCACACCCCAGGTCGGTGGTGGGTTCGGCGGCAAGGCCGGCATCCACGCGGAGTACTCGGTGGTCGCCGCCGCCACCCGACGGACTGGCCGGCCGGTGGTGTGGGTGCCGCCGCGCAGCGACGACATGAAGGCGCTCCCCCACAGCCGCGGCCAGATCCAATACGCCGAGTTGGGCTGCACCCGCGACGGCGACTTCACCGGACTGCGCGTCCGACTGGTCGGCGACGCGGGCGCGTACCCGACTGTCGGCGCGTTCCTGCCGGGCGGCACGCGGCGGATGGCACAGGGCACGTACGCGTTCCCGACGATCGAGTTCGACGTCGCCGTGGCCGTCACCAACACCACGCCGATGGGCGCGTATCGCGGCGCCGGGCGACCCGAGGCGACCGCGCTGCTGGAGCGGCTGGTCGACCAGGCGGCACTCGAGTTGGGAATCGACCCGATCGACATCCGGCGCCGCAACTTCCTCGGCGACGACGTGTTCCCGTTCCGCACACTCACCGGCAACACCTACGACTCGGGTCGCTACAACTTCCCCCTCGATCGGGCAGCCGAAGCAGTCGGCTACGACGAGTTGCGCGCCGAACAGGCCGGGCGGCGCGACGCGGGCGACGAGGTGTTACTCGGCATCGGCGTGGCCTCGTACGTGGAGATCACCGCCGGCGGTGGTGCCGACGAGTTCGGTGCGATCGAGGTGCACGACGACGGCACCGCCACGATCTATGCCGGTACGCAGTCGCACGGGCAGGGCCACCAGACCGCCTACGCGATGCTGGTCGCCGACCAGACCGGCATCCCGGTGGAGAACATCACGCTGGTCGACGGCGACACCGACCGGGTACGCACCGGCGGCGGTACCGGAGGATCACGTTCGCTGCAGCTCGGCGGATCCGCCGTCCGAGGAGCAACCGAGGCAATGGTGACCAAGGCGAAGCAACTCGCTGCTCGCCTGTTGGAAGCCGACGACGCCGACATCGTCGTCGACACGGCGGCTGGCACGATCGGCGTGGCGGGCGTGCCGGCGCAGGCGCTCACCTGGGGCGACCTCGCAGCGAAGGCCGGCGAAGCAGGCGAACAGCTCGACGGCGAGTTCGACTTCCACCAGGAAGGCGCCACGTTCCCGTTCGGCGCACACATCGCCGTGGTCGAGGTCGACTCGGGCACCGGCAAGGTGCGTCTGATCCGGCACGTCGCGGTCGACGACTGCGGCACGGTACTCGCACCACTGCTGGTGGAGGGTCAGCAGCACGGCGGCATCGCTGCCGGCGTCGGCCAGGCGCTGTTCGAAGAGGTCCGGTTCGACGACGACGGCAACCCGATCACCTCGAACCTCGCCGACTACGCGATGCCGTCGGCGGCCGAGCTGCCGTCGTTCGAGGTGTACTCCACCGAGACGCCGACACCCCTGAATCCGCTGGGCGCGAAGGGCATCGGCGAGGCCGCCACCATCGGCGCCACGCCAGCAGTGCAGAATGCGGTGATCGACGCACTCGCCCATCTCGGGGTGCGCCACATCGACCTGCCGTGCACGCCCGAGCGAGTGTGGCGCACGGTTCGTGACGCCGAGTCCGGGGTACTCGCCGACCCATGGAGCGAACCACCGAACATCTTCGACCGCCTCCGCGCCGAGGCCAACACGCCAGCCCAATCGCCAGCCCAGGAAGACGTTGCGGGGGCCGCTGCCGCCGACGGCATCTGACAGCTCCGACTGGATGGACTACCTACTGGTCGGTAGGGTGGTCGACGTGAATGAAACCGAGATCCTGCACGAGCTCACGCCCGTCGCGGAGGCACTCCTGGAGCGCCATCTCGCGACCACCAAGGAGTGGTTCCCCCACGACCTGGTCCCGTACGGGCGTGGACGAGATCACGAGTCTGGGCGCCAGTGGTCGCCCGACGACGCCGACCTCGGCGGCCACGAGATCGGGCCCGAGGTGCGCAGCGCGCTGCTGGTCAATCTCCTCACCGAGGACAATCTGCCGTATTACTTCCGATCGGTCGAGCGGATGTTCGGCAAGGACGGAGCATGGGGCACCTGGGTGCGCCGGTGGACCGCCGAGGAGGGCCGCCACGCCATGGCGATCTACGGCTACCTGATGACCACTCGGGCGATCGACCCGGTCGAGCTGGAGCGCTCGCGCATGGCGCAGGTGTCGGGCGGCGAGACCCCCGACCCACCGCTGCACGAAGGGTTCATCTATCTCGCCCTGCAGGAGTTGGCGACCCGGATCTCGCACCGCAACACCGGTGCGCAGCTCGGCGACCCGGTCGGCTACGAGGTGATGAAGCGCGTCGGCAGCGACGAGAACCTGCACCAACTCTTCTACCGCGATCTCGCCGCCGCGGCGATCGAGGTCGACCCGAACACGATGATGATCGCCATGGAGAAGCAGGTCCGCAGCTTCGCCATGCCCGGCACTGGCATCCCCGATTTCGACCGCCATGCCGCGCTCATCGCGAAGGCCGGCATCTACGACCTGCAGATCCATCACGAGCAGATCCTCGTGCCGGTCGTGATCCGCCAATGGGGCGCCGACAAGATCACCGGACTCTCCGGCGAGGGAGCAGCCGCGCAGGAGAAGTTGATGAAGCGTCTCGCCACCAGCGCGAAGGTCGCGAAGCGCTTCGCCGACAAGCGCGACGCCGCGCTCGCCAGCGTCTGAGCATTCCACCCGCCGTGGCCGTCTGTGTGAGCACCGACGCGCGGCGACGACGTTGTCGCTCACGAATACAGATCAGCCGAGCTCTGTGTGAGCGACACCCCACGATTCCGACGTCGTCGCTCACACAGACGGACCCGACGTGAGCCCGTTGCCCGTACCCACCGTGGCTGGCGCTGCCGACTGGGTCGACGAACATCTCGGGCACCTCCACAGCGACGATGTGGTCAGCCCGTCGACACGCTTTCGCGGCACGCAGGCTGTAGCCGACGCGGCACTGGCTTCGCTGGACATCGCCGGGTATGCCCGTCGACGCAACGAGGTGCTCCCCGAGTCGCAACGAGGCGCCACCGCGCTGTCGCCTTACATCCGCCACGGCCTGTTGTCGTTGCCCCAGGTGTCCGCAGCCGTGGCGAACGCACCGAGCAAGGACCACCAGAAGTTCCGTGACGAGTTGATGTGGCAGGAGTACGCCCGCCACGTGTACGCCCGCCTCGGCTCTCGCAACAGCGAGGCGCTGCGGTTCGAGCCGGCACGCGTGAGCGCCGACGTCGACGCATCGGATCCGTGGGACCGTTCGATGGCGTGCATGGACGCCACCGTCGGCGAACTCGAAGGCGACGGGTGGCTGGTGAACCAGACCCGGATGTGGATGGCGTCGCAGTGGACGGTCCGCCACGGTGCCGACTGGCGTGACGGCGAGGACCGGTTCTTCACCCATCTGCTCGACGGGTCGCGGGCCGCGAACCGGCTGGGTTGGCAGTGGACCATCGGTGCCGGTACCGGTAAGTCGTACGGGTTCAGTCGCTGGCAGGTGGAGAAACGGGCGCCCGAGCTGTGCGTCGGATGCTCCCGTCGCGACGACTGCCCGATCGAGGAGTGGCCCGCCGAAAAGACGCTGGCCAGGGTCGACGACGACCAGCGGCTCGACCGCGACGCCGATCCCGAGGCAACTGCCGGGCCAGTCGACACCATCACCTCGGGCGAGGCCGAGGTCGTGTGGCTGACCGCCGAGAGCCTCGGCGACCACGATCCGGCGCTCGCTGCGCACCCCGACCAGCCGGTGGTGTTCGTGTTCGACGAACCGCTGCTCGCCAGGCTGAAGCTTTCGTCGAAGCGACTCGTGTTCCTCGCGGAACGACTGGGCGAGCTCGCCGAGACACGCACCGTCGAGGTCCATCTCGGCGACCCGGCCACGGTGCTCGCCGGTCGAGCGCTCGCCACCACGTTCACGCCCGTGCCGAAGGCGCGCCGACTCCGAGCAGAACTCGACGTGGTCGATCTGCACCCCTGGCCGTGGCTCGTTCGCCCGTCATCGGGACCGATCAGCAGCTTCTCGGCGTGGCGACGGGGCCGCTGAGCCGACACACTGCGCACATGGCTCGACTCTTCGTGGCGATCTGGCCACCCGACGACGTGCTCGACCGGCTGGCCGACATCGAACGGCCCAACGATCAGGGCGTCAAGTGGGTGCCGCAGGAGAACCTGCACGTGACCTTGCGATTCCTCGGCGACGCCGACGAGACCGAGGTCGCGGCCCGGCTCGACGACACGCTGTTCCCCGCCGCCACCGCCGTGGTCGGCCCGGCGTTCGACCTGCTCGGCGAGCGCTCGCTGATCTCACCGGTCGCCGGCGTCGACGAGTTGGCAGCGGTGGTCCACCGGGCGTTGCGAGGACTGGGCACCGAGCCCGACCGCAAACGGTTCCAGGGTCACATCACCGTGGCCCGCCTCGCCCGAAATGCTCGACCCCACCGCAGCGCCGGGCGACTGTTCGACGCCACGTTCGCCGTGACCGAGGTCGCGCTCGTCGCGAGCACGCTGTACGACACCGGGGCGATCTACGAAACCGTCGTTTGCTGGCCGACCCACTGACGGCGATGAGTTTCCGCGCGACCTGTCCGCGCGGAAACTCATCGCTCTGGGGTGAGGCGGTTTCAGCGACGGCGGTCCTCGGTGTCGATCGGGCCGCGGCGAGAGTGCTACGACTTGCGCATGGGGGATCTGCTCACCGCGCTGGCCAGGGCACAACCGGACAAGACCGCGATCATCGACGACCGGACCGGGGTGACCGGCGCCGAGGATGTGCACACGTGCACGTTCGCCGAGTTCGAGGACCGGGCCAACCAACTGGTCCACGTGCTCGACGGTCTCGGCGTGGGGCCCGGCGACAAGGTCGTGTGGTGCGGGCAGAACTCGACCGGCATCTTGGAGCTCACCAGCGCCTCGCGTAAGGTCGGCTCCACCGCGGTGCCGCTGAACTATCGACTGTCGGACGAAGAGGCCGCGTACGTCATCGACCATTGTGATGCGACCACGGTGTACATCGACGCCGAGTTCGCAGCGCTGATCGATCGGATCCGGTCCGAGATCCCGAAGGTCGTCAACGTGTTGGTTTTCGACGGTGATGCGCCCGACGGGATGACCGCAGTCGACCCGCTGATCGCGGCCGCATCAACAGACGTGATGGAGCGCGCCGACGTCGACGAGGGCGGTGCCACCATGATCTACACGTCGGGCACCACCGGCAAACCCAAGGGTGCGTACCGACGCACGGCCGCCGACCCGCGGGCGGGCGCCGCGCTGATGCAGCACATCGGGTACCGACCCGACGACATCTACCTCACCACCGGGCCGCTGTACCACTCGGGGCCTGGCGGGTTCGCGGCGAGTGCGCTCGCGATGGGCCAGACCGTGGTGTTGCAACGCAAGTTCGAGCCCGAGGACTGGATGCGAATCCTGCAGCTCCATCGGGCCACGTCGACGTTCTCGGCGCCGACGCCGATCCGGATGATCTGCAACCAGCCCGACGAGGTGAAGGCGAAGTACGACACCTCGTCGATGCGGGTGATGATCGCCAACGCTGCGCCGTGGAGTTTCGCGCTCAAGCAGCAGTACGTGGCCAACTTCCCGCCCGAGTCGTTGTTCGAGATCTACGGCTCGACCGAACTGGGCGTCAACACGGTGCTGCGGCCCGAGGACCAGATGCGCAAGCCCGGGTCGTGCGGCAAGGAAGCGCCGATGGTCGAGATCCGGTTGTACGACGATCTCGGCGGCATCGTCACGGGCGCCGGGCCCGAGGCGACCGGCGAGGTGTTCGTGCGGTCGACGGCGGTGTTCGCCGACTACTACAAGCAGCACGACAAGTTCGAAGAAGACCATCGCGACGGCTTCCAGACCGTCGGCGACATCGCGTACCGCGACGACGAAGGTTTCATCTACATCTGCGACCGCAAGAAGGACATGATCATCTCCGGTGGGATGAACATCTATCCGGCCGAGATCGAGGCGGCGCTCGAATCGCATCCCGACATCTACGAAGCGGCGGTGTTCGGGATCCCGAGCGAGGACTGGGGCGAGTTGGTGCACGCCGTGGTGGTGAAGCGTCCGGGTTCCGATCTCGACGAAGACGTCGTGAGGGCGCACTCACGTGAGCACCTGGCGAGCTACAAGATCCCCCGCTCGATGTCGTGGATCGACGAACTCCCCAAAACCGGCTCCGGCAAGATCTTGAAGCGCGACCTCCGCAAGCCGTACTGGGAAGGTCGCTCCAGCAACGTGTGAGGTCGCCTGCGCGAAGACCGTGCCGGCCCGCCATCATGGGTCCGTGCCGGCAGCCCCGATCCTTCGAGACGATTGGCGCCACGGGCCACACCCTCGACGACTGTCGGAGCAGCACCCGCACCGAGGCGAGATCCTCCGGCGTCACGACGAGGCGCAAGCACGCGGCATGCTGACCTACGCCGATCCGGTGAGTGGCTTCAGTGTGTTCACCGCCGAGTTCCTCGCATCACGCGACTACTGCTGCGAGAGCGGCTGTCGCCACTGCCCCTACGTCGACTGATCGGACAACACCGGCCAGACCCGTGCGGTCTCCCCGGTAGGGTCGCCGCGCGTGGTCGAGCTTCCGGACGTGGTTCGAAATCGGACGATCGCCGAGGGACACGCCGACTGGGTCAACGAACTGGACGACACCATCGCCGGGATCGAGCGCCACTGGTCGATCGTCGTCGGCCGTTCATACAAGGAGGGCACCGAAGCGTTCGTGGCCGACGCCGTACTCGCCGACGGGAGACCCGCCGTGTTGAAGGTGCTCGTGCCGCGACGCAGCGGCGGGATCGACGATCACGAAGCAACGGTGCTCCGCCTCGCCGACGGCGACGGCTGCCCGGTCTTGTACCAGGACGACCCCGCCCGCGGAGCATTGCTGATGGAGCGGCTCGGGCCGTCGATGTTCGCGCTTTCGCTCCCCTACGAGCAACGGCTGCCAGCCCTCTGCGACGCAGCCGCGCAGATCTGGCGACCAGCGTCCGACGACTCGGGACTTCCGACGACCGCGGCGAAGGCGGCCTGGCTGATCGAGTTCGTCACCAGTAAGTGGAACGCCCTCGATCGTCCGTGCGACGAGCGGACGATCGAGCACGCCGTGCTCTGCGGCCAGCGCCGGCTGGTGGCCAGTGGCTTCGAACGCCCACTCCTCCTCCACGGCGACGTGCACAAGTGGAACGCTCTACAGGCGGGCGCTGGCTTCAAGCTCGTCGACCCCGACGGCCTCGTCGGCGACGCGGAGTACGACCTCGGTGTGATCCTGCGTGAGGACCCCGACGAACCGCTCGCCGCCGACCCGCTCGCAACGGCCCGCTGGATGGCGGACCGTCACGGTCTCGACGCCACCGCGATCTGGGAGTGGTCGGTGATCGAACGGGTCTCGACCGGATTGGTCACCACCGAGATCGGCCTCCAGCCAGTCGGCCGCCAACTCCTCGCCCTCGCCGACCGCCTCGCGACCCCCTGACACCTCGATCGGGACACCTCGATCGGGACACCTCGATCGGGACATCTCGATCGGGACATCTCGATCGGGACATCTCGATTGGGACATCTCGATTGGGGTCTGACCCCAATCGAGATTCGTGACCGGTTCCGGTCAGACCCGGGCGCGGATGATCAGGCAGTAGGGCACGATTCGGGTGTCGGCGACCTCGGGGTGTGCTGCTGCAGTCGCCTCGTCGGCGGACGGTTCGGCGACGTGTTCGATCGTGAGACCGGAGGCGATCACCAGGTTCATCCAGCTCGACACGGTCCGACGGCTCCAGGTGATCGTGAACGGTTCGTGCCGCTCACGCATCTCGGCTGGAGCGGCACCGAAGATCCAACGATCGACCATCTCGCCGTCATCGAAGTAGCCGCCGATAGCGAGCATCGAGCGTCGACCGTCGTCATCGTCGATCCACTGTCGCCGAGGAATCGAGGTGACCGGGTGGGTGATCGAGAACTGCAGCCAGCCGCCGGGACGCAGCACCCGTGCGATCTCCGCCAGCGTCGCTGCCGGGTCGGGCATGTCCATCACGCTCATGAACGCTGTGGCTGCGTCGAACGAACCGTTCGGGAAGGGCAGCGTGGTTCCGTCCGCGAGGAGATGGTCGATGGAGGCGTCAGCGTCTCGGGCTACGCGCACGAACGTCTCCGAAATGTCGAGCGCGGTCAGTCGGGCGCCGCGCTCGCGCAGCAACCGGGTGTTGTGTCCCTCGCCGCAGCCGACATCGAGCACCCGCAATCCGTCCACCGACGGGAGCACGTCGAGGAAGCCCGGCGTGTTCACCAGATCCCGGTAGCAGTCGGCGCCTGAACGGCTCATCTCGATCCAGGCCGGAGCGTTGGCCTCCCATTCCACCCCGCTGTGTGTCTCCCCCATCGACACAGCATGTCACTGCGTGCGAGTCAGTGGAGGCAGAACTCGTTGCCTTCGGGGTCGAGCAGGGTGATCCAGTGACCTTCGGGTTCGTCGAACTCGCCGACGTGGGTCGCTCCGAGGGCCCACCTTCAGGAAGAACACCTGTGGACCGACGCCGTCGGGATCGACGATCGCGACTGCCCGGTCGGGGTCCGACTGGTCGATACCGAACGCCGTGAGCGCCGCCTCCCACGTCTCGAAGCCCGGAGGTGGCGGCTGCTCGACGTAGCCGAGAACCTCGCACCAGAAGTCGGCGAGCTCGCGGGGACCTGCCGCGTCGACGGTGATCTGGATCGCTCGGGCCATCACCCCATCATCGCTCAGCCCTCGCCGGTGCTCGGCAGACCAGGTCCGAACCACGCCTCGGGCTCCCTGGCTCGAGCATCTCGGCTCGATACATCGGGTGTGGGGGTTCCCCCGGCGTGGCCGACCGCCTAGCGTCGGGATCATGGGACGAGCGAACGCTGTGATCGAGACGATCCTGAAGTCACCGGCACACCGGCTGCTGTCCGGCAAGCTGGTGATGGTGCGCCACCAGGATGGGCAATCCAGCACCGAGCGCACGTTGCAAGCTCAGTACGCCGACACCCACCACGGCATCGTCGTCGCGATCAGCGACCCGGAGACCGACACCTGGTGGCGGAACTTCACCACGATGGGGCAGGTGCAGGTTTTAATCGCCGGCAACTGGACGCCGATGACCGCGCACGCATTGGTCGGCAGCGAGGACCCCGATGCCGTCACCCCGCTGCTGCGGTCGTATGCGACCCGGTTCCCGAACGTCGTGAAGTCGCTCGACGGCGACACGCTCGACACCCGAGTCGAGCATGCCGTCGTGGTCTGGCTGCGCCCGGCTGCCTGAGTTTCGAGCCGTAGCGATCGATCGCACAGACGAGTCTGGCCAGATCGGCAGTTCGGCCAACCCTGTGACACCCCCTGTTTATGGTGATGGGTATGGAGATCGCAGGGGTGGTCGAGCGGATGGAACGCATTGCTTCGGTGCGCGCGAACCCTGCTGCCAACACCGATCTCATCCAGAGCGGACTCGTCGCAGTCCGCGAAGTGTAGGCCTGGTGCGACTCGCAACATGCTGGTCTGGTCGCCCAGTTACGTCAGGTCGATTCGTTCCCCGAGCAGGCCGTCGCGAAGGCATCGAAGACATCGCTGGGGCAAGCAGCCAAGGCCACCG
>Ga0105055_10001338_pt1 | contig 40057 bp, 34 predicted proteins | sample BON03_FD_78090 | JGI IMG/M metagenome (GOLD analysis project Ga0105055, IMG submission 78090) | Freshwater microbial communities from Lake Bonney liftoff mats and glacier meltwater in Antarctica - BON-03 | ecosystem: Environmental > Aquatic > Freshwater > Ice > Glacier meltwater | place: Lake... | reverse complement strand
GTGGTAATGACCTTTTATATCAATTATGAATCGAGATGTCAGAAAGTATATTTCACCTATTATCCTCTTGTAGCGCTTCTCTCTCTGCGTTTCACACCTACCTTCCACCCTTTCCATTAACCTCTAATCCTTCACACTTACTTCTTGCGCCCTTGCCGTCAACGTCTAATCCTTCACGCGTACCTTCCACCCTCTCTTGCCATTAACCTCTAATCCTCACGCCACCTCTTTTACTATTGTCATTAACCTCTTACCCCATCTCCAACACCCCCTCATCCTTCACACCTACTTCTTGCGCTCTTGCCATTAACCTCTTACCCCCATCTCCAACACTCTAATCCTTCACGCCTACTTCTTGTGTGCTTGCCATTAACCTCTTACCCCATCTCCAACACCCCCCCCTAATCATTCACACCTACCCCCTCCCTCTCTTGCCATTAACCGCAAATCATTCCCTGTCTCTAATATTTAATTGATTCCGCCGCCACACCCTCATATCTCCTTTATATTTACCGACTGCCTGAGCACCCCTACTCTTGACCCGCGCCCAATCCTTCTCATTTTCTCACTACCAAGGCGCTGTATATCCGTAGTAAAATATACATATAAACAATGAATTTGATTGAATCAGCTTCCAAATTGCTGGGAAAAATACCAGGTATTGGTTTGCGCTCAGGCAGAAGAATTGCCTTGTTTTTATTAAAAAACCGCTCAACTTTACTTGTGCCATTAATCGCTAATTTAACCGACTTGCAAAACAAGATTACAAAATGCAAATGCGGAAATCTCGACGATAAAGATCCATGCTATATCTGCTCCTCTGATACACGCGATCGTGACACTGTCTGCGTTGTAGATAGCATTCAAGGACTTTGGGCTGTTGAGCGGTCAAAAGAATTTAACGGAACGTATCACGTCCTAGACGGTTTATTATCACCGATTAACGGCATAGGTGTCGCTGAATTGAATCTACAATCTTTGCAAAATCGTATCGCCAAAAATCAAGTGCAAGAAGTTATCCTTGTTTTAAATTCAAGCACTGAAGGTTGCGCAACAATGGAATATATTAAATCAGTATTGCAAAGTTCTGTAAAATGCTCGTCACCACGAATCGGCATTCCGATGGGATGCGATCTGGATTACATTGACGACAACACTATCAGCGCGGCCTTTAGAGGTCGTGATTAAATCTGCGCTACACACATAACCTACGACTGTACTGTCGCTATTCCCAGGTGGGGTTCGTTGATTTGGACTAGGTCTTGCTAATACTTGAATTGCAACACCCAACAGGACCGACAAAGCTGTGCTCAATCTTGCGAATCCTTGATGTTGCTGTGTTGCGCTAAAACGCAACATTGCTGTGCTCTTTGATACCTACAACTGCACTGTCGCTATTCCCAGGTGGGGTTAGTCAATCTGGGCTAGGTCTTGCTAATACTTGAATTGCAACACCTAACAAGACCAACACAGCTGCGCTCAATCTTGCTAATCCTTGATGTTGCTGTGTTGCGCTAAAACGCGACGTTGCTGTGCTCTTTGATACCTACAACTGCACCGTCGCTATGCTCAGATCGAGTTAGTAAATCTAGACTCGGGCCTTGTTAATCATTAAGGCTGCGCCCAAGCGCAACGTCGCAACGCTCTTTAAACACACAGAACAGCAACAGCGCCACTCTCGTATGGGTTTAGTCAATCTGAACACACCAGTAAACTATTTACTATTAATGCTATTACAGCACCCAACAAGACCAACAAAGCTGCACTGTGCATTCTCTTTAGCCTTGCGAATCATTAATGCTGCGCCCAAGCGCAACGTCGCAGTGCTGCAATATCTACGACCGCAGCAACTTCACTTTCGATCCACTTGCTACTGCTCAATATTTTCTCAACAACAACAATAACAACAACAATAGCGCGACGCTCCAGGCTATCATTATCACTCGAGCGCAACAATTCCAAAGCGGCTCTAATGTCGCTCATGACCGAGACACCGCAACAATTAACAACAGTGCAATACTCATTCCCTGCATAGACTGGGATTGACGTACCTTATTATCGTTAAACCTAGGCATAGGAGCCGCTCAACTCGGCAATCACACGCATTGACCTAACATGTTAACCAAGAGCGCTAATGCCGTTCCCTAACCCCACTCCTCACAGAGGTGTGTAATCACCATATTTACTAATGCCACCAACCAAGTCGATTCACATTACAGATCACTATGACACTAAGATTGTTGCTCTGATTCCTTCATGACTTGCATGCTCTCTAACCCCCTCGCAGAGGTGTGTGATTACCGTTAACACTTCATGATTCGCATGCTCTCTAAACGCGCCACACTGCATTACGCCTATCAAATTTTAATTGTACAAGCCTGACTTCCTGCGCCTGCAACACCTTAAACAAACCACCACAGCACTCCTGGCCTTTTCTTAAACCGTACCTATTCGTCGCTCTGATAGCACCTTAAACAAACCACCATAGCACTCCCGGTCTTTTCTTAAACCGTACATTTAATATACTTACCAAAGCAGATAAATCCACAAGTAATCTATTAGTCGCTCTGACCGTACCTGGTAAATCTGAATGCGCCAACGTTTTGTCCACACGCGCTAACACTTGCCGCGCCTCTCGTATTAATCTCAGAATCTCATTATTCATATTGCTCCAAGACATTGCTTTTCTCACCTTAATCTTGTTGCTTTCTAATGGCGGTTCGTCTAGATTTGGAGTATATATATTTAGCAACCTTCGTGCTGCAATACCCTCCCCTTCCAAAATCACATAACTTGATTCGTTGATTGTAAATTCAGTATCTATAATAAAATCTACATGCACATGATCGTTTTTCAGTTTCACTGACGTGACCTTTCCGACTCGCACTCCTAAATACAATACATACGAACCGTTTTCCAGTCCATTCACTGACTCCGCAAAGACTGCGTGCATCACTTTGTGTTGAGTCCCTCTAGATTGATATACAGAGTAGTATACTGTCGAAATAGTTGCAGAAAAAACCAAGATACTTAATATGCCAAAAATTCCTCGGCGTTCCATTTATATTATTGTACTGCAAACAGATCCTGATGTGGCAGCAGCGAACGGTATTCTGCAAAATTATGCGATGATACGGTTGTATTGCATCAGCCTGAACTGAAATAGATATCACGTCATCGACTTTATAGCATCGCGTTACAAACAAACACACAGAGCGATCTGTATCACGAGATACTTGAAAAGACCTGCTGCACGAGCTTATAAACACTTTATATAGATCGCGCTCAGAGCTTCATACAACAAGATTCTTTCCTTGAAAGGGAGTCCGTTCGTATCATTTGAGTTATTTGCAAAGATCTTTCTACGAGCAACCACATGCGAACTAATAAGGCCCTTACTGGAAATAGCTCACCAATGTCACTTGTGTTATTTGCAAATATCTTTGCACGAGCTTATAAACACTTTATATAGATAGCACCCCGAGCGCAAAACAACACAACCCCTGCGGAAGCAGTCATACGCGAAACCACAAAACCTCTACACAAGCAGTCATATGCAAAACAACAAAACCTCTGCGCAAGCAGTCATATGCAAAACCACAAAACCTCTACACAAGCAGTCATACGCGAAACCACAAAACCTCTGCATAAACAGTATGCCCATGTCATTTCATCTGCTAATATAATACATGCGTCGCATTTGCGCACTTTTACTTTTCAGTATCTCTGCATCAGAGACTGTTGGTTCAGACCAGCAAAACCTAACTAAATCAAACACTCCAAACACCAACGCACCCTCTCCCCAAGCAGATAAGGATCCCGCCTCACTGCAATCTCCAGACAAACCAAAACCTGCAATCCAACCAATAAAAGAATCGTATTCACTGCTCGGCTTGTGTTTGCTACCTGTGTTTTTTGGCAGCGGATATCTCTTAACTCGCGCCCCGATCGGCGTCAATGTACTATCTCAAGTGTTTACAAGCACCGGTATATGCATGGCAGCCTTATATACACTAAAACACACATTACGTTTTGATTTATCTCGAATTGCTCACGATATTGATTCCAAAAACTCCAAAAGTACAGCTCCAACAGCCGCTCTGACATTTAAATTATTTATCGTACTAACTGCATTTGCGGCATTTATGCATTTGTTTTACCGTGCTGAATTTAGACCATGGACGATTTTTAAACGATTCCCCGAGATCTTTATTCATGACTCTGCGCAAGTTTTATGGCAATTGTACAACCCAGAAAACTACTCAATCACACGGCCGTTAATCTCTGCTGCCTTTACTGTAATGTTTATCACTCAATTCTACCGAGAAGCAGCAAACGCTAAATTGTCACGATCAGAAACAACATTGGCCATTGTAATCGCAGTATGCGCTGCTGCATTGTTATATGGCGAGGCACCAATGTATGCCTCTTTTCTCAAAAACTCTATAACACAAAGTGTATTCGATCCTAATTCTTACTATTCTCTGTTATCGCGATACCCGATTACACTTGCAAGTGCATCATTAATCGTAAGTGGACTGGCGTGGTACTTTGATATTGGAGGTAAAATGTCGGTACTTTGGACGTTTGGGGTGTCTGTATTTCCAGATACACTACCTGCTTCTCAAACAATGTATAGCCTAACATGGATATTAACCATAACTTTGTCTATGTTGTACGACCTGCATTCTTTAGTGAACTGTCCGCTGATGTTACTGATTAGGATATTGGCGTTTTTTGCTGCACTTTACATACTTGTGCAGAATGAACGTGATGAAAAGATTGTTAGGCCTATAGAAGCAGTTTTTGACCTTGCAAAAAATACCACTCCTGATATCGCAAACGCTGACAACACACAATCAGCATAATAATATAACTACATACAATGTAAAAGCATATAGCAAAACGTATCTAGCAACTCTATTGCTGAGTGGTTGTTAATTGATTGGTATGGCGCTGTTATTGCCGTGAGAATCGTATGCAATTACCCTCGACTCAAGAACTTTGCCGATACTTAACAAGCGTGGTCAGTCTTATATTGTTGCGATTTGATTGGTCTGTAATTTTATGGCAAAACAATATCTAGCAACTGTATTGCTGAGTGATTGTTACTTGATTGGTATGGCGCTGTTATTGCCGCGAAGGGCTTTGCCGATACTTAAAAAGCACGGAAAATGCAACTCAAGAAGATGATCCTTGATTCCAAGGGATTTGTTGGTACCCAAATACAGCCTAGAATAGACGCTGTTAGCCGCACGCGACCAACTTCCCTAACACAGACCGCTTTGTTGCTCTCTTTTCTGCCTTATTGCTCGCCATATTGCGCTTTCCCTACTCAGCTGACCGCTCTAACCCCAAAACCTACACCACTCACGCATACACGCCGCAGTCATTCCTGCGCAACCACCTCTTCTGACGTTATTCTAACCCCCGGAACACATCGCGCTTCACATCACCTTCTTCCGCGCGTCCAATCATATATCTTTACGCAGACAGAATTTTGCTTCATACCGCAGCGCTTTGCTTTGACTCTTCAAGGTCGCATACATGCGCATCACCTCTTGCGAGCTACACGCATCATAAACTCCATCATTTTGCTCGCATTATACCATTGATGAGCTCGTCGACTTGAGAATTAACGTCTAAATCGGACCATTCTACCGTTTCTTTGTATTTTTATATCAATTGTGCGTCACTTCTTGGTTGACTAGATATTCAGTTTTTTTATATAATTCTTTATGGTATATAGGACGTATCAACCTAGTAATAGAGTACGGAAGCGTCGTCATGGATTTCTAGGTCGTATGGCTACGAAATCAGGCGCAGAATTGATTAACAGAAGGCGTCGCGTAGGAAGAGTAGTGCTAAGTGCGTAACTGGGCTTCCATTACTCGTAAAAAAGATATAACTCGTATACGCTCTGGCGTTTGTACAAGGACACCTTATTTTATTGCTAACTTTAATGCTTCTGACCACAAAGTTCCACGAGCATTGATAGTTGCATCAAAAAAACGCATTCATAAAAACGCAGTGGTGAGAAACCTTGCAAAGAGACGAATGCGCTCTGTTCTTGATATTCTCAAATACGATCGAAGCGTAGATATTAATATCATCTTGTCTAAATCAATTGTAACTGCGAATTTTGCTGCTTTGACAAAACTTTTTCAATCCAAATATAACGAATTTATCAACAAGACTCTGACTTAAGATCTTTAATGAGCCAATTTCCGCAATTCATAAAGAACAAAATACATTTTGAGATAATTGACTTGTGAATCTTGCGCGACAATAGACGCAAAAGTTAAATAAACGAATTCGAGCGATTATATTAATCCATACATACATACACACAACCGCAATCAAGCAAATAGCTTATTAGAGGGCACTTTAACACGCATCTACAATACAACATCACGCAGATACTTAATCAATGCTGTTGCTGTTTAGATGAGTGATTAGCAACGCACTTGCAACCATCTATCCAAAAGTTGGAGTATCTTAATGTATAAATGCATATAAGTCACGCATCTACAATACAACATCACGCAGATTGCATTTAACACTTAATCAATGCTGTTGCTGTTTGGATGAGTAATTTATATAATAAGCGCTTAACAGTACCAAGCATACACTTATATACGCTCCGTGCGGCCAAATTAAGCTGCAGAGCATTTTGTTAAACAACCATTCCCACCATGCCCCAGCAATCGAAATTAACCCTTGAGTCGTACCTGGTAACAATGCGCCTAATAGCAATGCTTGCGCTTTGATTGCTGGTTGACTAATCCCGATCGCTGCATATGACAGTGCAAAACCAAGTGCGAAAATTGCAAAATTCACAAACCAAATGCCAGCACCAACAAGCATTGTTGCAATTGCTAATAACATAATCCCGCAATTAGATGTAAACGATAATGTTTGTTTGGCAAAAAACCTCTCTGACCCAAAAATTCCAATACACATTAAACAACGCCCAAGCATACAGAGCCATGATTTATCAAATAACACTTCATGATGATCTTGAAATTGAGCAGCTAATGCTTGCAATCCATACGCTTGCCCAATCGTTAAACAAGCCGCAATACAACAATTCGCAAAAACACTGTTATAAAAAATCTTGTATATTTCTTTTGTATATGTGAGTTTTCTTTGCGAGCATTTTACAGGCACCTTTGATAGCGCATAACTTAACATCATTCCCACAATGGTGATCGACATACCACTGATCAAAAATATACAACGCCACCCCCAATACGATGCGATATAAGTTCCAAGTATAGGAGCGATAATCGCTAAAATATATATCGTCAGATAGTTGCGCCCAAGAATGACCGCGAGTTTTCTATCTGGTATAATTTCTTTCATTTGTATATATACACAACAATTCACACCGCCCAATCCGATTCCTAATAAACATCTTGCATATTTCATTAAAAACACATCAGAGATACATACGAGGCAAAAAGAGGCGCATATCATAGCAACAAAGCTACAAACAGCAGTGACACGATTACACGTTTTGTCACTAATCACACCGGCGATAACATTACCAATACCGTATCCCAAAGCAAGCATCCCAAGCCCATCATATACGTGGTATGCGAGGTCAGCTTCATACGGCAAGTCATCAACAATATAATTGCTCATTAAGTAATTGGTTTCTTGGATAAATTTGACAATCATGTTGATTATTATTAGTAGAGGCAGTATAAACATATAGCATATTCCTAAGATAATAGTATACTATAAAATTCAATAACCAGCAACAGCGCAGAAGACACTATCCCAAACTTATACATTTTTCCGCCTGACAGAAACTGTCCACAAGTAAATTTGACAATCGTCTTGATCATTATCATTAATAGAGGTAGTAGAAACATATTTCTAAGATAAGAGTATACTATAAAATCCAACAACCAACAACAGCGCAGAAGACGTTATTCCGCACTTATACATTATTCCTCGTGATACAAGGCGTCCGTAAGCAAGAGCAGTTGCAAAAAACGCAATAGCCATCATTAAGTTGCTTGCTTCAAGGGTAATTCTAAATAATGACTGATACCCGTCCAGACCATCAAACAGGAGAAACGTCACCATCATAGACAAAATAGAGGCGCAGAACATTGGCAATCTTACAGATTGTGTGATTTGCAAATCTTGAGGTAAATGATTGTTCACGGCCATTGCGCTGAGAAAGTGCCCTGTGATTAAAATGCTGGTATTTAACGCGTTAAGAGTAAATAAAATACCCGAACTAATTAATATTTGCTTTGCCAACAATCCGTACTGAGCATTACCAGAGATCTTCATAATAATTTGATACGCCGCATCAGCTAAAGCTGTATTGGAATCAGGACTGGTCACGCTCCAGACGATTGCCTGGGTTAATATAAATATCAACGCACCTAAAATAGTACCAAGCCACAATGCTCGTGGAATTGTTGTTGCAGGCTCGTGCACTTCTTTAGTATTGGCAATCAACCCAAATTCAATACCTGCAAAAGCGTAAATAATCATCAATACAGAACCAAATACCGCTGACACAGGCGTTAATGTAGTTGGTACTGTAAAACATACACTTGGGTCAATATACACTACACCTAACAAAGTAAAGATAAGAATCGGGATAATTTTCAAAACACTTAAAATCACAGCAATTGACGCGCTGGTGCCAAAGCTAAATGAATTTACACAGCCTGCAATTACAATCGGAATATACATTGACGACATTCCAATTAATTCTTGCAAATTCAACGATAAGGCATATGCGATTGCGCCGTTTTGAATTAAGATTCCCATTAAATGTATTATTCCAATTACAAGACCCACGTTACTTCCGTAAGCGTTAATTGTATATTGATATGGACCACCTCCGTCTGGGAATTTTTCACTTAAAGCGCTAAAAATCACTACAAGAAACATAGTGCAAACAGTGCAAATTAACCATCCAATCCATGAATACCAACCGTAAATAAACAACGATGATGGTAATGCAAACATTGACGAACCAAGCAGCACCCCTGCTATAAAGACAGTCATAGAAAAAAGACCGGGTCGCATTATAGGTCATAATACCATTTTTATTGCTCACAAACAACGCGCGAGGCAATTTTACGCTTGTATCAGTCTTAGCAAAACAATATATTGAGCATCTGTCTGTGTTTTATATTTGCAATTTAGTTCTATAAAACTACGCCATTGGATATTTGAAAAAATGAGTTATTTGCCTTAGCAAAACAATATATTGAGCATCTGTCTGTGTTTTATATTTGCAATTTAGTTCTATAAAACTACGGCATTGGATATTTGAAAAAATGAGTTATTTATAAGTCCCATTTACACTACACTTGAGATCTGGATTTACAAAACATGCTTAAGTGTATTTGCATTGCAAATTAATCCGACCTCCCGCAAGGCAATAAACAGAGAATTGCACACTTCGTATTAATTAAGGAGAACCGCAGAAACTTGACGTGCTTGATTTGCTTTATATCTATACATTAATCAACGAAACAATAGAAACTTGATGAAGCATTTATACATTAATCAACGACACAACAGGGTCTTGATGAAGCATTTATACATTAATCAACGACACAACAGGGTCTTGATGCATTGGACTCACAGCATATTTGCATTAAAATAATCCGACCTCCCGCAAGGCAATAAACATAGAATTGCACACTTCGTATTAATTAAGGAGAATAATAGGAACTTGATGCGCTTGATTTGCTTTATATCTATACATTAATCAACGAAACAACAGGATCTTGATGAAGTGAATTAGTTGTCCTTTTGCGATTTATTCTTGACGCGCTTAGCTTGCTTTACATTTATACATCAATCCACGAAACAACAGGATCTTGATGAAGTGAATTAGTTGTCCTTTTGCGATTTATTCTTATACATGCTTACACATCAGCGTCTTTTCGCAACATTAACCTTGCGTCGCCAAATAATCCTTATCTGTTGCAATTTATACAATCACAACCAGCCGCACACTTACCAAGCGTATTCTACGCTTTCAGACTGCCTTTGATACTTCATAGAGCGTGCTACAGACTCAATTGCAGCTGCCTCGCTATTGCGAATGCCATGTAAAAGTGTTTTATAACCCCGCTCTTCTTTGCCTAATTCTTTAATTGCAAGTTGTAATTCAGCCCCCTCTTGCTTCAGAGAATAAATACGCACAAAATACCTTACACTTTCAACGGAAGCGCCAATGCATAAGATAAATATAGAAAACACACTTAAGTACCTATTAAACAACACATTATCTAATTCTGCCATTAAATTAATAAACTCACAACTATTTTTTTTATAAAAAACACCGCAGAATCATAATATAAATATGCAGTACCAAAGAAATGTTGGAATCATTCTGCTCGATAAAGATGGTTATATATTTCTTGGTCATCGTGTGCGAGGCGGATATTCGTTTCCTCAGGGTAATCTTGAATTTAACGAAGAAGCAGAAGATGGAGCACGTAGAGAACTATACGAAGAAACGGGATTAAAAAATATCAGCGATTTACGCATACTGGACCCTGTATTTACTTATATGATCCCCAATAATGTTGGTAAAATGCAAAAATGGGTCGTGTGCAAGTGGAACGGTGGCGAGCGGGTACGATTAAATTTGTCCAATTATCCAGAATTTCATAGTTATGAATGGTGCTCTATCTCCAAAGCATTGAAAAACTGCATTTGGTTTAAAAAAGAAATATACGAAAAATTGCAGGAAGAAGTGCAAAATTTTTACCAACTACCACTTATTTAAGTCATTCAAGTATTAGCAATTAGGATTAGCATGTGTGATTGGTTTAATTGAAGCGATTTAAGCGTTAGCGATTATGATGAACTCAGGTGATTTGTTTAATTGAAGCGATTTAAGCGTTAGCGATTATGATCAATGCTGGCGATTGGTTTAATTGAAGTAATGCAAATGCGAGCAATTATGATTCTTGAAGGTTAAATTGAAGTGATTTAAGCGTTAGCGATTATGATTATTGAAGCGATGCAAATGTGAGTGATTATGATTCTTGAAGTGATGCAAATGCGAGTGATTATGACGAACGTAGGTGATTGGTTGAGGCGATAAAGATATTGCGGTTATTTCGAAGATGCATTTCATTGAGCAACAGATAATAAGGATATTTAAATACTGTCAAATTTCCATCTCCAAATCCGCGCACCATAAATCGCCCTTCTTCTCTTGGCAACTATACCGCGGCACAACACATGTCATATTCCGCACGCACACACGTTCCTATCTCAAAAATATCAATCACAAACATTCGAATCACATATAACACGCATACTGCTGGGCTCTTACATTTAAAATTTCTAGACCCTTGCGCTCGCACCCTACCCTCTTACCTGGCAAGCTATCCAAGCACTGCACGCACACACGTTCCTATCTCAAAAATATCAATCACAAACATTCGAATCACATATAACACGCATACTTCTGGACCATTACGTTCGTCCCGTGTCTCCTTCTGGCAAACTATACCAGCCGGTGCAACACACGCGCGTATTTCTAGACTTTTACACTCGAACCATATCTCTACCTGGCAAACTATACCCGCGACACAACTCTTATACTCGAGCCGCACCCTCTTATCTCTGGCAAACTATCCAAGCGCCGCACGCAGACACACCCTCTGCTTTAATCGTAGATAATAAATATATTAATTGTCTAAAATCTCTCCTGCTATATTCAGCAATCACCGCCCTAAGCGCTTTTCACTAGCACTCATTTCTATCAACTCTGTGCCTCATTGCATTTTTTCGCACACGCTCTTTTTCCGCACTTACATAACTACACGTGAAACGTCCATGATATAAATCGTATATTGCAACTCTTTGTACAGACTTATTGCGCGCTACCACACGGAACAAATCGCATGCTCTTTCTTCTCACCGACATAACTAAATACACGCAATATACCCGATGCCGATTACACCATCACATGACACACTGTTGATCACATGTCCTTTTTCATTTGCTCTCGCCATTGTGCGATTTTTTGATGATTTCCAGACAGCAATACATCTGGCACCGAGATCTCATTCCAAGTTGCTGGTCGCGTATAATGCGGGTGTTCAATTTTATTGTTTGCAAACGTCTCATGTTCGATCGATTCTTGATCACCCACCACATTTGGCAATCGCCTCACACACCCTTCAATTGCAATCATCGCCGGCAGCTCTCCACCGCACAGCACCACGTCCCCTACTCTTAACTTTTGCACGTTCCAATGATCCAATACTCTTTCATCGATTTCTTCATAACGCCCACATAAAAACGTAACCGCTGGTCTGTTGATCAGGTCGCACACAATCTCAGTATTGATTTGTTGACCCTTCGGAGATAAGTAAACCACATGAGCGTTATACTGCGATAATGCATTGTGAACCACGTCAGGACGAATCACCATCCCAGCACCACCTCCGTACGGAGCGTCGTCTACAGTCTGATGCGCACCAAGCCCAAATTGCCGTAAATCGCACACATTTAAGCTCCACAAACCCTTTTGCAAAGCTTTCCCAATTAAAGAAACACCTAAAGGACCAGGGAATACTTCTGGAAACAAAGTAATGACATTAGCGCACCAAGGACCCATAATTAATACATTATTATATAGTTTTTTCATACAATTTATAATCAGCTATTTGCTTAATATGATTCTTTACAAGTAAAATATCATTATGAGAAGAAATTTGCTTATTAAATGCATCGTAGGAATGCAAATGATATCTGCGCATGCAGACTCTCCACTTCAAATACCAAATAATAACGAACTAAATACAGAATCAAAATCATTCCGCCCAATTGAATCAGAACCAGTCATCGATACATTAATGAATAAATTGCAAACCACCTCCCAGAAAGCGCTGCTTATTCTAGGCACAGTAACACTCTCGTGTTCTATAATTTATTTATTTTATAGCACCTATCGTTCATACACATTAATCAAGACACCTCTTACTGGAAAAGTGTTACTTCACTTATCGTTTACTAGTATAAAAGCTCCCACTTTTGCAATTCCAACAATAGCAGGTGTTGGAATGATTGTTGGTACTCGTTTCATGACTGCCACTGACTCGTTTAATACTATATTTGACAAATTGAAAAACACACCTATACATAAATGGCCATCTTTCTTGCAAATTATTTGGGTGTGCGGCGAACTTTCACAAGGTCCAGAGGACCAAACCCGTCTAAATGAGTTACACAGACTGTTAATTGATCATGAATTACCACCGCATATATATACGGATTTTCGATTGAAGATATCTAAGGCTACAACTCGCGCAGAAAAGGTCACTATATTAAATGATTTAAAGGAGACATTATATCGCTTTGCCGCAGCAAACTTGTTAAGCAATTTTCAAGATTTAGCGCAAAATCCTAAATCAAATTTAAATTTACTAAGATTGTATAAGGATGCCCCACAATATACCAAAGCTGAAGTTGCTGACATTATTAAATACGCTACAAATCTTAAATATCACAATTGCGATCAACTAGCAATAGATTTGAAAGACAAAAGCACTGCAAAAGACGCGTTTAACAGTATGTATGAGCAATTAACTGAAGAATATAAAAACATCTCGCTCATTGATCAGATAATGCCGGGCGCAGCAGAAGATTTTAAGAATATGCTGACTGAAGGAAGAGGCGCTGTACTCTCCCAGATAGACAATGCGCGTCAAGATGTCATGAAAGCTGTAAATACTCAAGTAGAGAATGTAATAAATGCTACGACAACTCGTGCCGACCCATTCATGAAAAATTTCAATGCTCGGATGGATCAAGTCACTAATCCAGATCAAGCAAAAAAACGCGCTATAGAGGAGATTACAAGCTGCGATGCCAAGGATGTTGAAGATGTCTTGTACTGCAATGCTATTATCTTGACACAAAGCGAGATTAAAGAAATCAATCAAAAGCCACGCTCTAAGGAAACAATCACAAAAATTATCAATGAATCCTCTAAAACACACATTGGTACACGTGTGCAAAAAACCATAACCGACGTGCAGGATATTGGTACACGTGTGCAAAAAACCATAACCGACGTGCAGGATGGTATATATACATTCACCGCCCAAGAGACTGGTATCTTACTTGATATTGACGATGTGGGTAACGATGAGCTAGACAAGTGGAATGCGATTATAAAGAAGATCAATGCATTAGAAGAGAAGACACCATCTACAACACCTTCAAATCCAGATGCTGCAAAAGAGAAAGAAAACCTAGAGAGAATGACCAATAAATGTGTAGCTAAAATAAAAGAGATAATAAAGACAACAGGAACTTTGGAAGCAAAAAAATCACAGATCACGGAGGCTGCAAAAGAGTTATTTAAATGTGATAAAAGACTGAGCATTTATGGTATACCACTTGTATCTCAAGTAAATAACAAGCCACCATCCTGGCTAGCGTCATTACTGTCACGGCTATGGAATCTGCTCGTACGCTAAACCTAACCCCCCACTCTTCCTAATTTACCGCAAATCATCTCATATACCTCCGCCTCTAATTTTTCCATCTCTTGAGCCTCTGTATCATCTTGATGGTCATATCCAAACAAATGTAACGACCCATGTATCACTGTTTTCATCAAAGCGTCGCGGAATGTCAAATCTGGATTCTTTTCCATAATTTTACTTTCACACACGATCAATGAACCAACCTCTTCAGAAGTAAATGCCAAGACATCTGTTGCATAATTTTTACTTCTCCAGCGAGAATTTAACTTACGCATTTCTCTTAATGATGCAAAGTGTATTTCTACAAAAGTAATCGATTGATTTTTAACATATTCAGCAGTTAATGGCACAATTACCCCACACCATCTATATCTTGTAGGTGCATTAAGATCGATTTTCATATACGTATTATAGAGCAAACCGCTCAAACTAGTAATAGCAACGGCGTATTGATACAATATCAGTATGAATTTATTGAACCAACATGCTCAATATATTAGTAATTTATCAATTGCAAATAACACATTATACTTTCTTTCAAACAACACCATCTGGCAGTATCGAGACACGTTCGCGATTCCGTGCATTTCGGAACAAGGAAATATAAGCAGCTTTTCTACTACAGGCGATGATATCGTATTTACTTCAGATATAGAAGGTAATGTTGAAATCTTTCTTTCTCAAAATCACCAACCTCCCAAAAGACTTACATATTTCGGATACGAGCGCATTAGCATTGCTGGACTCAATGATCAGTATGTTTTTGTATCATCCGCTCATGAATCGAAAAGTCCTTATGTGTCAGAATTGTACCGCGTAGAACTTGCTACAGGGCGATATGAAAAACTCCCATTTGGTGAAAATATTGTAAAAATACATGCTGGAGCAAAAACAATCTTACAAAAGTTAGGCAGAGAATACGGAGCTTGGAATAACTACCAAGGTGGGCAAGCAGGTACTTTGTGGATTCAAGATCAAGATACATTTTCAGAGTTACTCAGACTGCCGCACAACGTAGTCAATCCAGCAATACATGAAGATCGAGTGTGTTTTTTGTCAGATTATACTGGTATTGGACAAATACATTCTTGTGATTTCTCAGGTCAAAATATAACACAGCATTCAAATGCATCGGATTATTACATTCTAGACTTTGCAGTGAAAGAGAATGGGGACGTTTTTTACCTTAGTGGAGGAAAGATATACTGTAACGACCAATTGGTAGATATGCAATTCCCAATCACAAATCACAACCAAATCACACTTACCACAGACGAAACTCATAAATATATTCAGGAGGCAAGCGTTTCAAACGACCATTCGTTAATTGCAACGATTCGTGGAAATTCTTATCTGTTGTCAGAATCTCAATCGTTGTTTTATGATTATGGGCGCTCGTGTTTTATAAATAATACAGATATTCTTACTATCAAATGCAAAAAGGACACAGAGGTGTATGTAAATAAAAAACTACTGAAAATCTCAAATGTAGGTATCGTGACTTATTTAGCGCCTAATCCAAGTGGTGATAAAATATTAGCTACTAATACGAGAAATGAATTAATGCTGTGGGATCTACAAGAAGAAACAAGCGTCGTTATTGATACTAGTGGTATAGATTTAGAGTTTGATTGGTCACATGATGGTAATTGGATTGTATACAATAAATCTAAAAGCCATTGCAATGCAGTGATATTAGTTAGGAATCTTGCAACCGGCAGCACTCATGAAATCAGCAATGATAGGAAAATGCATTATTCTCCGATATTCGATCCAACAGGTAAATACATTTTGTTTTGCGGTACGAAAACACTAATTCATAACTATCCTTACAATGTTGAAAGCGGATCTACCATATATGTGGTGAATTTAAATCCTGAAAATACTCTTCCAGTCAGTAAATTGGGTAAAGTCGCAGCACCGGACTCCACAAAAAAATCTGAAATTGCAATTGAAGATGCAACAAAAATTGAAGACGCGACAAAAAATAAAAAACCTGAGATTGTAATTGATTTTAATGATATTCAAAACAGAATCGAAGTTGTAAAAACTAGCGAGCACGACGATCATTATACACTGCTTGCGTGTACAGAAAAGGGACCGATCTGGTGCACTCATGAATCTGAGCACGCTTCCATTGATATGTACGAATGGGAATCAATGAAAACTGAAAATTTAGCACGCGATATTTCCAGTGTTCTTTTTTGCAATCACGAATGGACCGCATGTATACATCACCAAACGATTGTTACTTTTAAAACAGGCACGAAGCTTGAAGAGGAAAAGAAATTCGCAACCAAACAAAACGGTGGTCTGTGGGTGCTGCCAAAGGTGTCAATTAAACTGAAAACTGAGTGGCAAGAAATCTTTGACAAGGCATGGAAGTTGCAAAAAGAACATTCTAATTCAGGTAACGCAAACGATGCGATTGATTGGGATACACTATATGACAAATTCAACGCTTTACTCCCTACCGCACGCACACGTAACGATGTCAACAAGATTATTATGCAATTTCATGGCGCAATCGGCTTGTCTCATAACTACATTACTAATCGCGGCGATATATACAAACCTCAAAGAATCAATACTGTGGGGACGCTTTCTGCGCAATGGAAATATCAAAACAACGCATGGTATATCGAGAAAGTATTAGACGATACTAGCCTTGCGCGTTGCGGTATTAAATCTAACACACTTATCAAATCAATTGATGGTATTCAATTAGATCAACATACTAGTCCAAATCAAGCGTTACTTGGAAAAGCAGCAAGCAAAGTACACTTAGAAACAGCTAACGACATATTTATGGTTTGCACCTCTAAGGCAAATGGCAGGCCGTTTTATCAAGATTTTATACAACAAAATGCGAAAATAGTTGGTCCAGATATTGGATATCTTCATATTCCGGACATGACAGCACGGGGTATGAAGTATTTCTGGAATCAATATAAGCTTGTGTACAATAAAAAAGCATTGCTACTGGACGTGCGAAACAACGGAGGTGGAAATGCTTCAAGTACAATCTTTTCATACTTATTGCGCAAGCGGATCGGTCTGGACTTAGCGCGATATACACATGATTACGAATACCTTTCCTTTTCACCAACTGGACCAATGGTACTGATCACGAATGAATGGACTTGCTCAGACGGAGAACTATTTGCCGTCGCGTTCAAGGACATGAAATTAGGTCCGGTAGTGGGAATGCGCACATGGGGTGGAGTGATTGGTATTGAATCAAGCGACACTCATCGATTTAACGATCACGGGGTTACAACTCAAGCCGCCTTTCCACTCGTACTAAACAACGGTGTAATTATTGAAAATAAAGGCGTTGAACCAGATATCGTGATTGAAAACAAACCTGGATGCCTTGAGGACACGCAACTCTTGAAGGCTAAAGAAATCATTACTGGTTTGATTAAATAACTTTGTACCGAGCGCTGGGGTGCGCGGAATTATTTGCATGATTTGTCGAGATTTCATTAAATTAAAGGTATTGAATGGGGTTGTATTGAATGCGATTAGTTAAATTCTACAGAATAAGCGTTAACATCGCATATTGAAAGCATTGGCACAGCTGGTTCAATGCCTGCTATTTAAATCGCAGTAAGTGGTTATTGTTATATTTCTAGACAGGACCTATTAATGGAGCCTCCTCCGGGCCTGAGGGTCCATTGCTGAGTGATTTAATGATGATCGATCGAGTAATTCTGAGCACGCATATGATGGCAGAGCGCGGAATATGACGACAAGGTTCAGAGCGCGACGCGTGTTGATATGATGGCAGAGCGCGGAATATGACGACAAGGTTCAGAGCGCGACGCGTGTGGATATGATGGCAGAGTGCGGAATATGACGACAAGGTTCAGAGCGTGACGCACGTGGAATTGATTCGATTGATATTGGTTGAGTGATTGGGCCACTCCGAATGTGAATATGGTGGCAGAGTGCGACATACGTGATTCGCGCGCATTAAGCACCAACAACTTTGCACTGAGCTGTGCAAAAGACTGGATAATAACATACAGCTGAACAGCTCGCTCACACCTACGATTAAACACCTCTGCGCATCGCCTCTTTCCTACGCACCATCCATTCGGATATCACACAAACAATTGCTTTCGAGGAAGTGCGCATCTGCGTTACTACGCATCACTCGTAACTTTCATGTGAAATCAGATACCAAAGCTAAGCGCGACACCCACCATCACTACCTCACACCTATGATGAAACACCTCTGCGCATCGCCTGTTTCCTACGCGCCATCCATTCCTGCATGTCACACAAACAATTGCTTTCGAGGAAGTGCGCATCTGCGTGACTATGCATAATAATTACTACTCTTACGCCACCTCTCCGCATATCTCATACGCATAAACGCAAGCTGTAAATGTTTCAAATATCGTAATAAAATGATTCATGATTAATGAGCAACAATGCTCAATATGTTGAAGGGTTATTTTTCGCGTGCTTGATACAGACCGACAACAGCTCTGCTCCAAGCAAACAACAAGATCATGATCATACCATATAGGAACGGGGTTAAAGCGATTTGATTTAATCCAGTAATCATAATAGCAACAGATTGTATAAACGCACCACCTGACTTACCACCACGACCTGCAATAACATCAACTGCAAGCTTACCTTTACCGCGCAATTCAGGTGTTAAATTCGAATATGATTCTTGTATAAACGGATCGATCATTGTGTATTTTGAAACCTTTCCAAGTACATTATGTAACGCTCCAAGAAACACAACCACCGCTAATGCTCTTGTGATTCCAATTGATTCAAAAGCCGTCTGAGCAATTTTAGCAAAACCACCACCAAACATTGGTGTCAATACCATCAACATTCCGAAAAAGAGTGTAGCTGTAATTGATAACATTATTGGAGGTGCGATTGCAGCTTGAAAGCCACCGAATTTCTGCATGATCTGTCTGTTGAAAATAGTAGTAAAGAAAGCAGAAATACCAACAACAACAAACAAGGTGTCAAGAGTTTTCATAAACTCACTTGCGCCTCCAGAGAGTTCTCGCGCAACTGATTTAAATGTAATATCTGCAAGATTCACAGACATACCGTACGCAAGAGTGATCATTGCAAGATAAAACAATTCCTTAGAACTTGCAAGCAACTTAATACTTTCTACAAATCCTGGCTTAGATTTTTTAACAGTTTTTTCTTCTGTTAAAGTTTCCTGAGACACATAGTGGTCGTACAAGTAATAAACAATAAATGACGAAATTATTAAAAAGCAAGCAACTACATTAATTCGCACTCTTACAAGCTCTGTAAATGTCAATGCAGTACCGCTAAGAAAAAGTCCAAACAATCCGGCTGCGATGTTACCGCAAAGATTACCGAATAATCCGTACACAGGATAAATTCTTTTCATGTCTTGCTTGTCTGTAATTTGTCCAATTAACAACCAGAATGTATATGTAAGCAATACATTTCCAGAGATATCAGCTACTACATAGAAGGCAATATGGCACCAACTACCGTATATACCAATAATATCAGACACATAAGGATACACTGCCTGTAATTGGGCAACATGCTCTGCGTCTGGCTGTAATTGGAATGCGTAAGGCGATAAAATATATGCATACGATAAAAATACAGATGCAAAAAACCCTAGAATAAAAATTGCATAACTTTTTTTACTAGCGTGTGACCTAACAGTGTCAAACATTATCGACAATATAATTGCAGAAGGTATCACGCATATCGTTTTAATGAAATTGATTGTTTGCGGAGAACACCCAGGTGCATGCGCAACCACTGCGTCCTTTAAAATTCGTACCGTAGAATACGAGAACAACAGAAGCGACATCAGCAACGATGCAAGTAATACCTTTACCATTTCATTTTCATGTATTGGAAATAGTAAGTTTCGCCAGAACGAAAACTGTCGGTCTTCTGGCTGTTTGTTATTTTGTGACATAAATTAATCCCATTCATCTTTTCCGCAATTTTCCTAAAAATTGCAAATCAGATTACTCATAATTGTACCATGGATTATGTAATGAAATACAATGACTTGATTAAGATTCAATTTAACAATAAAATTTTTTAAATGAGTAATAAATTTAATAACGTCCCAATGTTTCTACAGCGAATGCTTGGAGACGAAGAATTAACACAAGAGTCAAGAGAATTAATCGAAGAACGTGTCAAAAGTGACGGCGTTGCTGGTATAACTGTTGGTCGAGTAACCAAGATCGAAAGCAATAAGGTTTACATCGATATCGGTGGTAAATACGACAGCGTTGCTCCACTTTCTGAATTTCGTGTCAATGGAAAAGTTTCACCACCAGAAGTGGGAACAGATATCGAAGTCTGGAAATATACCGGTGGCGCAGCGTTAAGTCGTGAACGAGCAATCAGAAGCATTTTGTGGGAAGATTTACGCCAATCACACCAAAGCACCACTCCAGTTGTAGGTCGCATTTTAAGTGAAGAATTTGATCGTAAAACTTTTAATGTCGATATTTCCGGAGTCCACGCAATTCTACCATTTGCAAGATTTGATTCAGGTCAAATTACTACAAATTACAAAAGCTTCATCGGTTCAGAAATACCAATGTTAATTACTGAAATCAAAACTCAAGAAGATCCAATTAAACTTTCATGCAAGATTAATAAGGAACAAATTGGAGTAACAGAAGGTCAGTCAATTAACGGAGTCATTACTGAAATTCTCTATAACGGTATGGTTGTGACCTTCACCAATAATGAAGATAACGAAATCACCGGTTGGTTGTCTGTGGCTAATGCATACGCTGAGGGTCAACCTCTTGCTGATGCATTTAAGGTTGGAGACACAATCCAAGCAAGCGTACTTAGAATCAATGAAAATGGCAAAGCGCAATTAAGGCGTGAGAGATTCTCATGGGATGAAGTGCAAAATCAATTTAAGCAGGACACTGTATGGAAAGGTCGCGTAGAAGAAATTATTGACTGTGGTATCAGAGTTACACTGCCTAATCCAGAAGGTTCATACGACACTGGAATTATTGGTTTGATTTATATCGATGACACTTGTGGAATTAAAGGCCTAGCGCTAAAAAGATTCTTCACGAAAAACAAGATTATCGAAGTTCGAGTCAAGCAAGACGTTGATCATAATCGCAGAATCTCTCTTACTATAAGAGACACAGAATGCGATCCATGGCGTACAGTTCAATTGAAAGTTGGAGATGTAATTGAATGCAATGTTGGCAGTGTATTTAACAACAGAGCTTTCTTAAACATCACAGATCAACTAGACGGTTTATTGCGCTTAAATAACTACCAGTTATGGCAATTACCAAAAGTTGGCGACAAAATGAATGTAACTGTGCTTGAATTTAACCCAAGTGAAAATAAGTTAATCTTTATACCTGGAACACAACAATTAGAAAAGCAAGAAGAAATGCTCAGCAAATTGTCACAGGGCAGTCAAATTGAAGTGGAAATCCAACAGGTTATTACTGTGGGATATGGTAGCTACGGGTTATACGTTTGTTACGACAACACTTTGTATGGATTTGTGAAAAGAGAATCAATCTCAAAAAGCAAAAAACTTACTGACTATGCTGTTGGCGAGAAGTTGATTACAGTTGTAGAGTTTATCGAGACAAAAGACCGATTCTTATTATTGTCAATCCGCGGTTCAGAGAAACGAGTATCTCGTGAAAATAAATCCGAAAAATCCATCACATTTGGTGAGATCGTTGCGGATAAATGATTACGATACTCTCAAGACTAATTCAAATCTACATATTGCTAGACCAGAACAATCTCCGATCATTTTAATGATTGTATCGGTGACCGGATGGTTTTATTGAGCACAAGAATAAAAATCACCAAAGGTCAAAAATTCATTCAAATCCGAAAAATCCATCACATTTGGTGAGATCTTTACTGGCCTGAATCAGTCTGCATCGGTTATTACGATATTAGAATTTACGATGCATTTAATGACCGACACTCTAATGAAATGGCAAGCGAGCTGATATAATCAACAATATGAAGTCCCTAAAGCATGTCACCGCTTCATCTGATTACTACGACACTCGGGTTGAAACTTATGACGAATTTAATGAATGCAATTCTGGTGCAATCAACTCTTTATTGATCCGGATATTAACAGAACGCAATATTACCACTGTATTTGACATGACCTGCGGCACCGGATCTCAAGTACTTGCTCTGACTAAAGCAGGATTTAAGGTCACAGGTAGTGATATCAGTCCAAAAATGCTGGAAATTGCCAAACAAAAGCTATCAAAATTCACGACAACAAGCATCTTGCAAGGAGATTGTCGCACTATTAATGCAGGTGAATTTGAGGCTGTGATTACGATATTTAATTCAATCGGACACCTCACGCGCGAAGATTTTCAAATCACGCTCGACAATATCTATCGCAATTTAAAACCAGGCGGATTATATATTTTTGACATATTCAACCTAGAGTACCTAAAAACCAATATTGCACGATTAACAATCGATAACACCAAAACATTGAGTCCCAATGAAGCCATTCGAGAGGTACAATTTAGCACCATTTCGGATGACGGTATCTTAACATCGCATAGCACATATATCGCTCACAATCACCATGACAAGACTCTCGATATCTCGCACGGCTATGATAATACATTGCAGGTATATCGCATTACAGAATTGCAAAATATGTTAAAAAGTAGCGGATTTATTACATTGCAGCAAACTGACATTCATGGCTCGGAACTCTCTAAACACGCAACTGAACGCGTCCTAACCATCGCTCAGAGATCTAAATAAAGAAACCGCAAGATGGTCGCGAACAAACGCGTTGCGCCTGTCATTGAGCTATGCAGATTCAGAAAGCAGTATAAACTTACAGACAAGGATAATGTAGCTTCACAAGGCATTATAAACGCGCAGATAAGCATAAAATAGTTTTGCAAAGCATGTTATTTTATGCACTCTTGTATTATCAAAAACATGCCTCTAACATATCAAACATGAATGACATACCGCCTGACTCTTACAAAGAGCGATATTCTATAGAGTCAGACACTACTTCTGACACAATTCGAGCAGCTTCAGATCTTGTGGAATTTATGCTTCGAAACAAAGAAAAAGCGTCTGATGACGAACCTGCAACTGCACCTGAGAAGGAACCTGCAACTGCACCTGAGAAAGAACCTACGCAGCTCGCGGATTCAATCATTCGTAACGAACGAGGTGAAATCGAAAAACGCATTAAATATGATGAAAATAACGAAATCGCATACCTTGAGACATACGAAAACAACGGAATTAGCACAATTTCGAATTACAAACGAGGTGTATTAACTGGACCTCTAATGGTTTATAATTCAACCGGATATCCAGTGTCACGCTCGACTTTTTATCAAGGCAAGCTCCATGGACCATTTGTCGCATTTGGAGAATACGGATCTGTAATCATGATATGTCATTACCAAAATGGTATACGTGAAGGAATCTCAATAACTTACGGAGCGTCTGGAGAAATTATTGAATCCGGGCAATACATAGGCGGTTATAAAGAAGGTGAATTTATCCAAAAATACGGAGACCAAATCGTTGTCACGCGATATGCAGGTGGGGTTGAACAAATCAAATTGGCGCAACCATCGGAAGAAACACTTGTTCAATAACTTTTATATTTTGTTGCGCAACTGGATATATTAGCGCCTACTGCATCAGGAATTGAAGGCACCCGCGCCCTATTTGAATCGCACAACCGCGCACATCACATCGCCACTTAAGGTGCAGATTGATTTCATCAAGTAATAAATCACACTTTCAGATGTAGATTGATTTCATCAATTCAGAATCGCTCAACTGAAAACACCAGATTGCCCTTTAAGACGCAAATTGACCTCAACTCACAATTTTTAACCAGCGTCTCACTTGAATTGCACAATGAGAAGCGTCAAATCTCTGCCTTCATCAGGAACTGCAAACACCAGCGCCACCGCTTGAATCACGCAACCGCGCACATCACATCACGACTTAAGACACAGATTGACTCAACTCACAACTTTAACCAGTATCCCCTCCTCTGTGTGTAATCACCGAGATAAAAATACCTGATCAGCTCTCAATTTTTGACTTCCACAAACAACTTGCACTCAACGCTCCCGCTTGAATCGCTCAACTGAAAATATTAGATCATCCTTTAAGACGCAGATTGATTTCATCAAGTAACTTGCAACAAGTACCTCGCTTGAATTGCCTAACTGAGAACACCAGATTGCCCTTTAAGACGCAGATTGATTTCAACTCACAATTTTCAACCAGCGTCTCACTTGAATTGCACAATGAGACACATCAAATCTCTGCCTGAATCGTGAACTGAAAACACCAGTGCCCTTCGCAACTTTAACCAGTACCCCCTCCTCTGTGTGTAATCACCGAGATAAAAATACCTAACCAAATCTTGAACCCAACCTCAGCAAACAACTTGCACTCAACGCCCCTGCTTGAATCGCTACAAAATACCACGCGCTATCTTAAGACAAAGATTTGCTTTTTAAATCAAATATCACTACCATCTTTTAGATGTATGAAGCGGTAGTAACATTTGTTACACACTATGGTTATCTCGCAGTGTTTCTAGGATCACTGATCGAAGGAGAGACAATCATACTTACCGCGTCTGCTTTTGCCGCAACCGGATTGTTACGTATTGAGTACATTTGGTTGATATCATTCACCGGAACTTTGTTTGCAGACCAAGTCCTGTTTTACTTAGGCAGTCATTATTCCAGTTACTTTACATTTTTGTCGGCTGCTAAAAAAGATCACTTTAAAAAGATCTTAAACACCTATCCAAAAGCATTTATCTTAAGCTTTAGGTTTATTTACGGCATACGCACAATCAGTCCAATTATTATCGGAATACTTCATTTTCCTCCAATAAAATTTACATTTCTAAATATTATTTCAGCATTCCTTTGGGCAACGATTAGTTGTGGATTTGGCTTTTTATTGGGCCATCAAACTCACGAGCACTATTATTTCTTTAGCATTATAACACTTATTTTGTACTTGGTCATGATATTCTACATGCATAAAAGAATTAATTTACTTGAATAGACTGCCATCGCCGCTTCAGATAAGGCTTTGTTGGTTAAATTACTGTGTAATTGCACATTGTAAAAACATCGAATAGGTCATAACATTTAAATATAATATGGATAATACCCAAAGATGGATTTATACAGCTGTCGCAGCTATCGCGTCACTTGTATGTGTCAGGTCAGTTCTTCATTATTTCCACGAACCATCAGTGATGGTAGACCACTCCAGATTTCAAATACACGCTCACCGTATCGTAAACAAAGACTTTCCTATCTGGGTTACGGCTAATGCTACTCTAAATAATGATGCGATTACTTCGGTATACGCGCCATCAGGCACTACTCGCTTAATCTACTGGAATCAAAACCAAAAATTGGACGCCGGTCAGGTTATTGCGGTATTTGAAGATCAACAAGGACGCTCTATGGGTGGTTTACAGCAAGTGGTAAATGCTAAAAAAGAACACTTCAATCGTCAGCGCGAAGTTTACAAGCAAGATGCTATAGATCATGGTATAGACACTGCAAAAATCGACGAATATGTGAACAATATTTCTGCCGTTGCAAGTGCATATCAAGAATATTGCAAAGCCGAATATGAACTTGCAGCTTATATTGCTCAATGTGTAGTATACGCTCCTGCTGACGGAAGAACATCTGCTTCTAAAATTCCACAGGGCAGTTCTGTACAAAACGGATCAATGGTAGGTGAATTTTACATGAATATTACACAACCAACTGTTGAAGGGTACGTAACTGAACAAGATGCCAAAAAAATTAGAAACGGCAATCCAGTTGTGTTTATTTTACCAGGTGCAGATGAAAGTTATATCGGGCATGTCTATTCAGTAGATCCTATAATCGACAAAGATCATTGCGGAGTCAAAGTCAAAGCGCAATTAATAGATCAAGACATTTCAGAATTCCGTGGTCGCTCAACTGGTAAATTGAAAATCCGCAGCGGCGTTGTTGAGTCAATACCAGTTATCCCTACTGCTTCGTTAATAGACATAGGTGGCGACAGGCATCTTGTTATTCAAGTCGTTAACTATGATCGTAACACTGGATATGGTCTTGCAAAATATTCACAAGTAGGAGCGAATAAGAAACTAGACAGCTATGGCTGGACACCAATCAATGGGTTATCTGCTGCAGATATAGTAAGTACAATTATGGTCTATCCAAAAGATGGAGATTTGCTTGCTGGTGTACCAGTTGCCGTGCTCAACAAAGAAGAGCTATATGACAATGATCAGGATAACACTATCGATATTGACCCTGATACAGACCAGGCAGATATCCAGGAGGAAATCTAAATGTTTAATTGGGGATTTTTCGTATTAAGGCCCGCAATTGCTTGGGCATTAAATCTGTTTATATTACTTTTTGGAGTCATCTGTTTTAATAAATTACAATGGGAAGGTGAGCCAAATAGTGCAAAAAAAATAATCACTGTAGAAGCCAATTTATCTGGAACGCAAGTTGAATCCATGAGATATATTGCAGAAATGCTAGAAAATTGCATGTCAGGCAGTAACGGTCTGGAGTTTTATCAAAGCGCGATTAGAACTGGAACAGCTACAGTCACTGGTGAATACAACAAAGAGACAGATATCAACGCAATTATAGTTTATGTGCTACAGAAAATACAAAACCAACAGGGCTTCCCAAGAGAAATGAGAAACCCAACTGTATCTAGCGGAAGCGAAGAGCGTAGCAAAACTGCAATTGAAATTGTTTTATATTCCAAATATGATGACGAATCGAAAAATGATAACGATCTTTCTTACAAAACTCAAAAAATCCAATTTGCCATCGCAAAAAGATTAAAGAGTGAAATTTCAGCAATTGAAGGAGTCTCAGACTGTGCTGGAGGAGAGCTAGTTACCAAAGCATGTATCTATTTAGATCCAGATCTTATGTTGCGTTATCGCGTACCTTACACGAATGTATACAATGCCTTGTCGCATATGCGTAATAAATCTGTTGGTAAAATCAACAACGCGCATTATTCAATGGAAATTCAATTAGGCAACGGATTATCTCAAGATTCAGAGGAGATCTTATCAACGAAAATACGAAATATGGATGGTGAAAGCATCGCTTTAAAGGAATTTGCTCAAATACACTTTAGTACTGGTGATGATGAAAAATCCATAAAAAAAGTAAACGGTAGAAACGTTACGTACTTAAAAGTATTGTGTAAGGAAGATGGAAATCCTGTTGTTATTTCTAAAAAAGTCAAAGAAATCGTAAATAGCTTTAAAGGCACTGAGCGAGAATTTGAATTTATCGCATTTCATGACATAGGTGAAGAAATTGAAAATGAACTATATGGATTATTGCGCGCGATATTTGTTGCATTTATCATTGTTGTTGCAGTCGTTGGTTTGCTATTAGGTTCATCACGAGCAATTTTTATCACAATGATTGCAATGCCATTTTCGCTTATTGGAACCTTTATCTTAATGTACTTATTTGGCTTCACAATTAACAGTTCCACTTTAATTGCATTAGTTATTGCAGTTGGTTTGATTGTTGATGACGCGCTTATTATAGTCGAAGCAACAATGCGTGAGATTGAAAACGGACTAACTCCGGTCGAAGCTACATTTAAAGCTTTAAAAGACCTTCAATCTGCAGTTATCGGAATGACTCTAACACTTTCTGCAATTTTCTTACCTACTATTATTGCAAGCGCTCATGACAGGAAATTATTGGAATTCGCAGTAAGCCTTTCCGTTGCAGTGATTATCTCAGGATTTGTAAGTCTTGTACTAACACCCACAATGTGCGCTCACTTACTACAACCTCACTCAGCAACAGAGGAAGCGATAATCAGAGAGCCAGGTAAATTTAATACAGTAAAATTCTACACACAACAATTAGTACAATACACTAACAATATTCTCAAACATACAGAAAACAAATATCAACAACTACTTGGTGGTTTATTACATGTCAGAAATTACGTTGTTGGTATCAGTATGCTTATTACGTCTAGTGCGATTTTGTTTACTTGGCACGAATTACCAAAACTCGACCCAGAAAAAGCTCAAGATTCAATTTATGTGACATTCTTATCTCCTGCTGGTGCCAGTTTACAATATTGCGATGACCGCATGAGTCAATTACTGGAAATCATTGAACCGTATACAAAAAAATACGCTGATCTGTGTTATTCAGAAGCGCATGCAGGGCGTCAATCATTCGCTGTGTTGCTGTTGCCGTCTGTTTATTCTCGTAAATACACTAAAAATGTCAAAGAGATAGAAGATGAATTAAGAGACAAAGCATCTGCTACCATCCCAGGTGTTCAGGTAGTTTCTGATATGCAACAAGATAAAACAGCCCGTTTCCTAGAAATAGTGATTTCTGGTCGATTTATAGATGTAGAGCACATGAACAAAGTGGCAAATCATTCTATGTCGGAATTAAACAAGTTAGGAATTTTTGCAGAAGAACCTCGTATTACTAAGCAATTTGACAATCAGCAGTATTACGATATTGTATTAGATCAAGACAAGTGTGCGGAATATAATATCAGCGGCGACGCTTTGTCGCATATCCCTGCTCATATCGTATACGCTTACCTTACTGAAGGAGACCAACAAATCGAGGCACGTGCAGATTTACTACCAAAAAATTCAAATCCTAAAGCGACTTGGTTAACTCAAATTCCAATTGAAGACCTCGAACAACCAAGGATTGGTGAATTGCCTAGAAGCACTCCAGAAACATTTATGCAATCTGTATACCTTGAAGCGACTCACCGAGACAATGCCAGAGAGCGATTCTTGTTGCCATTATCACATTTTGCAAAGATCATTACTAAATCTCAACCTAAAGCCTTGTACAATCACAACGGACAACTTGCGGTCTTTATTTCTGCGAAACTAAAAAACAATGTGGGTACTGCAGACGCTTATGAAATCGCAGAAAGAACAATAAAAGCAGATCTTGATTCCGGTCTAACAGTCTCTCCGGATGGTGGTACTCGTCAGGATATTCAAAATCAAAGTACATTCTTGTATCTCTTGATAATTTCATTAATTTGTATTTTCTTGTTTCTTGTGATTCTTTTCGAGAGCTTTATTGATCCTTGCATCGCATTTATTACTGTGCCACTTGCGACATTTGGTGGTTTCTTTGCGCTTTGGATGTACGGAGGATACTTTAGTACATTAATGCGTATGGGCTTACTAACGTTAATTGGGCTTATTGCGAAGCACGGAATTTTACTGGTTGAAGTCAGCAATGCTCATCTTGAATCTGGCCAAACCCTGTATAACGCAGTGCTAATCGGAGCCCGTCAGCGTTTTCGACCAATTTTAATGACAACCCTCGCCATGGTTTTGGGAATGTCAGATTTACTTTTTGACGCTGGAGTTTCCGCTCAAAGTCACAAAGAAATGGCACTCTTTATTATTGCAGGACTCTTAATCGGTACTGCTTTAACTTTGTTTGTTATTCCATGCGCGTATGTAATAGTGAAAAATTTCGTTGCATACGTGAAAGAAAATCAATAAAAAATAACATTTCATGCAAGACTTTTTGCATTATGAATAATATTCCTCTATGTTTTCTTGTTGTTCACTTCCTATAATCTTAATCGTGTACTTCTCTGTAGCAATTTTGTATCGCTTTTCATTGACCACCCCCATCGTACTTGCAATCGCATTAATGCCAGGCGGTGTTACAATTTTTTGCTATCCTGATCAGACATCACTTTCGAGCTTCTTGTTTTTACACAAATCCAATACCGCTTGCATTCCACATGATATTTCACATTAATTACTACACCGCTCACCACCAAACACTCGTGCTGCATCTAAAAAACACATCGGATTCCAAACGCGCCATAACTCTGAAAAATGTGTCCGTGATATTCAAGTCATCGCACAATTCGGTTATTTCTGACTTTTTTACTCTAATTCTCTAGCGACCTTCTCTCAAATATTACTAATACGCGCATTGCCTTGACATCTTTAGTCGTTTAAACATATCATTTATCATGAAGATAGTTTCTTCTTTAAGAAGTATCAAGAAAAGACACCCTGCTTGTAAAGTAATCAAACGCAAAGGTAGAATTTTGGTGATTAACAAAGAGAATGGTCGTTATAAAGCGCGTCAAGGTTGAGTGTTAATATGTCACAAAAAACCAACAATCGCAACAATACACCAGAATTAAATTACTTCTCCAAATCTCAGTATCCTCCTATCACTGACGGTAAAGATATCGATCAATACCTAAAGGTAGTATTACTTGCGTTTTACGATAATCAACTACGGAACACTGAAGGAATGAGTCTTGAATTAGCATACGAAAAAACCTTACAAGCAGAAGATGATAACCGCATGCTCTTGGAGATTTATAACAACTACTTGCGATGCTTAGATAGTCATGCTTCTTATAGCGCAGATGACGAGCAAGTCTTTGTTGATCTTACAAGGCGCAGCAAAACGCACAATATAAGTCACCCTCCAGATACAACTCGTGACTCGTTGTTTCAGAGATTAACTCGCAAAGATGAATAACTTTCAACATTTTAACCAACTAAATATTTAATCATAAATCATTCGCGATTTTTAATCGGGGAAAATACAATCTCTCGAATAGTGTTTTTCAGGGACAATATTCACGCTGGTCAGATTTGTCAAAGAGCATCGTTCGTGATTTTTAATCGGGGAAAATACAATCTCTCGAATAGTGTTTTTCAGGGACAATATTCACGCTGGTCAGATTTGTCGAAGAGCAATTTATAATATGAATGCACGAGCCACGCTTGATTTGAAATGCCCTCTGAGAACATTACGTTTTCTTCATCGCGCCATATGCAACGGATGCTATCTATTCGCGTGCCTAGCTAACACATGTTCCGACAATACTACGCATCCTTTCTTCTCTCCGGAAAGTCCCGCCAAACGTTACAAATCAGATCAATGCAAGCAGACCTGTTGGCGCGTTGTTCCGAGCGCTGCAATAAAATTCAATCTTCAAATACACTTTGTCTCACAATTTTTTATCAAAAACACACATCATGCATACTACTCTCTTCTTAGCATTTACACTCGCATTTCAAGACACACCCCCTCCTCCTTCCCCCACATTTACACTCGCATTCCAAGGCACGCCTCGTTCTCATCTCGCTCGTGTTCAAAGTGCGCCAGTCTCTCCTACGCTCACTCATGTTCATAAGCACCGCTCCTTTTCTGCGCTCACCAACGCGGATTCTTGCATGTGTCGCAACGCTATTGCAATTTTCTTTTATAAACATCTGATTTTGAATAACAATTTCTTTGACCCTACCTTCCCCCCTGAAGCCACATTGTCACAATTTCGCGTGTATGTCGCATATTCAAATGGCAATTTTGCAACTTATTACACCATATATTAACCCCTATCCTTGCATAATTTGAACACCTTGCTATTATCTGAAAGTTCAAATCTACCTCTCAGATCACAATATCCGAGAGCTATTGCGCCAAATAACTTGATTGTTATCACTCAACTTATCCCCGGTTGTGCATAACTTTCTCAAAACAACTTATAGCCCATTTACACCCACATTAACCCAAGTTAGAATACTATATGAGCGTCTTTCTTTCGACACATTATCAGAAGTTAGATGCGAAAAATCGACTATCAGTACCAGCTGATTTTCGCAAATTATTAGATCAAGAATCAGTAGTCATTTATCCCTCGTACAAACACAATCACGTGCTTGAATGTGTGAGTTTGGCGCGAATTGCAGCTTTAAGTGATTCAATTGACACTCTCGATCCGTTAGACAATTCACAAGACGACATCACTGCAAGCATTTTTGCAGACGCGACTGTCTTGAAAATCGACGGCCAAGGACGCATTACACTGCCAAATGAATTAAAGGCACATTGCGATCTGGATAAACAAGCGGCGTTTATTGGACGTGGAAACACATTTCAAATATGGCATCCAGACTTGTTTAAGGGATACCAATCACTTGCGAAAGCACGTATTACTGAAATAATGAAAAAGGAGATCAAATAATGACCGACAACACTCGCGCACAAGAATGCACGCATATTCCCGTTATGCTTAATGAGATTCAAGAGGCTTTAAATATTAAAATTCACGGTCAATATGCAGATCTGACTTATGGTGTAGGAGGATATTCTAGAGCGATTGCATCTGCGTCTCAAAACAAAGTGCAAGCTTCAGATCGAGACTTAGCAGCTGTTAAGATTGGTGCAAATGATCCAAATGTAATTATGCAACACGCACGTTTTTCGGATTTACAATTCGCACCCGAATCTCTTGATGGAATCGTTGCTGATCTTGGATTGTCGACGCCTCAAATATCGCAAGATGATAGAGGTTTTTCATTTATGCGCTCTGGACCATTGGATATGAGAATGGGATTATGCACAAAGTCTGCTTTAGAGTTAATTGAAAGCTCGTCTGAAGCTCAGCTTGCAGAAATTTTATGGAAATACGGAGAAGAACCGCGTTCCAGATCAATTGCAAAAGCAATAAAAGCAACCAGATTGTCTAGTACACTAGAGCTGGTAAAGCTAGTATCGCAATTGACATATCATAAAGGTCGCAATCCGGCTACTCGCACTTTTCAAGCGCTACGCATTGCCGTGAATAACGAATTACATGAATTAGAATACTTGCTCTGTAATGCCAACACATGGCTCAAACCAAATGGGCGTTTAGTGATTGTCGCTTTTCATTCCTTAGAAGACCGGATGGTAAAATATCATTTAAAATCATGGAAAGCCACGAAGCGCATGCTTCCGTCCGAAGGTGAAATTCAACAGAACCCATCCTCTCGTTCGGCAAAATTACGCTGGGGCGAAAAATGAACAAAAGCATCTTGATACCAATATTAGGCACTGCAATCACTGTTTCTATGTTGTTAATTATGACCTATATGAGAAATTTGTCCATTACACTTGAAGCGAAAGTTGCTATATTACGTGAAAACAGAAAAGACAAAACTCAAAGAACACAACAACTAAAAGAAGCTCTTGATAGGTACACACATTCAATCCAACTGCAAAAAGACGCAAGTAAAATCGGAATGATACCAATTCGTGAAGGCACCACGGCGGTTACTTAATTGTTCTTGCCATTCATACTGCTCTGTGTTTTTCTAAGATAACAATCAAGGCCTAGGGAGATCGTGTGTAACCGCAGAAGGCTGAAAAGACTAAACACGGGCGAACACACCGATATCAATTCATTGATCTTGTAAGGATATGCGCAGCCGATATTAGGATCAGAACAAAACCTTCTTGTGCTAGCAGAGGTATTTGGATGACGCAATAAGATGCGAGTTGATAATTCTAGACTCGGAACACATAAACAACAACGCACGAGATTAGCATAGGAATTATAGGCGCCAAAATGATATCTGACATTATACAATAGATGCAAGACCGCAGCTGCATGCCCACCATCTTTTGCAACATTCGTTAAATCTTGAGCGTACAAAATTCTATCAGATGTATAATGATGTATATTAAGAGCAACGATATCTATACAAATTCCGTATATATCAATACTTTATCAATGTAAGAAAAAACTACAATCGGACTGAAAAAATGCCGTCAAAGAGAATCGAACTCTTGACCTCATCCTTACCAAGGATGTGCTCTACCACTGAGCCACAACGGCTTACTATATATGATTTCACATTTCTTGCAAGCGGTCAATCTTTCCCCCTGGTACTTTCATAATTGCACTGTACGCATATCACACCGCTCTGCTATTATCTTATTGCTCTTAAAACGTTGTTTTTACACCACGCACCACCACTGCCCTCGAACAAATACCATCAATATATAAGCGTTTTTTAGATTTACAATTTACTGGAGCTGTCCAAATGCCAATCGCACATTATATCTTGTACATTTGACACTGCTCTCGCATTAATTGTTCTGGTTGTGCACACTTACTAACGCGCGCTGTAAAAGTCACTGTTAGCATAAACTTTCACGATAATAACCCCTTAAAAAACATTGTAATTACAAAGCGCTCAAAGCTCACTGATGCAATTTGCGCCATACGTAACAAAAACACCCGATACACTATATACATCACCACGCACACTCCGACTGCAGCGCCTATAGCTGATGTGCAAAAATTAATCATCTGATCGTGCATATTGACACCTTTTTGCTCCAGCGCAGAGATTCGCTTATCAACAGATTCTATAGAGCGTTCCGTGCCTTCAACAAGTGGTTTTTCTGGCCCGACAGACACGCAAGTCGTGAAGCATACCAGCCACAATAACATCATATATACGATTATAGTGCCTTGTATTGCGCGATATCAAATTTCACTACCACTAAGCGCCTTCAGATTTATACACGACGGTTTATATGATAACAGATTGACACAACAGGAGGATAATCAATTCAGAGATAAATGCGTCGCTTGCATATGTGACAAATGAAAGTCAGCGCACCTGATATCAAAAAATCAAATCAACTGATCTAAATAACACAGGTGATTTTTTGTTATCAGCCCTGACAGATCAATGTTGATTATGCCAATTTGTTAGTATAGACTATAGTTGGAAATTTCATATAATCAGGCAACAAGATGCGGAACACCCCGAATAAAACCACAAATGATATTGTACATATACCGAGCACTTTCCAAGCGTTACTCTCCCGTAATGACTCAACTTGCTTTTCCATTTGTTTTTCTAAGCAACTCATTTCAAAACTAAGTGGAAATTTATATTGAAATATCATTCTTCGCAATGCATCTAACGTCACTCGACGCTCGGTACTTGACATACCTTCAAGGTGATGATCTTCTAATTTCGTAATCGCACCGCTTTCTATCCCCGACCACAATTCAGACGCACGCTCAAATACTGTCATTGGTTTTGTTGCAATGCCTGCACAGAAACATCCTGCGATACTAAACAAGAGCAATGCTTTCTTCATACGAAATGATAACACAAAATACAATATAAGCATATTCTGGACAATCAAGAGAATATTATGATATGTTTCATCGGCTTGGGAAAACCGATGAACAATGCCCCTATGAAAAGCATACATATTACCAGTATGATACCTCCTGTACGTAAAATTTTACTCAACCTTAATGCGTCCACCTGCACTCTCATATGGTCTATTAAATAATTCATTGCAAGACTACGTGGTGATGGAGACTCGTATATGCTTTTTATCAATTTATCTAAGGTCACTATACGCTGGTTATTTGACAGACCTTCAAGGTGATGCTCTTCTAATTCCGTAATCGCACCGCTTTTTATCTCTGACCACAATTCAGACGCACGCCCTGACCCTGTCATTGATTTTGTTGCAATGCCTGTACAGAAACATCCTGCGATACCAAACAAGAGCAATGCTTTCTTCATACGAAATGATAACACAAAATATAATATAAGCATATTCTGACTAATCAAGAGACTGGTGATTGTTCATTTTATAATGCGCACACTGAGAGGATATACACGGGACAAAGTCAGAATAACAAAACAACAAGCCAATGCCAAGAATATACAACTTAGTGCATGACTTAACATCCCTAGATTTCTACTTCTACTGGAAAGCTCATCAATCTTCGATGATATCTTTATGCTCAATATTGATTGCTCAGGTGTTAACGTTGATTCTTTGGAATCAAGATTAGTTGATAACCATTAATATGCACTTTATATAGAACATACAGACCGATCACCAGACTAAGCACCTCCATCAAAATTAGTATTGATTTTACAGTTACAGTCAAAAAGTCCATCAGTTTAAATCGATTGAATTGCTTTTGATAATCTGCTATTCTTGCCTGCAATATCAATTTTTTATTCGTTACCTCATGACCTCTGTTGTCTGCACGTAGTATGTACATTTGATCTGTCAAATGCCAATGTAGCTTACCTAGCACGTACTTTTGATCTTTCTCTTTCAAATTCTCAATACCGAGTTGTTCAAATTCCTCAATTTTACCACTATCGACTTCCTTGCGTAATCTATCACCGATCAACGAAGTGTGAATTCGTTCGCTAATAACGTATTTATTTACATCACCAAACCGCTCTAATTGATAATTTATTCTTGCTCGCAGTATCAATGTTTTACTCGTTTGATCAGCGCCTCTCTTATCTAACAACTTACCCAATATGTTTAGTACGAACTGTTGATCTTTCTTTGTTAAATTCTCAATACCGAGTTGTTCAAATTTCTCAATTTTACCACTCTCAATTTCTGTTAATAATGTTTCGCATGCTGAGTCAATGTTCGGTTGTATGTTAGCTTTGCTAAAGAATGGCTTTACTACTTCACCTTGAGCGCTTACTGGTTCTGGCGTGCATATGCATCCTGCAATACCAAATAACAGTAACGATTTTTTCATATCTAATTGTATCATAAATCACGCATTCTGCCAATGATCGCACCCCTGCTTTCAAGCGCGACACGGCGTGATTAACCGATCATATCAAGTCGCAGACAACTATCTTTGCTTAATATGAGCGCTACCTTCATAAACTGTAAAATATCTTGTATGATTTATTATAGATGTTGAGATCGATGAACTCTCCGATGCCGAAATCAAATACTTTTACTGAAAAATGGTATATTGTTGATGCGAAAGATTTAGTATTAGGCCGTATGGCTGGTCGTATTGCTTGGTTATTACAAGGCAAAATGGATCCACAATTTGCAAATTACGCCAAACCTAAGATTCATGTTGTTATTATTAATGCCAAGCATGTTGGATTAACAGGTAAGAAATACGACGACTCTGAAGAAGAATGCTTTTACTGGCACACAGGATGGCACGGAAGTTTACATCGTGAAACTTACAAGCAAACATTAACTGGTAAACATCCAGAAAGACTAGTATACAGAGCGATTAAAAGAATGCTTCCTAAGGACAGCAGTCGCGCTCGTGATATTTTACAATGTGTAAGAGTTTACGCTGAAAATGAACATCCACATCAATCTCAATCCCCTCAGAATTGGGACTTGGCTTCTGAAAACAGAAAAAACACAATAAGAGGTGCAAACTAATGAATAAATTTAATTGTACTGGAGCGATTTACGCAACCGGACGAAGAAAGACAGCTTCTGCAAAGGTATGGTTAAAGCCTGGCAGTGGAAAAGTATTTATTAAAAGAGGCGCAGAATATGTTTCAGCTGAAGAAATGTTCCCTATGCCTATAACTAGAGCTTGCATTTTTGCACCATTCAAGATCGTCGATAACAATGATTTTGATATTATCTGCGCAGCATACGGAGGTGGTAGCACTGGTCAAGCACAAGCTATTTGTCACGGTATTTCACGCGCTCTTGATAAATATAATAACGAAACTTATCATAGCTTGCTTAAAGGAGCAGGATTACTTACTAGAGACTCAAGACAAGTGCAAGAGAAAATGCCTGGTGGTAAAAAAGCCAGAGCAAGAAAGCAAAGATCAAAGAGATAATTACTCTAGATCGAGTTACCACATACAACACATCACTATTTATATTAATTGCACAAATCGAAGAGATTTATTTCTGCGTCATATACGTTTGCTATCCATTCTGCAACTTATTCTTCTCTAGTAGGTTATTCGCAAAGCGTCGGGCTTCTTCATTCGTGTCAGAGATATGCAAGTAAGGGGTCTGAGGTGGCGCGTTTCAAGATTTTAACATAATACACTGTATATACGTTTGCTATCCATTCTGCAACTTATTCCTCTCTAGTAAGTTATTCGCAAAGCGTTGGGCTTATTCATTCATGTCAGAGATATGCAAGTAAGGGCTCTGAGGTGGCGCGTTTCAAGATTTTAAACCAGTGTGTAGGCAAGACATACTGAAATCGGACTGCTTACAAAGAGCGTACAAGGCAATAGCACTGAGCAATTTACCAAAAAGAACAAATCTAGCATTGTCTTGTCTTAAGGTAATTTCGGAATGCATTACTTACAGAAAGTCGCAGAATCTATTCACAATTTACCAAAAAGAATAAATATAGTCTTGTCTTAAGGTAATTTCGGAATGCATTACTTACAGAAAGTCGCAGAATCTATTCACAATTTACCTCGAGATAATAACGCACCCTATTAAATCCAAACATACAAAACCTGCATATTAGCGCCGATGATTTTTTAACTATCAGAACAAGCTCTTTGAGATGTTTTTTTGACCAATACTAGTCTGTAACGCACCCTATTAAATCCAAACATACAAAACCTGCAGGATTAGCGACGATGCTTTTTTAACTATCAGAAGAAGCTCTTTGAGATGTTTTTTTGACCAATACTAGTTTCAGACACTTATGAATCACATGTTTGATTTGAATGCATTGTTAGGATAGATAATGACAACTCTGTTCTAATATTACACACCGGCTCCCCCTTTCTGACGCTCAATTCTAATCCTCGGGGCGTGAATGGCTCAATACAATATTGCAAAAGAGCTTCTTAAGAAAATAGCAGAATTAGATTATACCTTGATAGATAGCAAGTAAAGTACCGCTCAGCAATACGCTGTCTAGTCTGTCCCATAAGCCACCATGACCTGGAATTAAACCGCTGAAATCCTTTACTCCTTTATCGCGCTTCATCGCAGAACCAAGTAAATCACCTGCAAATGCTCCGAATGTGATTAACAAAAATAAATCCCACGAAATTAAATATCCAGATATCTTTAATACAATACCCACAAGAGCGCTGCCTATTATTCCAAACAAATACCCCTCTAAGGTCTTGTTAGGACTGACAACCATAGGATTCGACACATTTGAATAAATATTAAAATGTTCTATCGTGTAAGAAACACCGATCAATGTCGCGCCGAGCAGCGCTAGTCGAATAACAAATGAAACAAAACCTGCAAATAACACCTGATTAAGCAACATGTTAGCCAGGATAACTATAGCAATAGAAGTAGCGTACATAATCATCGAGCGCATGTTAAACGAGGATGGCTTGGGCAAATTAAAGTCAATATATTTACCACCAAGATACGCCGCGCTATCAGTTGCGATAATCATTATTATGGCTGGAAATGCGATCTCGTGCTCTGACAAACTAGACCACGCGCTAATACTGATAGCAATATAACCAATAATTATTGATCTGGCCAACCGTGATTGAGGAGGGAGAAAAAACAACTCATAACACAGAATCATACACACTGGAACCAAACGCCAAAAGGTCAATCCTAACCAAAGACACCCAAGCAATAGCAATAAATATACAGTACCGTATATTGCGCGGTCCCGCAATTCATTATCCGGTGAAAATATCATATTTGTATGGTATCAGATTCGCAACCAGGGCGCTATTGGTGTCAGTGGTAAGCAACCAGAGAAAAAGCGCGCATTAATAATTACCGAGATCAGAAGCGTCTGGCTTATGCAGAAGTAAGTAAGTAAGTAAGTAAGTAAGTAAGGAAGGAAGGAAGGAAGGAAGGAAGGAAGGAAGGAAGGAAGGAAG
>Ga0105055_10001336_pt1 | contig 40085 bp, 15 predicted proteins | sample BON03_FD_78090 | JGI IMG/M metagenome (GOLD analysis project Ga0105055, IMG submission 78090) | Freshwater microbial communities from Lake Bonney liftoff mats and glacier meltwater in Antarctica - BON-03 | ecosystem: Environmental > Aquatic > Freshwater > Ice > Glacier meltwater | place: Lake... | reverse complement strand
GATTGCGTAATTTAAAGGAAAGTAATGACGTCGTCTTTATTTTTATTAACATTATAAAAAGCATATTTAGAATTAGATACATTTAGATCTTGAGAGTGAATCTGCTCAAGACAAGTTAACAAGGTTGATGAAATTCATGAAGTGAGTGTTAGATTAAGTTCTAGCAAATGGGACCTTCAAATTGGACGACACGAAATTCGCTAATTAATATAGGAAATAATCCTAGTTAAGAAATAGACTAAACAGATCCAGACCCTAGTTTTCGAGTAATTTGACAGGAGTTCCATTAGTAGTTTCAACTAGATACATAGAGGTGGGCCATAGGAAGACCTGATAGGGGTCATGAGACTTTACTTGGCTTGAAGAATGGAGACAGTCTGAAAGACAGAAATTTTGGGTGAAAACCCGAAACTGTTAAAGTCCTTAGTTCTTATTTCTGAATGGCTAGTTCCTACCGGTACATGAAATGAATAAACAGAACTCCCAGAATCTCAACTAAAATCAATAATTTGAACAGGATTTCGATTGAAGTCCTTGATCAGGTCAAAAAAGTTTTCCCATTTGCAATTAGTCTAGTACTAGAACCGTTTCTTGCCCAAGCCTTAATTGTCCGTCCTTATATTAAAACACACGAATTCATTCGATAGTCAGAGTTCCCATAAAGAATTGATTCGAATCTCACCATCGATTGAAATAGCGACAGCCAGGATTTATTATAGTAACAACTTCATTGACTTCTCATCAGGATGGTACTTTTGATTTCACTGCACGAAATCGTCTTCTTATATTTAAAAAATGAATGCCATATTCAGCCATATATAAAAGAAAATGCGATTCGTATCCACTTTGGCTTCTTGTTGTCAATCCTTTCTACTCGAGCGGTAATAAAAGTCTAAAGTACTAAAATATATGGATTTAGCTTGCTAATATTACCAAATATCATGAGTCTTCTTTACGCCATTCTGGTTCAAGCAACGAATCAGGAACAAAGTCCCATTCCCTAAATAGCTTTTGATTGGATCGACCAACATGCGAATATTCATCCTGCATTTCATTTTCGCCTCCAAATAATTCCAGCACATTATCATGAGCGAAATTAGTCATTGCCTCTGCCAAGCCAGAAAATTGAGGGGTTTCATCATCTGGATATTCATCGAATTTAGGACGATATACCGGTTTTAATTCTCGATTATCTAACTTTTCAAAATCCAACCCAGAAAAGAAAGGATGCGATTTCAATTCGTCCACATTATTACCGAGTCGTTTCTCTGCATCTAGACATAAAAGACCTTCCACCAAACTTTTGGTGTCGGGTTCAATATCTCTTGGAAGACATAACGGCTCTTTATGCATTTTCTTCTCGATTACTTTAGGATTTGTCTGCGGTCCCAATATACCACTAGCACGAGCAGGTTTCTTGGAGAAGGGTAAATTCCCGTACATCAAATAAAATGTGGTTACACCGAGCGCCCAATAGTCAACTGGTGGACCATAACCGGCATCAGAGTCACTGGCGATTAAAACTTCAGGTGCTCGAAACCCATAGGTTCCTACGCACTTTATATCTTCAGGCTTCAATATAGACATGGATTTCCTTTTTGATAACTTTTGACCACTATTGGAGATTGCACCATGTTCCTTGGGGAACTCACTATCACGAAATTTGGCACATAATCCCATATCTGTAAGCACTGCGTTTCCAAATCTGTCCAACATCACATTTGCGGGCTTCAAGTCTCTATATAGAATCCCATGCTTGTGAAGATGTTCTAGTCCCAGAATGATTTGACCAACGATGAAGCTGGTTTGCTGTTGGTCAAATGCCCCCCCTGCTAACCGCATTCCTTCCACAAGAGTTCCACCTTCTAGGCATTCAAGTGCAAGAAATAACGCCCTGCTAGTCTGGAAGCAGAACAACGTGCGAACAATAGATGGTGATGTGCATTGAACAAGAACATTTCTTTCGATGGTAACTTGTTCAGCACTTTCTGCACCTGAGAGAATCTTTTGTTTCGACATCACTTTTAAAGCATACTGTGCCCCGGAAGTTTTCTTTCGAACTCGAAGAACTCTCCCGAAGGAACCCTTACCTAATGGATGCATGAAATCAAAATCCCGGTGGCTTATCGTATTATACACCTTCGAAAATTTGAATTTGTAGCGTTTATACTCTGAATGCTGCAAGAATTTTTCGTGAATTCCATTTTCTATCAAATACAGGAACAATCTGTTTTGCAATTTCCTAGGATTTACTGCGTTCCTGATTTTATTTGCGTTGTTTTCTACTATACCCGACTCCAGGTCTTGGCGACAGGCTTTTAAAAGGGACTCCTCTGAGCAGAATTTCGACATATCAGATAATATCTCTAATATATATTTCGCTGTTTCTACAACCTTGGTATCACTGGATGGATTCTGAGCAAAAAAGTCGATTGTATTCATGAGAGTTTCATGTTCTTCTTTCGCCTCCGGAGCGATAGCCTCGTCTTGCTGTTTCGCCAACTCCAGTATTTCATCAAGAGGGAGGTTTCTTAATCCTGTGAAGGAGTCAATACCTAGCCACACATGTATCACTTGCTTTGCATCTGGTAACTCTTTTTCCTGTGCGAATTCAAAAAGATAGAAAATGCCAAGAGGTTCATCCAAAAGATTCCGTAGATGGTTATAATCTTTATTTGAATTGTAATCAAGATCCAGATTTGACTTGTATTTCCTCACCTTACGACGGTATTTGGTTTGTCTGCTGGCAGCTACTTCCAGAGCCACCATTGGCTTTCTCTCTTCCGGTAATTCCTCTTCCTTGAGCATGTTGGTTGTTCGACCAACCCCACCAACTATATCATTCTCAGGTGAAGAATTTTCAGAGCTGCAGGTGCATCCCATTCTTCAATGTGTGCAGTTTTGCAGTTACACCACTGAAAAAAAAATGGTGGATCTTTCAACAACACCACTACTCAACCCTGATGCAATTCAGGTACGTGAAGCAGCTCTTTGGTATGGACTACTTGTGATACTTGCCTTGTTTATATATTCCTACCTTCGAAAAATGTATCAGCCTTCGATCACTCCGAGAAACACAGATTCCCTTAATATCCACAGCACTGGTTGCCATTGGCCCCATTTTGACTTTTCGTGGCCATGGAAAGCCATGGCATTGAGAGAATCGGATCTTATTAGAATATGTTCGTTCGACGGATATATTTTTATCAGAGTGATCAGACTCATGTCTTATCTCACTGCATTTTATACCATAGTTGGCATTTTTGTCATGGTTCCATTTTACAGAAACCAAGTTCAGGATGTTAAATGCATCAACGTATGTGCTGGTAGAGAAAAGGCGGTACCAGATCCATTTGTGCTAAAATGTGTATGCGGGCTTATTGACACATCCAGTATGGCAGCATCGCAGGGGGTTGCGCTTTGGATGCCTGTTGGAATCATGATCATCTTTGCGGTTGTTACTCTTTTTGCTTGTGGTCTTGAATATCAAGAAATGCTTCGAATACGAAAAGATTTCTGGAATACACGACCACCGCAAGGGTATACTGTTTTAGTGGAATATATCCCTAACAAACTGCGTTCAGCTAGTGGAGAAAAATTAAAGGAATACTTTGAACAAGTTTTCCCTGGAGAATTGCTTGATGTTAGTATGGTTGATGTAGATAGCGCTCAGATCCAGGACATTGAGTACTTGGCAAATATAAGACACCGAGTATTGGCGTCATTGGAACGAGCTGTGACTTTGAAAGAGCAAGGAGTTTCTCGAATTTGTGGAATAGAACAGGACATGGACTCCAACATTAAATCCATGGAAGCCGATTTAGAATTATTAAATGAAAAATTCTGTTCCGAACGAGATCAGTACATGCAAGCAACGCAGGTCGAAGAACAAGAAATTGAAGCTTCGACTCAGGCCCAAGAAAGACTTGGGTTTAATAGAGTCATCGGTTATGAATACTTTTCCTGTGCATTTGTGACTTTCAAAAGTCTTTGTTCCTCAGCAATAGCAAGTCAAAATACTGTTGAGCAAGTTGCAACTGGTATGAATTTTAAACCTGCCCCAGAACCCAGGGACGTAGTATGGGAAAATATTGGTATGTCACATACCTCGCGAATGGTCCGCAGGTCTCTTACACGGGCTTTATTTGTTCTCATTCTCCTATTTTGGGGAGTATTGACGTCAGTGATTGGCGCAAGTACATCCACCGAATCACTTGCTGAGCAGTTTCCAAAGATCAGGGACATTTTGGTGGTTCATCCGTATCTGCAGCGATACCTTGATTATGTTGCCCCAATAGTTCTCCTGTCTGTTGTCGGTATTGTCAATCCAATAGTTACATTTACATGCCGATTAGAAGGCAGGAATTCAGACAGTGAAGCCGATTGGCGAGCCACTGAAAGATATTTTGTGTTTTTGATCATTCAAGTGTTTTTGTTCTATAGTATTGCTGGAACTCTCTTCAAGACGTTGGTTCAGATCATTCAACAACCTGCAATGATAGTAAGCACTTTGGGAGCTAATATTCCAAAGAATGCTGCCTTTTATATTCAATTCATCATGGTCAAAATTTTCTGGATGCTTTGTTTTGAGTTACTTCGCGTGGTGGACGTATTTCTTTCTATATTTAGGCGAATCATATTTGGGAGCGCAATAACCTACAGAGAGAAGATATCTTATTTCTGGGGTTGTTTTGACCTTCACTATCCGTCCCCAGTGAACTTATCATCAACGCTCTCTCAGCTTCTTTTGGTGTATTTCATTTGTATTGTCTATGCCGTTATCCAACCCCTTGTTCTTCCTGCCTCATTCCTTTTCTTTGCTTTCGCCAATGTGGTATACACTGTTGTTTTAACGACGGCAAGGAAACAAATGTATGGTTCAGGCGGACGTTTCTTATGGAACGTCTCTTTCAAATGTATTGTGTTTGGCTTGATCACAGCAGAGCTCACGCTTCTTGGGGTGCTTATACTAAAACAAGGGTTTTCACAGGTATTCGTTATGTGGATACTGCTGGTGGTTACTATTTACACATCATTGAAGGTGTATCGACGATATAGTCCGTTAATTGACTTGTTACCTCTCAACTTTGCCTCCAACATCGACAAGAGCGGAAAATCTCATCAGTTTGAACGTGTTCAACCTACTGTGTGGCAATACGGAGCATTAAGACCTGGCTATCAAAATACATTTCGAGATGATGTCATCATTACATATTCTTTCAAAAAACCAATTCTATCAGAAGCACCCGTCGCCATCCCGTTCAAATTTAACCTCGATACAGAAAGTACTAGATATGGTACCACCTCATAAAAAAAAAGTTTAACGGATCTCTTTACAAAATGACTGACACTCTTCGTTCACTGGTGGTTGATTTACAGGCCAAGCTATCCACGACTATAGACGATCATTGGGAAACAAAACTTGATGAGAAAAATGGAGCGGCCTACTTTGAAAATACTTCAACAGGTGAAACGACATGGGAAGTGCCAAAATACGACTTTGCAAAGCTGCAACAAGAATTGAAATCGCTCAAACAAGCTGAAAAGAACACAGGAAAGGTCCAACTTAAAGAATCAGCTATGAAGGCGGACATTAATAAAATGAAGGCTGAAACTCGACAAGCGAAAAAAGATCTGTCAGACTATAAACGTCAAGCAGATTTGAAATGTGCCGCAGCAACTGAAGAAGCTATGAGATACAATATGATGCTAGAAGATGAAATGATGAGACTAGTGGTAGAGCATGTAGACATTATTCCAAGTCTCTTGAAGTGTATCAGAAATCGAGATAAGGAGCTCGCAGATGAGGTTATGAAAGGTTTTCGTTTAATGGAAACCATGCAAGTTCAACCAGTGGTTGACCAAGTCTTAAAAGATGTAACTGAAGAATACAATGCCCACGTTGAGATTGTAGCTTCGCTTCGATTCAATATTCGTGATATGGAGAATAGTCTAGCTTTTGAAAAAAATGAGCGAACTCGCGAGAACTCTGCATGGTCACAGTTGGTAGCAGAAAGAGACGAAGATATTCAAGGTAAAAAACAATCAATTAGCGAACTTGAACATAAAATCATGGAATTGGACAAGTATATTACTGATACGGAGACACGTCACGCAGATGAGTTTCATAGAGCAAGACAATTCGATCTAAATCAAATAACGTCATTGAAAGCCCAACTTGACCTATGTCAAAATGAACATGAAGAAGCAATGAATGAAATCGCTAATATCTGGCCTCAAGATATTCCTCCGCCCTCTATTTTACGAAAATATGTTCTCCCCATTTTTCATCAGGAGACGATTGATAGGCAACTTTGGGCCCAGGAACAATTAAGAATTGGGAAACTTGTAGATATATGGGTCGAGGATTCCTATCATCGTGCTACTATTACAGCTATAGCGGAAGCGATGGTAGAAGTTCTATGGAATTCGGGTAGTGATCAACCACCTATTTGGGTTGCACTTGAAAGCTGTTACGCAGTCGTTGAAGAGGATATTTTCAAACAAAAAACGATGTCTACTCAAACTGAAATCGTGAAATACGATGAATGGCCAACGATCATTGCTCCACGAAGTGCTAGGTCGCGTTTAGATGGTGCTAAGGAAATACCTGATAGACTAGCAATTCGAGCCCTGAAAAAGAAGGCCAAGGATGGAGCAGGAGATCAAGCTGAAAATCAAGTGCGACAAGTATCCCAGAAACTATTTCGGATGATCGATAGTACAAATCACGGTGAAATAGATATGCTGACAGTATGGCAAGCGATTCTTCAACAAAGTCCAGTAAGAAGCTTTATAGAAGAAAGCGATGTTTTAGCACCTCTTAAAAGAAAAGAGTATCTCGTCCTTGGTTGGAAATCAGTTGACGAAGATATTACTGTTCCACTTGTCTTGGATGAATTTCTGCAAGTATGTAAGCATGCGCTGCTTTTGTCAACCCGAGATGCAATAGAGCGAGTCATGGAGCCTATTGACAGTTTGTCAACAGTTAATACAATAGAAAGGCAAGAATCTGGAAACGATACAAACGAATTCCGGGCTAACGAAAATTCCGGCACGCTACTCGTTCCTTGGCTATCTGAGGAGCAAATAGACATTGAAAAGTATATTTCAACCTTGCAACAAACTAGGATATCTGTTTTTGATACACTACGCCAGGAAATGGCTCAAGAACGTGAGAGGCTTGACCAACTAAAAGCTTCTAAAGAAATAGAAATTACCAAATTAGAGGATACCAGGAAAGAAACCCAACAGCAAATGCACTTGTTGAATGAAACAATGAATATACTGCACACTGACGCACTTTCTTCGTTCAAGGAGTTAGATGTCTGTTCTAGCAATCTAACAGGAGCCCCGCTTTATCAGCAGGATACATTGTTTCATTCAGAAGTCGATGCCTTTTCGGCTATTGTGGAAGATTCACCGTATCACCAAGTAAATTTACCCAGTCCTAGAAAAGCGCGTGACTCCCAAACCACCTTGTCAGTTCACCGGAACGAAAGCATAAAAAATCGGGATTGGGACCGGTATTATTCACAACTCGATTTACAAATCACAAATTTGAATCAAGAACTAACCCGAGAGAATGATTCTTGTGAAGAGTTCAAAGCCGAGAGCTTGTTGTTAGAGCAGCAATTGCTAAAGGAATTCGATGAGGGCACAAATGCCAAGCTAGATTCAATTAAAAAATCCCTGCAAGGGTCAAAAACAATGCGTTTCTCTTTGCAAGATGCAATAAAGAAACTTTCAGAGGGCCAGCAAACAATCACTGATGCAAAAAATCAATATATTTACATGGCAGAGAAACATTCAGAACTTGCTGCCACATTTCAATCTACACAGGAAAGACTTGATGTGGAACTGGAATCTATGAAGTTCTGGAATGATGAACTGTCTTCGGAAGAAAAACAGCAGCATGGACAAGATCAATGTTTGTGTGCAATGGATAAAACACAGGAAAAATTGTCCAAGGAAATTGAGATGGGAAATCTATCACTAAAGTCTCTCATTGAACAGCGTGAAATCATACATTCTAGATTACATACGGCAACATTGGAAATGAAGTCCGCCAAGAATGAAATAGAAACTAAAATTGCAAATGAAAGACTTAAATCGGTGCAAAAGGATGTCGACGATGGCTTGAAGTGGATAGAAGAAAGGTGGACTTTAGAGATGGAAACTAGGAAAACGGCTCTCATTCAACAAAAATTGCACAATGAACAAGATAGTATTCGAGCCCAATCTGCGCTAAATGCGTTAGTTGAAAGAGTCAAACTTCGAGATTTGATCGAAAATGGCAGAAACAATGCGTCGCTTGAGGTTTTAGGTACTCTGAGACGTCTTGCTTGTGAACGAGAAGAAGCCGGAATGAAAGAGAATTTGAATTTCACAAACGGGTTATGTGGTGCATGGATTGCACAACAAGAAAGAAATCGATACGAAATGCAGGTGGAGCTTTATCAGCGAGAAGCTGAGCAAAGTAAATTACACTTTGGTCAGATGGAAGAGAAGGTAACTCGAGAAATGAAACGGCTACAGACTAGGTATGATAATCTGTTGGTACTCTTTAGTGGCCAAGAAGAATCGTATGTCAATGAACTGACAACTTTGGCCAATACGTCCGAAATGGCTGTCAATCTTCTTCATCAAGAATACGACGAACAAATATCGCTGAACACTGAAATTGAAAGAAGTTCTAGAGAACAACTAGATATGATGCAGGAAGATTATGTCGCGATGAAAATCACAATGCAAATCGCAATATTGAAATTGGAAGACGTTTTGGTTCACAATCGTTATTGGATAGGAACTTTGAAAGACGAATGCAAAGATCTTAAAAGCGAACTGAATCTGTTGCAGGAGAAGCGAAATATTGAACTAAAAGAACATGCCAGAAAACTTGATGAAACAAGGCAAGAACTTGAAGCGATCACACAACACTCGCATAGATTAGACAACTGGGTCAATTCGCTTAAGGCGGAAGTCAGAATGTTGAAAAACGAGATAGAAGCAGGCAAACAAGTATCGCAGCAGCAGCTGGTTTTATGGCAGCGAAGAGAAGAATGGTACAAATGGGAAATTTGGAAGCGTGATGAAACTGCTAGAACGTTGGGTACTAATATAGACTTTGCATTTGCTTTCTTTACAGAAACACTTTCAAGGCTCTCAGGATCTTCCATTGAGTACAATGAGCGGCTCTCTTCAAATTGTGGTATCGAAGTTTTAACTGCTCTTTCTCAGTGCTCGCGTCCTGAGATTAAACAACATGCATTGATTGCCTTGAGCGACGCGGTTTGTGATAGCCACGAAGATCTTCGTTCATTAAGTAGAAAAGCGAAAGATGATTGGAAGAGATGGGTTAATGGTATTGCGGTTGTTGCCGTGTATAGATGGAGACGCACTCAAAATTCTCCACAGGACATAGTTCAAATACAAGATATCGAGTACGGTAAAACCGTTTTGATGAGTAAGGGCGAGATTCAAGTGATCGATGAAGCAGAAACTCTTTGGCAGGTCAACCTTCCCAATATCGACAAGCTTGGAAGAGGATTTTCACATCTCAAGTCCGGTATCGACATGTTGACAGAAATTTTGCTGACCTCCAGCAATTTGGAGCATATTGACCTTGCTTTGAAAACACTATCGGTTCTTGCTTTAGATATGGAAAGTAAAAATCGTATGGGCAATATCCCTGATATCATGGACATGCTTCTGTACTACGTGGTGGCTGAACGCGAGAGCGGAAATCCAGAGGTCGAAGAAAAGTTCCGTACTTGCTGTGAATTTGTGGATGAAGCAGAGATAGGAGAAATACGTAGACATGCTTTGAGTACTCTTGCGAATATTTTATTCAATCATAGTGAGAACCAGAGGCGATTTGGACAGACTAATGGTATAGACTCCTTGGTGCAGTTGATTAAGACTTGTACGGATGTAGATGTTCTGGAGTCCAGTACCTCGGTTCTTCTAAATGCAACTTCTATTGATGAGACCAACGCTGAAAATCTTCATCATGCTGGCGGTGTCCCCGTCCTCATACAGTTATGCGATTCCAATTATGGACAAGAGTTGCTAGATGAACTTGGAGATAAAATCCAGTTGAACGCCATTCAAACGCTGATAAATGTCACCAAGAACAAATCTGCTGCTCAAATGGATCAAGTTGACGTGTTTGTCAAAATGTGCTTTTCAAATTCATTGCACGTTAGACGAGTTATTGGATCTATAATTGCGAATGTGGCTATGAATGATTGTACCAGACATACTATTGGAACTCTAGGAGGCGTTGAAGCTTTATTTTCTTTATGTGACCAACCAGATTTACTGACCAAGGTGAATTAACTTCGGGCTTTGTCAAATCTTGCATGGAATTCGAGAAATCAAGACACCATAGGCAAGTTGCTGCCTCAATTAATTGATTTATGCAACCATGACGAAGAACCCGTACGAAGCCATGCCACTAATACATTAGCGAATGCACTCTTCTATCACGAAGGAAATCGCCGACGCTTTGGTTTGTATTTGAGATGCATCACCACTTTTATAAGATTGATTGCCGATAAAAGTCAATCAAACAAAGTGCTTGAAAATGCTTGCAGGGTTTTGGGAAGTGCTACTCATAACGATGCCGTGGCATTGCAAGCGGGTACTTTAGGAGCTATTCCTCTCTTGGTGCATCTTAGTCAATCCCGGTCCGTTGGAGTTCAGCGTGCATCTGCATTTGCCCTCGGTAACTTGGCAGTACATGATGTCCATAAGCGCATGATCATAGAAGCCAATGGAATTGAATCAATGACCAAGTTAAGTGCAAGTGATTGCCGTGAGACAGCCAAGTATGCAAAGCACATGCTTGATATACTAGCTGATCTTTCACGCTCTGAAGAGATCGAGGCAAAACGTGTCAAGTACGGGGTTCAGGGGTTGTTATATCTGTGCGAGGGTGTCGACGAGTATGACAACCAAGGAAATGTGCTCCCTAAGCAACCTGGTTTTCAAGCGCTGGCATGTGATGAGCTAGCTATAGAAGCCACCAAATCAACCAAGTCAAGGTTGGACATTGTGCACCACGACGGACATAAGATATTAGTGACACTGTTAAGTAATTCTATTCTTCAAAAGGACTTACCAGAAGTGAGGCAAGTACAACAGCGGTCATTGTGGGCACTAAGAAGTATTACAAAGGGCGGAGATCAATTTCAAGACATTTGCGGCGCTAATGATACAATTGACGTTGTTGTTCGAATTTTAAAATTTCATTTTCCTAAAGTATCATCGGAGGATCGCACTATCGTGCATGATGGATTGAAAGTTAGTCTAGTGCAAAGCTCTGATGTATGTGAAGCATCTCTTGGTTTCTTATTTGCTCTCTGTTCGAATCATGAGAAGAATAGCAGAAGAACGATTCAACGAGGATTAAAAACACTGTTACTTATGGCAAATGAATCCGATGATGCTTTGCGGGAATTAGTGGTGCACTTATTGGAGGTAATGGGGCCATATAGTTGGATCGTATGTTCCAATTGTAAAAGTAAAGAAAAGGGAGGAAGCTGTTGTTCCAAATGCGGTCATACTTTAAGAGAAAGAATGTAAAAAAATGAATTATGAATTTGGTTCGTTAGCAATTTTATGATACCTCGAATTTCTAACTCTTTGTTTTCCAATATACTCTTTGAACAACGCTGTGTTTTTAAACGTATTCCAAAGTCCTTTAGTTACCAGTGTGTAAATTTCATCATAGGCATCTGAGAAGAAATGTAGCAGCACCGAATTTGGTACGGAAGCATTTCGTTTCGGGGAGCTCGTAGACGATGTCAAGGCAGCTATGAACTTGGAGAAAACGTCGCTTACCGAGTTAATGATATCATTTCTTTGATCAAATGATATATTAATCTCCATAGGACTTCCTGGTTCCACATATTGTCGAACCATTGTTTGGGCTCGATGCAATAAACCATACATTTCATGCTCTTCCGTTTCCGTGACGAAAGTCTTGTAATTGATAACGTCCACGAGGAACAAGATGTTTTCTTCCTGGAACATCTGAATCGCATATCGTTTCAACAGCAATACACCCAGCGTGTCAGATAAAACGTGTGACAACGATACAGCGGATTTGCCATGTCTAGCAGTGAATGACACACCTGCAGTGGTTAAATCATTGGCAAACAGTTCTAAAGAGGCGACTCTCGATTGCGTGTCGTATGTGCGAAGTACCGTTCCTTGGTTCGCAACAGCATCTTCCTCAACTTCGGGCAAATCCATGTGTTTACGTGAGTTTTCCTGCATTCGTTTATAAGAAACACTTCGCTTAAATTCTGGGAAAATGTCCGTTGCAATACGCGAAAGAATTTCATAGTTGATCTTTTGAAATAATTCGGGTAGGTTTTCAGGAAGGGTTTCTAGTCCTTTTTCATCGTCTCCAAAATCCATTTCTTGATACACAATAGTCAGTGAGTTTACAGGAGGCGAGATGAACTCTTGTGATGGTGGAGCATATCGTAACATGATTCTATTCAGTCGTTTTAGTTTACTTGCTTCATCAGCAGAATCATCCAAAAGTGCCTGAATTTCATTATATAATTCCACTAAACCGACTTGACGATGAAGGTTAAAAGAGCGCCTTCTGTGATGTTTCCCGGCACCATCGACGGAACCTCGAACCCCAGTAGCTTCTCGGAGTATATACTCGAGAAAATAAGCAGCTTTCTCACTATTGTTTACAAATTCTTGTACAAAGTCACTTGATGATGCTCGCCCCAATGATTTGCCACTACCGCATAAACTATCCTCGGAGTCGCTGCCCTCGAGCAACAGAACATCTCCTTCTTCAGTTTTGACTTGCGCTTTGTCGGATACTTCACGAAACTCATCAGAAAGAAGAAAACTCGGAAGATGCTCGTATTTAATGCAGCAGTGTAAACGCAAATGAAGAACCTTAAAAACATCGGAAACAACCGCCGGGTCTAGCTGTCCAATGTCACCACTTTCTTCTTTGATCTTCAAATCTTCACGAATTTCCTTCCACGAATCAACCGGAATAATAGACCAAAAACGAACACACAATTCATTGCTAAAATGTTTTTTGAATATGTCATTCGCTTTTGAAACGTACTCTGGGTGATCCAGCGGAACTGCGTCGAAGGCATCCAAGTCACTCCACGCGACAGGTATGAATTCAACTTCCTCTTCTTTCGAATAATCTATCATAGCATTGAAAATACGTTCATCATGCATTACGTGATCCATTGCTTGATCTGACAAACGCCTTTTTCTGTGCTCGGAGTTAACAGAGAACACATCCACGTCCCATTCAGTGCTTGACCAATGCGGCTTTTTCTTTCGCTTTAACATGCCATGCAATATCTGTCTAGTAGATATCTTTGATACGAGCTCTTTGGATGAATCCCGCCCATTACAACTTGACTGTGAGCACCCCATCTAATTACTATTCCAAGATCGAAAAAAAAACTGGAATAAACCGCGGTTGAGATGGAGCTTGCACAGGTTTTGAGAATACATCCAGAATGCATCCAAAACAAATGCATAAGAGGGGCAAACAGGTATGTTGGTTTCTTCCTTCTTGAACATTTTAACTGAATCAATTCCAGGAATATAAATATCGTCATACCAGAACTCCTCCACTCTCGATGCTTTTCGATAAAAAAATTATATTTGTGCAATAACTTGTTGCAGGATATTTCTTGGTTGGAATTCTTCCCTCACCTGGAATCATTGTCTTTATCCAACAACCGAATTAGTCGGGCTTATGATTTGAAGCCGTTATCTTTCTTGGTCCAGTTGACAACATTGAGGCTGACTGGGAATCCAATTGAATCCATACCGTTTTACAAAGCAAAAGTTATATCTTACTGCTCAAGGTCTCTTGAAAGTTTAGACGGGGGGGAAATATCAAGTAAGTATCATTACCTGAAGCTCAAAAAACTTGAAATTAAGAATGTACAAAATAGAAGTGGATTTTGCTCAATCCGGTAATCTCGTTCAGCAAGATACCATATTAATGAAATCTCTACGGGATGTATTTTATGACGTAATTAAACTCCGGCATATTCTTTGCCTCTGCAAGTTACATGCTGAGTTATTCGAAAAGGTTGTTCGCTATCCATCCATTGATTTTTCTCCCACACTTTCCGACTCAACGAATGCTGATAGACTGATGACCTTATGGAGTTTGACGGGGCTTGGAGAAGAAACGTTGGCCAGTTTATTGTCTCAAACCCCCTCTGCGAAGAGTTGTCGATTGATCCGTCTCCAAAGCAGTCGACGGACCATGAAAGTCGCATATTCAACCAATTGGGAATTTAAAGCGTACACTGAAGCCACTGCTTTACTGATGTCTCAATTGTCGGTGCTGCGGTTTGAGTTGCATCAGCAGCATGAAAAAGATCTTTTTGTATCTAGAAACCGCCCTCGTATTGGCACGCATACCTTTGCTAGAAGAATGGCAGAGATTGAAATTGAAAATTGTCGACGGTTTAACAACGATAGAGAGATGGTGCTTGGCGAACTCCATGCGAAAGTTGAGTTTCTTTCGAATTCTGAGAATCGTGTTTTGAAAATTAGAGATTCAACTCAACGACAGAGCGAATTATTACTTCACGCAATAGGTATTCCTCAAACTTTGTAAATTGCAAATTCATTGCTAAAACTTAGCACACATTTTTCAAATTTAACTTTGTAAATTAATTTCTAATAATGAAAATACAGGCTATAAATTCATAAATACTTCAATTACGGAGCTCTAAAACTTGAACCAGGTTCATACTTTTGGCCAGGAATGATCGACAACGCAGGTATAGAATCACCAACAACGAAGCTTTCCAATCTGTTTGCTACTGAATCGTCGTAACCAGTAACAAGAATGACTCTTGAACCAGTGGATATCAATCCCAATTCGGTGGCTTTGGCGATGCCTAGTGGAACACAAGATTGGCGATCTAGCGTTTGTACTAGGTACGGAATAACACCACGGTACAACGAAACTTGCGCTCCAACCTTGGGTGATAAAGCCAGAGCCAAAATTGGAACATTCGGAAAATGCTTGGATAGAGACCTTGCTGTTTCACCAGTTTTTGTAATTGCAATAATAAGCGAGGCTCCAGTATCCTTGGCAGTCGCACACGCAGCAATCGAAAATGCTTCACTCAAAAGTTTTCGATTCTTGGGGCCATCTGGTAATCCTAAATTGCGTTTATGCAATTCAATATCTAATTCAGCCTCTTTACAAATTCGATTCATCACTTGGATAGTTGCTACAGGATATTCACCCACAGCAGTCTCTCCGGACAGCATCACGCAATCAGTGCCATCAAATACTGCATTCGCTACATCACTCGCTTCCGCCCTCGTAGGACGAGGATTTGAAACCATCGAATCTAGCATTTCAGTAGCGGTAATAACAAACTTTCCAATGATATTGCAATCTTTGATGAGCCGCTTTTGAACAGAGCAAACTCGTTCAAGTGGTATCTCGACACCTAAGTCACCGCGAGCAACCATGATTCCATCAGACACTTTCAATATAGAGGCAAGATTTTCCAACGATTCTTGATTTTCAATCTTGGCAATCACATGGATCCCATTTTCAACAACCCCTGGAATTTCTCTAACAGCCATGATTCCAGCTGCTGATCTTGTAAACGAATGAGCAATAAATTCGAATTTATGTTTCACGGCAAAATCTATATCACGCCTGTCCTTATCAGTAATATGAGGCAAGTCTACTTTACAACCAGGGATATTAACACCTTTCCTATTCTTGATCACTCCACCTACAATAGTCGCACAGTGAACGTCGCCAGAACTTGTATTGATCTCACAAACCCGAAACGACAACCTCCCGTTATCAACAAGAACCACATCACCAATCTTCACGGTAGTTGACAGTTTCTCATAGGTGGTGCCAATACCTTCCCCAGTCCCAACACGCGATGAATCTTTAAAAAAAGTAAAAGGTTGTCCATGGTTCACCAATACACTCCCATTTTCCACCATGCCAACCCGAATTTCCGGGCCTTTTGTATCCAATATCAACGGACAAATTCTGCGCTTTTCCTCCGCAAGCTCGCGTATTGTTTTAACGACGTGTTCGAAAAACTCATACTCGCCATGGGAGGCGTTTAAGCGAGCAGCCGACATTCCAGCGTCCATCATTTCACTCAGCCGTTGCTTGGAGGAGTTTGCCGGGCCAATAGTACAAATGATCTTAGTCATTAAACTACTTGGGTTTGGCACTCGAAAATATTCCCCAAAGCTTTCTTTCAACATGAAATTGTTCGAATCACTAACTACTCCATCCGTTTCTTTGAAACATTAGTTTAAACCAATGTTTACATCGTTTAACTCACCTTGTTCCCAGCGCCCACTTGAATCCCATCTATTAGAACTCATACATCTGTAGCCGGGCATTAAACGGAGAACCCGCCTCCCAACTATCATCATGCTTGAAATAAGAATCTTGTGGTTCGTACAACACAGGGGGGCTATCCATAGCCGTTTTTTCAGTTGCAATGCATGGTGTGTCAGAAGACGAAGCTGCTCTAGAAGTGAAAGATGCTCTGAGTGCAGGAGGTACGAAGTGGATAGATCCATGGATGGGTACTACGAGTGTGGAATTAGGTGATGTTCTGTATCATCATTGTGGATCCTTTCCACTTGGAGCTTGTCCTCCAGAATTGGTTATTTCTCCTCGGATAAGCGATGGAGCCGTCCTGGATTGTTCTTCTCCTTGCACTTTTCCTTCTGGGACTCTATTTAGTCCTATTTGTCAAGGAAGGCTTTGCGATTTATGGTTTCTCAATGGTCTAGCCGCTCTTTGCGCAACTGAAAATGGCAGAGAGTGTTTGAAGAGCTTGGTAGTTTCTGAATCGCTCTCTCATGGCATATACACCGTGAAATTCTGGAAGCAAGATAAATGGGTTTATATTAATATTGATGACAGGATTCCATGTGACATGTCTGGATCACCTCTCTATTCACGGTGCCAGGATCCCAACCAAGTTTGGGTGATGGTTTTAGAAAAAGCATACGCAAAACTTCATGGGTCCTATTTAAACATTGAAAACGGATTGATAGAAGATGCTCTTATAGAATTAACAGGAGGTATATGCTATCGAGGGCCGATGCCAAATCAGTGGACGTATTTACTAGAGCGGATATCGCCTGTGGATTCAATGTCAACCAGTAGCGGTCATGTTGTTGGAGTTATGGCCAATAAAAAGTCATCATCTATTGCAAGTGCCAGAGTATTTGGAGTTGCAGGTATAGTCGAACATCAGAATAAGCAGTTGGTGAAGTTACAGGATATGTGGCAAATGTCTCGATGGGATGGTGATTGGTGTACTAGTAGCCCCAACTGGACAACTTATCCAGAAATAAAAGAAATTGTGAACTCCTATGATACATGGACACCTGACACCTTGTATATGACATTGGAAGAATTTTCTCACAACTTCTCCACTATTTTTGATTGTTCATTATGTTCCGGTAGTACTATAAGTTTTCAAGGCCAGTTCAAGTTAGATAGTCAGAACTGTGGCTCAGGGGGGTCCGCAAATGATGAGATGAAGTGGCTAACAAATCCAATGCTTGCGTTTTCACTCGAGGATACTGCGGATATAGCGGTAGAATTTTCACAAAACTACGATCCTAGAACCAGTGACTACTACCTTGTAGAAGAACATCGCGGGTTTCAATATAAAGCCATGGACGACGAAGAATGCTCAACTGTTTTTGACAAGCACGGTGTTGGACTCCACTTATGTCGGCTAGGGAGTTTTCATAGTGGAAAACACAGAATCCAAAGGCATCATCGAATCATGGCAAGTGCTGGATATAGAAATGTGAATAAAATTGGTTGTCATGCCAAGTTGATTAAAGGTGATTACGTTATTGTTCCAAGCACATTTTGTGAATCGCTGTATGGATTATTTTCTTTGAAGGTGTGCTTTTCTGGGGCTACTCCGGTGTTCCTGCTGGATCCAAGTAAGTCAGTTACTGAGCAATTGGACGCGCTCCCGAGTGTCGAAGATAGCGACGACGAAGATGAAGCGGCCAACTTGGAACCATACCCAAAATACCAAAGTGACCCAGACCCCAATGCTGTTGATGATGTGTTTTCCAGGGAATATCTAGAAAAAGTAGCACTACAGAGAATGATGGCCTTGAAGATTAAGATGTCCTCCTGACATCTTGATAGTATAAAGAAGTAAATGTATTGACTTGATGAATATGCAACCGTTGTTTCAAACAGCACATGTAATTATGCATTGTTTATCCACGTGGAGTTTTTCACTTTCATTTTGATTCGACGTAGTTGATGTCTTTAATTTTCAATTTAGCGAGTTTCAAAAAATCATCTTCATTGATTGCAGCTCACTTTCTATGATTCATAAAGATAGTAAATAATACCAGGTCATTTATCAAGCAATTAATTAAAAGAGTTTCTTTCTAAAAATAATAAGAAAGGTTTTACATTTCGATTACCGTTCCAGTTTTTTAAATGAGCGGTTCATCAGACATTTGAACGGGATACTTTGAGCTACAAAGAAATCGAAGATTCAATGGTACTAAATATCCGTGTTTCCCTGGTAGTGAACGAAACAAGCCACGATTGTGTGCACCGCCATTGGCAGCATGCCAAAAGTTTACAATTGAAAACATCGTCTCTAAACGATAGGAACTTCCAAGGAGGTGTCAACAAGTTGGCAAAGAAACAACGAGATGCAACTATTGGGCATCATAAAAAGCAAGCATCATTTATTATGCTTTGTTCATCAACCACGCTATATTGATATCACCTGGAAAATAGATCTCCTTGGTTGAAACGAAAGTAGTATTAATTCCTTGCAGACTCACGGGTACTAAAAACTATTGCAAAAAATTATATCGTATCTTAACATATCCTGAATCTATAGTACAAGACTCGAGGTTACATAAAATTGTTATTATTACAATAATGTACAAGGTGTCACTGGATTTCTGTAATAGTCAATTAATAAATGTTCAAGCAACAACGAGTACAACAACAACATGTCCAAGTAGATTTGAGCGTTTTTGGTGAAATGAACAAAAGAGCCCACCCAATTCCACAGGGTATTCATCTACGCCAACGAGACGGCTCGTAGATACTGTAGGAGTCAGTATAACAAGTGCTTTTAACGATGGCGAAATTTAATGCTTCAGTAATCTCATGTAGAAAATTCTCATTTAGAACTTTTGTCTATCTGAAGGTGTCCCAAGAATTAGTCATCACAAGCAATCTTTCCCATCAAAAACCTCAGAATAGCAACGTTAAAAAACTTCAAGAATCTAGAGTCGGTTTTACCCGGTTACAAGCCGGCCACCTCTGAATTCATTCAGAAGCCAAGCGTTAATTGAAAATCTTCATCGGTTACTCCTCCATGTTGTTGTTGCATTATATATATAAAACCAACCTTTTCAGAATACTATCAGATCGATTAGCGTGCAACAGTTCTATAAATGAAATGTTAGCAAAATGAAAGCGAGATTAAGCTTGAGTATCGGAATCAGTAACATTTGTAATTTGATATATCATGGTTTAATCGATAACACGGACCAAATGAGAACATCATATCCAACTTCACTTCTATAAAACCTCAGAACGAATGATCTCTACACGGAAAATTCAAGCATACGCTCGTTTCGTTAACGGTCATCATCGGTCGTAGAAGACTAGCTTGTATCGTTACGTACCATAACTGCATCTATTGAATCTCGACTCGCGGCTCGAGTAATGGGTTTGTTTTGAATTTCGTCTTCGAAAATATCTAAAACAAAATGGGTGGATTTGAAGAACCAAAAAAAAAATCTCCTTTCGCTGAATGGTTTTTTGAATTTTGAAAACGACTTCAATGTTTTATTATTGAATTGCTACAAGAATCGACTGGCCGTTTTGAAGTCCAACTAGAAATGAATGGGGGTGTGCGGTAGTGGAGATACATGAAATTTGATCATCCAAGTTTTCTGATATGCAAACCACTTCCAGTGAATGTGCATTCAAAACTGAAACCGTATTTTGTCGTGAGCAACAAGCTAAATACTTGCCGTCTATTGAATATGCAAACAAGGTGAACAGCGTGCTACATCTTTTTTGAGAGATCAATCTCGCGTTGACTGAGTACGTATAGATAGTTTTTTCGTTCTCGCACCAGACATGAACCACTGGGGTGACTGCATGACATATACCGACCCATGTATGCAAGAAACGGTGACCTAATTGTGAAGTTTTAAGAGAGATGGTGTGAACGTGCATAGCGTGGTCTAAAGTATGAATATTACAAGTTCCATCTGTACTTGCAGATACGATTAGATCCGTTGAGGAGCTCACTGCTAGACATACGATCTCATCATCATGACCTAGCAGTACATGTTTCAATACCGGTGCAAATGTGTGTTTTCGAGGTTCAATATTCCAAACACAAATGCAGCAATCTTTGGAACCTGTCACAAGAAACTTTCCATCCTCGGTTACTGCCATGCAGGTGCAAATATCGCTATGAAAATCCACAATTGCTTCTTTTGACTGCGCTTCACTGCAATCTTTTGAATCTACTGCGACGTGTCGAAAAGAGGAGTCCCAGTAACCACATCCAAAAATAGTAAATACGCCGTTATGGAGAACATCTATTACCGGACCTTCCATGTCAGGTATTGATCTGCAATATATTGGGACCACGCTTGCCTTGGCTAGAGCAAACATATGCTGTTTTGTTTCCAGCAGATTCGTTGGGCCGCCGAATTCACAAACTATTGTTGAAACGGAGCTATAAGCGCCTAGTTCGTCTTGAACGATTTGTATCATCCGCAAGTGGTTGGTAGTGTCAAGTACGAATCCAGAATACAATTCCGATGTGGATGGTTTCTTCATAGGAAATATCAACGATTCTTTGGAGAAAAACGAAGATTGAGGAGATATCCAGACGATCCCTTTATCCTTGCAGCAACATACGCTGGCCAACTGCACTAAACGACGTCTTGGGCCTTCAGACAAAGGAAATCGTGGGATAACTGGTGAATTTCTCGGTGGATGCGGTTTTTGAAATAACATTGGTGGAGACTGACCGTATTCTTCAATCATCTTAATAACGGTGCGATACAAATCCGGTCTCACCCTTTTCAACTTGGGTAAATCTACGGCGCCTTCATACATCAGGTGAAAGTATACATTGATAGATTCAGCAGCTGCATGACCTTGTTGTTTGTATCCAAATATTAAATCAATCCAATGATGCAAGTTTGCACTCACGTATTCTGATTCCATCGCTTCACGGTGTTTGATAATAAATTCTTCTGGACTATTTCTAGCCCAAGGTGGAAGTTCCACGTTGTCAAGAGTGGAGCCATCTTGCTTTATCCCTAAATCAAACTGACAACTATTGCGAAGAAATTCAGAATTACAAAAGGCCTCTGGAATTAATTCGCGAGGGGCTAACTCGGTGGCGAAATGGAAAGCTTGTGCAATAGAAGAGAACTGGCGATCGGGATGATCGAATTTACCGTCCTGCAGTTCGATATGCATTGAAGTGAATGGTTCCAATCTCAACATATACCACAACATGATTCCTCGAGAGGAATAATGACTACCGTAGTGCCAAGGAGGACCAAATAAAATCGAATCATCGGTTTGTAAGTTCGAGTCTTTCTTGGTATTGAACCATACCAAAGGCCAAAACGTGTCTTGCTGAACCTGCAAACTTTGATAATTCTTCTTTGTTTCATTGTACCTCAAATTCAGAAGTTCTCGGCGACCCTCCGATTGAGCTCCTATCGGGTAGCGAAGATCTCGGAATGATTCTTCAGAGGATAAATCGAGACGCTCACTGGTGTAATCTTTCAAAATCCAAGGTACAATAGGATACTGCGCAAGGTCCATATAGCTGCGACCAGCGAAATCATTTAGGCACATCAAATATTCAAAATTGCTCATATTTCCATTCATCCAAGCTTGCTGGGCCCCAGATTTAGTAGCACGCTCCATTGGGGTGAGTAAAGCATCTTCCTGCTTAAGAAGTTTGGCAATTACTTTGGTGATACTGATACACTCAGATTTAGATTGCATGGTGAAAAAATAGGACTTCTTCTCCACATCACCGGTCATCAGTTCCAGACTATTCCAGGTCATATTGTATCTTCGAAATTGAACTCTTCTGCATTGAGACAACGGCCATTGTTTGCCCACTCCAAATTTACCATCATGAAGACTCTTGGCATCTTCTCGAATAAACTTAATACAGCTTCTATTTACTAATAGCTTGCCAGGGATCAATTCAAAATTCATCACCATAGTCGCGATAACAGATACCATGACATCTTTTGTGTGTGATTCTCTGTACTTGTCGAGATTATCGTTACTTTTTTGGGTTTGAAGAAGCTCTCTTCTACTTCTATTAGCAGGGCTTCCCAGTGAGACAGGTGAAGACGGACTCAAGTCTGCAATTTCTGATGCTGGTTGATCATCACTCCAATTAGCACGGAAATAATTAGATCCTAAAGCTCGCGCTAATTGCAGTTCTTTATATAAATCAATTTTCGTGTTGGTACTAACATTCTGACCTGAATCATCCGAATCTACAACTAGTTTTTCATCCCGCATTTTCGATGAAGCTAATTTGTGATGCGTACCAGATTCATTAGATCGTATTCGAATCCTGCATCTGGCTGGCAAACCCTCAAAGAAGTCCAATTTCTTGAATGGAAACGCAGTTCTTGAAGAATTTCCCCAGGTTCCTCTTTCGTGTGTCGCTTGTTTCAGAACACTATTCCATCGCGTTTGTGACACCTGCATATCGCGATCACCAGCTACAGCTAAATGAATTCTGTGATCTACCTCCAATTGTACTAGCATTGATACTGCTGCCAATACCTCCCTAGAGCCATGTACCGGCACTGCACTGCTGAACAGAGGAATTTTACTGTTCCTTCGAATACGTGGACGAATATTGTGAGTGATGATCGTAGGGATGGCTTCTACACTTTGTACAATACCCAACAAATACACAACCACCTCCTCGAATTTCTTATCTTCGATCTTTTCCGATATCACCAATAAGCCTTGAATTTCGGCAAGCACAAACTCCAGAGATTCTTCATTAAGAATTCGTGCTCCACAAATCGCTCCAAGAAATTGAATGGAAGTTTTGATTGACACAGAATTATCTCTTGCCGAGGTTCGAATACTATTCAGTAATAAACTCAACACAGGAATCACAAGTCTCTGCTTCATAACACATGAATTACAAGGACAAGTATCGTTATGAAGGACTTTCTCCTTTGGGTCTGCAGGGATAGGCGAGATATCCATCGCACCAAGAAGTGATAAAAAATTGTCCCCTACTTTCATCCATTGAGACCCTGATAACGAGTCATCTTTAGGATTGAAATAAGTCATCATAATACTTGCAAGATTGTCCATGTACAGGGACCCCACTTGTTGACCTCGCTTCAAGGAATCAGACAGTGCAGAGAGCACAAAAGACATGAGTCCCGATGACACACGACACGACAGCTGATCCAAACAAAACTCCAACGAATTCTGTGATTGAGAGCCTTTGCTTAAATCAAACATCACCAAAGTTCCTAAAAATGAAACATAGAGCGAAGGCTCGCGCTCAACAGCATTAAAAATCGGGGCCCATGCATTTCGATGGCTCAGCATCATATCACAGTTGACTCGCTTTTCCAAGAGTACCATTAGAATTTTCAAGACTTCCACTTCACATTCCCTGCCAGCAGCTTTAAGTGGGTAGTCGAATATCATGGATAGCGTATTGAAACTAAGCAAGATGCCATCGACTGATACAGCCAATGAAATACAACTTGTGCATAATGCTGTCACTTGATCACAGTTCCAATCACTTTGCCTTATGGCTTGCTCGAGCAATGTCCCAATAAAACTGACAAGCGAAGGAGTTATTATAGGTACGAACACAGATAAACAAGCAAGAGCATTCGAAACAGTCTCGCAATTGTTGGATGCAAGAAATCGAGTTAAAAGGTCCACAGTAATTTGATTCCTCCTTTCAGGTTGAACTAAAATCTTGTCCAAGTTATCCACCGTTGGAATTACAAGCGGTACGTCCAACTTGATACGATCAAAACAATCGAGAAATAGCTCGGGATGCATTTGCGCGATGGAGAGAAAACGATCTAGTATAAGAACCGTAAATGACGAATCTAGTGGGGCGGACACTAGCAAGTAAAAGAAGGCCTGGATGTCATTATCAGCTGGAATCCCATTTTTATATGTCGCAATGTGCGCATCCAAAACTCGCTGAATGAAGTTTTGAAAACACTCTAATCTCAATATTGCAGAGATTGGAATCGCTGGATCGACGAAATCACGATGCATCCTCCGAATTTCTTCTCGGAGCTCTGAATTTGTTTGTAAATCATCAAATGATTCGTCAAACAATTCGAGAGAGCTAATAAGCTGGGACTTTGTCGACTGGTCCCTCGCACCTTGGTATTCATTCAAATTCTCGGGAGAAAAAACACTAGAGGCGAAATGTTGAGGATCAAACATTTCACTCTCTGTTCGTATTTTGCATAAAGGAGGCACCTGCTGAGCATTTACAGATGGTCTTGAGACACAAAGATCCACCAAACTATACATGCTCAATATCCCAAAATCGGCGCTGTGGACAAACTTAGGCAGCATATAATCCACAATTGCATGAATAACCAACTGTGGATTTTGGGCCCTACTCCAAATATCAAGGTTAAGCAACAATCCGTGAACTCCTTGCTTCAACAGCGCAGCATCCGATTCTAACATTCCGACGAAATATATCACGCCTTGGACTGTCATCTCGTCAATGGAACTCGAAGCTACATGGAGAAGTAAATACTCCACAACGGAGATCGCTTCGATAACGAATCTTTTATCAGCCCGGATGTATCTTGATATCGCGTTGCCCAATAAGAATAATGCGCAACCACCGAGTTCACCTCCAGATACGACCTCCAGAGCTAAAATCGGCAATATAGCAGCAGTCCCTCCAACTGCCATGATTGCACGAGTGGCGCCTTTGCGAAAACACAATTTGGTACCTGGTCTATCGTGAACACATCCCACAAACTGTAGACGCCTATCCGGATCAATAAAGTGGCAATTCAAGGTATTCACAGATCCCAGATTCATTGCAAGTGAATTAGAATGTATTTTCTTTCGGGGATCGGTGAATAACGATGCCACATGACTACTGTTTAGGCCACTCATCCAAATCTGAGTGAATTTCAAGCACCCTGTGAAACAGTTACTTCCGTTCACGGAACAACCGATACTGCAACGACCCAGCGTTTCGCTATTTAAACACGGACACTTTTCAGATGCAACTTTCAGTCCATCAATATATAACTCGGCCACTTGCAAATTTGAATTTGAAAGTATACCTTTGATAATAGTCGTCTTGACGATCACGGCGATATGTTGCCATTTCCCAATCGTCAAAAACGACGAACTTGAGCCAATAGTCCGTCTAAGCTCTTCACATTTGGTAACCACGAGCTCCACACGACCATTGCTTTCAACGGATAAATGGATTGTCAATTGTCCTGCAAGAAGTTCAAGCAAACAACTTTGAGAATGACCTCCCAAGTATCTCACCCATGACGCAAAAGAAATACTATTAGTGTCCCATTTCAAACATGCAGATTCACAATTGTCATTCATATAATGCGTTGATTCTGTTTTGTCAGCAGGTAACAATGTGATTCCTGATCGTAAACCATCTAAATAAAGATAGGAAGATTCCTCATGTAAAACAAAATTAACGGAGCGAACCAGGGCACATGCTATGGGAGCACTTTGTGACGATATTTGCCATATATTCCTAAATAGACTTTTGAGCTCTCGAACCGATGTGTACGATGCGCCAACAAGAACTATCAATTGCAGAATCAAGAACGAAACCTTGTCATTCAATCCATCCAACAACTTAATTAACTCCAAAAAGAAGCCATCTTGGACTGAAGAAATTGCGGTTGCGTTTGCAAGACTCTCGTGAGGATCGTTTCTCTCGTCAATGTTCCAAGTACCAAACATTTCAGTATACTTTGGAACAGTACTTGATATTGGCTGAGTCAGAAAACCTACAAATCTACCTTGCGAGTCAACTTGCTCTTGACATGTCACCAAAAATAACAACAATTCCAACACGTGCACAAATAAAATACTTTCCGGAGATTGAGAAAGTAGCAGAGATTGAACTACAACAAGAGCGTCTACATTTAAAACGAGTTTGCGATCCCCATTTACTGAAAACCCAGAAGCAGTATCATAGGTCAATTTGATCAAGCCATCAAACATCATATGAAACAACCCCAAGAAACATTGATCAAGTTCTGATGATGTTGACAACAATATCTCCATACTACGGTATGCGTCTGCAACTTTCGCAAGATGCTTGGCATTGTTGTAATGATGAAACATGGTCGTGAATGTCTTCATCAATTGCATTGATGCCTGGTGTATATTCAAATCGCAATGGACCAAGTGAAGCAAAGCAGTAGCAACATCAACAGTTCGCCAAATGCGTTCTAGAACGATTGAATCCTCAATGCTTTCGAAACAGCGTAGCACCACTAAAGAATAATCCCCTTTTAGCATCCTAAAATTCTCAAAAACCTTGTTTAATAAAACGGCGTATCGTGTATGGTATGCACATTTAACCATTACATGCTTGAGGATTTGAATCACTGTTGATTCGATCTGGCAATGTGCCGTAAAACAAAGTTCACAGATGGCTGAAATCACCATGCCAATATCGTCGTCCATTAGATCTTCGAAAGTCTCAGTCACATTCAAGGATGCATATAAGATACTGAGTGATGCACAAGTAGCTAGCAAATCAAGTGCTTTATCTGAATCGCGAGTCTTAAGAAGGGTTTTAAAACAACTACACACCAGTGGGTTTAGCCGTGGCGGTTGCTGCCACAATGCAGTCCACGTCAACACTAAACACGTTCCAATAGCAGGAATTGAGTGTCGATTCGTCACCATTTTAGCGAATAGTTGAATCTTCGCATCTTGGCTCAAGGACATCAAGATATCCGATTTCAATGCAAGATCGTCTCTTGCCGGATGAATTACAAAATTAAAATGATCGATGTAAAGCTGCTCGAATTCACTTTGAATGTGTGAAAATATCATTCTTTTGAAAGTGGAGGAAGCATATTTGAAAGTATGGAATAAATGACCTAGAGAAACAACTTTCGTCTCGGATTGCATGGATTCAATGAAATCAAAATATACCGAGAGTGTATTTTCCAATTCAATATCGTGCACGATAGGTTTGGTTGGCGGATTCGTCCATGTAGGACCAGTGTTCAATGCACTATATATGTCAGCCACGGTAATATTTTGAATATCTGTTGAAGGATCAGGAAAAGAGACCAGGGGGCGTAACTGCGAGAATAGAATGTTTTCCGCTTGTACAACAATAGTCTGATTTAAAATCTTGGAGTTCAATTGCAATTCGGATATCGTTCGAACACAAAGTACTTGCAGGGGCTCAGAGGACGAGAACAGGAATTCAAACACCGCCTCTAAACCATTTTGAGTAAATGAATTTTGCAATTCTAAATTAGGACCAACATATCTAAAAAGCATCGCAACTAGGACAATAACATGATGCAAATATTCCATAAATGTCTCGTTCAAAATGTTGAGATGGGATTTGCTCCACTTTAGTGCCTGAAACAGAACAGGGAACATTTTATGATGAATAATCGAAACAACAGCAGGAGATAATTTAAAATGTTGATACCTTTTGTGCTCCATGAACGAATCGTGAGATTTTGACAGGAAAGTGCCAAGACAAACATCACAGGCAAGAGTAATAAGAGTAAGCGAGTCAGTTAGGTCTCCAATCAATTGAAACTCTATAACCGATGAAATAGCAGGAATGATAGTAACTTGTAGAGTGGTTGGAAAAAGAACACTATATTTTTGTCGCTCACAATACAATTTCACAATTGAAAGCAAGTACCAATCATACCTTTTAATATGAGGACAACTGTGTAATTTCGAAAGTAAAAACTTAACAAACAAAGAATAGGACACAAATGTATCAAACTCGACACAGACACCGTTTAGTTCATTTGAAAATTCCGCAGTCTCGATCCCACTAAGTACTGCTTTCTCAATGAGGCTGGTTCCTTTTTCCTGAACCAAACGTTGCATGAACTGCATCTCTACATTTTGAGCAAAGCTTCTTTCCTTTGTATTTCCTATCTCCTCTTCCTCCCTTGCACCTTTCTTTTTCCGGCTCAAACCCTTGTTGCCCATCGTTGAAGAATGATTTCGAAAATACCACGGACAGTCCCCCTCAAGATATACTTTGTTTTGTGTGATGAGCGACAATGAAGGCCGCATAAATAGAACGTCATCATCGGGTGTACATGGGTCTCTTGCTAATCTACTTCCATTGATAGATGGGGAAGAAAACGAAGTGAAGGAGCCAGTATCATCTCCTTCGGCACTTCTTGTGGACCGCAATCGAACCTACTCCGATCTATCCATCATATCAGAGTCTGAAATTGACGACTTCAAGTTCACTGGACTAAGCGGCAGAAAGGACGCTGGATCAATAACGCCTGGTGACATTAGAACAGCCGTATTGGAATTGATGTATGAGGAGAAAGATGAACTTGCCTGTCCTGAGCTTGCGATTGAGAATTGCGGAATCCTGGAGGACCTGATCACAGTTTTTGTAAGTGTGGTGCTTCATGGAAAATCGGACGTTGTTAGAACTCAAGTATGGCGTTTTTTGGTTCAAGGGGCTACAAATTCTCTACACTTTGCTTTTTTAGTTATTTGCAACTTGAATGCAAGTTCATTCCAAGAAGAATCGTCATCAGAAGGTCTTAACACGGAGTATAAAAAAAAACTTGATCAGGATCTGGCAGCAATTGAAAAAGTTGTTGGTACGCTTAAAAAGGAGTCGCTTTTATATGTGAGTAAACTAAAACAAACCGATCCAAATCCGAAAATTATCGAATTGGAATCCTCGTTGGGGAAAGCATTGAAGCAATTAGAGGATGTTCACGACAATCAAGTTCTTACGAACTTGGATGTGAATGTACGCGGCCGAACATCAAGACAGAATATCGATATGTTGGTGCAAAAAATTAGAAATAGTTTGATTGGTGATCCAACTAAAACTACTTCTGCAGCTTTGAAAGAATTGGATGGTAAGATTGGTTTCATTAAAACTCTGACTGATCTGGACGACTGGTTGATGCGAAGTGTGCCACGAGAAGAACGAAAGGATGTCTTGGCAAAGGAATTACAGAAATTGTCTATTGCTTTGCCATTAGGAGCCTACTTCCCAACAGCTGTTGATTCTGGAGCGACCCAGCAACATCGAGTGCTGCGACTGGTAATTGAAGAAACCATTGTATTTAATACTGCTCGAAAATGTCCCTTTCTTTTAGTGGCCGAGGTGGAAACTCTACGCGATGAAGTAGAACGAACTTCCAAGTCTCCTCGCAGTTCCAATCAAATAGCACTTGAAGCTTTTGAAATGGTTTCAACCAAAAAGTTTTGGAAGGATCCCGTACAATCGATTCGTGATTTTAAACAACAGAAAGGAGGAGGAGACGCTGAAGAACATTTGAAAGCCCCTTTCAAAAAACCAGACCAAGAAAAGTGGCAAGATCAGATGCAAAGAGTACGAAAGGATTCCCCGTTTGGTGAGAGACCAAATTGGCAGCTGGCAGCAATGTTCGTGAAATCAGGTGATGACTTGAGGCAACAGCAACTGGGATTGATGTTTGTCACTACTTTCCAGAAGATCTTCCTGGAAGAAGGCGTTTCTGTTTGGTTGGCTCCGTATAAAGTAATTGCCACTGGGAGAACTTCAGGGCTTTTAGAACCCGCACGAAACGCTGATTCAATCGCCAGAATCAAAGAACGAGGGGGGTATGAAGGAATTGACGAATATTTTGTCGATACCTTTGGTGCCAAAACGTCATCCAAGTATAAAAGAGCACAACGAAATTTCATTCAGAGTTTAGCTGGGTATTCAATTGTCGCATATTTGATCAAGTTACATGACCGTCATAATGGGAATATCTTGATCGATACTGATGGACATCTATTGCACATTGATTTCGGTTTCATGTTGGGCTACTCTCATAAACTTGAACGCAGTCCGTTCAAACTCACGCCAGACATGGTCGCTATTCTAGGAGGTCCTTACTCTCCAACGTTTCAATCATTTAGGAGACTGATGGAGAAAGCATATGTTGCTGCCAACAAACATCACAAAGAGATTGTTTTATTGGCAGAACTCATGAGCTCTGGAAGTTCCTCGTCGGAGTGTTTTGCTGGGGGAAGACGATGGGTCATCGATGAGCTCAGAGGGAGATTCAATCCAGGACTTAGCACCAGAAAACTACGCGGACACATCAACGACATCATTGACGCCAGTCTAGGAAACTACACCACGAGATGCTATGACAAGTATCAGAGGTGTGTAAATGGCATCTGGTAGTAAAATAAAAAGAATGCTTACAGCAGTTTATTCGCTTTGTGTTTTGTGACGCAGTAATTTTCAAGGAATTTGATCCATTTATCTCGCTTTTCAGTGGAGCTAGCGATTAGAAAGGTCACGACTCTCGGTTGCGTATTCACGTTTCCATAAGAAGGTCCTCTCTTCCGTGTAACGATCTTTTGAATATCTATATCTCCTTCATCTTGAGGAACAGCGGCACTCACAGGATGAGTCACTGCAATCGTACAATCCAAGATGGCACTTTCAGATACGCCAGCCTTTTTCAATTGCTCCATTTCTGTTGCGAGTGTTTTCGTCACTGCAATCACGTTAACAATTCCCCGAATGGTTCCGGACGCAGCGGTAATTAATAAATCGTCCTTGGAACTCCAATACATGAGCTGTCCATGCGCGATGGCATAGTAAACTCGTTTTACTTTCTTCATATTTTTTAGAGCTGACACTGTTCGAAGGTACCCGGTGAATTTACAATCCTGCTCTGAAACTACTGTTTTCTCTACTTGAGCTTGACGCGATTGAGTTGGAGGACCTAGGTTCGAGACTCGCTGCTTCAATACATGGAACAAGGAACCTTTCAATGTCGCGAATTGAGCGCTATTTCGACTGGCGTTTTCATCATCAGCACCAGGTGCATCCGAATTGCCTAGAACAAATCCTGTTGTATAAACTCCATGAAGATCATCTTGAGTCGGGATCAAAGCCATCATGTGTTTTAAACGTATTCCCATGGTTCCTAATGGACGGAATCTCTCAGTGAAAAAGAAAATACCGAGAAATAACAAAATAATCCTCGAAGGCACAAACAAAAATAGCACGCACAGAAACAGCATCAAGTAAAGCATGAACTTGGTTTTTCGTGGATGCGTCCAATTGAAGAGGTTTTTAATACTTTCCAAAGTGTCATTCACCCCTTGAATACTATTCTGCAATCCTTGGCCTTTCTTTTGGATCATCCTCCAAACAAAAATCTTTGAATCGGTGGATTTATCAGCCTCCTTGGCTTCTTGCAATTGACGATATGCTCTTTCTGCTCCAGGTTCAGGAAGGACAACTTGCAACCTGACAAGAACTTCTCCAAATGGAGCTCCTTTCTTATCAGATGATCGAATGAAATTCAAATTCAAATCCCGCAATTCGCGTCGCTTCAAATCTTCTTCAAAGTTGAATGATTCCGTCTCTAAAGATAGATTCGCAAGAGAAGATTTTCGATGCGTGGTTTCCGTTTCAATACCTAATGCTTTGCCAAAGAGGACACGCTCTGATTTACTGTTGTCGAAAGCTAAGGTGAGAGGAAGCCATGATTCAAACACCTCCTGTTCCGCCTTGTTCGAATCACCAATGATTGAAGTGAGAGGAACTGACACTGTTCCTAGAAATTCTTTCTTGGCAAAATCGTCTTCATCATACACATCAATCACAATTGAAGAACAAGAGTCATCCCATGAGAATTCAGATTCAATCTTCTCATCAACATCGGTTATATCCTCGGTATCATCATCAGAATCCACAGAAGGATGACCTGATTTATTATCAAGGTCCCCTGCTACACGGAGACTGACAAGAACCTCTCCGATCACATCCCACTTGTTCTTTGAGAGAGTTTCCAATGCAACCCATCCATACCAATGACCATCGCATGTCTCCCGTATCGATTTCAAAGGCAGAAAACCATAGCCAACAGGACGAAAATCAACCTTCTTTCGAGAACCCGCGTTGGCACTAACGACTATCACGATACCTCGCGTGGAGGTTATCACTTGCTCGTAGAACACCACGTGCTCATTCCATTGGGGGTTCAGCATTGCTCTAACAGCACTTGTTGATCGTGAAAGCTTCGCTGCATCGGTGGAGGCCATGGCGACTTTTTCATCATGTGTGAAATGATGCGATTGTAACGACATCGAAGCACGTTTACTAAAAGGCATGCTCAACCATTCAAGTCCTTCCGGAACAAGTGATTCGCAACCACCAATAGAACTAGATGAGTAACGGCGCATGTACTCGGCAATGTCTGTATTTTCGGATGCAATCGAAAGTGCTCTTGGTTTCGTGATTTTTTTTGAATTTGAATTTGAATGATCGGTCCCTATCATATCTGTCATTTTGCCAAGAACATCGTAATTTCCCCATCCTTTTAAACCGAATGAATCATCCCCTGAAATATGAGACTCGATGTTAGCTTGCGATACACATTGAACCGTACATACAAAATCACGAGAATCATATTTACTGTCTGCGAGTGAGCTCTCCACAATACCTCGCGTTCCAATGATGTCGATTTCAACAGACATATTCTGATGAGGATATCGTGGAATAAAAGTTTCAAAAGCTGGAACAAAGGAATCCGCTGATTTTCTCCATTTTATAAGTGCCGCTGATTTTTGAGCTTTGAATCCGATGGGGGTGAGAGCCCAATTCGGAAACAATGTCCGGTAATGAGTTCTGGATTGACCAATGAGTACTTTTTTTGGTGCATATCGCTTATCTCTCCATGAATGAATTATCGAAACACGGTATAGAGGATCCGACACAACACCATCATCCATGGGGAGCAAGCTTCTACCACGAATCACAGATACAGTAAGTCGAGCCTTTAAATCGATCTCTGAATTTCCTGATTTTTGAAGAATATTTGAAACAAACTTTCCACCAGCTCGTTGCCTGTGTCGGTTGAGAATATACAACACAGCCAATGCAGGAAACACCACCAAAATTCTTGCAGACCAAAAATCAAGTGTACAAAACAAGACATAGACTCCAAGAGCGAAGAAAGAAGCATTCACATCGTGCCATCCTAAAACATACCCAACACTCCCAAACAAATACCCCAAGTCCTTTATCAGCGACACGAAGCGATTCAACTCGTGTCGAATGTTTTGTAAAGAGAATTTCTTTTTCGGTCTCGCAGCTGGGTGTGCATTTACAGCTAATGATCCGTTCAACATGTTTTCATTAAAACGGATTAGAAGTCTTACACTTCCTTTCTTTTTAGAACCATCGAACAACTCGAGCTTTAAAGTGTCCAATTTGACAGGCAACAAAACATTTGGACTGTTAAAAACTGCCAGTGCCTCGTACTCAATTATGTCATATATTGTCAATTGAACTGACCCTAAACGTTTTTGTCTGCATGCACCAACCATACTCCATACGTCAATTATAATAGGTTCTTGATAATCATCAACCGGAAAACTATTTTTGAATTCAGATTCCAAAAAGTTGATAGCAACGATTCCTCGATACACTTTGCTAGTAATATATCGATTTCCATGACGAACACTAACACACACATCAGTGAATGTATTGGAGTCAAGTTTCACTTTTGCTATCGAGAATTCAACATTTCCCAGAAGCGGTTTCAAAAATTCATACACTTTAACCATTCGAGCTCCGATTTTCAATTTGGGGGGCCCAGGTTTTGCAAGCACAGCAAATCCAAGTTTTTGAGGGGAATTTAAATAATCACTATGGTCATTACTTGTTACCCATGACTGCTTCTCAACATATTCCTGCTCCAGTAACTCATCCAACGGCATCGTAAAATCACCAAGGGACATTCCGTCTTTAGCATCGAGTATTGTTAATTTCGCATCTTGATCCAAATCAGCATCATTCAAATTCTCAAAATGCAGCGCATGAAAGAAATTTGCATGACCATGAATGACATTCACAGATGATCCTTGAATTGTATTTGACCCAATTGATACTCGAGGAAATACAACACCGGATGATTTCCCAATCGCCAAACTATGACATACATGAACACCAAGGTTTCTTCGTTCCATCAATCTGGTTTCGGCAATAGGAGTCAATTTGAAACTAAGCTTCAGCTGAGGAATACGATTCGTGCTTGGTTCAGAATTGGCCATCTCGAACCATCCTGTATATTCCAATCCATCCTTATCTATATAACCCAGTTTCGAAACCAGATAATCAATCCCTATACAAACCCTTCCAAACTCGTGTTCTCCTTGTGCATTCACATTCGGCGTTGAATCAGATGATTCAAATTTCGCTTCTGGCTTACCATCCTCCAGTACCACCACGAATGCATCATCGTTAAATAATCCTAACGCTTTGCTAAATGAAGATTTAGAAAAAATGAAACTTTGTCTCCAAGTAGGAAGCAAAGTCTCCACCATAGATTTGGTCACTACTGCTTTGTGATCGCCACATGAAATCCTTACTCGAGAATCACATGAGCCATCGGAATACTTTTCAGGCAAATACCTCGCACTATGAACGGTGACTTTACACTTATAAAACCAAACCTTGCCTTTGTATTTTTGCTTGTACTCCAAAAGTCTTCGTGATTGCATTATATCTAAAAGATTCCTCGTATTCTCTGATATTGTAGCTAACGGATCTTTCGGGAATTCAAAAGATATTCGCAATTGGATTTGTCCAACATTAGGTGCCGCTGGTTTCAAAATATGAGCATCGGGTTTTAACGATCTACCATCAACCTCTTCTAAAGCATACCACAAAGGTACCGTTGGATCGTTGCCAATCAGATCCCACAATGGCAATGATAGGAAACCAATTTGATCGTCAGCAGTGAAGGTATCTTCATCATAAAGAGTGAGCATTAGTTCATCAGAGGCAGTCAAGCAGTTTAATTCTCCGCCAAAAGTAAACTGTTGGTTCCATACTGGATGTAGTGATTTTTTAACCACTTTTGTTTGAAATTCACTGTTCCTGCATTTTACTTTCACAAATGGATCAGACAGACCATTCGCATCAGATATCTTGAGGTCGCGAGCTTGAATGATTGTAACAGTTAACAATGGTCGAGGTTTCTCAAAAAGCTCTCCAAATTCTTCCTCTACAGAACTATCCACTTTCAGAGGCGGAAATCCGTCCGATTGAAAACTTGGCGATGCAACAGTAGTAAATGATGCACGCGGATGATAAGCAAATCGAATCTTGATTTCTCCTCTTACCGTTTTCATACCATCACAAATTTGTATGGAATACCAGGATGAGGGAATACTTACAATCGTAGTCGGGTCATGGTCGTATCCGATTAACGCTCCAAGGGGGACTTGAACCATACCTAATGTATCATCGCGTCCGATGTAATCATGATCCTTCAGAATGATCGTTATCACATCATCGCGACTGATAATCACATCAGGTTGCGAGTCTCCACCAATGAAAACAGTCTCGTTCCAAACCGGCGTAAGCGTTTTAGGCTTCATTGAGGTTCTGATTGTTTTGCTCCTGATTTTAACGATGCAATATGGGTCTGACAATCCATTATCGTCCATTGCTAGCAACCCTCGTGCTTCAAGGATATCTATTTGCAATACTGAATTATCGTTGTTCATCAAATGCTTGTAATCATCCATATCGGATAATAAGGTTTCCTCAACAGAAGGTTTTTTGTTACGAACAAGTTTCAAAGCAGCAGCTGCTGCAGACAACAAGCTAGTTCGATTTGACGTTGTTATTGTACGAAGGATTTCCTCTTCATCTGTTTTCTCCAACTCTGCACTCTCTTCTGCCGTTAGCCATTGTCCGTTCATGACAACTCCTTCTGATTCAAGATCTAAGCCATTCGATGGAATTCCTTCCGATATAAGTTTCTCTTGGGTTTTCTTGCTAATATGCTTCCCCCGCTTTTTAAATGGAGAATCTAGAAATGACCGGACCGAGTTTTTCATTTGTGGCACAGACTGCTTGGAACAAAAAGACGCCACATCATCTTCCTCGTCAAAAACAGGGTCGTCGTAAATGGTATTTGTATCAGATTCAGCCACCCAATAGGCTGCAATGCACATGTCGCCCCTGGGTGAAGAGGCTTTTTTGCACCTATCGATCACGATTAGCCATTCCTTGACATTCCTTATCAAGATACTTACGGAATAAACGGATACCAAGCGGAGCTATTGTGAGTGCCTCGCATAGACACTGTTTTTATTGCAATCGAAAGAACCCCGGCAGTTTGTTCGCCAAAACTTCCTCGAATTTTAACCCTTATAACCATCAAGTCGTCAAAACTAACACTGGAAATAGAATGAATTCCAAGGCCATGAAAAACTTCATCTTGAAATCGCACCACCGAGTCTCCTGTAAATAAATTTAGATCACCATGTAGTTTGAAAACCATCAACGTACCTTTGGCGTCATTAACCACCGGGTAAACACCTGAATTCAGATGAGCGTTATTAAGAGATACCTTGCAGTACAGCGTGGGCTTTGCAGACAGCCATTTTGGATCTAGATTACGAATAGCAATGAGCCTCACGACTAGTACATGTCGAGTCATATCTTGTGTTTTTAGTACTGTACTAAGAGTCAAATGTTCTTATTTTGTTACCAGCAATTCAAAATTGCAATTTCAAAATTTTTATTAAAAAACAGGAATGCTGTTTTCTTTTCGAGCTGCAATTGGACTGAGGAAATCAACTTTTGGAGTTTCGCCATTCGTTGGCTTACGCATGAAAACAAAGAGTGCTGAAAGAGCGAGTACGGCGGAGCAAGATCCCACGACAGCAGCAACAACAACCCCTACATTTGATGAGGAATCAACTTCGCTTGGATCATTATTCATACTTGGTTCAAACTTGCAGAAATCCGAATAAGCAGCGGCGCAATTAACTTGTTTGCACCATTCAGTCGTAACCTGTTCCGATATTGAAACGCAGTTAGTAGAAGCGAGAGACGGGGTATATGCAGCAGTACCAGGAGAACGGGTGTATGTGACGGTACTAGGAGTCACAGGTGCTCGTGTTGCAGTTGGAACTGTAGGCGTCGCGGTTTGGCCGTTGCCTAAAATGGTGATGTCTGCACAATTGTAAAAGGCTTCTGGCCATGCCTCTGGAGAATTTCCAGTCTGATAATACCATTGTAGCACGCACCGATCGCATACAACACCAGCAGGAAGTTTATATTTCATGGTATACGTGTTGGAAGCGCTTGCTTTAGGAATGACCCATCGATGTTTGTTACTCGATGTTGGACTGCAAGTCCCGCCTCGAACCGTGTCACAACACGAGCCTACAGGACCCGGGTTACCGAGATGACTTGCAGGGAGCTTATCACATTGAATTGCTTTCCAACTATACAACGAAGAATCACACACCATGTCGGCAGGCGAAGCACACCCATCGTTCATCTCACCCTGGAACTGTTGTTGCGTATATGCTTCGTCAAACTCCAACACATGTTCACTCAAACATTCTTGTGTAGTCAAACTAGCACTGCCAGGATTGCACAATCTGAATTCAAAATGCCCTTTATGATGAGCCGTTAGAACTACTTCGATATCAACAACACTGCCTTGCACATATTGCGTGTACGGTGCCACAGGCCCATAAGGTCCATTCTCCATGAAGTTCTCATCACTAGCTGGGAGCCCCCCACCGCATAGGTTGTGACCATTAGTTCAATCGCTTGTAACACCTCCACCTGAAAAGCTTTGGATGTCTCCTGAGCCTTTCCATCCTCCTTGATGTATCACATTGCGACCCGCCGGAATACTTAGATACCTAATAAGTCAGATTAAAAAACAAATCATCCATCTTATGAATAAAAACGCACCCGTGGCCATTTGCTTCTTCAACACCACCGATTGACACCAAACATACAAGGAGTAGTGTCTTCATATACAGATTCCTTCCGATTTGCAAATGTGTGTGCACTAAAAATTACCCGCGCCGAAAAAAAATGGATCCTGTTGTTTGGCAAATCGTTGATAGTGCATTACCTACAGGAGGATTTGCTCATTCTTTTGGATTAGAGGCAGCATGGTCCTTAGGATACTTGCATGCAGTCGATGGAGCGACTAATGCAGGTGATTTAGATACGTGTATACCGCTCTTCACATTTATCGATGCACAACTAGAGTCATTAGCCGCCTCTGAGCTGCCATTTGTATTCTGCTCGCACCAAATGCCATTAAAATGGCAAGAATTTGAAAACCAACACCGAGTAAGATTGTATTTGAATCCTTCAGCCTACAGAGCTTCAAAATCGCAAGGTCAAGCCTTTCTTAGGTGTGCACTCGCCGGTTTACTGGATGACTCTACCAATTTAGAACCTATTCGAATTGCGATTCAAAATAAGAAAGCTGATGGTTTGTTTGCTCCTATATTTGGTGTCGTCTGTCGTGGTTTGGATATTGGTGTAAATGTGGCTCAGAAAATGTATCTATTCTTGGCCCTGCGTGATATGATATCTGCCGCGAAGCGATTGGCATTAATTGGACCTATGGCCGGCGTCAAACTTCAAAAATCATTAGCACTTCGTGTGGAAGAGTACAGTCTTCAATACTCCAACAAAAATATTTCTCAAGTGAAACAAGTATATCCCCTCGGTGATATTATTCATTCATGTCACGAAGGACTTTTCAGAAAATTGTTTATTAGTTGATTTTTCGGAACATTCTGTTTAGGTGAGCATTTTATTAAAAAAAGGGAGGCAAATCTCGTTGAATGACTTCTATCCAATAACCTGTAGGATCTTTGACAAACGCAATGTTTCTCATTGTACCCTCGTTGGGTTTTTTTATGAACTCCACTTCCGCTTGTTCCAAAAGTCCACAAAACTCATCAAGATTATCTACAAGAAATCCAATGTGGCCAAATCCGCGAGGCGCAGGTTCTCCGTCGAACACAGAATCATTCCCGTTGTGATACACATTGCCTTGCTCTTTCTCCGTGCCATAATTCCAAGTTAATTCCAAGCACGGGTCCCACGACTGACTAGATACCGAAGCGCCACTTTCAATCAAGGAATTGGCACAAGTTGAAGGAGTAGCCAGAAAGTACAGACCAAATCCCCATTCCTCAAAGTGAGACTCGCGAACTAATGTCAGATTAAATATATTTCGATAAAAAGCAACCGATTTTTCTGCATCTTTGATTCTTAGCATCGTTTGACTTAAATTGAATTTACCAGGATCACACTTTTGCGCTCCTTGTACGATCTCCACCCAGTATCCATCAGGATCCAGAACAAATCCCAGACCTTTCATATTGCCTTCGTCAGGCCGTTTTTTCATTGCAACTCCATTGGCTTCAAGCTTAGCACAAGCGCCATACACATCATCGACATTGAAAGCAATATGCCCAAACCCTCTGGGAGTCGAATTTCCATCATGGTATAATTGAGAACGACCAGCATAATCCTTCAACGGTAAATCAGCTGACAATTCAGTTCCATGGTTATGCGTGAGTTCCAATGTGCAAAACCCTTTTCGGGATGTTCCCCATAGAAACTTATGGGCTTCTGGAGTACCAGCAACTGGTAAGCTCTTCTTTTCTTTCTCGGGAACACTGGCAAGGAAGTAAACTGAAAAGTCTCCTTGAGTAGGTTCAAAATGATATCGATTGATTAATACCATTCCGAAATTAGATTCATAGTAAGAAATTGAAATTTTCGGGTCTCGAATTCGAAGCATTGTTTGCTGCCATGAGGGATTCAATCGCGCAAATCCTTGAATCATGGTTTCAATACTTAGGGTTATAAAAATAATAATAAAATAAAGATCTGTCGAGTCGATCAAAAGCGATACAATGTGAATTC
>Ga0105055_10001325_pt1:35000-40216 | contig 40216 bp, 15 predicted proteins | sample BON03_FD_78090 | JGI IMG/M metagenome (GOLD analysis project Ga0105055, IMG submission 78090) | Freshwater microbial communities from Lake Bonney liftoff mats and glacier meltwater in Antarctica - BON-03 | ecosystem: Environmental > Aquatic > Freshwater > Ice > Glacier meltwater... | reverse complement strand
TCGGGGCGGGCGGGGCGGGCGGGCGGGCGAGCGGGGCGGCGATGACAGGCGATAAGCGGAAAGGAACGAAGGGAGGGGGGGGCGAGAGGTTCGAAGGGGCGCGCGCGTAGCAGAGGAAGAAGAGGTTGGTAGGGATGGGCAGTGAGCGTTGGTCGGATTGGGAGGGCAGCTCGCGCGCGCGGCAGGGGCGCGAAATCAATAGCGGCTCTCCCCAAAAACCAACTGCCGGGGGCCACTGATGCGCCCCACCTACCTCTGTTGAGGGAGGGCGGAGACGACGCGGTCCGCGGGAGAGAGGCGAGGCAAGAGAGAGGGCAGGTTGCGCACGTGGCGTGGTTGTTGCACGGTTTCATGATACAAAGGGGGGGGGGGGGCGCAAAATGGAGACGGGCCGGTTTCGTCGGACGGCGGCGCGGCGGCGGCTGGCGCCCTCCCTCGGCGCTCACGCTCGCCTCTTCTCCTCGAGCACGGCCGCGGCCGTGCGCGCGGCCGCCTCCCCCTCGAACACGCCGCCGCACACGCCACCCCCGCCGCCATTTCCCTCAAAAGCTGCCGACGGCCGCTTGGAGGGGCACTGCTCGAAGCACGCCGTCGCCATGGCGGCGTCGTCGGCGCGCGGCGACCCGCACCCGCCGCCCTCGCCGCCGCCCTGTCCCTCGAGCGGCCACGCCGCCGCCTCCTCGGGCGCGCGGTGCCCGAAGTGGAACGTGCACGAAAAGTCGGAAAAGTCCGGCTCCATGGCCAGCGGCAGGCCCATGTCGCGCGCGAAGAAGGCCTGCGTCGGCAGGCGGCACGAGTTGGCGCACACGGCCGCGCAGCCGGCAGCCTCTAGGTAGCGACAGCGTTCGACCTTGACGCCCATGCCCCTGCCGTCAAACACATCGGGAGCGTGGGGCGCCGGCTCCACGTCGACGACCGCGCAGGGTCCCATGAGCCACGCGCCCGCGGCGGCGGTGGCCCGCGCGTTCAGGCGCGCCGAGAAGGCCGGCGCGCGGCGCGAGAAGAGCACGGCGAAGGCGCGCGGCAGCCACGAGGGAAACAGCGATCGCAGGATGGCGCGTGTGGCCGAGCGCGTTTCGGGGGGCGGCCGCGCGTTGAGGCGGCGCGTCAGCTCGACGATGGCGGCGTAGTCCCCCGGCGGCGCGGCCGAGTCGGCGCCGCCCAGCGCGGCGGCCATGCGCGCGCGGAAGAGGCCCATCACCGCGGCGTTGAGGGGGGAGGCGTCCAGCCGCGAATAGTCGGGCGGGGGGTCGGCCGGGCCGGCGCGCGCGAACGATGTCGCCTGCGACGCCGCCGCGACGGCGACGGCGGGTCGCCGCGGCCGGGGGGCGCCGGCGCTGCGGGCGACGCCGCGGCCGGCACCCGCGCCGCGCAGCGTCTGCATCCTCCTCTCGTCGGCGTCCTCCTTTGGTGGTGCACCAGAGAGGGGGAGAGGAAAGAAGAAGAGAGAGAGAGGTGTGGACGACGACAGTGTTGGGAAAAAGCGCGCGCAAGAGAGTTGTACGGAGCGCGAGTTGGCGAGATCTGATGACCTTGGAACCGGGTGCGTCAGAGTTTCGTGGTTGGCAGTACAATGAGCGTGGCGGACGTGCAGCGCGGGGCAGGCGACGCTTACTCGCTTGTCTTGCCCGTCTCTCCTCCCCAGCAACCACCCCTCTTCCACTTTTGAACGCAGGAGTCTGCGGCCCTCACACACAACACACACACACACACATCTCGCGCTCGCGAACACTAGCATACGCCACAACCCCTCTTGCACGTCGCACCAGCCCAAGCACCCACAGCGATCAACTTGTTGCGTCCGGGCCTCATCTTCCGTCAAACGCCGAGAGAGGGACAGAGGAGAACAATGGCGAGCGCCTCCAACGCGTTTGCCCTGCTGGGCGAGTCCGGCGGCGGCGGCGGTGGGCGCAGCCAGAGCGCCGCTGCCGCCAAGAAGAAGAAGAAGGGGCGTACGGACGCTCCCACGGCGGCGGCGGCGGCGGCACAGAGGCCCGGCGCGTCGTCAGCGGCGGCGGCAGAGGCAGCGGCGGCAGCAGCAGGAGCAGCGGCATCCCCCGAGCCCCAGCCCGCGGCGATCCCGCCAGCAGCGGCGTCAGCAAAGATCACAGCAACCGCCGCCACCGCCAAGCCGGCCAAGGCGCCCGCGGCGATCGCCGCCGCCGCCGCGCCTCCTGCCGGCGCCGCCGGCCCCGCTCGCGACGCCGCCCCCGCGACCGGCGGCCCCCCGCTGGGCCTGGCCGAGGCGGTCGCGCTCGCCGAGCGCGACGTGCGCGCCGCGGCCAAGGCCGGCACGCCCGCCCTGGAGGCGCTGTGGCGCGACTGGGAGCGCCGCGCCGCGCTGGCGCCGTCGCCGCAGGCCAAGCCGTACGCGGTCGACGACGGCGGCGCCGGAAGCGGCGGCGGCGGCGGCGGCGGCGGCGGCGGCGGCGCTTCCTCTCCCTCGGCCCCCCCGGCCGGCCTGAGCTTCCGCCAGGTGGTCCTGCGCTCGCGCGCGCTCGAGGCGTGCGCCGAGTCCGTCCTGCGCGCCTCGCCCCCCGTGCCGCTCCCCTCGGCGCAGCGCCTGTTCGCGGCCTTTTTGGCGCCCGCCAACGCCGCCGCGCTGGCGCCGGCGCTGTCGCGCCTCTCGTTGGCGCTTGCGCGCGACCCCTCGGCCTTTGACACGGCGGCGACGGCGGGCGGCGCCGCCGTTGGCGTGGTCTCGGCGCTTAAGCTGGCGGCGCCGGACGACGCGGTGGCCGCGCGCATGGCGCAAGCCGTGGCCGCCGGCGCTGCTCGCGGCAACGACGACGCGCCGGGCGGCGGCGGCGGCGGCGGCGGCGGCGCGCCTGCCCGGTCGGCCGCCGCCGCCGCCGCCGCCGCCGCTGGCACGCGCCACGCCGCCTGGCTCGCGCGCCTCGAGGCCGTCGAGCGCGAGGCGGCCAAGGCCGCGGCCAAGCTGGCCGACACGATCGCGGCGGCGGCGGCCCCGTCGGCGGCGGCGGGAGCAGGCGGCGGCGGCGGCGGCGGCGCACCGGCGCCGGCGGCCCCCCCGCCCGCCTCGTCCGCGGCCGCGCGCGCCCACCTGGACGCCGCGGAGGCCGCCGCCGCCCGCCACGCCGAGCGCGTCGACCTGCTGTCGGCCCCGCTGTCCGCCCCCGGGGGCGGCGCCCTGGCCACCGAGGAGGCGGCCGCGGCGGCGTCGCGCGCCCTGCAGGCGCTGCGCGCGGCGATCGGGGGGCACCTGGCGTCGAGCGCCGAGCGTGGTGGTGGCGGGGCCGGAGGGGCCGCCGCCGCCGCTGCCGGCGCCGCCCCGTCGGCCGCTCCCGCCCCTGCCCCCCAGGCGGGGGGCACCGAGGCGCAGCGGCACCTCGCCGCCCTGAAGCGCGAGGACCAGCGCCTCGCGCTCGAGGCCGCCGACCTCGCGCAGCGGGCGCGCGCCCTCGAGGCGCAGCTCGAGTTGCTGAGGGCGCGGGCGGCCGACGCCGACGACCGGCGCCGCGCGCTGTCGCCCGCGCTCAAGGCGGCGGCGGCGGCGGCGGCCGCCCGGCCCTCGTCCCTGTCGCCCGCGGCGGCCGCGGCCGCGGGCACTGCCGCCGCCGCCGCGGCCCCGCGCTCGGCCGGCAGGGCCGAGCTCGAGGAGCAGCTGGCGGCGGCCGAGGCGCTGGCCGCCGCCGCTGACCCAGCGCGCGCCGAGCAGGGCGCCGCGCTCTTGCTCGTCGGCCTGGTGCGCGGCGCGCGCGGCGGCGCGGCGTCCGAGTACGCGCGGCACGCGGCGGCGCTGGCGCGGGCGGCGGCGGCGGCGCTCGCGGGCGCGCCGGCCAAGGTCGGGTTCGCGCGCCACCGCGTGAGCCAGGCGGAAAAGCTGGCGCTGCTGATGAGCAAGCAGCAACCGCAGCCGCCGCAGCCCAAGCCGGCGGGGGCGGGGGCGGCACCGGTCGGGAGGGGCGCTGCCGGCGGCGGGGTTGGCGGCGCCGGCGCGCGGCAAAAGGCGGACGCCGAGCGTTTGCTGGCCGACGCCCTCGCGCAGGCCGAGGCGGGCGCGCGCGCGGCGGCCGCGGCGGCCGAGGGCCTGCGCCGCCGCCTGCCCGCGCTGCGCGCGCTGGTCGCGGCCAGCCACGGCGGCGGCGGTCCGGGCGGCGGCTCGGGCGGCGGCGGCGGTCCGGGCGGCAACGGCGGCGGCGCGGACGAGGCCGCGGCGCTCGACGCCGCGCTGCTGCAGGCGGAGTCGGCGGCGGCCGAGGCGCGCCGGCACCACGAGCACGCCCTGGCCGTGGCGTCGGGCGCGGTCGATGCGCCGCCGCTGCCGCTGCCGGCGGCGGGGGTGGCGCAGCCGGCGAACGGGGGGGGCGGCGGCGGCCGGCCGGCGGCGGCGGCGGCCAACGGCGGCGGCGGCGGCGGGCGCGGGGCGCGCGGCGGCGGCGGCGGCAGCGGCGGGCGGGGCGGGCGCGGGGCCGGGGGCTCTGGCGGCCCCGGCGGGCAAGCCCGCCCCGGCGTCGGCCGCGCCCGCCCCGCCCCCCACCCCGGCCGCGCCGCGCGCGCCCGCCCCGCCGCCGCCGCCGATGGTTCACTCGATGGCGGCGGCGGTGCGCGGCGGCGCGGCGGCGGCGGTGCCGGCGGCGGCGCCAGCGCCAGCGGCGGAACTGGCGGCCGATGAGTAGAGGGTCGGCGAGCCGTCCCATCGTACTCGCTATCATCCGAGACACACACATAACAAACGCGCTGCTCCTTTCCTCGTAAACAAAAAGCGTCATTAGCCTCTCCTCCTCCTCTCGACGCGCGTTCAGAGTAGCAATCAATCTCGCAGACACGTACCCGCAGCAGAAATACCTCTCGCGCACGCACAGGCGCGCTTGCCCGAAGTCATCACCTCTAGGCGCCGAGGCACGCGCGCGCGCATCCGAAAGAGAGCACACAGAGAGCGCGCACAGACAGCTGTTTGCGCCGCCCTCCCTCCCCCTTCTCCTTTGAGAGAGAGAGAGGGGAGCGCAAACGCGCGGCCCCTCTTTCCCTCTCTCGCGCGCAGACCGACAAGGAGTCGGCAACGGCAAGGAGACTGAGCGATCGTCCGCTGGCACAAGGCATACACACACCCCAAACCCTCCCCGCCCAAGCATGGTCCGCGGCGGCCTCGCCCCGCCGCCGGCCGAGGACGAGGCGCGCCGCGAGCGCTCGGCCGCCCAGGGCGTCGTCTTCGTGCTCGAGGGCGCGCAGCTCGAGGTGGCGCAGGTCGGCCG
>Ga0105055_10001325_pt1:0-30000 | contig 40216 bp, 15 predicted proteins | sample BON03_FD_78090 | JGI IMG/M metagenome (GOLD analysis project Ga0105055, IMG submission 78090) | Freshwater microbial communities from Lake Bonney liftoff mats and glacier meltwater in Antarctica - BON-03 | ecosystem: Environmental > Aquatic > Freshwater > Ice > Glacier meltwater... | reverse complement strand
CGCCGCGCTCGCCGCTCCGTCCGACTTTGGCTCGGCCGGCGGGTCCGCCGGCAGGTGCGCCGTCGCCGCCGCCGGCCGCGCCGCCGCCGGCCACGCCGCCGCCGCCGCCGCCGCCGCCGCCGCCGCCGCCGCCGCCGCCCGCCCCCCCCGCGGCCCCCGCCTCGCCTGGGCGCCCGCCGAGGACCGCGCGCTCATCGAGGCCGTCGCGGCCCTCGGCGACCTCAAGTGGGCCGCCGTCGCCCGCCGCCTGCCGGGCGAGACGCGCACGGGCAAGCAGTGCCGCGACAGGTGGGTGCACCGCCACAGGGCGGCGGCGCGCGGCGAGCTGCGGCGCGGCGCGTGGGCGCCGCCCGAGGACCTTTGCCTGGCGCAGTGGCACTCGGTGCTCGGGCCCGCGTGGTCCCGGATCGCGCACAAGCTGCCGGGCCGCGCCGAGAACGCAGTGAAGAACCGGTGGAACTCCGTGTGGCGGACGGTGACGGGCGCGGCGCTCGGCGCGGGCCACGCGGGCGGCGCGGGCCGCGGGCGGCGCGCTGGCGGCGGCGGCGCCCCGGCGGCGGGCGGCGGCGGCGGCGCCGGCGCCGGCGGCGGCGGCAGCGCTCACGGCGGGGACCATGCGACGCTCCAGCTGTCGATCGTCGAGCTCGTGCTGTCGGTCCCGTCCCACCACCACGGGCCTGGCCACGAGGCCAAGGACGGGACCGGCGGCGGCGCTGACGCTGGCGCCGCCGACGCCGACGCCGGGGCCGCGGCCGCCGACGAGGACGGGGCCGGCGGCGTGAGCGGCTCCAACGGCGGCGCGGCGCCGGCCACGGCCACGCCGCCCGTGTCCCCGCTGGCCGTCTACATCGCCGCCATCCAGGACGGCGAGGAGTTGGCCGCCGCCCTGGGCCGCGCCGTCGCGTCGAGCGGCCCGCTCGTCGCGCGCGCGGCCGCGACCCTCCGCGCCGCCGACGACGGTCCGGCCTCGGTGGCCGAGGAGGCGGCCGTGGCCATGGCGGCGCAGGTGGCACGCGAGGCGGCGGCCGCGGCCGAGGAGGCCGGCGGCGCGGCCGACGACGCCGGCGACCAGCGCGGCGCGCGGGTGCGCCCCGACGGCGCCGCCGCCGCTGCCGTCGCGCCGCCCGGCCGGCGCGGGCGGCGCCGCACTTTCGCCGTCGACCAGGAGGGCGATGTCGAGGGCGCGGGCGAGGCCGACCACGACGGGGACGCGTGCCAGCGGCAGCAGCGGCAGCGCGACGGCGGCGACGGCGGCGACGACGGCGGCGACGAGGACGACGACGACGACGACGACCGCGAGGGGGAGATGGGCGGCGGCGGCGGGGGCCTCGTGCGCGTGCCCTCGCACGCGTCGCTCCGCGTCGCCCCGACTCGGCCCTACGGCGGCCCACGCGACCGCGACCGCCGGCGCGAGCAGCAGCAGCGGCGGCACCAGCAGCGCTTGTGGCGCATCGACGAGGAGGAGGACGAGGACGAGGACGACGACGACGACGACGGCGAGTGCGGCGACGACGCGGCGGCGCGCCACGGGCGCGACCAGGACCGCCGGTCCTCCCGCACGCCCGCGCCGAGCGCCGAGCGTCCGCGCCCCGCCGCGCAGCGCGCGCCTGCGCCGCGGCAGCAGCAGCAGCGGCCGTGGCCGCCGAGCCCGCCGACGGCGACGCCGGCAGCCGCGGCCGGCGGCGGCGGCGGCGCCGCCCCTCCGGCCGCCTTGCAGACGGCCTCGCTCGCCGGCACTCAGGTCATCGGCCTGGACGGCCTCGCGTACGTCCTGCAGCCCGTGCCGGCGCCGCCCAACGCGCCCGCCGACTACCAGCCGGCCTACGCGCTGGTGCCCGCAGGCCGCCAAGGCGGAAACGGCGGCGGCGGTGGCGGCGGCACGGGCGGCGGCAGCGCGGCCGCGCCGCCGAGCCCGCCTGGCCCTGCCGGCGGCGGCGCCCAGGTCGCCCCTTCCGCGTTTGCCGGGAGCAGTGGCGGCGGCCTCTGGTCGCCGCACGGGGGCGCGCCGCCGCCGCCGCTGCTGGCCGCGCAGGGCTCGTCGGCGGTGCCGGCTGGCCTCGACGCCGCCGCCGAGGCGGCGGCAGCTCCGGCGCTGGCGCAGCAGGGCAGCGGCCAGCCGCAGGCGCAAGCGCAGCCGCGGCAGCAGCAGCGGCAGCAGCAGCAGCAGCAGCAGCAAGCGACGCAGGCCGTCTACGTGCGCTTGCCCCCGGCCCAGCGCCCCGCTCTGCGGGCGCCCTTCTCGCCGGCCCGGCCGACCGGAGCGGCCGCGGGGGCGGCGCCGCTCGCCCCGCCCCTGCCGCAGCGCGCGGCCACGTTCGTCGCCCAAGCCCCGGCCGCGGCGTGGGCGCCCGGCAGCGCGGTCTGCGGCGGCGGCGGTCCCGGCTCGGCCGCGGCCACGGCGGCCGTCCGCCGCCGCGCCGCCACCACCGACCACGGCGGCGTCGCCCGTCCGCAGCAGCAGCGGCAGCAGCAGCAGCAGCAGCAGCAGCAGCAGCGGCCGTCGCCCACAGGCGCGGCGGCCGCCGCTGGCGAGTCGGGCGCCACGGCGGCGACGCGCGTCCAAGGCGGCGGCGGCAGCAGCGGCGGCGGCGACGGGTCCGACCAGGATTTGGCGCTCCTCGCTCGGCGCCACGCTCGCGGCTCCGGCGGCGCCGACACCACCATCCACCCGCACTCGGACCCCTCGTCGCAGCCGGGCGCCGCCAGCGACGACGACGCGCTCGCCGAGGCCGCCGCCGCCGCCGCCGCCGCCGCCGCCGCCGCCGCCGCCGCCGAGGCCGCCCTCCATGCGGCGGCGGCGGCGGCGGTCGCGGCGCCGGCAGCCTCCATGGCGCCGCCGCCCGCGGAGATGACTTCTTTCGCGTGCGGACCGTTTGACTGGACCCCGCGCGCGCGCTTGGCGGCCGCGGCCGCCGAGGAGGCCGGGGCTTTGGCGGCGGCGGCTGGCGGCTTGCGCTTCGGCGGCGGCGGCGGCGGCGGCGGCGGCGCGGCCATGCCGCGCGCCGCCCCCGGGGGCGTGGTCATCGAGATCCCGCTCCATCCGCAGCAGAAGCAGCAGCAGCCGCGGCAGCAGCAGCCCCTGGCCCACGGGCCCGCCTACTACGCCCACGCCCAGCCGCTCCTCCCGCACCTGCCGGCGCTGCGCCCCCCCTTGCGCGCAGGCACGCAGCTGGCCGCGGCCACGGGCGGCGGCGGCGGCGGCGGCGCCGGCGGCGGCGGCGGCGGCAGCGCGCGCCTGACGCCCGCCAGCCCGGGCAGGGGCGAGGCCGCCGCGCAGCACTTCTACCTGGCGCTCTTTGACGACGCGGCGGCCGGCGCCGGCAACGGCGGCGCGGCCGGCGCCTCGGCGGCGGCGCGGCGCGACGGCGCGGGCCATCACCATTGCGGCACCGGCGCCGCGGAGCAGCAGCAGCAGCAGCAGCGGCAGCGGCAGCCCGAGCCGGTCGCCGCCATGGTGGCGCCGGCGCTCCCGCCGCGCCCCCAGCACCTGCAGCACCTGCAGCACCTGCAGCACCAGCAGCACCTGCAGCAGCAGCACGAGCCGCACCAGCGGCCGCCGCACCTGCAACGGGACCTCCACCAGCACCTGCACCAGCAGCACGCGATCGTCTTGCAGCAGCAGCAGCAGCTGGCGGCCCTGCAGCACGCGCTCGCAATCCAGGAGCAGCAGCAGGCGAGGGCCGGGGGCCCGCCCTCTTGGAGCGCCGGCCGCCCGTCGCCCGCGCCGCCGCCGCTCTCCGACGCCGCTTTGCCGCGCCCGGCGGCGCAGGCCGTCGGCATCGTCCCGACCGCGCCGCCCGGCATGCAGCTCGTGCAGTTCGCGGCCTACCCCGGCGGGCCCCCCTGCCTGGCCTACGTGCCGCTGGGCTCGGTGCCGATCGGCGCTGCCGCCGCAGGAGGGCCGCCGGCAATGGCGGCCGCTGCCGCCGCCGCCGCCGCCGCCGCCGCCGCTGCGCCAGGGGCCATGCCGTCGGCCAGCGCGACGGCGACGTCGGCCTCGCTGCACGCGCCCGCCCTCGTGCACGCGCACCCCGTGCAGTTTTCTCCCCGCCACCACCACCCCTGAGCGCGGCGTCACGTCGTCCCTCCGTCGCCGTCCCCCGCCCTTTTTTTTCCAATCCGATGCGCCCTGAAGGTGTGCTCTCCCACCCCCCCGCACGCCTCCTTTCGCCATCACCTTGCATCCTACTTTGCTCCTCCATTTTCTTCGACGCATTGCCAAAGAAGGCGCCAAAAAAGCCGCCGAAATATCCTCCTTTCCTTCTTGTTTTCTCCGTTAGCGATTCTCCCCCGCCCTCCCCCCCTTTCCCTCCTTTGTTTTGCCGGATGCGCTCGATCACTAGAATCCGGTCGATCGTGATGACGGCGAGAGTTCACACGCAAACAAAGAGAGAGGAACAACAAGGAGAAAAAGCTCGATGCTATTTTTGTGCAGCGTGTGCCTTTTTCTGAAAGCTCCTGTCGGTTTTTTTCCCCCTCCCCTCCATCGACGAATTTCCCATCCCTCCCCTGTGGGCCCAAGAGGACGCCACCCCTTCTGGCAGCCCCTTGCCCCTCTCGTCGCAACGTTTCGGAGTCCGCCTCTACCCCCGCCACTTCTTGGCCCCCCTGCGTCGACGGCGGCTTCTTCCCCTTGCTTTTTTGAATGTCTTTTTTCTTCCCCCCCTGCCCGAAAGAAAAACTCAGGGGGAACGAATCTCTTAAAACCACCTCAGGTCGCGCGCCTCAGTGTGTGACCCCTATAGCTCTGTCCCCTCTATGTCTCTCCCTCCCCGGATATCCGCGCCCAACGGTTCTTGCTGCGCAAAATTAGTAGCCACCAGCGCGATTTGTTATTTTTCCACCTGCGTTTATTTGTTCTGTTTTTTTTTTCAGCCGAGCGGCGCCGCGAGCGCCGCCAGCCGCCGCTCGAGGGCGTCGCGCTCGCCCACCAGGCGCAGGCGCTCGGAGCGCGCGTCCGCCACCTGCGCGTCCACGCGCGCGCCGGCGCGCGACAAGGCCCCCAGCAGCCCGCCGTCGTCGCCGCTGCGATCGACGGCGACGCCGTGCAGCAGAAGCGGCGGCGGCGGCGGCGGCGGCGGCGGCCGGGTCGGCAGGGACAGCGGCGGCGGCAGGGACGGCGGCGGCCGCTCCGAGGCAGCGGCCGGGTCCGCGCCCTCCTCGTCGTTCCGCTGCTCGCATCCCCCCGCCTCCTCCTCCCAATCGTGGTCCCAAGCAGCGTCCCCCGGCTGCCTCAGGCGCGCGCAGGCGTCCGACAGCCGCAGCAGCGCCTCGGCCCGCGCCGCGCGCGCCCCGAGGGCCGCCAGCGCCGCCGCGCTCGCCGCGCACAAAGCGCGCAGCGCGCGCAGCGCGGCGCTCCGTCGCTCCGCCGCCCGCCCTCTGCGCGCCAGGCGCCGCGCGGCCACGGCCGCCGTCTCGCCCCGCAGGGCCGCCAGGCGGTCGTCCCACTCGCGCGCCGAGGCCGCCGCGCGCGCCCGCAGGCCGCGCGCCTCGCGCCGCAGGCGGCCCAGCTCGCGCGCGCGCCGCTCGGCCGCCGCCGCCGACGCCCGCCCGCGCGCCTCGAGCCGGCTCACGGCCGCCGCCCGCGCCAGCGACGCCTCGGCGTACGCGCGCCGCACGCCCTCGAGCCCGCGGTCGAGGCCCTCGGCCTCGGCCTCCAGGGCGACCCGGGCCGCGCCGTTGCGCTCGTCTGCGCGCGCGCGCCCCTCCTCGCGCTGCGCCTCGTGCCGGCGCCGGTCGGCCGCCGCCGCCCCGGCCGCCTCGCGCGCAAAGGCGGCCGCCACCGCCTCCCTCTCCACCGCGCCTCCCACCGCCGAGCCAGCGCCGCCGCCGCCGCCGGGGCCGCCTTTCCCGCCGCCCGCCTCCTCCGCGCCACCGCCGCCCCGCTGCTGCCGCTCCGCCCTCGCCTGCGCCAGGGTCGCGTGCAGCTCGGACGCCGACCAAGCGTCCGCGCGCGCCAGCCGCCCGCGCCGCAGGTCGGCCACGCGCGCTAGCGCCGCCGCGTGCGCGGCGGCCGCCTCGGCCCGTCGACCCTCGCCCGCGTCCAGCTCGGCCAGCAGCGCCTCGAGCTGCCGCCCGCGGCGCTCCAGGTGCCGGGCGTGCGCCTCCCGGGCCTCGCGCGCGTGCGACGCGATCTCGCCCGCCTTGAGCGCGCGCAGCCGCGGCAGCCAGGCGGCCTGCGCCAGCGCCGACGCTCGGGCGACGAGCGCGCACTCGCGGCGCGCGCGCGCGTGCAGGTGGCTGCGCCGGAGCTCCTGTTTTGGTTGGGGTGTGTTGTTTGTTGTCGGCCGTTTATTTCTTGTTGTCGGTCGAATAAGGCGCGGTGGTTGTGTTGGTCTTTGTCAGGGACGGTTCGATCGCGCCTTCCGGCACAAAAAACAAAACGATCAAAGACGCCGACCGACCATTGCGCGGCGCTGCCGCTGCTCCGCGACCAGGGCGCGCGCCACCTTTTGCGCGTCCGTGTCAGCGGACAGGCCGGGCCCCTTCCTCTTGATCTTCTTGTTGGCCGCGCCGGCGGCGCCCTGTCGTCGAAGTTGTTGTCGGGGGGCGACAGCGAGGGAAACGAAACGAATGAGCGTCGACGGGGGAGCGAGTGAGCAAGGAGCGGGTGGGGAACCGCGAGCGGGGCGCCGCGCGGCACGTTGACTGCCAAGACGGCCTTGCCCCTTTCTGCGGCGCGTTGCGCGGTACCAATCCCACGTGCGTGAAATGTGCACCCGACACCACGCCTCACCTTGGCGGCCTTGCCGGCCGCAGCCTTCTTCTTCTTGGGGCTTGGCGTCAACGGCGGCCCCGGGTTTTTGAATTAGGTTTGACTTTTCCTCGCCGCCGCCGTTGGCCAAAGGAGGGAGAGGAGGAGGAAAAAAGGAGAGGGGGACTTTGTGTTTGATACGTGGGGGCGACGCCAAGGCTGAGATTCGTGTGCGTTGGATAAGGCTTGCGGGTCGGGAGTGGGTTGTCGTTCGTGCGTGGCGGGAGAGAGAGGGGCAGGCATTTCGGCGGCGGCGGCGGCGGCGGCGGCGGCGGCGGCGGCGGCGGCGGCGGCGGCGGCGGCGGCAAAACAAACGGATTCCCTTTGCCGCTCCGCCTAATTTCCCACCCTCACACCTGCTTCTCCTTCTCCTCCGCGGGCTGCTGCTGCTGGTGCTGGTGCGGCTGCTGCTGCTGGTTTCGGCGGACCGAGAACGACTTGGGCGCGCCGGGGCCGCCGCCCCCGCCGCCGCCTGGCCCGCCGCCTCCGCCTCCGCCGCCGCCGCCGCCGCCGCCGCCGCCGCCGCCGCTGCTGCCGAGCTCGAATCGCCCCTTGGGCCGGACTTCGGGGACGATCGGCGGCACGAGCCTCTCTGCGACCCGAGAGGCGGAAGAAGGCGCAGGAGGAGGAGAGGTGGGGGACGAGAGGGCGCCGCCGGCCAGCGCCGTCGGGCGCCACGGGGAGGCCTTCCGCGAAAGTGGCGGCACCGCGCCCGCGACGGACGCGCCCGCCTCGAGCGCCGCGGTGCTGCCGTACAGCTCAGCCCGGTAAAAGAGCGCGCGGGCGGCCGGATGGGTCGCCAGGCTTTGCAGGGCGCACCCGATCGCGTCCTCGAGGCGCACGGCTGTTGCCACTGCCGCAGCCGCTGCTGTTTGCCGGGCCAGCAGGACGTTGCTGCTAACGCCACCCGCTGCTGCCGCCGGCGCGCCCGCCCCCGTCCCCGCCGTCGCCCGCGCCCTCGCCCGCTCCCTCGACATTTTGCGTCGATGCCAACGCGACGTTTCTGAAGAGGCTGACGACTGTTAGCGTACTGATACTATCATCAATGATAGTGCGGGGGCGTGAGCGTGACGATCAAATAGCGTGCGTGTCTCTGTGGGTCGGAGGGGCCGACCACCCACCACGGCCTCGGTTTTTTTTCGACTCGCCGCCGCCGCTCGCCGCCGCCGCTCGCCGCCGCCGCGCGGCGCCGCCGCCGACCGCCGCGCGGCGCCGCCGCCGACCTCTGCTGCCCCTCTCCTCCCTCCTCTCATACGGCGGTCCCCCCACAGATACCGCCCCCTTCCTTTTCCTATCTCTCTCTCGCGCATCACCTGCCGATCCTCAACACCCGCAGCTTGTTCGAGTGCAAAAGGGCAGCGAACACAAACTCCAGCAGCCAAAATGGCGGAGGAGAACGCGCCCAAGAGCCTGAAGGAGGTCGACCCGGAGGTGCGACGCTGCTCGTGGAGAGTCGCGACTCGCGCCGATCGTCATCATGCTGTGCTCATTGCGGGGCGCGCCGCCTGCTGTCGATCGGCGATCAATCGGATGGTGGGAGAGAGCAACAGCCCCCCTCCCCCCTCTCTCCGACTCTCTCCGGCCGCCGCCCCTCCTCTTTGTGCGGCGTCGATCGCGGCCGGGCGACAACGGCGCGCGCGCATGACCGACGGATAGCCGCCAGTGATTGCGTCCGCAGGCGCTCCAGAGCCGGCGCTCGGGGGATGTCCCCCTTGCCCGACGGCCGCTCCTCCCCCTCCCTCGATTTTTCTGCCCCTCCCGCAGACTCATTTTTCGCCCGCCCCTCCCTCAATCACCACGCGCATCAACAAAACGACCACCACAGGAGTTCATCACGGCCTACGCCGCCCACCTCAAGGCGACGGACAAGCTCCAGGTGCGCCGATCGCCACGAACGCCTCCACGCGACGGTGCTTCCTCGCTCGCTCGCTCGCGCCGCCGCCGTCGAGCCGCCGTCGGCGCCGCCCTCTCCTCACGCCGTCATTCTCACCAAGCGCTGCCGTCCTCCCCCCCCCCCCCCCCCCCCCCCCCCCCCTAAAACACCTCCCCACAAACACTAAAACGCAGATTCCCGACTGGGTCGACGTCGTCAAGACCGCCCGCTTCAAGGAGCTCCCGCCCATGGACCGCGACTGGTTCTACGTGCGCGCGGCCGCCGTCGCCCGGCAGATCTACACCCGCCACGGCCTGGGCGTGGGGCAGCTGCGCACCAAGTACGGCGGCCTGTGCAAGCGCAAGGGCGTGCACCCGGAGCACTTTGTCCGGGCCTCCGGCGGGCTGATCCGCAACATCCTCATCCAGCTCGAGACGCTGGGCTTTGTGGAGAAGGTGCCCGCGTCGTCGGCAAAGGCGGGAGGGCGCCGCGTGACCCCCGCGGGCCAGAAGGACATGGACCTGATCGCGTGCCGCTGCAAGGTCAAGACGGTCCCCTACTTTGACGCGTAAGAAGGTCGTCGTCGAATGGGGTTTTGAGGGAGTGAGGGAGAGGGAGAACAAGCCCCCTTCTTCTTTTTCTCATTTGTGGCCATATTTGTGGGTGTAAAGATGTGCGAATGAGCCAATATAATTTTTTCCTCTGCTTTTTCCGAGAGAGCGTGTCTTCGCGTCGTCTTTTCTTTCGCGTCGTCTTTTTTTTGGCCTCTTTTTTTTTGGCTTCTGAACCTCCTAGTTCAGTACGACCAGCTCAAAGACCGCGGCGCAGGGGCCCGACAGGACGCCCTCGCCGTCGCCCAGGCGCACCTCGAGCGCGGGGATCAGCTGCGCCGCCGCCGCCCCTGCCGACGAGGGCTCGCCGCCGATTCCGCCGCCGGCGCCGCCGAGCGCGCCGCCGCCGCCGCCGCCGCCGCCGCCGCCGCCGCCGCCGCCGAGCGCGCCGCCGTTTTCGAGCGCGGCGCCGATTCCGCCGATTCCGCCGATTCCGCCGATTCCGCCGATTCCGCCGATTCCGCCGTTTCCGAGCGCGGCGTCCAAGGGCGACGGCCCGTCCGTCTCTCCGCCCGCGCCCGCCAGCTCCGCGTAGGCCCCGGGGGTGCACCACGCGCGCACGGAGGCGACGTTGGGCGCGCGTTCGGGGTCGCCCAGCGCGCCCGCCGCACGCGCCTCGGCCAGCGCCGAGCTCAGGGCGGCTGCGGCCGCGCCGCAGAGGCCGCCCCCGGCGGCGGCGGCGGCGGCGACGGCGACGGCGGCGGCCTGCGGCGGCAACGAGACCAGCAGCCGCGCGGCCAGGCGCTGCTGCCGCCGCCGCCCTTGCTGCGCGGAGGCGCGCGCAAGCCACGAGTAGGCGCGCAGGTGGGCGCTCGCGCCGGCGGCGGCCGCGATGGCGGCGCACTCGGCCGAGACGGCGGCGCCCGGCCCCTGCGCTGCCGCCGCCGCCGCTGCCGCCGCCGCCGCCGCCGCCGCCGCCGCCGCCTCCTCTCGCTCCTCCTCGCCCTCCTCCCCCTCCTCCTCCTCCTCCGAGGAGGAGGAAGACGATGACGGCGGGTCGCCCGCGCCCCCGCCCGGCGCGAACGCGCGCAGGTCCAGGAGTGTCGGCTGCACCTCGACCAGCGCTCCCCGCGGCAGGCCAGGGACCACGGCGTAGACGCACGGGGCCACGGCAGAGGAGGAGGAGGAGGAGGAGGACGGCGAGGAGGAGGGCGGCGCGCCGCCGCCGACGCGCCAAGACGCCTGCGCCGCCCGCATGCGCCCGCCCGGCGGCAGCTGCAGGGGCCGCAGGTAGTCGTCGGGCCCCATCGCGTCCTCCTCTTCGTCGGCCTCGTCCTCCTCCGCTTCAAGCTCGGCGCCTTCCGTCCGCCCCGTCCGCAAAAACGACGCCACCGCCGCCGCCGCCACGGTGACGGCATCCGCCGCCGGCGCCGCCGCCGCCGCCGTCGCCGCCGCCGCCCCCGCTCCCTCCCCGTCCCCGTCCGAGGGGGGCGGCGGGCGCGACAGGTAGACCGCCGCGCCCGCGCACCCCCCGGCGTCCATGCGCCCGCCCGCGGCCACGGCCACGGCCTGGCAGCTGCGCAAAGCGCGGTCGGTGTGCTTGAGTACCGTCGCCGGCGAGGGAGGGGCGCCGCCGCCGCCGCCGCTCTTGCCGGCGCTCTTGCCGCCGCCGCGGGCTCTGCCTTGGCCGCCCGCGCTTCCCGCCTCGTCTGCTGCTCCCGCTGCTGCTTCCGCCGCTTCCGCCGGCCCCACGAGCTCCATGCTCGCCGGGTCGAGCGGGATCTGCCCGGCCAGGTGGATCAGCGCGCCGCGCCCGTCCGCCGCGGCCTGGCTGTAGGGGCCGATGCACGCGGGCGCCCACGGCGACACGCTCTGCACGTGCAGCACACGCCGCCCGAGCAAGGCCTGCCCGCCCTCGCCGCCGGCGCTATCGTCGTCCTCGCCGTCGTCCTCGCCGTCCTTCTCGTCTTTGCCGTTCTTGCCGCCGTCGTCGCCGGCGGCGGCCGCCTCGTCGGTCCCCTCGGCGCCCGCCCCCTCTCCTCCTCCCCCTCTCACTCCTTCCCGCCGGTCCAGCAGCAGCACCAGCGCGTCCACGTGCAGCAGGCACCCCTCCGGCAGCGCCGCCTCGAGGCAGGCGCGCGCGGGCGGCCGCAGCAGCGGCACGACCGAGCAGTAGGCGGCGTTTGCGGCGGCAAAGTGGCGCATGTCCGGCAGCAGCAGGTGCACGAACAGGGCGCGAGGCCAGACGCCGCCGCCTGGCAGCCGGCGGGGCCGCCCGGGCGCGGCCGGCGCGGCGGTGGCGGCGGCGGCGGCGGCCTCCTCGACCGAGCGGAGCGCCAGGCGGACGGCGCGCGCGGTGGTGGCGGCCTCGGGCGAGGCGGGGCTGGCGCGCGCGCCGGGCGCCGAGAGCACGCGGCAGCCGACGAGGGCGTGGCGCGCGCTGGTGCGCACCGTGATCCGGACGCGCAGGGCCTGGTCGCCCTCTGGGGCGCGCCCCGCCGCCTCAGCCAGGGCGTCGCCGCCGCCGCCGCCGCCGCCGCCGCCGCCGCCGCCGGGCGCGGGCGCGGGCGCCTCGTAGTCCCGCGGCACCTCCACCACCCACCCCTCGGGCTCGGGCTCCTCCTCCTCTCCGCTCTGGCCGCCGCCGCCGCAGCATCGCGGCACGACGCGGTAGGACAGGGGCACGAGCACACCGCCCGGGGCCACGGCGTCCTCGGACGTGACGACCAGGCGCCACCCTCGCCGCCGCTCCTCCTCCTCCTCCTCGTTGCCGTCGTTGCCGCCACCGCCGCCGCCCTCCTCTTTCGCGCCCCCTGCTCCCCCCCCGTGCTTGCCGCCCCCGAGCACGACGCGCCCCCGCGGGAACACCCCGACGGGCGCGTCCAGCGTCAGCGTCTCGTACTCCCCGCCCTCGCCGCACACGTTGAGGCCGTACCGCCGCCGCAGCGCCGCCAGCCGCCGCCGGCTGCCGGCCTCGGCCACGTCGCGACCGAGGTCGCGCCGCGGGTCCAGCCCGGCCGCCGCCACCTTGGCGATCACGGCGCGCACGCCCGCCGCGTCCATCGCGCGCAGCAGGGGGGCCTGAGCGCGCCGCCACAGCGGGGCGAGGGACACCAGGCCGAGGCGCCCGCACGCGACCGCCTCGACGCGCAGGCGCTGGTAGTCGCTCGCGACGGCGCCGGAGCACACGCCGAGCGGTGGCGGCGGCGGGGCGGGGGGATGGGGCGGGCCGCTGCCGCTGTTGCCGTCGCCGCCGCCGCCGTCGCCGCCGCCGCCGCCGCCACCACCGCCGCCGCTCCCGCCGCCGCCCGCGCCGCCGCCCCGGTGCCGGCTCGCGGCGTAGGACAGCAGGGCCGCGAGGTCCTCGACCTCGTCCCCGGGCGTCGCGCACGAGGGCGGGTAGCTCAGGCCGCGGCGGCGCGCGGCGCCGCGCGTGGCGCGGCGGTAGAGGGGGACGCCCGGGGCGACGCAGCGCGCGTGGGCGGCGACGAGGCCGTGCCCGACGGTCTGGAAGCACCACGAGTCGAGGTCGCCGGTCTGCCTTTGCTGGGCCGTCCGGCGGTCGTCTTCGTCGCCGCCGTCGTCGTCCTCGAGCGGGTAGAGGTTGGCGAGCGCGACGAGCTGTGTTTGTTTTGTTTGTTGTTTTTGTTTTGTGTTGTTTTTGTTTTGTGTGGTTTTTGGAGGCAAGCGCGTTTTGTAGAGTGAGGACGTCTGGCGCCGTCGACGCGCACGCAAGAACAACAAGGAAGGCGCAAAGGGCGAAGAAACTCTCTTCCGTCGTACCTCGTGGCCCTGGCGCTGGCACTCGTGGATCGCAAAGGTCGAGTCCTTGCCGCCGCTGTGTGGGTGGGTGATGGTGGGCGTGCCCTTTCGCGGAGGAAGTGAGACAGAGGAAGGGGTGCCGACATCGGATCGCCGCGCCTCCACACGTGAGACACCACCTGATCCCGTAGAATGGACGTACTGAGGCGCCTCACCTGATGAGCGCGATGAACTTCATCGTGCTTGATAGCTAGGGACTGTCTGCACTGCGCTGGCGAGGACCGATTGGATGAGGGGCGGCGGGCGGGCGGCGGTGGGCCGACGTCGTCGCTTTTTGTGGATCGATCGCTAAAAGTTTTTGATACAATCACTCAAGACCGCGTGTCTCTAGAGCTCGTCATACAGGTCCCCCAACAGCGCCTGCGCCTCTGCAGGCGCGATCACGGGCGTGTTGGCCGTCTTGGGCGTCGGCGCCGCCGCCGGCGGCAGCGTCGGCGCGGGCGTCGGCTGGGCGTCGGCGGCGGCGGCGGCAGCGGCAGCGGGCATGCCGCCTCCTCCCGCACCTGCCGCCGCCGCGGGCGTCGCCGGCCCGGCCTGCTGCTGCTGCTTGGGCCGCTTGGCGACCGGCATCGCCCTCGCCTCGACCGCCCGCGGCTGTTTCGGCGCCCCGCCCGTCTCGCCGCCGCCCGCCGCCGCCGCACCCCCGGCCGCCGCCGCCGCCGCCGCCGCCGCCCCCTCGCGCGCCCGCTTGCTGCTCCCGAACGCGCCGCCCAGCGCGCGCACGGGCGCCCGCGCCGCCCAGCGGTCGAACTTGTAACCGCGCGGCGCCGCCACCTCGAGCGACCGCGCCCACACGGCGTACACGAGCCCCTCGCGCTCGCGCGCCGCCACGTGCGGGTAGACGCCCGACGCCTTGAGCGCCTCGGCCGGCTCTCTGAACGGCTCGAGCGATATGGGCCCGTGCAGGCCCGCCCACCGCTGGTTGTACCCGTCGAAGAAGGCCTCGTCCAACAGCAACCCCAATGCGGGAGCCATGGGCACCGCGTAGTCGCGGTCCGGGTCGAGCGCCGCGTCGAGCGCCTCCGGCGGCGCCAGGCCGCGCACCACCGCCGCCGCCAGGCCGACCATCTTTCGGATCTGGTGCAGCATGAACGACTGGCCCAGCACCGCGAGCTTGACCCACCGGCCGCCGCCCCCTGCCACGTCGACCACCCCCTCGCACCGGAAGTAGAGGACGTGGCGCTTGGCCTCGGCGCTCGACGCGTCCACTTTTGCCGTGAAGTTGTGGAAGTTGTGCGTGCCCTCGAAGCGCGAGAGGATCCTCGTCAGCGCGCCGGCGTCGACAACGGAACGGCCGGCGGCGGCGGCGGCGTCGGCCGCCGCCTCGGCCGCGCGCACGGCGGCGCGCAGGGCCGCCTGCTCGCGCTCGGGCAGGGCGCTGCGGTCGAGCGTGACGTCGGTGACCGAGTTTAGGGTGGACGAGTGGGCGGCCGAGGAGCAGGCGGCCGAGGCGGCGCGCGGGTCGGCGGCGAGCGTGGCGCCGGCGGCGGCGGCGGCGTCGGCCGGCAGCAGCGGGCGGGTGAACAGCTCGCGGTCGAACACCCAGGCGGGCAGGACGTACTCGTACCGGCGGCGGTCGCACCACTTGCGCGCGTCGAAGCCCTCGGTGACGCGGCGCCAGCCGTAGACGCGCACCGCCTCGGGCAGCGCCGCGTTGATGCGCGCGACGACGGCGTCCTCCCCGCTGCCGCCTGCGCCTCGTCCTTGTTGCGCTTTCTCGTCGGCTGCTCCTTGCTTGTCGTTCGCCACTCCTCCTCCTTCTTTGTGGTCCGAGAGGGCGGCGTCGGTGGCGGCGTCGGCGACGACCTCGGCAGCGACCAGAGTCGCGCGGGCGTCCTGCGCCTCTGCCTTCTCGGCCGCCTCCGCCGCCGCCGGCCCCGGGCCGCCGCCCTCCCCCGCCGTCCCCGCCGGCGCGGCGGCGGCGGCGGCGGCGTTCCCCCCAGAGTTCCCGTCGCAGTCCGCAGCCGCCCGCCGCGTCTGCTCCATCACCAGGCGCGCCGACACCACCTGGCACACGGCGCTGACGCCCTTGTCCGTGCGCGCCGCGCGCATCCAGTGCACTTTCGCAAAGGAGCTCGCGTTGGCCTCGGAGATGCAGCCCGCGGCGACGAGCGCGCGCTCGAGCTCGCCCTCGATGGTCGGGTAGGGCGGGTTGCGCTGCATGCCCTGTGTTGTTGTTGGTGTTGTTGTTTTGGTTTTATAAGGATTTTGGTGATCTCAAAATTCACCACCCGCGGCGTCAGCGTTGCGGTTTTTGTCGACGTGGTCGTCGTCGTCGCTTTTTGCGTCGTTGATGGGGGTGCAAGAAACAAAGGCGGGTCGTTCTTATCGGCTACGTACGAAGTAACCGGCTCCCACGTAGCCCAGGAACAGCGCGACTTTGCGCTTCTTGCCGAGGCGGCCGGACGGCGGAGCAGGGGCGAGGGCTGCGTCGCCGTCGCCGCCGGCGGCGGCGGGGACGGAGGCGGCGGCGGCCGTCTCAGCGCCCTCGGCCGTCGTCGGCAGCGGCGGCGCATTGTCGTCGGCGGCGGCTGGCGGCGCGTCCGCCGGAGGTGCTGCGGCGGGTGGCGCGACGGCTCCCATGGCTAGATCGGCCATCTGGGCGCTAGTACTGTCACGTGCGGATGACGAGAGGAGATGGCGCGGTCGCGGAGGAGACAGACGGGGGGGGGGGAGAGCAAAAGAGGGCCGACAATCGGGGGTGTCGCGAGAGAGCGAGCGGATCGATCCCGTAAAACTACGGGTGTGTTGACGCGCGATGATTGTGATGGAGTGTCGCGATCGTGAGATGGGCTGTGTGATGCGTGAACAGGCGTCGATGGTTTTGCCGAACGCGCGCGTAACGGCAGCGCCCCCGGCGAGAGCGCCGCAAAGACTTTCCGCCGACGTTGCTTATCGTCGGCGCGCCTACAAGGCTCGCCTCACATCCACGCACGTTTCCCTTGAATCAGAACGGCAACCATTTCAGTCAGAGCAGCAAACGATGGACGCGTTCGTGCGCTCCTCAAAGGCCAAGCCGGTGGCGCCTGCGAGGCCCACGAAACACCACCAGCAGCTGCCCGCGAAGCAGGAGGTGACGACACCAGGTGAGGCAGGCATGCGCGCGCATCTGTGTACATAGGAGAGGCCGCATGTGAGCGCGCTAGTACTTGTCGCTCACGCGCGCTCACTCCCCCCTCTTTCGACACCCACGACGTCCGAACGCCCCCCGTCAAAAAAACAGCGCCCGCCGACGCCGACCCCGCCGCCGCCGCCGCCAACGCCAACGCCGCTGCCGCCGGCTCGGACGACGTCTCTGCAGACGCCGCCGCCGCCGCCGGCCCAGCCCCCATGTGGCTCAAGGACGAGTCCCTCAGCGCCGAGGAGAGCCAGCTTCGCCAGTTCGACCTGGACAAGCGCTACGGGCCCTGCGTGGGCATGACGCGCACCGAGCGCTGGCGGCGAGCGGAGGAGCTGGGACGCGCTCCGCCGCCGGCGGTGCTCGCGCTGCTCCAGGCCGGGGCCGGCGAGCGGTGCCTCTGGGAGGGGCGCGTTTGACACGCGCGGCGAAGGGGGCTGGGTCGTCTCCCAACGGGGTTTAGGTCAAACGGGCGCTGCGACGCGCCCGTTGGATCGTCGATTGGCATGACTGACGTGTGTAATAGCATTAGGATTTCTTTAAAACCAAATGATTTCCTTCAAAAACCAAATGTGATGCCTGCGTCTCACGCCCTCCCCCCTCCTGCTCCCTTTTTTTACCGCCGCCCTCCCCCCCTCCCGCTCCCCTTTTTTACCGCCGCCCTCCCCCCCCGCCGTCGCCGCCCGCCCTCGTCCGCCGCCCGTACTCGACCAGCTGCGCCAGGTCCACCACCCCGAGCGCGAGGGCCAGCGCCATGGCCAGCACCCACCCGCACAGCGCCGCGTTGGCCCCGCGGCGGTCGTCGAGCCGCACGCCGGCGGCGCCGCCCCGCGCCGAGGCGGCGGCGGCCGACAGGCGCGCCAGGCGTTGGCGGTACGACGAGAGCCCGTAGGCGGCAAGGGCGACGGACGCCGGCAGCAGCAGGGCCGCGGCGGTGAGCTCGGCCAGGCGCAGGTCCACGGGGCGGGGGACGGCGGCCGCGGGGTCGGGCCCGGGCCGGGGCGGGCGGGGACGGTGCGGGGGCCCGGGGGCGCGGGCGTCGTTGCCGCCGCCGCCGCCGCCGGGAGAAACCCCGGCAGGGGGCGAGAGCGCGGCGGCGGCGGCGGCGGCCAGCGCCGCCGCCAGGCGGCGGCCGCCCGAGGGCGGCGACGTGGACGAGGCCGGGTCGACGTAGGCGAAGGCGCACCAGCCCATCAGCAGCAGGGCGGCGCCCGAGGCGGTGGTGGCCGCGCGCATCCACCCGAGCAGCACGTCCTCCGACAGCAGAAAGCCGTGGCTGTCGAGCAGCACCACCGCGGGCGGGGGGTGGAAGGAAAACGGGGGGGGCGGGCGGGGGGGCGGGTGCGGGGGGTGCGGAGGCGGCGGGCCGGGCGCCGGCGCCCCCGCCCCAAAGGAGGCGCCGAAGCGGGTGAGAACGCCGCTGCCGCCGTTGCCGCGCCGCCGGAGCTCGGCGGGCAAAGAAGGGGCGGCGGCAGGGGCGGGGAAGCCGCGGGAGGCTGCCGCCGCCGCCGCCCGCGCCGCCAGGGCGCGCGGGGTGGCCGCGGGGTCCGACCCCCTGCTGCCGGCGCTGCCCGCCGCCGGCGCGCGCGGCGAGGACCCCGCCCCGCCGCCGCGGTGGGCCGGCGGCTGGGCCGCCACCGCCGCCTGCTGGGCCGCCGCCGCCTGCTGAGCCTGCGCCGCCGCCAGCGCCGCCTGCGCAGCCTGCGCCGCCGCCGCCGCCCGCGCGGCGCGCTCCTGCAGCTGGCGCGCCTTGCCCGCCGTCGCCTCGACGGCCGGGTCGTCCACCCAGTAGGGCAGGGCGCGCGCGATGCCGGGCATGAGCACGGCGCAGCCGTGGACGTACTTGGACCAGTCGGGCACCTCGCGCAGGCGGGGAGGGGCGGGAAGGGCGGGAGGAGCGGCCGTCGCCGTCGCCGTCGCCGTCGCCGTCGCCGTCGCCGTCGCCGTCGCCGTCGCCGTCGCCGGGGGCGGGGGCGCGGGCGGCAGCGGGGGGGGGTCCAGCAGCTGCTCGAGCCAGGCGGGCGGGCGGGCGGCGGGCCCGCCGTCCAGGGCGGCGGGGAGGACTGTCGTGACCTTCAGGAGAGCGTACGGCAGAGGGGCGGCCTCGCCCGGGCCGAGGGCGGCGTAGGCGCCCGTGGTGGCGGCGGCAACGCTGCTGCCGTTCCCGGCGCCGCCCTCGTCCCCTATGCCTTCGCCGGCGGCCGAGAGCGCCCGGGCGGCCGACGCCGCCGCCGACGCAAAGGCCCCGCCGTCGCCGGGCGCCACCGCCGACATCAGCCCGCCCTTGCGCGCGCCAAAGATGGCGCCCCACGTCAGGGCCTCGGCCGCCGCCCGCAGCTCGGGCCCGCTCTCCTCGGCCGAGGGGGGCGCGAGCCCGCCGCCGCCCTCGCGGCCGGCGTGCGCGACGGCGCGGGCGGCCCAGCGGCGCGCGGCCCTCTCGGCCTCGGCGGCGCCGGCCTCGGCCTCGGCGGCGGCGGCGGCGGCGGCGGCCGCGGCGACCTCGGCCTGGGCGGCCTCGACCCCCGCTCGCGAGGCGCCCGGGTCGGCCGCGGAGCGCTGCGCCGCGCCCTCGGCGCCCTCCAGCGCGCGGCGGGCGGCCTCCGCGGCGGCGTCGGCCGCGCGCCGCGCCCCGGCTGCCCGCCGCGCCGCCAGCAGCGCGGCGGCCAGGCCCGCCGCCGAGGCCGCGCGTCCGGCGGTGGGCGCTTCGTCCGCGCAGGAGACGTCCACGTCGAGCGTGACGCGCACGGATCCCGCGCGGTCGGCGAACGAGACGCGGTCGCAGACTGTGTGCAGCGCGGGCCGGAGGCGCAGCGCGCGCGCCGCCGCCTGCACCTCCGCAAACAGGCGGGCGGCGGGCGCGTCGGCCGGGGGAACCGCGGCGCTGGCGGCGGCCGAGTCGGTGGCGGCGGCGGCGCGCGAGGGCCACGCGCTGCCTGCGGCGCGGCGGCGAGAAGGCGCTGCTGCCGCTGCTGCTGCTCCTGCTGCTGCTGCGGCGGCGGCGGCCGCCGTCGCATGGGTGGCCCGCTCCACGTCATCCTCCTCGTCGTCGTCCTCCTCGTCCGTCGTCGCGTCGCCCCCGTCAGCAGAGTCCCCTGCGTCGTCCTCGTCCTCTGGGGCCCCCCGGCCCGCGCCGGCGCCCTCGAGCAGCATGGACGCCCCGGGAGGCGCGCCCGCGAGCGCCGCCTGCCCGTTCCCGTCCGCCGCGCGCCGCTGCAGGTGCTGCTGCCGCCGCCGCCGCCGCCGACGCGTCTTGGCCGTCGCCGCCGCCGCCTCTGCCGCCGCCACCGCCGCTTCGCCCTCGCCGCCGCCGCCGCCGCCGAGGCCCTCGCCCGCGGGCCGGCCCTCGCCCCGCCGCCGCCCACCTCGTCGCGCGCCGCCGCCATCCAGACCAGAGAGCGGAGGCGCCGGCGAGGACGCCAGGTGCTGGGCGAGCGTGTATTCTCCTGCGAGAAAGGCGGCCAGGCAGCCCCCCGGCAGCGAAAGCGCCTCCTTCCGGTTGCTCTGCCCCTTCCAGTCCTCGTGGTAGACCTTGCGCTCGAGCTTGACGCGGCGCGGGGCCACGCCGGACAGCAGGGCGGCACAGCGACGGCGCAGGGCGGACGCCGCGGCCTCAGCCCGGGCGGCGTCATCGGCGGCGGCCGCCGCCCCCGCCGCCGCCGCTGTCGCCTGCCGCCGGCACGGCGGCGGCGCGCCCTCCTCATGCTCTCGCACTTGCTGCTCCCCCGTCTCCTGCTCCTCGTCCTCTTCTTCCTCGATCCGGAGCGCGGAGCGTGGCTCAATCTCGGCGTTCGCAACGGCGCGGAGGAGGCGGCCGAGCTCGTCTTGGTCGGCGCTGCCGCTGCCATTGATAATGCCCCCGTCGCCGCCGGCAGGAGCGCCGCCGCCGCCGCCGCCGCCGCCGCCGCCCCCTCTGGCTGCCGTGCCTGCCTCTCTCTGCGGCTCGGCCCAGCGCACCTTGTACGTTGTGGCCGCCGGCCGCAAGTACAGACGCGAGTGGTACAGCTCCAGCACGCGATTGTCCAGGTAGATCGTGTGGATTCGGGTGGCGAGCGGCAAGGCACCGGCGGGCGACGGCGGCAAACGCGGCGCTTGGGCAGCGGCGGCGGTGCCAGGGGGCGGCAAGGAGGGGGCTGCTGCGACCTCTGCCGGCTGAGGCGCCGGCACGACCAGCTGCAGGTGCTGCATCAGGCGCAGCACCACGGCCGGGACGTCCTCCGTGGCGATCCAGTACTTGGTGTTTGTGCGGACGAGCGGGGGAGGGGGCGCAGCAGAGGGGGAGGACGACCCCGGTCGCTGCGGCGGCGCCGTCGACGCCCCGCCGCCCGCGCCGCTCTCGCTCCCTCGCCGCCGGCCCCACGTCACCGACCCGGCCGCCTGCCGCGGCACGACCGCCGCGGCCGCCGCCGCCAGGGCCGCGCTCAAGCCTCCCGCGCCGCCGGCGCGGGCCCCAGCGGACGCGCTCGTCGTCGTCGTCCCGCGCGGCGGCGGCAGTGACGGCGGCGGCGGGCGCGCTGACGACGACGACGGCGACGGCGAGGAAGCAAAGGGCCTAGCCCTAGGGAGGCCCTCGTACGACAGCCGCCGCACGTCCACGCGCACGGCGGCGGCCGCCGCCATCCGCGCCTCGAGCCCGTGCACACGCGCGTAGACCACCGCCAGCTGCGACCACAGCGCGGCTCTGTCGGCGGCGCTGCCGCTGCTGACGCTGCTCCTGTTGCTGGCGCCGACGATGCTGCCGCCGCCGCCGCCGCCGCCGAGCACGGCGCCGCCGCCGCCGCCGCCGACGGCGCGCCTGCACAGGTGGCGCGAGTAGAGCGGCCAGACGCGCGCGCCCGGGGCCGCGTGCTCAACGCGCTCGTCGTGCGAGCGCAGGACGCGCTCCAAGGCCGCCGAGTTGGCCTGCGCGAACCGCTCGAGCGCTAGCAGGCGCGCGCCGGCCGCGTCGGCGCGCGCGCGAAAGGGGAGGGCGGCGGTCGTGGCTGCGGAAGCGGCCGCGGCAGCCGGGGACGCAGAGGCGGCCCCGCCCCCCCCGGGCGACGCCGAGGGCGCCGACAGCAGCTCCGCCAGCTCAAAGCCGATCTGCGCCCCGAACGACTCGACGCGCGCGCTCACGCGGTCCAGCTCCTCCTTCAGCGCGCGCAAAAACAGCTCGGACGCGCCCGTCCCGGCCGACGCGCGCGACGACCCGCGCGGCGGCAGCGCGTCGGCGCCCGTGTCGCCCGCCCCGCCGGCGACGGTGTCGCCCGCGCACGCGGCGGCGGCGGCGCGCGCGGCCAGGGCGCGCAGGCGCCTATAGGCAACGTAGGCATCGGGCTCGACGTGCGCCAGCCCGCCGCGCCGCTGCTCGTCGAAGAAGGCGCCAAAGGACGCGTGGTGCATCGCCCCTCGGTTCCTCCTCTCTGCCGCTTCCTTCCTTCCGTCCTCCGCTTGTTCGCTCCTCGTCAGGTGATCAGCGTGCGTCGGGGCGTCATTCGTCCGTCACGCGGGATAGCGTCTGGATGGCTGGGAAGTTTTTTTTAAAAGACCGCGATCGGTCGGATGAGGGAATATTGTTTAAAAACGCGCGCGCCGTCGCCGTCGGGCGTCGACCGAGCGCGCTCTCTCTTCCAACCGCTAGCCCGCCGCCGCCGCCTCGTCCTGCGACTCGAGCGCGAGCGGGATCGTGCGGTCCCCAAAGTCGCCGTACGCGCCGTACTGCACCTCGCGCGACACCATCACCGCCGTCACCTTGAACTTGCTCCCCCCCGCTCCTGCTCCGCCGCCGCCATTGCCTCGTCCGAGCGCCTCGACCCGGACGACGCACATCGTCGCCGCCTGGCCGCCGCTCGGGCCGCCGCCGCCGCCCTTCGAGCCGCCGCCGCCGCCGCCGCGCCACCCAACCAGCCCCCCCCCTGGAGCGGCGGCCGAGGCGCCGGGCGCCGCGGCGGCGGCGCGCCACCGCCCTTCCGGGCCGTACCCCTCGGCCACGGGCGCGGGGACCACGCCCCGCAGGCGCGCGAGCACCGTCTGCGACGTGCGGCCGCCGCCAGCGCCGCCGCCGCCGAGCCCGCCGCCGCCGCTGCCCAGCCCGCCGCCCCCCCCAGGCGCGTGGGCGTCGACGACGAGAGGGGCGCAGGCGCAGCCCGAGGCGCAAGAGAGGCGCGCGCGGCCCATGCTGCGGTACGACTGGAGGTAGCCGACGTAGACGGTGGCGGGGGCGGGGGCGGCGGGGGCCGAGGGAGCAAAAGCCGACGAGGAGGGGTCGGCCGCAGCGGCGGCGGCGAGCGCCGCTTCGGGCTCGCCTCGCCTCGCGTCGGCGCCGCCTCTTCTCCGCCGCCGCGCGCCGCCAAACCACCGCCCGATCGCGCCCGGCAGCCAGTCCTCCGCCGACCGCAGCGCGCGCCCCTTGCGCCTGCTCCGCCGCCGCCTGCCCACCTCGACGACGCCGTCGGCCCCGGCCGTGAGCGCCGCGGGCGCCGCGCGCATCCCGGGCGGCAGCCGGCCCGCGCCGCCGCCGGACGCGGCGCCGCGCACCTCGCCGCCGCCGCCGAGCGACCACGCGCCGTCGCCCCGCAGCAGGGCCTCGCCCGAGGCGGCCGCGGCCGCGGCGCGCTCGGCGTCGGCGCTGGCGACGCGCCAGCCGGCGACGGGCTCGGCGCCGCCCGCCGCCTCGGGGTCGTCTTCCTCCTCCTCCTCCTCCTGGGCGCCGGCCGCGCTGCTGCTCCCGCTGCTGTTGCCCTCGTTCCTCTGACCGCCGCCGCCGCCGCCGCCGCCGCCCGACGGCCGCCCCCGGCCCGACCGCTGCTGCTGCGCGCCGCGCGGCACGCCCGTCAGCGCCGCGCGCCGCTCGAGCGCCAGGCGCTGCGCCGAGCTGACCGTCGGGAGCGGGCGGATCGGGGCAGAGTCGGTGCCGCCGCCCCCGCCGCCCCCGCCGCCCCCGCCCGCCGCACGCAGGTCGAGCGGCAGCTCCAGCAGCGCCCCGGGCACGTGCGCCACCCACCCCCACTTTGGCTTGACGGCGCTGCCCTCGTTGACAAAGTACCAGTCGTCGCGGCGCGAGGGCAGGGCGTACAGGTCGACGCCCGAGGCGCACGAGGAGCCGGCCTCGGCCTCGGCCTCACGATTGCGGAGAAACATGGGCGGCGGCAGGAGCGGCGCCGCCGCGCCGCGCCTCGAGGCGGCGCCGCCGGTCGCTCCCCCCGCCGCTCCTCCTCCTCCTCCATCCGCCGCCGCGGCCAATCCGCCCTCGGCTCGATGATCAGGCCCGCGCTGGTAATACGCCCGCAGCTTCGGGTCAATCAGGACGTCGGCCAGCGGGCTCCCGCCGCCGGAAGACGGCCCGCCGAGCAGCGACAGCGCCGCGCCGAGCGGCCCCGCCACGGCAGCGGCGGCGGCAGAGGCGCCGTCGGCCCCGCCGCCGCCGCCGCCGTACGACCCCGACGCCGGCCGCCGCCCGGCCTGCACCAGGCCCGGCAGCAGGGCCCCCTCCCAGGCCACCCGCTCCACCAGCGCGCGCGCCAGGTCCGCCATGTACCCGTGCCCCAGGGCGGAGGGGTGGCGCTCGTCGCCCGGCAAGAAAATGTCGTCGACGGCGAAACCAGAGGCGTTTCGGCGCATGGGTCGCCACACCGCGTCCCGCAGCGACAAGGCCGGCGCCCCGTAGTGCTGCGCGACTGTGGTGTAGTGGTCCTCCGCGGTGGCGAAGAAGGGCAGCCCCCGCGCGCGCGCGTCCGTCGGCAGGAAATGCACGACGACGACGGCCGGCGCGGACGGCCGGGCGAGCAGCTTGCGGAGCAGGCGCTCGTACGCCAGGGCGCGCGAGTTGTGCTCCAGCGGGGACGCCGCCGTGTGCGCGCCTCCGCCCGCCCACCCGTCGTTGGTCGTAAACTCGACAAAGACCACGTCGGCGTCTGCGTCGACGAATTTGGAGAGGCACACGGCCGCGAATTGCGACTGCGCCGCCGGCACGGCGCCGTTGCGCGCGGCGATCTCCGCGCCCGGAAACGCGGCGCGCATCCAGGACACGAAGCGGGCGAACCAGTCCTCTTGTCCGCGGCGCACGCCGTGGCCCCAGCTGATGCTCCCGCCGACCAGGCCGACGGAGACGCGGGCGCCGCCGCCGCCGGAGAGGCGGTCGACGACGCGGCGCAGGCGGGGGGCGGCGCCGACGTAGGAGAGGCCGCGCTCGCGCAGGCGGGCAGGGAGGCGGCGCGGGGGGTCGGTTTGGTCGTCCTTGTCGCCGACCGCAGGCGCCGGCGGTGTGGCTCCTGCTCCTCTGCTTCTGTTGCCGGGGCCGCCGCCGCCGCCGCCGCCGCCCAGGACGCGCTCGAGCGCCGCCGTCTGTCCTGCGTTTGCCGCCGCCAGCAGCGCCGCAAACGAGGAGGTGGTCGGGCAAGGTTGCTCCTCGGGTGATGCCGATGCGGTGGCGAGGAGGACGAGGAGGACCGACACTGTCGCCACCGCCACCATCACCAAGCCGAGGCGGCGTCCTCCTCGTCGTCCTGCCGTGCGCGACAGGTCGGGGATCAGAGCACGTCGGGGATCAGAGCAGCTGCTGCACCATCGTTCGAATCGCTTTGATCGCGTCGCCTGACGTGAAGGCATGTGTTGGATGATGGTAGCTTGTTGATGGGTCGCGAATCGGGCTTGGGAGTGGGAAGGCGGGGGAGGAGAGGTGCTGGCTGTGATCAGCTGCATCGGCGGTGGCGTCGGCGTTGGCGTCGGCGTCGGCGTCGCTTCAAAGCGCGAGCGATGCTTCTTGCTGCCATGCCTCTCCACTCTCCATTCCTCGCTCGTGATCACCGCGATACCCATCCTCGCCAACCTGCGCCTCCCTCCATGCGCGCCCACCGCCACCACCCTCACCACCACGACCACCGCTCCCCCACGTCCCGCGTCCAACCGTCTCTGGCTGCCGCGCGCGGAACCACCGCCGTCCGGGCGCGCGCGGCCCCCTGCCGCCGCGCATCCCCTGCTCCGACTCTCACCCGCGTCATCACGATCACCGATCGGTGCAGCAGAAACAGCAGCAGCACCAGCCGCAGCAGGATGTTCGCCGCCAACGCCAACGCCGCCGCCCGCGCGGCGCCCGCGCCGCCGCGACCGACGGAGCCCCAGATGAAGGAGCTTCCGTCAAAAGCCGGCCGCGAAGCCACCCTCCTCGAGGAGTTCACGCGCGTGCCCATCCTCACGCGCGCCGTGGTGCGCGCCGACGCGCGCGGCGACGTCCACCTGACCGTCACCACCGCCCAGCACAACCTCCCGGCCAACAACAAGCGCCAGACGGTCCGCACGGCCGTCGTGCCCGCGGCGGCCGTCCCCTGCGCTCCCGCCGGCGGCGACGGCGGCGGCGTCGGCGGCGACGCCCACCCCTCCCTGGCCGCCGCCGCCATCGTCTCGCCGCTGCCCACCGAGCCCGCCCCCTCGGCCCTGACCTCGGTCTCCCCCTCGGGCAGGCGCATGCTCGTCGCCCGCGCGCACGCGGGAGCAGGAAACGGCGACGGCGGCGGCGGCGGCGGCGGCGTCCTGCTCGAGCTCTGGGAGGGCGGGCGCCTGTGCCGCGAGCTGCTGGCGCCGCGCGCGCTGCACGGCCCTATCATCAACGACGGGTGGTTCTCGCGCGGCGCGGCGTGGTCGCCGGACGAGTCGCGCGTGTGCTACGTGGCGGAGGCGCCGCCGACGCAGCGGACGCCGCAGTGGGGCGCGGGGGGGGTGCTCGACCACGGGCGCGGGGGAGGAGGAGGGGGGGCGCAAGAGGGCCCGGAAGGCCAAGACGGCGGCGGCGGCGGCGCCGCCGCCAAAAACAACGCGCCCGCCGCCGCCGGAGCGACGCTGTCGCGCGGCTGGCGCGGCGTCGGCGAGGCCGACGAGGACTGGGGCGAGCTCAACACGGGCAAGCGCCCGCCCGCGCTCTTCGTCCTGGACTCGCGCGACTGGTCCGTCGCGCCCCTCGCGGGCGTCACGCCGGGCCCCGACGCCAGCGAGCGCCACTCGTGCGGCCTGCCGGCCTGGGCGCCCTGCGGCGGCGGCGTGGTCTTTGTGGCCTGGCCGCACGCGCCGCCAAATTTTCCCGCCACCAAGCGGCGCCTGGGCGTCGTGTTCTGCTACAACCGGCCGTGCGCGCTGTACTACGCGGCGTTACCCGAGAGGGCCGCCGCCGCGGAGGGGCCGGCGGCGGCGGACGCAGCAGCAGCAGCAGCAGCAGCGGCGGCGGCGCCGGCAGCGGCGCCGGCAGCAACAACAACGACGGCCGGCGCCGACGCCGCCGCCGCCGCCGATGCCGCCACTGCCGTCCGCGTCTCGCCAGCGGGCCTGCTGTCGGCGGCGGCGCCCCTGTTCACGCCCGACGGCACGCGCCTGCTCTTCTTCAGCCACGAGGCGGCCGCGTACTCCGGCGTGCACAACGCGACGACGGCGCTCCACTCGATGGCTTGGGAGGGGCCCGCTCGGGCCGCCGCCGCCGCCGCCGCAGCGACCCCTGCGCCGCCGCCGCTCGTCCCCGTCGTCCGCCGCCCGGCCTCGCCCGGCGCCTTTCCGGGGCTCTACCCGTCGCTGCCCGTCGACAACCCCTTTGTCGAGCGCGGGGCCGGCCGGCAGCCCTTGCTGCTGCTCACCACGCAATGGGGCTCCATGACGGCGATCGCGGCGGTCGACCTCGACTCGGGCGCCGTGACGGCCGTCTCGGGCCTCTGCCCGGGCGGCGAGCGCGGCGCCGGAGCAGGGGCCACCGCCGGCGCCACCGCAGGCGACCCCGCCGACGGCAGCTGGGCGTTCCAGGGCGTCGCGGGCGGCGTGGCCGCGGCCCTGCACAGCTCCCCCTCCCGGCCCCCGCGCCTCATGCTCGCGCGCGCGGGGCCCGACCCCGCGGCGGCCCGCGGCGGCAGGAGCGGCGGCCCTCACTGGCGCTGGCGCGAGGTCCCCGCGCTCTCGCCCGACCTGTCGGCGCTGCCGCGCGTGGCGGCGGCGCTCGCCGGCCTAACGACGGGCGTCGCGCGCCTCGCGCCGCGCACGGGCGACGCCGGCCTGCCCGTCGAGACGATCGTCACGGGCCCCAGGCGCGCGTTCGTGGCCCGGGGCGGTGGAGCCGGCGGCGCGGCGGCGGCAGGCGAGGCCGGGAACGACGGCGCCTCGGCGACGACGGCGACGACGGCAACAACGGCGCCCGATGATGCCCACGGCGGCGGCGGCGCCGTGCCCGCGCCGCCCATCCTCTTCCCGCACGGCGGCCCGCACGCGGCCACCCCTTCCGCCTACTACATGCCCGCCGCCTTCTTCGCGTCGATGGGCTACCTCTTCCTGGCGGTCAACTACCGCGGCTCCGTGGGCTTCGGGGAGGACGCCGTGCAGTCGCTGCCCGGCCGCGTGGGCGAGCAGGACGTTGCGGACTGCCTCGAGGCCCTAGAGGCGGTGTGCGGCGGCGGCGGCGGCGGCGAAAACGGAAGTGGCGGCGGCGAAAACGGAAGCGGCGGCGGCGGCGAAAACGAGAGCGCCGGCGCGCGCGGCGACGCCGCGCGCTGCGCGGTGATCGGCGGCAGCCACGGCGGCTTCCTCGCGGGCCACCTCATCGGCCAGCACCCGTCCCGCTTCCGCGCCGCGGGCCTGCGCAACCCGGTGCTCAACGTGGCGCTGATGGTCGGCGTCACGGACATCCCGGACTGGTGCTACGTCGAGGCGTTTGGCGCCCGCCGGCGCCCGGGGGATGAGCAAGGAACGGGCGGCGACGGCGGCGGCGGCGGCGCGCCGGCCGGCGACAGCGGCGGTGGCGCGCCGACTGGCGGCCCGGGCGAGGGTAGCCGCCGCGGCCTCTCGGGCCTCGACCGCTACACCCCCACGCCGACGCCGGCCGACCTGGCCGCCTTCTTCGCCAAGAGTCCCGCCGCATACCTGGACCGCGTGGTCACGCCCGTGGCCATGCTGCTGGGCGCCAAGGACAGGCGCGTGCCTGCCGAGGACGGCCGGCGGTACCTTGCGGCGCTGCGGGCGCGGGGCGGCGGCGCCGAGGCCGGGGGCGGCGGCGGCGGGAAAGACGGGCCGGTTCCGCCGCCGCCGCCGCCGCCGACGCGCCTGCTGGTGTTCCCCGAGGACACGCACGCGCTCGACCGGCCGCAGACCGAGTTCGAGCAGTGGGTGTCGCTGGCGGCGTGGCTGCGCGAGCACGGGTGCTGGGCGGGCTCGGGGCTGGACGACGAGGGGCCAGAGGCATGAGACGGGGGACAAGAGGGGGTGCGAGCGGGGCGTCGTTGTCGCTCGGCTTCGCCGCCCGCCCGTCGTCGGCCGCCGCCGCCGTCGACTGCAAAGATGGCCGGCGCGCTTCCTGGGCCTTCCGGGCTCAAAACGCCCCATCATCGTCCTTCGTACACGCCCACGGATAATAGAGCTCCCCGTCCCCCCTTCTTTGCAAGCACGACCTCCCGACCCTCTGCGCGCGACACGGAACGACCCCTCCCCTCTTTGGCGCATCGCCCTTTTTTCCATTTCACAGGGACGCGAAAGCTCGCACAGAGGCAAAGACTTGCTGGGAGTCCCGCCCGCCTCTCCCGACCCGGCCCCTGCACGGGGCGCGCGCGCTCAAAGCAGCAGCGGGCCGCAGTGGTGAGGATGGTGACAGGGCGCGAGCCCGAACGGGCCACACCCGCCTGGTGGCATTGGGGCAGAAGGCCAAGGGCGCAAAAACTCAAAAAAAAAACCCAACGAGTCTTCGGTTTCGCCGCCGTTTCCCAATCGCGGCCCCGTTCCGGGACGCGTAACGCGCCCCTGTCGCACACCGGCGCATCAATCGTCGGAACGACTGCATCGCCGCGACGTACGGGGCCTGCGAGACCCGGCGTTTGGGGCCGGCGGCCTCCCCCCCTCCTGCTGTCTCCCCTCTTCTTTTGGGAGAGGAGGCAAGGGGTTTTGCGAGCGTCGACCGCGCGCAGATAGAGCGGACGCCTGCGGCGCGACCAGCCGTACCTCGTCCAGGAAGCCGGAAAATTTGGCGGCGCGCGTGAGGGAGGGGGAGCCATCCGCCCGGCCCGCAGCAGCAGCGGCCCCGAAGCAGCAGGCGTCGCCGTCGCCGTCGACGGCGACGGCGACGGCGACGCCCGCCCGCCCCTCGCTCGCTCGACGCCGCCCGGAACCGGACCGTGTGTTGTGTGTTGTGTGCTCACCCCCCGTCTATTCCCTGCGCCGAAACACCACCCCCTCGACCTCAAACACCAGAGCAAACGCCAGAGCAGCGGCGGCGCCCCTCTGCCCCGCGCGCCCGACCGAAAGGGAGAGCGAGAGCGGGCGGCAGCGAGAGAGCAAACGAAGCAAAGCGGCGCGCGCCCGCCCCCCCCTTTTCCCCCGCTCCCTTGATTGCGCCCCCTCCCCTCCCCTCTCTCTCTGTCTCCTGCGCGCCGATGGACCTCTCCCAGGTGGACGACGTCATCGAGCGGCTGCTGGACGTGCGCAATGGCCGGCCCGGCAAGCAGGTGCAGCTGCAGGAGGGAGAAATCCGGCTCTTGTGCTTGACGGCCAGTGAGTTTTTTTGCTTTCTTCTGTCGGCCCCTTGTCGTTCAAGGCACGCCAGTCGGCCGGCGTTTCTCCGATCCGACACGCGCCCTCTGTCTTTTGTCGTCTTTTGTCGTCTTTTGTCGTCTCTGCCTCTCGGTGTGTTTTGCTCACCGCACCGTCATCGTCGCCACCAAACCAAAAACACAGAGGAGATCTTCATGTCGCAGCCCAACCTGCTCGAGCTCGAGGCGCCCATCAAAATCTGCGGTGAGCCCCGAAACGCCGTCGCCGCCGGCGCGCTCTTGCCCCTTTGCCCCGTCGGGACATTCTTTTCGCGTCGCCCGCCGCCGCCTCGCCCCCCCCCACCCCCCCCCCCCCCCCCCCCCCCCCCCCCCCCCCCCCCCCCCCCCCACCCCCCCCCCCACCC
>Ga0105055_10001323_pt1 | contig 40230 bp, 42 predicted proteins | sample BON03_FD_78090 | JGI IMG/M metagenome (GOLD analysis project Ga0105055, IMG submission 78090) | Freshwater microbial communities from Lake Bonney liftoff mats and glacier meltwater in Antarctica - BON-03 | ecosystem: Environmental > Aquatic > Freshwater > Ice > Glacier meltwater | place: Lake... | reverse complement strand
CTGCTCGGCCTCAACCTGAGCGCGGCCGACGTGAATGCGGCGATCCGCGCCCAAAACGCCCAGGTCTCAGCTGGTGAGATCGGGGCGCTGCCCAATGTGGCGGGGCAGGCCATTGCGGCCACGGTGATCGTCAATGGCCAGCTGTCTTCGGTGGAAGAGTTTGGCAATGTGGTGCTGCGCGCGCAGGCTGATGGCTCCACTGTGCGCCTGAAAGATGTGGCCCGCATCGAACTCGGCGCCCAGAGTTACGCCACCTCGGCTCGGCTCAACGGCCAACCCGCCACCGGCATCGGTGTGCAGCTCTCGCCCAGTGGCAATGCGCTGGCCACGGCCAATGTGGTGCGCGAGACGATGAAACAGCTTGAAGCGTTTTTTCCGCAGGGTGTGGCCTACGCTGTGCCTTTTGACAGCTCGCGTTTCGTGAGTATTTCGATCAAGCAGGTGGCGATCACGCTGCTGGAAGCGGTGGGACTGGTGTTTCTCGTGATGTTCCTGTTCCTGCAGAACATCCGCTACACCCTCATTCCGACCATCGTGGTCCCGGTCGCGCTGCTCGGCACCTTTGCCACGCTGCTGGCCATGGGTTTCTCGATCAACGTGCTGACCATGTTCGGCATGGTGCTGGTGATCGGCATCGTGGTGGACGACGCGATCATCGTGGTGGAAAACGTCGAGCGCATCATGAACGAAGAAGGCCTGGAGCCGCTGGAGGCGACACAAAAGGCGATGAGCCAGATTTCGAGCGCCATCATCGGCATGACGCTGGTGCTGATCGCGGTGTTTGTGCCGCTGGCTTTTTTCAGCGGCTCCATCGGCAACATCTACCGCCAATTCTCGGTGGTGATGGGTGTGTCCATCACCTTCTCGGCGTTCTTCGCACTCTCGCTGACGCCCGCCCTGTGTGCCACCTTGCTCAAGCCGGTGGAAGAGGGTAAAAAAGGGGGCAAAAAGGGCTTCTTCGGCTGGTTCAACCGCGGCTTCAAGCACACCGCAGGTGGTTACGAGCGTGGGGTCGCGGCATTGCTGCCGCGCGCCGGGCGAACCATGGTGGTGTATGTCGCCATCGTGGCTGCCGCAGCGCTGGTTTACAACCGCTTGCCAGCTTCCTTTCTCCCCAGTGAAGACCAAGGCACGCTGCTGATCAGCGTGCAGCTGCCCCCAGGCGCCACTCGAGAGCGAACCACAGCGGTGATGGAGCAGGTGGAAGAGTACATGCTGAAACAGCCCGAGGTGCAAAGCATGGTGGGCGTATTGGGCTTCAGCTTTTCGGGTCAGGGTCAGAATGCTGCCCTGGCGTTTGTCACGCTGACAGACTGGGCCGAGCGCACGGCCGAAGGCAGCGACGCGCAGTCGGTCGCGGATCGGGCATCTGGTGCGCTCTCGGGCATTCGAGATGCGTTCATTCTGGCGCTGACTCCGCCGCCGATTCCCGAGCTGGGTTCTTCGTCGGGCTTCAGTTTCCGCTTGCAAGACCGCGCCGGGCTTGGCCGCGATGCCCTGCTGGCCGCGCGCGGCCAGTTGCTGGGTCTGGCTTCGCAAAGCAAGGTACTCACCAAGGTTCGGTTTGACGGGCTGGAAGACGCGCCGCAGCTGCAGGTGAACATCAACCGAGACCGCGCCAACGCGCTGGGCGTGGGCTTTGCAAACATCAACAGCGCGATCACCACCGCACTGGGTTCAAGCTACGTCAATGACTTTCCCAACGACGGTCGGCTGCAGCGCGTCGTGGTGCAGGCCGACGCGGCAGCGCGCATGCAGCCCGATGATTTGATGCGTTTGAACGTGCTGAACAACCAGGGCCAGGCGGTCCCGTTGTCGGCCTTTGCCAGCACCTACTGGGCCGAGGGCGCGATGCAAATCGTGAGCTACAACGGCTACCCGGCGATGCGCATCAGCGGCAACGCCGCGCCCGGCTTCAGCACCGGTGAGTCCTTGGTGGAAATGGAGCGTCTGGCGAGCCAGTTGCCGCAGGGTTTTGGTTTTGAGTGGACCGGCATATCGCGCGAAGAGAAGCTGGCTGGCTCACAGGCCATTGTTTTGTATACGTTTGCCATCCTGGCGGCATTTCTGTGCATGGCGGCGCTCTACGAGAGCTGGACCGTTCCGCTGGCGGTGATTCTGGTGGTACCCCTTGGGGTGTTCGGTGTGGTGCTCGCCACGCTGCTGCGCTCTTACGCGAACGACGTGTATTTCCAGGTCGGGCTGATCACCATCATTGGCTTGTCAGCGAAGAATGCGGTTTTGATCATCGAGTTCGCCAAAGACCTGCAAGCCCAGGGCAAAAGCGCTGTCGAGGCGGCACAGGCCGCTGCCCACCTGCGCTTTCGGCCGGTCGTGTTGACCTCAATGGCCTTCGCCTTGGGTGTGTTGCCGCTTGCCTTAGCCACGGGTGCTGGCTCGGCCAGCCAGCGCGCCATTGGTACCGGTGTGTTCGGCGGCATGATCGCTGGTGCCGTGTTTGCGCTGATGTTCGTGCCGGTGTTCTTTGTCGTGATCCGCACCCTGTTCAAGGGCAGCGAACGCCAGCACCGGCGCGATGCCGAGGTCTCGAAGCAGCACGGCATGAAGGATGAATAACCTCCCCGCACCGCTTCGTGTTCTCTTGCGACGGGGGACCACCTTCTGCCCAGTGCCTCAGCACGAGGCGGCTTTGCGGTGCATGCTCGGGGCATTTTTTCCTTCGTTGCGTTGTGCACCCCGTGTGCACACTGGAGCTGTTGACATGATTCATTCGCACACGCTGAGCCGAAGCACGCTCACGGTGGCCGCTCTGGTTCTCACCGGCTGCTCCTTCATTCCCACCTATGAGCGTCCGGCGGCCCCGGTGCCAGCGCTGTTTCCAGGCCAGCCAACCGATGCGGTGGCCGCCCAAGCCGAGCTGCCGTGGCAGCAATTCGTGGCTGACGAGCGGCTGCGAAAGCTCATCGTATTGGCGCTTGCCAATAACCGCGACCTGCGCGTGGCCACGCTCAACATAGAGCAGGTGCGCGCTCAGTACCAGATCCGCCGCGCCGACCAATTTCCCATGCTGAATGTGGCGACTGTTGGCAGCCGTGAGCGCAACCCCAGCGGCGGCACCAGCAGCAGCAGCTACAACGTGGGTTTGGCCCTGAGCAGCTGGGAGATCGATTTTTTTGGCCGCGTGGCCAGTTTGAAAGAGGCGGCGCTGGCCCAGTATCTGGCCAGCGAGGAAGCGCGCCGCGCTGTACAGACCAGTTTGGTCGCGGCGGTTGCCGGCACCTGGCTTGGCCTGCAGGCCAATGAAGAACTGCTCGCTCTCACCCAGCGCACCCTCAAAACGCGCGATGACTCGCTGCGTCTCACGCAACTGCGCTTTGACAATGGCACTACCTCGGCGCTTGACCTGCGCCTGGCTGAATCGCTTACCGCAGCGGCACGAGCCACGCTGGCGCAGCAGCAGCGCCTGCGCGCGCTGGACCGCAATGCGCTCACCTTGCTGGCCGGCCAGGCGGTGCCCGACGCGCTGCTGGTGTCGGTACCCATTGCGTCCGAGCAGTCCTTGTTTGGTGCTGTCCCAGACGGGCTGCCGTCGGACCTGCTGACGCGCCGCGCCGACATCCGCCAGGCCGAACAGCAGCTGATCGCCACCAACGCCAGCATCGGGGCTGCGCGGGCCGCGTTCTTTCCGCGCATTTCACTCACCGCTGGCTTTGGCAGCGTCAGCAGCGAGCTGTCAGGTCTGTTCGAGGGCGGCTCCTGGGGTTTCTCTCTGGCGCCCCAGGCGCTGCTGCCGATCTTTGACGCAGGTCGCAACCAGGCTGGCCTGGCCTCGGCACAAGCTGCGCGTGACATCGCGGTGGCGCAATACGAAAGAGCCATTCAGATGGCATTTCGCGAAGTGGCCGATGCGCTCGCTGGCCGCGCCACGCTGAGCGAAGAGCTGCGCGCTCTGCAAGCCCAGACCACCGCCGAGGCCGACCGCTTCCGTCTTGCTGAGCTGCGCTATCGCAATGGTGTCGCGAACTTCCTTGATGTTTTGGACGCACAACGGTCGCTGTTTGCGGTTCAGCAAAGTCTGGTGCTCAGCCAGCTGGCACTGCAACAAAACCAGGTGACGCTCTACACGGCGCTGGGTGGTGGCTGGCAGTAGATTTGATCGGGGTTCTCCGCACGCCACTGCTGTGTCTGTCGCTTCGCCCACACCCATCGGTCTTCCTTCGGGCGGCCCGGTAGGAAGCCAGTTCTCTCTCGCTATGCCGCCTCGTGTTGGGCTTTCCCTTGTTCGGGCAGGTTGTAGAAGCGACGAATGGTGGCCCAAGCTGCTTTGGGGTCATCGGCATAGCTGAACAGCTTGAGGTCTTCAGCTGAAACCGTGCCCTCCTCCACCAGAACATCGAGCTGGATCAGGCGCTTCCAGTATTCGCTGCCAAACAGCACGATGGGCAACGGCTTGGCTTTTTGGCACTGGACCAGCGTGATCACCTCGAACAGCTCGTCCAGCGTGCCAAAGCCGCCCGGAAACACCACCAAAGCCTTAGCGCGCATCATGAAGTGCATCTTGCGCAGCGCGAAGTAGTGAAACTTGAAGCTGAGTTCGGGCGTGATGTAGCTGTTGCCCGATTGTTCGTGGGGCAGGGCGATGTTCAAGCCGACGTTGAGCGCACCCTCGTCATGGGCACCCCGGTTGGCGGCTTCCATGATGCCCGGGCCGCCGCCGGTGCAGATGTAGAGCTTGTCTTGTGGCGCGCAGCGCGCGCTGTGCCGAGCCACGGTGCGCCCGAACTCGCGTGCGTGTTCGTAGTAAGCCGAGTTGCGCAACAAGGCGCGCGCCCGCGCAATGGCCTGGGCATCGCCGCTGGCCTGGGCCGCCGCCAGCTGCTGCTGCGCAACCGGCGCCTCTCGCACCCGAGCGCTGCCGTAGACCACCACCGTGTTGTCGATCCCCAGTTCCTGCTGTGCCAGGTCGGGTTTCAGCATCTCTAGCTGAAAGCGAATACCACGTGTTTCTCGCCGCAGCAAAAACTCGGGATCGGCGAAGGCCAGTCGGTAGGCATTGGGCTGCAGCGCGTTGCCGTTGTCGGCGTGGTGTTGCAGCTCGGCCCAGGCGTCGGTCAGTCGGCGCTCGGTGATGTGTTGGGTCAGGTCTTCGTTGGTTTCCAAAAATAGCTCCCGTGATGTTTGACTCTGAGTGGTTTGGTCTGATTTGCGTTCACAGGCCAATGGCCAGCGCCAGCGGCACGAACAGCACAGCCAGCGCGTTGCCCAGCATGATCATGGCGCCCACCTTGTCGGGCTCCTGCTGGTAACGCTCGGCCAACATGAACTGAATCACCGCCGGCGGCAGCGCGGCAAACAGCAGCAACTGGCCGCGTGCCGCACCTTCCAGGCCCAGCGCCCAGGCCAGCGGAATGCCGATCGCCAGGCCGATCAGCGGGCGCGCAAAGGCGCCCAGGAAACCCATTGCCAGGCCGGCGCGGGTAAGCGCGGTCAGGCGCACGCCGAGGGCAAACAGCATCATGGGCAGCAGCGCATCGCCGAGCAGCTTCATGCCCGATAGCAGCACCTCCGGCGGACGCAGGTCGGTCATGGCGCTGGCAAAGCCCAGCAGGGTGGCGATCATCAGCGGGCTTGTGAGCAGGTCGCGCGAGCGCGCAGAGGTGCTGGTGATGCGCGCACCGAGCGAAAAGTGCAGCAGGTTGCTGACCGCGAACAGAGCCACTGCGGCGCCAAAATGTTCGCTGCCAAACGCCAGCAAGGCCAGCGGTAGGCCCATGTTGCCGCAGTTGTTGAACATGACCACCGGCACCAGGGTGCGCGGCTGGGCCTTGAGCGCACGGGCCAGCGGCCAGGCCAGCAGGCCGCTGCCCAGGATGAGCACCGCGCCACCGATCAGCAGCGCGACATGGTCGGCCAGCCGAAAATCTTTTGCCGCGAGCGCCGAATACACCAGCAGCGGCGCCAGCACGTCGAGCGCGATGCGGTTGAAGGCGCTGAGGTCGGGACGGTTTTTGTAGCCATAGCCGTAGCCGATCGCCACGATCAAAAAGACCGGAACGATGACGTCGGCGATACGGGCGGTCAGATCCATGGCGGCAAGCGAGGTTGTGCAACGCAAGAAGGCTCCCGCAGGAGCCTTCTCGTTGGTTTGGGCGGACAGAACAGAGTTAAACGCGTTTGCGGTATTCGCCGGTGCGCGTGTCGATTTCGATCTTGTCGTCCTGCGCTACAAACAGCGGCACCGACACCTCAAAGCCGGTGGCGATCTTGGCGGGCTTCAACACCTTGCCCGAGGTGTCGCCTTTGACGGCGGGCTCGGTCCAGGTGATCACCCGCTCGACGCTGGTCGGCAGCTCGACCGAGATCGCTTTGCCGTCGTAGAACACCACCTCCACCGTCATGCCGTCTTCCAGGTAGTTCAGCGCGTCGCCCATGTTTTCGGCTTCGACTTCGTATTGGTTGTACTCGGCGTCCATGCACACATACATCGGGTCGGCGAAGTAGGAATAGGTGCAGTCCTTCTTTTCCAGAATGATCTGGTCCATCTTGTCGTCTGCTTTGCAGACGATTTCTGTGGCCATGTTGTTAAGCAAGGCCTTGAGCTTGAGGCGCACGGTAGCGGCGCCACGGCCGCCCCGGGCATACTCGGTTTTCAGGACAATCATCGGGTCCTTGCCGTGCATGATCACGTTGCCGGCGCGCAGTTCTTGGGCGATTTTCATAAGCATTCCAACGGTTGGGCCGCAGGTTCCGGCAGGGCGCAGGCGCCCGGGAACGGTGCTGGTGACGGCAATCTGTGCGGCAAGGCAGAAGGCTGCTCGGAGCTTCAATTGGCCAATTATCGGAAATTGAAGGTCCGCAAAGCCTTCTATGTTATCGCTTTCCGGTGACAAACCCGATCAGCTGCTGGCTCAGGTCGGGTTGGGCCAGCAGCCGCGCACGCGCAGCCCGCACGCAGTCGCGCCAGCCATCGACCACCGTCCAGCCACGCCACACACCGTCTTTTTCGCCGGCGATGCCGTTCCACTGCTGGTGAAAACGGCGCAGCGAAGCGGGTGCGTCCAACCAGTTGAGAAAGGCGTCGAGCTTGGTGTGGTGCGCGTCGTCGTGCTGGGGGTAGAGCTGCCACACAAAGGGTTTGCCAGCCCAGAGCGCGCGCACCAACGAGTCTTCCCCGCGCACAAAATTGAGATCGCAGGCCCACAGCAGGGGGTCGAATTCGCGCTGCGGGAGCAGCTGCATCCTGTGCAGGCCGCAGGCTGGGCCCGGCACGGGCAGCGCCGCCACCGCCTGCGCTGCGCGCCCGGGGGTGACCAGCCAGTCGCTGGCCTTTGCGTCTTCGCCGGCGGCGCGCAGCACCTGGGCCAGCGCGGGTGGCTCGTAGCAAAACAGGCTGACGCGCGGTGCCCCCGTGGCGGCCAAACCCTGCTCACGCAGCCAGGCCGCCGAGTCGAAGTCCGCTTGCCGCTGCGCCAGATCGGGCTCGCGCAGCAGGCCGCCGGTGGCGGGGGTGAAGCCGGGGTAAAAAAACCATTTGGTCAGGCCTTTGAGTGGCCCGCTCATCACCGGTGAGGGCAGGCGGTGGCTGCGCTCCACATAGGGCTCGGCGCTCAAATATTCCAGGTTGATCCAGACTGGCGCCGAGCCGCCTTCGGCGATCTGTTTGGCCAGGCGCAGCGCGCACTCGGGCGCCGGGTCGCAGCCGAAGGCCTCAATCCATACCCCGCCCGGTGTCCAGCCCGCCATCGCGTCAGGCGCCATCGGCCTGGTCCAGGCGATCACCTGCACCCCCGGCGACTGGCCCTCCAGCGCGCCAGGCGCCATCCAGCGAAGCGGTTCGGGCTGGTCGATCCACAGCCGCACCCGCTGGCCGCGCGCGGCCAGATCGGCGCACAGGCGCCAGCAGACGCCGACATCGCCGAGGTTGTCCACCACGCGGCAAAAAATGTCCCAGTGCAAAGGCGCAGAAATGGAAGCGGGGGTGGTCACCATGCGCGGATCATGCCGCAGCCGCGCCGCGCCGCGCCGCGCCGCGACAATACAGCACTATGGAACCCGCCTTTCCCGAACAATTGCTGAGCGAGGTGGCCGCGCTGCCTGGCCTGCCCGGTGTCTACCGCTATTTCGATGCCCAAGGCCAGCTGCTTTACGTGGGCAAGGCGCGCAACCTCAAAAAGCGCGTCAGCAGCTATTTCCAGAAGAACCACGACGGCACCCGCATTGGCCACATGGTCAGCCGCATCGTGCGACTGGAAACCACCGTGGTGCGCTCCGAGGCCGAAGCGCTGCTGCTGGAAAACAACCTCATCAAGACGCTGGCGCCGAAGTTCAACATTCTGTTTCGGGACGACAAGAGCTACCCGTACCTGAAGATCACCGGCACCCGCGAGGCATACCGGCCCAGCGCGAGCAAGCTGGTGCCGGCGCTGGTGTTTCCGCGCATGGCCTATTACCGGGGTGCGGTGGACCGCCGCCACAGCTACTACGGGCCGTACCCCAGCGCCTGGGCGGTGAAGGAGTCGATCACGCTGCTGCAAAAGGTGTTTCGCTTGCGCACCTGCGAAGACACGGCGTTTGCCAACCGCACCCGGCCCTGCCTGCTGTACCAGATCAAGCGCTGCAGCGGACCCTGTGTGGACCTGGTCGACAGCGAAGCCTATGGCCGCGATGTGGCCGACGCCGAGGCGTTTTTGCGCGGAGAAACCCAGGCTGTGCTGGGCACGCTGGAGCAGCGCATGGTGGGCCACGCAGAGAAACTGGAGTTTGAGCAGGCGGCCGAGATCCGCAACCAGATGAGCGCGCTCTCGCGCGTACTGCACCAGCAGGCGATGGACAACGTGTCGGACAAAGACGTGGATGTGCTGGCGGTGAAGGTCGCCGGCGGTCGCGCCTGCGTCAACTTGGCGATGGTGCGCGGTGGGCGCCACCTGGGCGACCGGCCGTATTTTCCGGCCCATGTGGAAGACGCGTCGCAGATCGCGCAGGCGCTGAGCGAAGAGAGCGCCGACGATGTCCGTTTGGCCGATCCGGTCGAACGCGTGGCGGTGCAGGTGCTGGAGGCTTTCATCGCCCAGCATTACCTGGGCGTGGCCATGCCACACACGCTGGTGAGCAGCCACCCGGTGAGCAAAGCCCTGATCGACGCGCTCACCGAGCAGAACGGCGCCAAGGTGAATGCGGTGCACCAGCCGCGCGAGCACCGGCGCATCTGGCTGGAGATGGCGCAGAAAAACGCCGAAATCGCGCTGGCTCGGCTGCTTGCCGAAGAAGGCTCGCAGCGGGCGCGTACCCGCGCGCTGGCCGACGCACTGCAACTGCCCGACGACCAGCTGAGCGCGCTGCGCATCGAGTGTTTTGATATCTCGCACACGGCCGGTGAGTCGACCCAGGCCTCTTGCGTGGTGTTCGAAGACCACAAGATGCAAAACAGCCAGTACCGGCGCTACAACATCGACGGCATTACCCCGGGCGACGATTACGCTGCCATGCGCCAGGTGCTGCTTCGTCGCTACAGCAAGATCGCCGAGGCCATGCGCGTGGAGGCCGCGCAGACGCTCGCGCAGCCGGTGCCTGATGCGGTGAGCGACTCACCGAGCGAAGCAGCAAGCGCGCTGGCGGGTGAGACAACGCAAGCGGCACAGGAGCCCACCGCCGCACCCGCCACCGACGCGGCCAGCGGTCTGCCCACCGGACCGCGCATGCCCGATTTGGTGCTGATTGATGGCGGCAAGGGCCAGGTGAGCATGGCGCGCGATGTGTTCCATCTGCTGGGGCTGGATCTGTCGCTCATCGTCGGCGTCGAGAAGGGCGAGGGCCGCAAGGTGGGCCTGGAAGAGCTTGTGTTTGCCGATGGCCGCGTCAAGGTCTATCTGGGCCACGACTCGGCCGCGCTGATGCTGGTGGCGCAGATCCGCGACGAAGCGCACCGCTTTGCCATCACCGGCATGCGCGCCCAGCGCGCCCGGGTGCGAACGGGAGGCAGCAAGCTGGAAGATATCTCCGGTGTTGGCCCAAAAAAGCGGGCGCGGTTGCTGCAGCGTTTCGGCGGTGTGCGTGGCGTGGCCAGCGCGAGCGTGGAAGACCTGTGCACGGTAGAAGGCATCTCAAACGAGCTGGCCGACACCATCTACCGCGCCCTGCATTGACGAACCAAGCTCCAACATCCAACACCCATAATTGCGCATGTTTTTCAACATTCCCACCCTGCTGACTTGGGCGCGCATCCTTGCGATTCCCCTGATCGTCGGTGTGTTCTACCTTGAAGGGGTGAGTCCGTCGAAGCAGAACCTGATCGCCACCGCGCTGTTTGTCGTGTTCGCGCTCACCGACTGGGCCGACGGCTACCTCGCCCGCAGACTCAACCAGACCTCGGCCTTCGGCGCCTTCCTCGACCCGGTGGCTGATAAGTTTTTGGTCTGCGCCAGTCTGTTGGTGTTGGTGCACCTGGACCGGGCAGACGTGTTTGTGGCGCTCATCATCGTCGGGCGCGAAATCGCGATTTCCTCGCTGCGCGAGTGGATGGCGATCATCGGCGCCACCAAGAGCGTGGCGGTGCACAGGGTGGGCAAGGCCAAGACCATGGTGCAGATGATCGCCATCCCCTTTCTGCTGTTTGACGGCACGGTGTTCGGCGTGGTGGACACCCGCATCTGGGGCATCTGGCTGATCTGGATATCGGCGGTGCTCACTGTGTGGTCAATGGTGTATTACCTGCAGAAGGCGCTGCCCGAGATTCGCGCGCGCTCGCGCTAACGTCCGCTATGGCACCGTCGAGGCAAGACAACGCGTGGCTGCGCGCCATGCCCTGGGTGTTTGTTCTGATCTGGAGCACTGGCTTCATCGTTGCGCGCTACGGCATGCCTCACGCACCGCCGATGTCCTTCCTGGCGGTGCGCTACGCCCTGTCCATCTTGTGTTTCTTGCCGTGGATCTGGGTTGTCGGCGTGAAGCGGCCGACCAGCCGCAGGCAATGGCTGCACCTGTCTGTTACGGGTGTGCTGATTCACGCGGGCTACTTGGGCGGCGTGTGGGCGGCGGTGAAGGCTGGTATGGGCTCGGGCCTGGCCGCGCTGATCGTAGGTATTCAACCGGTTTTGACAGCTGTCTGGCTGAGCGCCATGGGCGGGGCCGACGGCCGCGTCTCGCGCCGGCAATGGGTCGGCCTGCTGCTGGGTTTTGTGGGGCTGGTGCTGGTGGTCTCGCGCAAATTTGGCACCGGTGGCACCGGTGGCGCGGGTGACCAAGCCGACTGGATCAACCTGTCGTTCGCGGTGGTGGCGCTGTTCTCCATCACCGCTGGCACGCTGTATCAAAAGCGCTTTTTAAGGGCCTGCGACGTGCGCAGCGCCAACACAGTGCAGCTGATCGCCGCCCTGCTGGTCACGCTGCCGCTGGCGTTGCTGGAGACGGAGTCGATGCGCTGGAACGCCGAGCTGGCCGGCGCCATGGCCTGGTCGGTGCTTGGGCTCACGCTGGGTGGCAGCTCGCTGCTTTACCTGCTGATCCAGCGCGGCGCGGCGGCCAAGGTCACCAGCCTGATGTATTTGGTGCCGCCGTGCACCGCGTTGCTGGCCTGGATGCTTTTCCGGGAACCGATCAATGCGTTCACCGTGGCCGGCATCGCGCTCACCGCGCTGGGTGTGAGCTTGGTGGTGCGCGCGCCGAAACCGGCCTGATCCGCCAGGGTTCTTCCCGGAAACGCTGCGCCAGAAAGTCCACCAGCAGGCGGATGCGGCGCGGGATTTGCGCGCGGTAGGGCGCCAACCAATGGATGTCTGCCTCGGGCATGGTGAAGTCGGGCAGCACCTGTATCAACTCACCACTGGCCAGGCGCGGACCAATGTCCCACAGGCTGCGCAGCATGATGCCGTGGCCAGCCAGGCACCAGTCTCGTACCATCTCGCCCGAGTTGCTGGTGAGCGGTCCGCACACTGCCACATGGTGCGTCTGGTTGTCCAGCGCTGACCACAGCCGCCAGTGGTTGAAGCGTTGCGTGGGTCCGCTGCCGTTTTCCCGCACCACCAGGCAGTCGTGCTGCGACAACCCGCTCAAGCTGAGTGGCGCTGGGCGCTCGGTGAGGTAGGCCGGTGCCGCCACCAGCACCCGCTGGTTGGGCGCCAAGCTGCGAGCCATCCACTCGGCGTTGCGTTCGCCAGGCACGCTCCAAAGCCAGATCGCTCCGTCGAAACCCTCCACCGCCAGATCGGGCAGTTGCTCAGTAAGCTGCAGCTGCACGCTTACGCGCGGATGCTGGGTTTGGAAATCCGCCAGGACAGGGCCCAGCCAGCGGCGACCAAAACCAAACGTGGCTGCCAAGCGAATCTGACCGGCGGGCTCGCGCTGGTGCTCAAGCAACTCGGACTCTACCGCCTCGAAGCCTTCTAGCAATCCGACTGCCCGTGCGCACAGGGTTTCGCCCTCGGCTGTTGGGCTCACGCGCCGGGTGGTGCGTTGGAACAGGCGCAGACCCAGCTGTTTCTCCAGCGATGCGAGCCGTTTGGTGACCCCAGACGGCGCCAGTTGGAGCGAGCGGGCCGCCCGAGCCAGACTGCCATGCTGGCGCACGGCGAGCACCAGTTCCAGATCGGAACGGTCCAATTGTTTCTCCTTCGGAATGAATCAGTTGCCAGATTATTGCTGTCTTTCGACATAAGCTGCGTCGCATGCTCGCTGCCTTTGCCCCCCGCACCGTGGTCCGTGATGGCCTGCCCTTGCACGTCCGCTCTGGCGGTGCCGGGCCCCCGCTGCTGCTGCTGCACGGGCACCCGCAAAGCATGGCCATGTGGCACCGCGTAGCGCCGCAGCTGGCGGGCCACTTCCACTTGGTGATGATGGATTTGCGGGGCTATGGCGACTCCGGGCGACCCACCGCCGACCCGCAGCACCAGGCCCATTGCAAGCGGGAGATGGCGCAAGACGCGCTGGCGGTGATGCAGGAGCACGGGTTTGATCGCTTCGCGGTGCTGGCGCACGACCGCGGTGCGCGGGTGGCCCATCGGCTGGCGGCCGATCACCCGCAGGCGGTGAGCCGTTTGATGCTGCTCGACATCGCACCGACGCTGTCGATGTACCAGGGGACCAGCGAAGCGTTTGCGCGCGCCTACTGGCACTGGTTTTTCCTGATCCAGCCGCCGCCCTTGCCCGAGGCGCTGATCGCCTCCGACCCGGTGCGCTACCTGAGAAGCATCATGGGCAGCCGCCATGCCGGTTTGGCCGCCTTCGACCCGGCGGCGCTGGCCGAATACGAACGCTGCATTGCTTTTGCTGGTACCGCCGAGGCGATGTGCGAGGACTACCGGGCCAGCGCCGGCATCGACCTGGAGCACGACCGCATCGATGTGGCCGCTGGGCACCGTCTGGTGCAGCCAATGCGCGTGCTCTGGGGTGAGCACGGCGCGGTGAAACGCTGCTTCGACATACTCGCGTTGTGGCGAGAGCGCGCTCTGCATGTGAGCGGGCAGGCGTTGCCTTGCGGGCACTACATCGCCGAAGAGGCGCCCGAGGCCCTGCTGGCGCAGGCCATCCCATTTTTTAACGACATCGAGACCAGGAACACACCATGAAAGCACCCCATCGCATTGCCGTCATCGCCGGCGACGGCATCGGCACCGAAGTCATGCCCGAGGGCTTGCGCGTGATGGAGGCGGCGGCGGCCAGGTTCAACATCGCGCTGCAATTCGATCACTTTGACTTCTCCAGCTGCGATTATTTCGAGCGCTACAACCAGATGCTGCCCGACGACTGGAAAGAGCAGATCGGTGGTCACGACGCGATCTATTTCGGCGCTGTCGGCTGGCCCGACAAGGTGCCCGACCACATCTCGCTTTGGGGTTCATTGCTGCTGTTTCGCCGCGAGTTCGACCAGTATGTGAACATCCGCCCGGCCAAGTTGATGCCCGGCGTGACCGCGCCTGTGGTGCGCCGCGACGGCAGCCCGCGCCAGCCTGGCGAGATCGACATGGTGATCGTGCGCGAAAACACCGAGGGCGAATACTCCAGCATCGGCGGGCGCATGTACGCGGGTACCGAGCGCGAGATCGTGGTGCAGGAGACAGTAATGTCGCGCATCGGTGTCGACCGTGTGTTGCGCCATGCCTTCGAGCTGGCGCGCTCGCGGCCGAAGAAACACCTCACCAGCGCCACCAAGAGCAATGGCATCGCAATCACCATGCCGTACTGGGACGAGCGGGTAGCCGAGATGGCCAAGCAGTACCCCGACGTGAAGGTCGATAAATTTCACATCGACATCCTCACTGCCCATTTCGTGCAGCGGCCCGATTTCTTCGATGTGGTGGTCGGCAGCAACCTGTTCGGCGACATCCTGAGCGACCTCGGTCCAGCCTGCACCGGCACCATCGGCATCGCGCCCAGTGCCAACCTCAACCCGACGCGCGCCCATCCGTCGCTGTTTGAGCCGGTGCATGGTTCGGCGCCAGACATCGCGGGCCAGGGCATCGCCAACCCGATCGGCCAGATCTGGTGCGGCGCGATGATGCTTGATCACCTGGGTCACCGCGACGCACATGACGCTGTGATGCGGGCGATTGAGGCGGTGCTGGAGCCAGGCAGCGGCGGCCCGCGCACGCCCGATCTTGGCGGTATGGCAGGCACCCCTGACGTGGGGCGGGCGATCGCCTCAGCCTTGGCGGGTTGATGCTGCATGAGAGCTGAACAGGGCGGATTTTGGAAGCGTCTAAAATAAATCTCTTGCGGCGCGCGGTGCATGCCCTGGCCGTCGGCAATCTTGACATCGGCCAGACCGCATGGATCTAATCGGTCTGCGTTTGCTGAGGTCTTTGATACCCGGTATAGCGCGTAAGCGCCCAGGGGTTGTGTCAGCGACAACGTGACCGCACCAGCTTGACATCCCCTTTCACGCTTTTTTCATTCACTCTAAGAGGGGCTATTTGTGAACAAAACCGAACTTGTCGAGCACATTGCCACGCACGCAGACATCACCAAGGCTGCCGCTGCACGGGCACTGGACTCGACCCTCACCGCGATTCGCACCACGCTCACGAAAGGGGGCACCGTCTCCCTGGTGGGTTTTGGTTCGTTTGCAGTGACCAAGCGACCTGCGCGCAAGGGCCGCAACCCGCGCACCGGCGCTGAGATTAAAATCAAGGCCGCCAAGGTTCCCAAGTTCCGCCCGGGCAAGGGATTGAAGGACGCGCTGAACTGAGGCGATCCACGGATTTCCGTGGGTGCTTAGCTCAGTCGGTAGAGCGGCGCCCTTACAAGGCGTAGGTCGGCGGTTCGAACCCGTCAGCACCCACCACCACTGAAAAGGCGAACCCGGGTTCGCCTTTTTTGTTATCGGAGCCACCACCGGCCCCGACCGTTGTTTCAAGGTTTGCACGTATGTTTGAGTCCATCCGCACCCACAAGAAATACCTGATGGGTTTCTTGATGATCCTGATCGTTCCTGCCTTCGTGCTGTTTGGCGTGCAGGGCTTCACCGATGGCGGTGGACGCGGCAAGACGGTGGCCAGCGTCAACGGCGAGGACATCAAACAGCAGGATTGGGATCGAGCGCACCAAGCCGAGTCGCAGCGTCTGCGCGAGTCGATGCCCACGCTCGACCCCAAGCTGCTCGACAGTGCTGAGTCGCGCTACGCCACGCTGGAGCGCCTGGTACGCGACCGCGTGCTGGGGCTGGCGGCACAAAAATTGCACCTGACCACCAGCGACCAGCGGTTGGCCCAGGAGCTGCAGCAAGACGCGCTGATCGCTTCTCTGCGCCGCCCCGACGGCACGCTCGATGTCGAGGCCTACCGACAGTTGTTGGCGCGCCAGGGCATGACGCCTGAGATGTTCGAGGCACAGGTGCGTGCAGACCTGTCGACGCGGCGGGTGTTGCAGGGTATTGAGGGCTCCAGCTTTACATCGCCGGCGCTGGCTCGGGTGTCGCTCAACGCCTTTTTCGAGCAACGACAGGTGCGCGTGGTGCAGTTCCCCGCCAGCGAATTTGTGGCACGGGTGAACCCAAGCGACGCCGATATCGAGATGTTCTACAACGCCAACCCGCAGCTGTTTCAGGCGCCTGAACAAGCCGATATCGAGTACCTGGTGCTGGATGCTGCCTCGCTGGAGAAAGGCGTGACGCTCAACCAGACCGATGTGCGCGCCTACTACGACCAGAATGCGGCTCAGCTCTCTGGCAACGAAGAGCGCCGCGCCAGCCACATTCTGCTGACCGTGCCACCGGGCGCATCGGCGGATGACAAAGCGGCGGTGAAAGCCCGCGCTGAGACCTTGTTGGCACAAATTCGCCAAGCGCCAGAAACGTTTGCCGATCTGGCCAAGACGAACTCGCAAGACCCTGGTTCGGCTGCGAATGGTGGCGATCTCGGCTTCTTCTCGCGCGGCGCCATGGTCAAGCCGTTTGAAGATGCGGTGTTCGCCCTCAACAAGGATGGGGTGTCGGTGCCGGTGGAAACCGAGTTCGGCTACCACCTCATCAAGCTGACCGAGATCAAGGCGCCCAAGACAAGGCCGTTCGAGGAAATGCGTGCCCAGATCGAAACCGATCTGAAAAAGCAGCAAGCTCAAAAACTCTTTGCGGAAAACGCCGAGGCGTTCAGTAACCTGGTCTATGAGCAAGGTGACAGCCTCGCGCCCGCTGCCGAGCGTTTCAAGCTGGTGGTGCAAACCGCCGAAGGGCTGACGCGCCAACCACAGGCGGGCGAAGGCGTGCTGTCCAACGAGCGCCTGCTGAGTGAAATTTTTGCACTTGAATCGGTGGAGAAGAAACGCAACGTGGCGGCGGTGGAGACACAGTCTGGGCAACTGACCTCGGCGCGTGTCGTGCAACACAGCCCGGCGCGCACCAAGCCGCTGGCTGAGGTTCGGGATGGCGTGCGCAAGCTGGTCGTGGCGCAACGCGCAACCCAGATGGCACAAGAAGAAGGCGCCAGCAAGCTGGCGGGGTGGAAAGCAGCGCCTGACAACGCAGCGTTGCCCGCTGCTGTGGTGGTCTCACGTGAAAAGGCGCAGGGTCTGCCCGGTGCGGTGCTGCGCGCGGTGCTCAGTGCAGACCCCACCCAGCTGCCTGCGTGGAAGGGCGTGAGCCTGGGCGATCAGGGCTACGCCGTGGTGAAGGTGGAAAAAGTTTTGCCGCGCGAAGTGCGCGACGCGAAAGCGCTGGAGCAGGAAACGCAGCAGTACGGTCAGTGGTGGGCAGGTGCCGAAGGCCAAGCCTATTACAACGCCCTGAAAGAACGTTTCAAGGTGCAAATCGAGGTGCCAGCGCCCAGGCCGGTCTCGGGTGCGGCGGGTTAGCGGTTCGCCGTTGTCACCCGCAGCGCTTGGCCGCGATTCTTGCCGCTATAATGCATACCGTGCGGTGGCTGTAGCTCAGTTGGTAGAGTCCAGGATTGTGATTCCTGTTGTCGTGGGTTCGAGCCCCATCAGTCACCCCAAATAAATCAACGACTTGGCCCGGTTTTCCCGGGCTTTTCTGTTTCTGGATTTTGTACTTGTAGGCAATCTGTAGGCAATCTGTCCAAATTCAGACCGTTTGCGTGACCTGAGCAAGCACCCGGGGCGGTTGCCGTCAGTGTCAACCAAATATGGATCCTCGCCTTTGGTCGGTAACGCCTGGCGTGCCGTCGGGCATATGAGACGTTTCGCGCTCGCGCTCGCGCTGCGTGGTGCGTCGGTCTGGGCGTTATTGCGCTGTAGCCTGGGTTTGGAGGCCTTTATGGTGGGTCTCCATCGGCCCCTGTTGTCGCGCCACGCCACGCCACGGTGCACCGAGATGGCTGCCTGCTGGGGCAAGCACCGGGATGCGAGAGAAGCCATCTGAAACGGCAAGGACCTGGGTCTTGAGGTGTTGCGCCAAGGCCCCTTGGGCGTGCGGTTGACAGCCAAGCCGAGCCTTATTGTGCAGGCTTGAATGGGGCCGGCAAAGCGCCACCCTCCAGGGCTCGGCGCCTTGCAATGCGCCTCAATCTACATCCGTTCAAAAATCGCAGCAATGCCCTGACCGCCGCCGATGCACATGGTCACCAGTGCGTAGCGGCCCTGCACGCGCTCCAGCTCGTACAGCGCTTTCACGGTGATCAGTGCGCCGGTGGCGCCGATCGGGTGGCCGAGCGAAATACCCGAGCCGTTGGGGTTGACCTTGGCTGGGTCCAGACCCAGCTCGCGGGTGACGGCGCAGGCCTGGGCAGCGAAGGCCTCGTTGGCCTCGATAACGTCGAGGTCGTCCACTGTGAGGCCGGTTTTCTTCAGCACCGCCTGCGTGGCCGAAATCGGGCCCACACCCATGATTTTTGGGTCGAGCGCGGTGTGGGCATAGCCGACCAGACGCGCCATGGCTTTTGCGCCGCGCGCTTTGGCCACGGCGGCGTCCATCAGCACCACGGCGGCAGCGGCGTCGTTGATGCCAGAGGCGTTGCCGGCGGTGACGGTGCCGTTTTCCTTGATGAATACCGGCTTGAGCTTGGTCATGTCTTCGAGCTTGCAGTCGGGGCGGAAATGCTCGTCAGTGGCCCAGGCCACTTCGCCTTTGCGGCTCTTGAGCATGACCGGCACGATCTGATCTTTGAAGCGGCCGCCTTCGATGGCGCGTTGGGCGCGGTTGTGGCTTTCCACCGCCAGCGCGTCTTGCATCTCGCGGGTGATACCGTATTTGGCCGCCACGTTTTCGGCTGTCACACCCATGTGGATGTTCTGGAACGGGTCGTGCAGCGCGCCGACCATCATGTCGATCAGTTTGGTGTCGCCCATGCGCGCACCAAAGCGGGTCGCCAGGCTGGCGTAGGGCGCGCGGCTCATGCACTCGGCGCCGCCGCCAATCGCAATGTCGGTGTCGCCCAGCAAGATGCTCTGGCTGGCATTGACGATGGCCTGCAGACCCGAGCCGCACAGGCGGTTGACGTTGTAGGCGGGGGTGCCCTCGCCACAGCCGCCGTTGATCGCGGCCACGCGCGAGAGGTACATGTCTTTCGGTTCGGTGTTGACCACATGGCCGAACACCACATGGCCCACGTCTTTGCCGTCGATCTGGGCGCGCGACAAGGTTTCCCTGACGACCAGCGCGGCCAGATCGCTGGGGGGCGAGTCTTTCAGGCTGCCGCCAAAGGTGCCAATGGCGGTTCGGGCTGCGGATACGACGACGACTTCTCGGCTCATGGGTAGGTCTCCAGGGGTGATGGGTGGGTGTCTGGGTCTGCTTGACAACCGCCAGCGGGCCGCCAGCGACCAGGCACAGATGGTAAAGGCCGCAGGCTAACAGCAGACTTGAGTCGCTTTTAGGCCGTACCGGTGCGCGCAGCGGCGGGCTCAGAACGTTTGCCGCGCGAGTACCTTCAAGCGCTCGTCGCTGTGCTGCCCAGGGCGCGTCAGCAGCATCTCGCCCATGGCGGTGAAGCTGCCGGTGAGCGCGCTGATGTTCACCTGGTGCGTTACCAGCGCCAGGTTGAGCGGTGCTTTTAGCGCCTGCAAATCCTGCAGCACCTGGCGGGTCTGGTTGGTGTTGTCACCTTGTTGAAAGAAGGAGTTGATGGGCGCCCACACCGTGTGCCGGCCAAACGCCAGCTCGGCTGTCTCGACACATCGGCACCACGCGCTGGCGCGCACCTCGTCGGGCCGCACGCCTTGGCGTAAAAAGGCCGCAGCGACGCGCCGCGCCTGCTCGCGTCCGGCCTCGCTCAGGTTGCGCTGGGTGCTGCAGTTGCCGAGCTTGAAGCTGGGCGGGTCGCCGATGCCGGGCACAGTCTGGGCGTGGCGCATCAGCAGCAGGCTGCCGCCCTCGCGCAGCAGCTTCCAGAAATCTGCGTTGGCCTGCTGCGCCTGCGCAAGACCTGGTGCGCACAACGCAAAGCCGAGCAGCGCGGTGGCGACCTGGCGGCGTGTGGGATCGGGGTCGAGTGTCATAGCGACTTGGAAAAATCGGTTGGAGCGCGGTGTCAGTCGCGCAAGTCGGCCACGGGCTGTTGCCCGAAGTCGGGGCGCTGCAGCCAGGCCAAGATCCGGCGCGCGGCTTCATCGGGCGCGGCCAGTTGGCCTTGGCGTTGAAGCTCCACGAAGCGCTGCCGATCGGGGAAGCCGGCCGGGTCGCCAGCGCGCAGCTGCACCTGCATGTCGGTATCGATCACGCCGGGCGCGAGCGACACCAGCCGGGCACCATGTGGGTGTCGTGCTTCCTCCAACGCGCAGCAGCGGGTGAAGTGGTCCATGCCGGCTTTGGCCGCGCAGTAAGCGGCTTGCGCGGCCATGGCGCTGCGGCCCAGGCCGGAAGAGATGTTGAGCAGCTTGCGCGGCCCGCGCCAGCCAGTTTCGGTCCAGCCACCGGTGACCTTGAGAAATGCGGCGCTGAGCTGCATTGGCGCCTCCAGGCCAACGCGCAACGCGCGGGCGAGTTCATCGGGTGGGCAATCGCCAAGTGGGCCGATGCGTGGGATCACGCCAGCGTTGTTGATCAGGGTGGCGCTTTGCCAGGCGGCGGGCGCGAGCGACTGCAACCAGGCGCGCAAGCGTTCGTGGGCCGCTTCGGTGTTGGCCAGGTCTTGTGACCACTGCAGCAGCGGCGCGCCGGCGGCCTCTGCCTGCTGGGCCAGCTCGGCGTTTTCTTGGCGCGAGATGCACAGCAGCAGCCGGTCGGGCGCCAGCAGCTGGCGGGCCATGGACAGGCCCATGCCGCGTGAGGCGCCGGTGAGGATGGCGAGGTGTTGGGGCGTGGTGCGCATGTGGCTGTTTTGTGGTGGGTTTTCAAAAAGGGCAGGGTGCCACAAACGCCATGGCTTCGCCGGTGACGGGGTGAGGGAAGCGAATGCCCTCGGCATGCAGCAACAAACGCTGTGCGGGGTCGGGCGGCGAGCGGCTGTACAACGGATCACCCACGATGGGGTGGCCGATGGCTTGCAGGTGTACGCGCAGCTGGTGCGAGCGGCCTGTGATGGGTTCGAGATCCAGCCAGGTGGTGCCGGGCGGGTCGCTCGGCGCTGGCTCGGTCAGCCGCCAGCGGGTGAGGCTTGGCTTGCCTTCGGCGTGGTTGACAGCGCTGCGTGGGCGGTTTTGCCAGTCGAGCAGCAAGGGCAGATCGATGGTGTGCCAGCCGTCTTCGGGCGCAGGATGGGATGGGTTGTTTCGCAGCTCGCCGCTCACCACCGCGGTGTAGCGCTTGTGTACCCGACGCTGCTCGAACGCGAGGTTCAGCGCGCGCTGCGCCCCAATACCGCGCGCCATCAGCACCAGGCCCGAGGTGGCCATGTCAAGCCGGTGCACCACCTTGGCGTCGGGCCACTGGGATTCGGCGCGCGCACTGAGGCAGTCTTGCTTGTCGGGGCCCCGGCCCGGCACACAGAGCAGGCCAGCGGGTTTGTCGAACACCAGCAGGCTGGCGTCAATGTGCAGCGGGATGAGCTCGGGCGTCACCTGGCGGTCTGGCCAATGGTCTGTGCCAGCTCGAGAGCGCTCAGGCTGCGCGCGGCGCCAAAGCCTGCCACCTGGCGCGCGCCTTGGGGCGTCAAGCGCACGAAGCGGAAATCGCCCAAGCTGGTCATGGGCTCGGCCTCGGGAAAGCGCGCGAGGTAGACGGTGCGGCACTGCGCGGCCAGCGCGGTGCCCGGCTCGGCCCAGCTGGCGACCACCTCGATGCTCACCCGCGCCAGCGCATGCACCGGCTCACCGGCGACCTCGCTCTCGGCCACCATCAGTGAGGCGCGTGGCTCGGCCCGCAGGTTCTGGCTGTGGCCGGCAAGGGCGCTGATGTGGATCACCAGGCTGGCCGATGCGGGATCGGTGGCAAACGGCACCATCGACACAAACGCGGCGCCCGATGCGTCCAGCGTGCCCAGGGCGGCGGTGCGGCGGCTGCTCAGCAGCGTGTGCAGGGCGCCGGTGAGGCTGTGCTCGCGGCTCGCGTTTTGTACCGCTTTCACTGGGGACTCAACCGCGTCAGGATTCGCAGCGGATCGAACAGGAAATGGCCGGTTGCCGGCAGCTGTGGCCCGGTGTTCTGGCGGTTGGCCTGCGTGCCAGCTGCGGGCCCAGGGCCGGGCAGGGCGCGCAAGGCGCAAGCGGGCGCTGTCTGTGTCAGCGCCCCTGCCGCGCCCATGGGCAGCGGCTCAGCGGGCCTTTGGCGGCGCACACATGTGAAGCGTGGGTTCATGCAAGCATCAAAAAAAACCGGGAGGCACAATGCTATCGGAAGCGCCGCGCCGCGCCGCGATGCCATGGTGAGGCGCTTGCAGACCGATGCTCAGCGGCAACGCGCAGCGCTGATAAGGTAGCGACCAAACCAGTGAGGCATCTGCACGCCCACTGGTTGCGACAATTGCGCCCAATCTTTCCCCACTTTCTTGCCCATTTCCCGACAAGAGGGAGCCCGCTGTTTTGCCCGATCTGAATTCCGAACGCATCACCCAACTCGCCATTCAATGGGGCGGCCAGTTTTTGCTCGCCTTGCTGGTGTTGGGGGTTGGCTTGTGGCTGACCGGCTGGATCGCCCGGCACATTGACCGCCGCATGGAGCTGCTGGGTGTGGAGGTCACCCTGCGCCGTTTCTTGCGCAGCCTGATCAGCCTGTCGCTGACGGTGCTGGTCGTCATCACGGTGGCCAGCATGCTGGGGGTGGCCACCACCTCGTTCATTGCGGTGCTTGGTGCGGCTGGCCTGGCGGTTGGGCTGGCCTTGCAGGGCAGCCTGTCGAACTTCGCCGGTGGCGTGTTGCTCATTTTGTTCAAGCCCTACAAGATGGGCGACTATGTGGAGATGCAGGGCATTGGCGGCACGGTGCATGGCGTCCAGCTGCTCTACACGGTGCTGCGCACGCCCGACAACAAAGAGATATTTGTGCCCAACGGCCCGGTGGCCAACGGCAACATCGTCAACCACTCCACCCAGCCGACACGCCGCGTCGACATGCAGTTCGGCATCGGTTATGGCGGCAGCATTGATTTGGCCAAAACCACGCTGGCTGAGCTGCTGAAGGCCGATGCGCGGGTGCTGAGCGACCCACCGGCGCAGATCGTGGTGGCCGAACTGGCCGACAACTCGGTCAACCTCAAGGTGCGCGCCTGGACCGAGAGCGGTGACTACTGGGGTGTTTTTTTCGATATGCAGGAAGCGGTGAAAAAGCGCTTTGACGCGGTCGGGCTGGAGATTCCGTTTCCACAGCGCGATGTGCACCTGCACACCGTCAAAGACTGAACTTCTTTCAACGCGGACCCAACCATGCTGTTGTTGCTCGCGCCCATGGAGGGCCTGCTGGACGCCACGCTGCGCGACGTGCTCACCCGCACCGGCGGCGTGGACCGCTGCGTCAGCGAGTTCATTCGCATCACGGACACGCTGCTCCCTGAGCGGGTCTTTACCCGCGTGGTGCCCGAGCTGCTGCAAGGCGGGTGCACCCGCGCCGGTGTGCCGGTGCGCCCGCAACTGCTGGGCTCCGACCCGGTCTGTCTGGCAGACAACGCGGCGCGCCTGGCCACGCTGAACCCGCCTGGGATCGATCTCAACTTCGGCTGCCCAGCCAAGACCGTGAACAACAGCCGGGGCGGCGCGGTGCTGCTGGATGAGCCCGAACTGGTGGGCCGCATCGTGGCCGCAGTGCGGCGTGCGGTGCCGCCGCAGATTCCCGTGTCGGCCAAGATGCGGCTCGGCTACCAAGACGACAGCCGTGCCGAAGACTGCGCGCAGGCGATTGCGTGTGCGGGCGCCAACGAGCTGGTGATTCATGCTCGAACCAAGGCCCACGGCTACCGCCCGCCGGCTTACTGGGAACGCATAGCGCAGCTGCGCGGTGGGTTGCCCGCCTCCTTGCGCTTGGTGGCCAACGGCGAAATTTGGAGCGTGGCCGACGCGCTACGCTGCCGTGCGGTCAGCGGTTGCGAGGATCTGATGATCGGCCGGGGTATGGTCTCCGACCCCGGCCTGGCGCTGGCCATTCGCAACGGCGGCGTTGTGACCTGGGGTGACATCGTGCCCTTGCTGGGCGATTTCTGGCGCCAAGTGAGCGCGCGCGTGGCGCCGCGCCACCGGGCTGGGCGGCTCAAGCAGTGGCTGGCCGCGCTGTGCCGCCGCCACCCCGAGGCGCAGCAGGCATTTGACGAATTGCGCCCCTTGCACGACCCGGCCTGCATCGAGCGTTGGCTGCTGCGGCGCCAGCCTGCCGAGCCGCACATCCTGGCCCAGGCGTCCCTCACACCCCATTCGGTTGCTGCGCTGACAGCAGGTTTGGCTTTGCCGTGTTAACTTGCGCCCCCGGATCCGAACCCCACCCCGTATGAGCACCACAGAACACAAGCCTGCCGCCATTTCAGGCGAGCGGCTACTCGGCATACGCCGCGGCCTTGAGAAAGAGAGCCTGCGCGTACAAGGCGACGGCAGACTGGCCCTCACGCCCCACCCCAGCAGCTTGGGCAGCGCGCTCACCCATCCCCATATCACCACCGACTTCAGCGAATCTCAGCTGGAGCTGATCACGGGGGTGCACGCCAGCGTCGAGTCGTGTCTGGACGAGCTGGCTGAGGTACACCAGTTCACCGCCCGCAGCCTGCGCGCGGCCGGCGACGAGATGATGTGGGCCTCCAGCATGCCCTGCGGGCTGCCGCCCGACGAGACGATTCCCATCGGCCGCTACGGCTCGTCCAACGTCGGGCGCGCCAAAAGTGTTTACCGGGTGGGCCTGGGGCACCGTTATGGCCGGCGCATGCAGACCATTTCGGGTATTCACTACAACTGGTCCCTGCCCGGCGTGGACAACGACGGCTACTTCGCGCTGATCCGCAATTTCCGCCGCCAAGCGTTCTTGCTGCTCACACTGTTTGGCGCCTCGCCAGCGGTGTGTTCCTCGTTTGTTGACGGGCGTGAGCACCAGTTGCAGCCACTGGGCAACAGCGGCTCGCTCTACATGCCCCACGGCACCTCGCTGCGCATGGGAAACCTCGGCTACCAAAGCGAGGCCCAAGCCACGCTGGCAGTGAGCTACAACGATTTGGAGGGCTATGCCGCCTCGATGCACGATGCGCTGGCCCGCCCCTGGTCGGCCTACGAAAAGATCGGCGTGCGCAACCTGGGGGGCGATTACAACCAGCTCTCCACCAGCCTGCTGCAAATTGAAAACGAGTTTTACGGCACGATCCGCCCCAAGCGCGTGATCTACCCCGGCGAGCGGCCGCTGCACGCGCTGCGCGAGCGCGGTGTGGAGTACATCGAGGTGCGTCTGCTCGACCTCAACCCGTTCGAGCCCATCGGCATCGGTGCCCAGGCGCTGCGTTTCATCGACGTTTTTTTGCTGCACTGCCTGCAGAGCGACAGCCCGCCCGACAGCGCCGAAGAGATTCACGACCTGGTCCACAACCAGCAGCTGACCGCAACGCGCGGGCGCGAGCCCGGGTTGCGTCTGCGCCGAGATGGACAGGCCGTCTCGCTGGTGGACTGGGGGCTACAGATCATCGACCAGTTGGAACCGTTTGCCCATGCGCTGGACAAGGCCCAGGGCGGCGAGGCCCATGCCGAGGCGGTATTGCAAGCGCGCGCCAGCCTGCAGTCGCCCGACACCCTGCCTTCGGCCCAGGTGCTGCAGGCGGTCCGCAGCCAGCACGCCGATGCGTTTACCGCCCTCGTGCGTGAGCAGTCGTCGCAGGTGCACAGCCATTTTCTGGGTCTTTCCTGGAACTCAAAGCAAGCGGGTCGTTACGAGGCAATGGCGTTGCAATCGTTGGGAGACCAGCAATCAATCGAGGCCGCCGACACCATGCCGTTCGAGATCTATCGGCAGGAATACACCGCGCCGTCGCGGCTGGGCCGCCCGCCGAAGGCCGCTGGCGGCAACGCTTGAAAGGGCGGGGTTGCTGCACCTCGCTGCCGGGGCGCTTGATGAGATGGGCGATTTGCCTGTCCACCAGCTTCTCAAACTTGGCTTTTCACCACAGGCGCCACCGGCATCTTCATCAGGCCGGGCAGTGGCACCTCGAAGTCGCCCTGCATCGCCAGCGTTGTGTTGGTCGACGTCTTGTTGTGCGCCAGGATCCAGCTGCCCCCCGCCAGTGCGCTACCCAAGCCTTTGACCGGCGTCCACTTCGCTGTGCCTTTGACTTTGTCGCTGACGTACTCGCGGGCGTAGATGGTCTGGATGTTTACCTGGCTGGCGCGCACCTTTTGCATCGCCCGCTGGTAAACGCCGTCGCCCAAGTCGGTGAGCTTTTCCAATTTTGAAAAATGGCTGGCCGAGGCGGGCACGCCGGACAGCATCTCGAGCACCTGAGCCGCGCGGGCCTTGACATCACATTCGCGTCCCAGATCAATCCTGACGGCGCGGGCCATGGGTCTCCTGGTGGGGGTTGTTTTGGTGCGAAAAGCTTGTGGTGCGGGGTCAGAGCCCCTCCCGCCAAGGACGGGCCCTATCCAGGCGCTTGGAGCGATTCACGCCAAGCGTCAAAATCCCCCTTTGTTTGAACGAGCCTGATCCATGAGCATCCAGTGGTTTCCCGGTCATATGCACCTCACCCGCCAGGCAATCGCCGAGCGGGTTAAAGCCATCGACGTGGTGATTGAGATGCTCGACGCGCGCCTGCCCGGCTCCAGCGCCAACCCGCTACTGGCCGAGCTCACCGCCGGTCGGCCCAGCCTGAAGGTGCTCAACAAGCAAGACCTGGCCGACCCCCTGCGCACCCAGGCCTGGCTGGCCCACTACAACGCCCAGCCCAATACCCGAGCGATCGCGCTGGACGCTGGCGACACCACACCAGCGCGTGCGCTGATTGATGCCTGCCACCAACTCGCACCGAAACGCGGTGGCATGGTCAAGCCGATGCGGGTGCTGATCTGTGGCATTCCAAACGTCGGCAAGTCCACCCTGATCAACACGCTCAAGGGCAAGCGCGCGGCGAAGACCGGGGACGAAGCGGGCGTGACCCGCAGCGAGTCGCGCATCGCCTTGGCCGACGATTTTTACCTTTACGACACGCCGGGCATGCTGTGGCCGCGCATCGTTGTGCCCGAAAGCGGGTTTAACCTAGCCGCCAGCGGCGCGGTGGGCCGCAATGCCTACGACGACCAGGAGGTGGCGCTGGAAATGCTCGCCAAACTCAAGGCTGACTACACCGCGCTGCTGCTGGCGCGCTACGCGGTGCCGCTGCTGCCCGAGCAGGTGGCTGGTACGCCCGACGAGGAGCTGCTTGATGCCATTGGCCGCGCGCGCGGCGCGTTGGCACCGCGCGGTCAGGTCAATACGCAGAAAACCGCCGAGCTGCTGATTGCGGATTTTCGTGGCAGCGCTATCGGGCGCATCACGCTGGAGACGCCCGAGCTGTTTGGTCAGTGGCTGCAGGCTGGCCTGGCGGCCGACCAGGTGCGCATTGCGCGCAAACAGGGGTTGCGCGAGCGCGGGCTTATTCGCGCCGAGAAGTCAACGACCAAGCGCAAATCCAAATCGCCTTGAGCTTTTGTGTGCGACGCAAGCGAGACCATGCGGCGGTGGTGAGGAGCAGTAGCAAAACGCAGCGCCAGGCGACGGGCGCGCGCCTTCAGCGCGCGATCGCCACACCCTTCCAAAATGCGACGCGTCCGCGAATGTTTTCGGCCTCGGGCTTGGGGTCGGGGTAGTACCAGGCGGCGTCGGTGTTGAGCTCACCGTTGATCAGCAGCGAGTAATAGCTGGCCTGGCCCTTCCAGGGACAGCTGGTTTTGTGGTTGCTGAAGGTCACGTGATCCCGGTTGAGCGCGCTTTCGGGAAAGTAGTGGTTGCCTTCCACCAACACCGTGTCGTCACTTTCGGCCAAGACTGCGCCGTTCCAGATTGCTTTCATCGGGTGGTGCTCACTTGTTTTTTTCCTTGCCGCGCGGCGCCACCGAGGTCATTGGTGCCGTGGGGCGGTCGGACGTGCTCAGCCCCTTGGGTGCCGAGGTGTCTTTCTTCGGTTTCTTGGCCATTTTTTCGTTGCGCTGTTCTTTGCCCATAAGGGACTCCGGTGGTGACCGTGACAGGTCGGGATCTGGAGATGTTACGGCAGAAATCTCGCACTTTCTGGGCTGCCCATCAAGGCGCCTGTGGCCCGAACGTGTTTCACCCAGTGTCTTCAATCGGAATTGAAACCGTGCGTCGGTCGGCTCAGGCGCTGGATGGTGTCGAAGAAGCCGGCGATCGTCTCGTCGATGATTTGCTGCGCGGTTTTTACCTCGTTAATGAGCGCCACACTTTGCCCGGCGAGCGCTGGCGCAGCCTCCATGTCGCCCTCGAAATACACGCGCTGGATGCCGTCGAAGGTGTCCGGTGGCATCACCCCGGCCGCGTGGATCGCGGCGGTGCGCTGTGACTTGAGGGCGCGGATGCACGGGCTGGATTTTTTGTTCAGCACCCAGGTGCCGGTGTCACCGGCTTGCACGATGGCTTGTTTGTAGTTGTCGTGTACCGGGCTCTCGGCACACGACACAAAACGCGTGCCCATCTGAACCCCTTCGGCCCCCAGCGCAAAGGCAGCGGCCATGCCGCGCCCGTCCACAATGCCGCCGGCGGCGATCATCGGCACATCGACCCGCGCGCGGATCGCCTGCAGCAGCACCAGGGTGGAGACCTCTTCGGGATTCTTGAACCCACCGCCCTCGGCGCCCTCGACCACCAGGCCGTCGACGCCGGCGTCCACACATTTGAGCGCCGTCTCGACCGTGGGCACCGCGTGATACACGGTGATGCCTGCGCTTTTTAGCGGCGCGATGAACTTGGCCGGGCTGCCAGCCGAGGTGGTCACGAACTTCACGCCCGACCCGCAGACGAAGCGCAGCATGGCGTCGTCTCTCAGAAAGCGGATCGGCAGGTTGACCCCAAACGGCAGGCCGCTGGCAGCCATCTTGGTGATCTCGGCTTGGCAGTTGGCGGTTTCGCCGGACGAGGTTTCAATGATGCCCAGCCCGCCCGCGCGCGACACCGCCGAGGCAAGCGGGAAGCGGGCAATCCAGCCCATCGGCGCCTGCAGGATGGGGTAGCGCGCGCCAGTGTGGGCGAGCACGCGGTTGCGTGAGGAAACGTTGTCTGACATGGGGCTCTTGCGGCAGAAGAAAAGACCACATTGTTGGCGCTGCTGCGCGCCGCGTTTGTCACTCGCGTTACCCGACCCGAGTCAATGGCCTGCTGTCGCCTTCGCCAGGCTCTTGGTCGAGATGTACCCGCCATGGGTGATATGCAGGCCCGCTACCTTGCTGATCACTTGGTTCTCGTTGGCGTCGAGATGCGTGTCGGGGTGGGCCACTTGCCCTATTGCCCCGCCCACCCGAATCTTCTGCCCCTGGGCAAACCGGTCGTTCAGCTGGCTGGTGGAGCGCTGGTGGTCGTAGGCGGTTTTGGCGGCGTCTTGGGCGAGCCCGATCAAGCGCTTGATCTCATCTTCGCTCAGCGCAGGCTTTTCGCGCAACGTGCGAAGCAGGGTGGTGCGCTCAGCCGCGTGCACTGTGGGCTCGGCTCGCAACACCTCAACCAGCAACATCGCAGTGGCCAGCTGAAGCTGGCTGCGTCTGGTCTGTGGGGGTGAGGGCGGCTGGACCCTCGGTAAGGCTGTTCAGTGGGTCTGCATGGTGTGCAACACCGGACCGTTGACGGTTTCAATTGGTGGATGGAGCGCTTTGGGCAGGCGCTGGTTCCCGTGCCCAGACCAGCAGGAGGTTGTTGGCTGGCATGGCGTGGCGCTCGCGCAATTGCAAGCCGGCGGCCTGGGCCTGCTGAGCCACGGCGTCAAGCCGGCGCAAACCCCATTCGGGATCGCTGGCCCGCAGGCTGGCGTCGAACGACAGGTTGCCCGGGGAAGTGGGAACGTCTTGCTCCAGGTACGGGCCATAGGTAATGAGCAGCCCATGGGTTGTCAGGCATTGCGCGGCGCCTTGCATCAGCCCGGTGCATGCAGCCCATGGCGCGATGTGCAACAGGTTGGCGCAGAAGATCGTGTCAAAAAATGGCTGGGGCGTGACCAATGGCCAAGGCGAGTGGATGACATCCAGCGCGTGCGCCAGCCGCACCTGTTTTTGCAGACCTGCCATCTGAACGCGGGCATCCACTGCGGCAGCCAAAGCCAGGTCGTTTTCGGTCGGCTGCCAGTGCCAGCCCGGCATGTGTTCGGCAAACCAGACCACGTGTTGCCCCGGACCCGAGGCAACCTCCAGCGCGCTGCCTTGCGCGGGAAGCAGTGCCTGGAGTCGCTCCAGAATGGCTTGTTTGTTGCGCTCGGCGGCCGGGCTGAATGGCAGGTTGTCCCCGGTCATGAACAGGCCCGCAAACAGCGCATGCTGCGCATTGCGGGAGCGGTCGGCCAGCCGCGCTGCGAGCCGAGGGGAAAGAGGAGAAGCACAGTGACCATTGCCGCCGATTATCCGCAACCGCCTGGATGCCATGGTGCGCAAGCCCTGTGCGCTCTGGGTCACAGAGCTGAAGCGGGCCAGCGACTCAGTTCACCAGCACCAGCTTGCCCTTCACCGAGCGCGAGCCCATCACGGCGAACGCTTTCGGCAATTCCTGCATCGGCAGGGTCTGGTCGATTTGCGGTTTGATCTGGCCCTTGAGATACATGCCCGCCAGGATTTGCATCATGTTGGCGTTTGCCTGCGGCTCGCGGCGGGCGAAGTCGCCCCAGAACACACCGACGATGCTCGCGCCTTTGAGCAAGCTGAGGTTGAGCGGCAGGCTGGGAATGGGACCGCTGGCAAAACCGACCACAAGGTAGCGCCCGCGCCAGGCGATGGAACGGAAAGCGGGTTCAGCAAAATCACCGCCGACCGGGTCGTAAATCACGTCTGGGCCTTTGCCATCGGTCAGGCGTTTGATCTCGTCACGCAGACCGTTCGCTGGCGTGTGCACGCTGTAGTTGATGGTTTCATCAGCCCCCAGCGTTTTGCACAGCGCGCATTTCTCTGCGGTGGAGGCGGCGGCGATTACGCGCGCACCGGCCGACTTGGCGAGCTGAATCGCTGCGGTGCCCACGCCACCGGCCGCGCCCAGCACCAGCACTGTCTCGCCCGCTTGCAAGGCAGCGCGGTCCATCAGGCCGTGCCAGGACGTGGCGTAAATCATGATGAAAGCGGCTGCATCCACCGGCGAGAAGCCGGGTGGCAGCGGCATGCACAAGGCGGCCGGCGCGATTACATGGGTGGCGAAACCGCCGGTGCCGCTCAGGCACGCCACGCTCTGGCCGGTTTGCAGGTGCTTCACACCGTCGCCCACCGCGCGCACCACGCCGGCGTACTCGGAGCCCGGCACAAATGGCAGTGGCGGCTTCATCTGGTACTTGTTCTGCACAATCAGCAGATCGGGGAAATTCAGGCTTGCGGCCTGGATCTCGATCAGCACCTCACCCGCCTTGGGTTCGGGTGTGGGCAGCTCGGTCCACTTTAGGGCGTCAACGCCCACCGGGTTCTCGCACAGCCAAGCATGCATGGGATGTCCTTTCAGGTCGGGTTCAAAAGGGCCATGATAGGCAGACGCATTGCTTGGGCACTCGGGGTCAACCCGCTGCGCTGTCGCTGGTGTGACGGCGGGCAGCGAATGCCCCGCTTCAAGTGGGTGCAGTCAGCAAGCGACCTAAAATCGCGCCCATGAAAATTCTCATCTCCAACGACGACGGATACCAGGCCAACGGCATCGTGGCGCTCTACGAGGCGGTGCGCGAATTGCCGGGTGTGGAGGTCGAGGTAGTGGCCCCCGAGCACAACAACAGCGCCAAATCGAACGCGCTCACCCTACATTCGCCGCTCTACGTGCACACCGCTCGCAACGGCTTTCGGTATGTGAACGGTACGCCAGCCGATTGCGTGCACATCGCACTCACCGGTTTGCTGGGTTACCGGCCCGATCTCGTGATCTCTGGCATCAACAATGGCGCCAACATGGGCGACGACACGATTTATTCTGGCACCGTGGGCGCGGCGATGGAGGGCTACCTGTTCGGCATTCCCGCCATCGCGTTTTCGCAGACCGAGCGGGGCTGGGCGCATCTGGATGTGGCGGCGCAAAAAGCCGCGCAGCTGGTCGCGCAGCTGCTGCCCTCGCTGCCCGAGGCGGGGGGCCACACGGCACCTTGGTTGCTCAACGTGAACATTCCCAACCTGCCGGCCGACGAAATAAAAGGCTTCAAGGTCGCCCGGCTGGGCCGGCGCCATGCGGCAGAAAAGGTTATTTCGCAGGCCAACCCTCGGGGTGACACCATGTATTGGATCGGCAGCGTCGGCGCTGCCAAGGACGGCTCCGAGGGCACCGACTTTCACGCCGCCACCCAGGGTTACGCCACCATCACGCCGCTTCAGATTGACCTCACCGACCACGATCGCCTGCCTTACTGGGCACCGACCGCCGCCCAGATGTCGCTTGCGCCCACCCGGGACGCTGCGGTGTGAGACAGCCATCGCCGCCCGGCAAGCCAGGTACGCCGCGCTCCCGGCCCGCTTTTCCGGCGGCTTTTTTGTTTGCGCCCAACGCTGCGTCTGTGCTGCCAACGCTCGGTTTCAAAGCATCTGCGTTGTCCATCCCAGGCGTGGCGTGCGCCACTGGCCTGGGCATGGACTCTCAGGCGGTGCGAGCAGCGATGGTGCGCAAGCTGCAAGCGCAGGGCGTCTCTCATCCCATGGTGCTCAGCGCCATGAGCGCGGTGGAGCGGCACCGGTTTGTGGATTCGGCCCTGATCAGCCAGGCCTACGAAGACACCAGCCTGCCAATTGGCTTCGGGCAGACGATCTCCAAGCCCAACGTGGTCGCACGCATGGCCGAGCTGCTGTGTCATGCCCATGCCGACAAGCTGGGTCGGGTGCTGGAGATCGGCACCGGTTGCGGATACCAGGCCGCTGTGTTGAGCCAGCTGGCGCGCGAGGTCTACAGCATCGAGCGGCTGCGTGGCTTGCACGAGCGTGCGCGCGAAAATTTGCGGCCAATGCGCGTCGCCAACCTGCACCTGCTGCTAGGGGACGGCATGCTGGGTTTTGCACGCGGCGCGCCCTATGCTGGAATCATTGCAGCGGCCAGTGGGGAAGATATTCCCCCCGCCTGGATTGATCAGTTGGCGGTGGGTGGGCGTTTGGTCGCGCCGGCAGCAAACGGCGCCGGCGGCCAGCATCTGGTGGTGGTTCACAAGACTGTTACCGGCGTGGTGCGTACCGTGTTGGATGATGTCAATTTTGTGCCTCTAAAATCGGGGATTGCCTGAGCGGCGCGGTCCTGGCGTTGACTGCGCTTTTCTGGCCACTGCGACCGGCTGGCTGCGCCGGTCTGCACCACCGATGGGAGTTTTCATGCGTATTTTGATCGGCAATTCTGTTGCCGTCCACCACCGGCCAGAGCGATCAATGCTGGGGCGCATGGCGCTGGCGACCGTGTTGGGCGCGCTGCTGGTGACCGCCGGATGTTCCACCCGCCGCATGTCCCAGCCCGCGCCGGTTGAAGACCGCGTTGGCGTTACCGCTCCGGCGGTGTCAATGCTGCCTGGTGCCGAAAACGCTGGCAAACCGGGCTATTACACCGTTCGCCCTGGCGATACGGTTTACCGCATAGCCCTTGAAACGGGCCAGAGTCCGCGCGACCTGCAAGCCTGGAACAAACTGACCAACCCCAACCTGATTGAGGTCGGCCAGGTGCTGCGGGTGGTGCCGCCTGCTGCCATGGCCACCGCCTCTGTTCCAGCGGCTTCTGCCGCGGCTGCTGTCACCACCACGCCTGTGTCGCCTGGCTCGGTGGTATCGCGCCCGCTGGACAGCAAGGCGGCAGCACCCCCACCGGCACCCCTATCGGCCGGTGCCGACAACGTCACCTTCCTCTGGCCCTCACAGGGCGAGGTGATTGCCAATTTCGATGAGGCCAAGAACAAGGGGATCTCGATTGCAGGGCGCATCGGCGACCCGGTGGTGGCGGCCGCCGATGGGCGGGTGGTGTACGCTGGTGCAGGTTTGCGTGGCTACGGCAATCTGATCATCCTCAAACACAACAACACCTACCTCACCGCCTACGCCCACAACCAGGCCTTGCTGGTTCGCGAAGACCAGGCGGTGCGCCAGGGGCAGAAGATCGCCGAGATGGGCAGCAGCGACGCCGACCGTGTGAAGCTGCATTTCGAGGTGCGGCGCCAGGGCAAACCCGTCGACCCGCTGGGCTTCTTGCCAAAGCGCTAAAGCAGCGCACACCCCAATGCGCTGAACTGCCCGCCATGCCTTGGCCTCTTTCTGGGTTTTGACATCGAATCGATCCCGGATGTTGCTGGGTTGCTGGCCCCGCGTGGCGATCCGCCGGCAGTCAGCGACGAGCAGGCTCATGCCGCCTGGCTCGCCGAGCGCAAGGAAAAAGGCCAGAGCGATTGCACCCCGCTGCATCTACAACGCCCGCTGGTGATCGGTTGTGTGTTGCGCAATCCGGACGGTCTTCGCCTCCATTCCTTTGTGGACCGCGACAGCCAGAACGAAGGCCAAGTGATGCAAAAAGTTTTCCATGCGATCGAGAAGCACCAGCCGCAGCGGGTAAGCTGGAATGGCAGCGGCTTCGATCTGCCGGTGCTGCACCACCAGAGCCTGCGCCACGGCGTGGAGGCGAGCAAGTACGGGGACCCGGGCGAAGACGACCGCAAGTGCAGGTGCAACAACTGCATCAGCCGTCACCCCTTGCGCCATCTGGATGTGATGGACCCGTTGGCGATGTACAGCCCCCAAAACAGTGCGCCGCTGGACGAACAGCGCGCCGCTGGACGCTGTGGCCAAGCTGTGCGGTGTTCCCGGCAAGCTTGGCCTACGCGGCTTGCAGGCTTACGCGCAATTCCTGGCGCATGAAACCGAAGCGGTGCGGCGCTGCTGCGAAACCTACGTGATGAACACCCACTTGGTGTGTTGCCGGTTCCAAAAAATGCGCGGTGGCTTCACCGAAGCCGCGCACCACCAAGAAATTGCCTTTGTGAAAGAGACGCTGAACAACCTGGCGCCAGCCAAGTCGCACCGGTACGCGTAACTCAAGGCCTGGATTGGAGGGGCGGCCAGGTTCCGCTCAGCAGACGCTTCGTGGCTGTAGGGGCTACTCGATGCGGGCTGAGACAATCGACGCATGAGCGCATCCGATACCCACGAAAATTCCTTGGCGACAACCGCCCATTTCGCCCACGTCGAGTCAGACCCCTCCACATTGCCCGATGGCTGGCTGGCTGTCGAATCGATGGACATCGATGCCCAAGGCATCGCGCGCCGGCCTGACGGCAAGGTGGTGTTCATCGAGGGCGCTTTGCCGTTCGAGGTGGTCAGCACCAGTGTGCATCGCAAGAAAAACCACTGGGAGGCGGGCGTGGTCACCGCTATTCACCGCGAGTCATCGCAGCGGGTGCTGCCCGGTTGCCCGCATTTCGGCCTGCACACCGGCGCCTGTGGTGGCTGCAAGATGCAGCACCTGCACGAGAGCGCTCAGGTGGCGATCAAACAGCGGGTGCTGGAAGACAACCTCTGGCATCTGGGCAAGGTCAAGCCCGACATGATGTTGCGGCCCATCGAAGGCCCGGCTTGGGGCTACCGCTACCGCGCGCGCCTCTCGGTGCGCCATGTACACAAAAAAGGCGAGGTGCTGATAGGCTTTCATGAGCGCAAGAGCCGCTATGTGGCCGATATGAAGGTGTGCCCGGTGTTGCCGCCGCGCGTAAGCGCCTTGCTCATGCCCTTGCGCGCGCTGATTTTTGGAATGGACGCGCGTGAAACCCTACCGCAGATTGAGCTGGCCTGTGGCGACGAGGTGACCGCGCTGGTGTTGCACCACATGGAGCCGCTGAGCGGGGGCGACATGGCGCGCCTGCGAGCGTTTGCGGGGCAGCACGGTGTGCAGTGGTGGCTGCAGTCCAAGGGGCCGGACACCGCCAAGCTGATGGATGCGGGCGGTCCGCTGCTGTCCTACGCTTTGCCCGAGTTCGGCATTTCTATGCCTTTCAAACCGACCGATTTCACCCAGGTCAATCCGCACATCAACCGCGTGCTGGTGACCCGTGCCTTGCGCCTACTCGGCGCGAAGAAGCACGAGCGGGTGATCGACTGGTTTTGTGGTCTGGGCAACTTCACGCTGCCTATCGCCACCAGCGCCGGCGAGGTGCTGGGCCTTGAGGGCAGCGAGACGCTGGTGGCGCGCTCGCGCGACAATTTCACGCTCAACCAAACGGGCCGAACACAACCGCTCGCGCCCACCCAATTCGCCGCACGCAACCTGTTTGAGATGACGCCCGAGCTGCTGGTGGCAGATGGCGTGGCGCAGAAATGGCTGGTGGATCCGCCGCGCGAAGGCGCGTTTGCGCTTGTCAAGGCAATGGCCGAGCTGCACACCAACCCCACCTTGCGCGGCAGCTGGACGCCGCCGCAGCGCATCGTCTACGTGAGCTGCAATCCAGCCACGCTGGCAAGGGATGCCAGCTTGCTGGTGCACGAGGCGGGTTATCGTTGTGTGGCGGCCGGTGTGGTGAATATGTTTGCCCACACCGCGCACGTGGAGAGTATGGCGGTGTTCGAGCTCAATACCGCCGGCTGACGAGGCCGAGCCGCACGCCGATCAGGAGCGGTTGGAACGTGCCTCGGTGCGGGGGCCAGTGCCCTCTTCGCTGGCTCCCGTCTTGGGCCCACCACCGTCGGCTGGCATACCCACGAGTTGGTTGTCCCGCATGTACTGGTCCATTTCTTTCCAGCCCTCGAATACCGCAGCCTTACCCGCCCAGCTGTTGCCAGCAAAACAGTCCTCGATACCCCGCAGCGCGTAGCGGCACGCGCTGCCGATCGCTCGCGCCTCGGCTTCTCTCTTGGCATTGATCTGCGTGGCTGACTCAACGCCCAGCGCGTCGCAGCCCGCCAAGGTGCTGGAAACGACGATCAGGCCGAGGGAGAGAACGAGATGGCGCATGGTGGATAACCCAGGTTTGCTCTTTGTTTCGGCAGGTGCGCTGAAAACTTGAAGCGCTGTTGTTGCAGCGCGGCCCACGCAGACAAAGAAAAAGGGCCCGAAGGCCCCCTTGAGGGAGTTTGGCGGTACCCGCCTGCGTTCGCTTAATCGCGGTCGCCACCGAAAATGCCGAGCAGCATCAGCAAGCTCTGGAAGATGTTGAACACGCTGAGGTACAGGCCGAGCGTGGCGGTGATGTAGTTGGTCTCACCACCATCAACAATGCGCTTCAGGTCATACAGCAGGAACAAGCTGAACACGATGATGGCCAGAGTGGCGATGGCCGCCATGCCTGCAGTGCTGCCCACAAAGACGTTGATGATGGCGCCAACCACAATCGCCAAGGCACCCACGAACAACCACTTGCCCATGCCCGAAATATCGCGCTTGATGAAAGTGGAGAGATTGGCCATCACAAAGAACACGGTAGCTGTGCCGCCGAAGGCAGTCATGATCAGACTGGAGCCGTTGCTGAAGCCCAGCACGCCAGCCAACAACCGCGACAGCATCAGACCCATGAAGAAAGTGAACGCCAGCAACACAGGCACGCCAGCGGCTGAATTCTTGGTCTTCTCAATGGCGAAGATGAAGCCAAAGGCGCCGCCCAGGAAGACAATCAGGCCCAAAAAGCCCGTCAGGCCAGCGGTGATGCCGGTGGCCACACCGACCCAGGCGCCAAACACCGTTGGCAACATGGACAAGGCCAGCAACCAATAGGTGTTGCGCATCACCTGATTGCGCTGCGCGGCGCTGTTGGTGTCGGCGCCGAAACGGCCGCCGTTTCGTACTTGGTCGGTCATGGTGAAGACTCCTTCATCGGGTAGGTGGTGAATAGCAGGGTGCCGATGGCCACTCCTGCAAGATTATCATTGTAAGGATGTTGCATCGTGCAGCGAATGTCCCTGGAAAACAGCGGTTTTGGTATGGACACCTATGACCAACAAGCCACCAAGCTCTGCGGTAAGGTCCTCCAACGGCACTGTGCCAAAACTTTTATTGCCGAATTTCTGTGACAACATCTTTCTGGAAAAGTTCATGAAAACCAAAGCCACTCTCGAATCAGCCGACGTCAAGCGCATCCTTGCGGCCGCCGAAGCCGAGGCGATCAAGAACCAGTGGGCGGTTGCCATCGCCATCGTGGACGATGGCGGACATCTGCTGGCCTTGCACCGTCTGGACGGCACGGCCGCCATTTCTGCGCACATTGCGCCAGCCAAGGCCCAAACCGCCGCGCTTGGGCGCCGCGAAAGCAAGGTGTACGAAGATGTGATCAATCAGGGCCGTACTGCGTTCCTGAGCGCGCCGCTGCTGGCCGGCATGTTGGAGGGCGGTGTGCCTATCTTGCAGGACGGCCAATGCATTGGTGCGGTGGGCGTGAGCGGCGTGAAGTCTTCTGAAGACGCGCAGGTGGCGCGCGCTGGTATCGCTGCGCTGTGAGAAAAAAAGGCTGGCTAACGGAGCACCAAGCTCCCTGGCTGGCCAAAAACGACGCCGGGCGATGATGCCCCGGGTCGACTCACGAGCGGTGGTGGCGCTGGAGGTGCCTCGTTATTTGGTCAGGATCAGTTTGCCCTGTCGGGTGGTTTTCAGGCGGTAAAGCATCCCTTGGTGCGCAATCGTCACCGAAGGCTGGCCGCGTAGCAAAGCCTCGCTGTTGATAGCAAATGGCTGCCTGGCTTCGGGCTGTGGCGCCAACTGAACGGCTAGCTGGTCTGCGCCTTGGTCCCCTGCGAGCTTTGTGTCTGGGGGATGCATGGATGGGCTCATGGCGCTTGCGGATCAGTGACAAAGCCGATTTTCTGCACGCCTGCGCGCTGCGCTGCGACCAAAGCCTGGGCCACACGCTCATAGCGCACCGCGCGGTCTCCGCGAATGTGCAGCTCGGGTTGTGGTTGCTGGGTGGCGGCTTGCTGCAGACGCTGCTCAAAAACCGCGTCGGCCACCGGCTCGCCATCCCAAAAGTACGCGCCGTCTGCGGTCACCGTGAGGCGCACATTCTGCGGCTTGTCCAGCAGTTTCTCGTTGCTGGCGCGTGGCAGTTCAACATTGACCGCGTGTTTGATCACCGGTACCGTGATGATGAAGATGATGAGCAACACCAGCATCACGTCAATGAACGGGATCATGTTGATTTCGCTGAGCATCTGGTCGCTTTGCCCGTTGGGGTCTTGGGTTCCGATGGCCATGGGTCAGCCTCGCTTCAAGGGCAGCACCTTCGCGTCGCCGCCGGCGGTGACCCGCGCGCCGGTGACGAAGTAGGCATGTAAATCGTTTGCAAATCGGTTGAGCCGGTGCACGATGGTCTTGTTGCCGCGCACCAGCGCGTTGTAGCCCAACACCGCGGGGATGGCCACCAGCAGGCCGAGCGCGGTCATGATCAGCGCCTCGCCGATGGGACCGGCCACCTGGTCAATGCCCACCGTGCCTGCCGAGCTGATGCCCAACAGCGCGTGGTAGATGCCCAGACGGTGCCGAACAAGCCCACGAAAGGCGCGGTGGAGGCGATTGACGCCAGCACGGTGAGGCCACTTTGGGCGCGGGCGGTGAAGTCGTCCAGGCTGTTGCGCAGGCTGCGCTCGATCCAGTCGCTCAGGTCGAGCTGGTCGTGCAATTGGGGCGTTTGGCGACCGTCCTGGTGCAGGATGTGCCGCGCTGCCTCCCGGCCCTCGGTGGCGAGCGCGCGGAATGGGTTGCCGTCGGTGCTGCCCAGCTTGTCGAGTCCCTCGGCAAAATCGCCGCTGTGCCAGAAGCCTTCGCAGGTTTTGGCCTGGCGCCGCTGGGCCCGCTGGTCAAGCGCTTTCCACAAGATGATGACCCAGGTCGCCAGCGACATCGCCAGCAGCACCAGCGCCACCGTGCGAATGACAGCGTCGCCCTGGGTCCAGACGTGGGCAATGCCCGATGAGGTGAATTGGGGGTCCATGAACAAAAACTCCGGGCTGGAAAAAAGGGGTGAGGAGAGCGAAAAGAAACGTGCAACGTGGGCGTGGCGCTACTCAAGAACGAAGTTGATTGGGATGTTGAACCACATGGCCTCGGGCACCCCCGCACGTTTGCCGGGCAGGTAGCGCCAGCGCTTGACGGTTTGAAGCGCCGCCTGATCCAGCCGTTCGTAACCACTGGAGGTGCGGACCTCTGCCTTACTGGCGCTGCCGTTGACCTCGATCCGGGCGCGGATTACCACCCGTCCCTGCTCTCCCATGCGCTTGGACAGCGGCGGGTAGGGCGGCGTTGGGTTGTTCAAGTAGTCGGCGCTGCTGGACGGCAGGTCCACCCGGGGTGGCGCGGGCGGCGCGGGCGGCGCGGGAAGAGCTGCCGGCGCTGTTTGGGCGACTTCGGCGACCACTGGCGCGCTGCTGGTGATCGGCTGCGGGGCGGTGACGGCGTCGGGCGCCCGCGGCGATGGCTCGGCCACT
>Ga0105055_10001321_pt1 | contig 40241 bp, 20 predicted proteins | sample BON03_FD_78090 | JGI IMG/M metagenome (GOLD analysis project Ga0105055, IMG submission 78090) | Freshwater microbial communities from Lake Bonney liftoff mats and glacier meltwater in Antarctica - BON-03 | ecosystem: Environmental > Aquatic > Freshwater > Ice > Glacier meltwater | place: Lake... | reverse complement strand
GCCCGCGCCGCCACCGCCAGGCGCGCCCCCCCCCGCCCCCCCCTCCTTCCCTTCCCCCCCAGATGCCCTCCCCCCCCCCATGTCGTCGTCGGGCAAACGCCCACCTCTCCCTCTTTGCTTCGCCCTCTCGGCTGCCGCTTGTGCTCGTGCGCGTGTAACACTCCAATTCTATCTTTTGGTGCGCCGAGCGGGGGGGCGCGCGCCGTCGCGCTCTCTCCTCGTCGCTCTGTCCAAGAAATGAAAAAAGGCAAACAGGCGGCGGCGCACGCTCACGCCGGCGCCGCCGGCTTCTTCAAGCCGCCCGACAACGGCTTTGGCTTGACCGAGCCGGAAGAGGGCTTCTTGCCGCCCGCGCCGCCACCGCCAGGCGCGCCCGCCCCGGCCCCTCCCCTTCCAACGCCGCCCCCTCCCCCGCCGCCCCCGCCGCCGGGCGCCAAGCACGGCGGCAGCCGCCCGTCCCGCCGCGCCTCGCGCACCATCCCCTCCACCCGCGCCACGTACCGCGCGATGTCGAACTTGCGCTTGCACCCCGCGTAGTTCATGTAACGGATCTTGCCGAACACGGCGCGCTCCGCCCACCCCATGTCGTGGATCCCGCCGATCGACCAGAGCACGCCCACGTAACCGTTGGGGTCGCGCCCGTCGAGCGACCACCGGTCGTTCAGGTAGATGGCGTCGGCGTAGGCGCGCTCGGGCGAGTCGGTCCACTCGAGCACCTTCTTGGCCCAGTACATGCGCATGAAGCCGTGCATCTTGCCCGACACGACCATCTCCTTCTGCGCGGCGTTCCAGAGCTCGTCGTGCGTCTGGCCGCGCTCGAGCTGGCCGCGCGTGTAGTTCTTCTCGCGCGGGTCCGCCGCGTGCGCGCGCAGGGTGTCGAGGGCCCAGGCGCTGCAGCAGGCGAGCGAGTCGTACGTGTCGGGCGTGTAGTGGCAGTGGTTGTCCGACAGCTCGCGGCGCACGACCACCTCCTCGAGGAAAGAGTCGACGGCGGCGCGGCTCGCGCCGCGCCGGCGGCGCGACGCCTCGAGCGCGGCGCGCTGCGGCGCGAGCTGGCCAAAGTGCATCCAGGGCGACAGGCCGGACAGGGCCGAGGGGACACCCGGGTCGTTGCGCTTCGAGTCGTACAAGGCCAGGCGCGCCGGGTCCAGGAAGCCCCCGGGGCCGTCGAGCGCGGCGCGGGCTGCGCGCTCGCCTGGCGCCGCCCACGCCACCTCGGGCACGTCGGCGCCGCGCGCGAGCACCTCGGCCAGCAGGGCGTCCCAGTCGACGGGCGGGGGGGCGGGCGGGGCAGAGGAGGGGGAGGAGGAGGCGGAGGGGGCAGGAGACGGGGCGCCGCCGGCCGCCGCCGCCGCCGCCGGTCCCGCCGCCGCGCCTGTCGTCGTGCCGGGCCAGGCCGGCGCCACGCGCGCCGGCAGCGGCGGGAACTCGCGAAGAAAGTCCACCAGGTGGCGGTGGACCTTGGGGCGGATGGTGCGGGCGGCGTACTCGCGCTTGTCCGAGCACACCCACACGGGCACGACGTTGTGCGCGTCGACCTCGCGCACGCAGCAGCGGTAGCCCGGGGGGATGGCCAGGGGCAGGGCGGCGGCGGCGGCAGAGGCGGCGGCAGAGGCGGTGGCGGCAGAGGCAGAGGCGGCGGCGGCAGGTGCGGCGGCAGAGGCGGCGGCGGCGGCGGCGGCGGCCGCAGAGGCGGCGGCGGATGCGGCCGAGGCGGCCGCGAGCGGGGCCGCGGCCGCCCCGCCGCCGCCCGACGCCAGCAGCGCCGCCGCGCGCGCGCGCCACTCGCGCCCGAGGCGCAGAGGGGAGTAGTCGGTGACCACCAGGCCCGCGCGGCACGCGGCGGCCAGCTCGGCGACCGCGCGCCCCGGGTCGTCGGAGCGCAGGAGGAAGAACCCGACGCCGCGCGCCTTGAGCTTGGCCTCGAGCTCGCGCAGGCCGCGCAGCAAAAAGCCAAACTGACGGGCGCCGGCGCCTAGGTAGGAAGGCACGAGGCAAAAGGCGACGGCCACGGGCGCGCCGCCGGCGGCGGCGGCGCGCTCTAATGCGTGCAGCAGCGCCCAGTTGTCGTCGGCGCGCTGGTCGCGCGACATCCAGTAGAGGACGGGGGCGGCGCCGTCTTTGGGGGCGGGCACGGCGTTGAGCGGGCGGACGCGGCGGGCGTCGACGCGCAGAGGGGGGGGGCCGGCGTTGCCGTTGCGGCCGCCGGCGTCGTGGTCGTCGTCGTCGTCGTCGTCGTCGTCGCTGCTGCTGCTGCTGCTGTCGCCGCCGCCGCCGCCCTTTTTGCCGCCCGCGCCTCCTTTGGCGGCGGCGGCCGGCTTGGATTTCTTGGCCGGCGGCGCCTTGGCCGCCGCCTTCTTCTGCGCGGACGCCGGCTTGGCCTTGGCGGCCCCGACGTCGCCCTCGTCCGACGAGCTCAGGTCCGACGTGGTCTCGCTGCTGCTGCCGTCGCCGTCCGCGTCGGCGCCGGCATAGGCGCCCGCGGCCGCGGCGGCGGCCTTGCGCTTGGGGCGGCCGTCGCCCGCCGCCTCCTTTTTCACGGGGGCGGCAGCGGCGGGGGGGGCAGACGGGGGCTGCTTATCCTTCTTGTCGTCGTCGCCCTCGCCCATGGTGGCGATCTTGGGGGTGCTAGACCTCTTTCTGGGCAGGCGGGCGGGCGGGTGTGGGGTGGGCGGCGGGCTCTCGCCGCCGGGGGTAGGGCTGCTGTCTGGCGACGACGACGACGCCGGGGACGAGGCGGCGGCGGCGCGGGCGGCGAACGAGAGGCGCGCGGGCCGCTGCTGCTGATGCCGCGAGTGCTGGTGCTTTGCCTCGGCGCTGTGGCTGAGAAAGACGCCCGGCGCGACGGGGGTCGATGGACCGCTGGTAAAGACACGCGCAGGAGCGGTCGTCGTCGTCGCGCGCAGGAGCAGCAGCGGCCGCCGGGCGCGAGCGAGCAGGAGAATGGTTGTCGTGGTCGGGGGAACGAGTGATTTTGTGTGGTGTGCAAGAGTTTTGGTTTCGCGTGCGCGCGCGCGGCAAAGTCAAGAGAACGCGATGGTGTGGTTGTCAAAGTGTGTGCATGTGGCGAACAATTGAGTGCTGCTGTGGCTCGCACGAGAGGTGGATATATCATTCAAATGGAGGAGCAAAGAGAGCGGCGCGCTGCCGTGCGGAAGCGATGGCGACGACGCTGCCCGCGCGACGACGCTGCGCGCCAGCACAAAACTCGGTGCTGAGAGTGCGCCACCCCCCACTGACAGACAACCGCCCAGGATGGCGATCGCATGTGCGGTAACGTCGCCGCCCCAGTGGCTGGCGGATCAAAGTGATCAGCAACCGCACCATCGCCCCCGTCGCCCCTCCATTTTGACACGCGCGCGCAGCTGAGACACCGCTGCCTGTCGCGCGCGCGCTTAAAGGCCTCTTGGCGTCAGTGGCAGGCCAGTACTCTCCCTCAGCGCTCAAGGCACGCGCGTCACTATCACCAACAAAACATGCCCCCCGGCGAAGGACCGCCGGTGTCGCCCGGCGGCGGCGGCGGCAAGGCCCCGGCGGGAGGAGGACAAGGGGCGGGGGAGAAAGGGCGCCCGGCACGCCCCCCCTCGCCACCTCGCCCCCCTCCCTACGACTACGCGCGCGCCCTGGACGCCGCGGCCGAGATCGCCCAGTCCCTGCGCGTCCGCCGGTACGGCCCCCTGGGCGCTGCAGCAAACACGCCGGGAGCGGCAGGAGGGACGGGCGCCGGCGCCGCCGCGCGCGCGCTGGGGGGCGCCGCCGACGGCTGGCGCCGCCACCGCGGCTCGGCCGCTGCGCTGGCCACGCTCTACTCAATCGCCACGGCCGCCGCCGTGTCGCTGTACTTCGCCGAGCGCCAGCGCCGCGCGGACGAGATGGCGTGCGCCGAGCAGGAGCGCCGCGCGGCGACCGCGGCCGCGCGAGAGCGGGCGGTGGCCGCCGCGCGCTCGAGGGCGCTGGACGACGTCGCCGCCGCGCTCGACGGCCCGCCGCCGTCTCTTTCTTCGTCGTCTTTTTCTTCGTTGTCTTTTTCTTCTGCTGTTCGGCGCCTCCTGCCTCCCCTGCCCTTCTTGCCGCCGCTTTTCTCCCCCTCCTCTCCCTCAGCGCCGTCGCCGTCCTCGACGGAGCGCCGCCTGACTTCGGTGCTCGCCGCGATCGAGGCTGGCCGCGCGCGCGAGCGGCGGCTGGGGGCGCACGCCGAGGCGGCGGCGGCGGCGGCGCTCGGGGACGGCGGCGCCAGCGCAACCGGCGCGGCGGCGGCGACGGCGAGGGGCGCGGCGGCGGTGGCGGCGGCGGTCGAGGTGGCGGACAGGGTGGTGCGGGAAGACTTGAAGGCGGAGGACGAGAGGCGGCAAAGGGGGCGTCAGGCCGAGGGAATGGGGGGGCGGTGGCGGTGGCGGCGGCGACCGTCGGCGGCGGTGGCGGCGGGCGCGGCGGGGGACGAGGGCGACGGCGAGGGCGACGGCGGCGAGGACGCCGCCGGCAAGGAGCGGCAGGAGCACGAGGAGCAGGAGGCGCGCGAGCTGGAGCGCATCGTCGCCAAGGGGGTGCGCCCGGGCCCGCAGCCTGGACGCGGGTTCATGATCTGAAAAGACGCCTCTCTGAAAACGTGCGATTCCAACTCCTATTTTTAGCGCGGTCGTTCGCGTTCGCGTTCTCTCCCTTTTTCGGCGGCGGCGGCGGCGGCGGCGGCGGCGGCGGCGGGGGTTTGTCGCGCGCCGCCCGCCGCCCCTTGCCCCCCGCTTAGACAGCCCGCACCTCGGCCGGCGCCACCACTGACGCGCCGCGCCCGCGCGCCGCCGCCAGCTCGCGCCGCACCCGGGCGTCGAGGGCCTCGATCCCACCGTGCAGGACACCCAGGGCCGGGTCGGCGCGCGCGCGCCGGCAGAAGGCGCGCCACAGCGCCGGCCGAGAGAGGCCGACGCAGACGGCCGCCGGCGCGTCGGCGAGCAGGACGGCGAGGGCCGCGCAGCAGCGCAGGACCGCGGCGCCGCCGCCCGCCCGCCCTTGTTCCGCCTCGGGGAGCTCGGCGGCCGCGTCCAGGGCCGCGCGCGCGGCGGCCTCGGCCGAGGGGGACTCCCACGCCGGCAGCCGGGCGGCGGCGGCCACGAGGCAACAGACGAGACGCGCGGCCTCGCGCTCGGCGGCGGCCTCCTCCTCGTCCTCCGCTCCCTCCTCGGGCTGCTGCTGCCGCCGGCGGCGCCCGCCGCGGCCCGCGAGCGCGGCCAGGGGCGCGGCGCGCCGCACCGCCGCCGAGCGCAGGGGCGGGAGCTGCTCGGGCCCGCACGACCGCATGAGCCCCGCCAGGCCGCCGGGCGGCAGCGGCGGCGCCAGCGCGAGCGCGAGCGCGGCAAAGGCGGCGAGGCGGCCTGCGGCGAGCAGGGACCAGCCGTGCGCGGCCACGGCGCGGCGCGCGTCGGCGGCGGCCAGCCGCGCGGCCGAGAGGGGCGGGGGCGCGGCGGGCGCGCCGAAGAATGAGAAGGCGGCGGGCAGCATCGACGAGGACGAGGACGGAGGGGGAGCGGCGCCACGGCGCGGCGCCAGCTGGGGCGTCGAGGAGGCATTGGCGGGGGCGGCGGGGGCGGCGGGTGAGGCGGCGGCGGCGGGTGCGGCGGCGGCGGCGGCGGGCTCAAGGCCAAAAAGCCAGTCGAACCATCCGACGGCGCCGGCGGGGGCCGGCGCGCCTGCCTTGCCGCCATCCGGCGCGCTCGACGGGGGCGCCGCCTGGACAAAACACGAGTAACGGGCGTCGCTGAGCAGGCCGCTGCCGCCGCCGCCGGTGCCGCCGTTGGTGGCCGCCGCGTCGGCCGCCGACGCCGCCGACGCAGCCGCCGCCGCTGCCCCCGCGGCCCCGCCCACGTCGTCCTCCTCCTCCTCCTCCTCCGAGGGCGGCGACAAGAACCGCAGCACGTCCGCCGCCAGGCCGTACGCCCCGCGCGACAGCGCCGAGCGCAGCAGCGCCAGGCCGCGCGCGCCGGCCTCGCCCGGCCCCTCGAGCCGGTCGACGACGACGAGCAGGCACGCGGCGGCGCGCGGCCTGCCCGCGGCGGCGAGCGCCTCTAGCAGGACGCCTGGCGGGCCGCAGGCCGTGAAGAGGGCGGGCCAGAGGGCGGCGTCGGTCTTGCGGGACACGCGAACGACGGCGTCGGCGCCGGCGGCGCTGAAGCCCGGGGCGCGCGGGCGGAAATCGGCGCCGCCGGGAATGCCGGCGGCGGCGGCGGCTGCGGTCGGGGCGGTGAGGGCGGCGGCGGCGGCGGCCGAGGAAGCGGCGCCGGGCGCGGCGCCGGCGGCCGAGGCAAACGGCGACACCATGGGCCGCCGGGCGGGGGGCGGCGGCGGCGGCGGGGGCGCGAACGCCATCACCAACGCCGCCGCGTCCGCCAGCAGCGGCGTCACGGGCACGGGCAGGCACGTCTGGTGCGGGCGGTCGGCAAAGGGCGACGACGCCGCCGGGGCAGGAGGGGCGGCGCCCGCGGCGCCGCCCGCCTTGCGGGCCGCCAAGGCGGCGGCGTCGGCCGCGGCGTCGGCGGCGGACGCCCGCGCCAGCACCCGCCGCGCCCCCTCGACGGCCGCGGGGGCGCTACCGCCGTAGGCGCCCGCGCTGGTGCGCGCCGGGTGGCCCGGGGAGCCCGGCTCGCCGTCCAGGGCCGTGAAGAGAAGCCACTCGAGCGAGCGGGCAAAGTGGGGCGCGCCGGCGTGCTGCGAGGCGAGGGCGCGGGCGGCGGCCGGGGCGCCGGCCGCCAGCAGCCGCCGCAGGAGGCAGGGGAGCAGGGGCTTGGCCTCAGGGGTCGGGTGCAGGCAGAGGAGCGGGCCCAGCAGGGGGAGGGGGGCCGCGGGCGGCGCGGCCTCGTCGGAAGAGCCGGCGCCGCCGCCGCCGCCAGGGCCGCCGCCGCGACCTCCGCCCGGCGCCGTCGCGGCCGCGCGCACGGCGCGCGTCGATAGGGCCACGAGCGCGCACTCTGCAAGCGAGACGCCGACGGGGTAGGCCTCGCGGTCGAGGGCCAGCTCGAGGTCGGGCGGGGCTTCGTGAGGGGACGGCTGCTGCCGCCGCTGCCTCTGGGGATCGGCTGCCGCCGCCGCCCCCCTGCCGCCGGTGCCGCTCGCCGCGCGGGCGAGGGCGGCCGCGGCCGCGCTCGCCTGACGGGACGGGGGCGCGCCGGCGCTCGGCCCGCCTCCTCTTTCTCCTCCTCCTCCAAGCCTGCCGCCAATGGACGTCAGCGAGGACGCGCTGCCCAGGACGGGCGGCGCGGGCAAGAGCGAGGGAAACCAAATCTCCGTCCCGCGCGCGCCGTACGCGAACCAGGGCGACTCGGCGTCGTCGGCGTCGGCGGCGTTGGCGTCGGCGGTGTCGGCACGAGCGCCCCCCCTGCCACTCCCGCCCCCGTCCAAGAAAGGAAGCCAAAACGCCTCGGCGCCGCCCGCGCGAGACAGCGCCGTCTCGGCCCCGCGCTCGAGGTCCAGCAGGCTCAGCGTCCCGCCCGCGCGCAGCATGAGCACCTGGTGGGGCGCGGGCGGCGGGGAGGGGCGGGGCGAAAAAGCAGGGGGCAAACCCGGCGGCGGCGGCACGAGGGGCGACAAGAGCGACAACGGCGGCGGCGGCGGCGGCGCGGCGACCAGGGCCGCGTCCAGCAAGGGGCGCCCGGGGTGCATGGTCGAGACCTCCAGCAGCGCCGCGAGCTCGGGCCGCCCGCTGCCGAGCGCGAGCTCGAGCAGGGTGACGGTGAAGGGGGCGGTGGCGACGAGCATGTGGCGGCCGAGGCAGTCAAACGCGAGCAGCGGGCCGGCGGCCGAGGCGGCGGCGCCCTGGCCGCCGCCGCCGCCGCCGCCGCCGCCGCCGATGCCGCCGCCGCCGATGCTGCCCGCGCCTCCGGTGAGGGCCCCGGCCGCCGCCCCGACGGCCCCGCCGGACCCTGGGAGCGCGGCCGACGTGAGGTCGTAGGTGGCGACGACGGCGCCCAGGGACAGGCGCCCGCGGGGGAAGACGAGCAGGCGCAGGCGGTGGCCGCCGCCGCCGCCGCCGCCGCCGCCACCGCGCGCGCCGCCGCGCCCTCCCATCCCGGCCCCGCCCGACGCTACGTGCCCGGGCAGCGGGCGCGCCCCGCCCGCCGCCGCGGACCCCGCGGCTGCGCCGGCGGAGGCGCCGCCCAGGAGCAGGGCGCCGAGCAGGCCGCCGGCGCCGGCGCCAGCGCCGGGCGCGTCCAGCGGCGCGGCGTCGGCGCAGGCGACGAGAAAGTCGCCGCCGCCGGCCCAGCCGAGCGCCCGCACGCGCACGCGCCGCTCCTGCGCGAGGTCCGGGAGCAGGTGCCACCCGGCGTCGCCGCTCGTACCGCCGCCGGTCAAAGCGACGCTTCCGGCAGCCGCCGCCGCCATGGCCGCCGCGCCGATCGAAAAACCGCCGCCGCCGCCGCCGCCGCCGCCGCCTAGGCCCGTGCTGTACACGGCGATGCCCACGCCGCCCGCGACTGCCACGTCGGATCCCGTGGGCGAGACGGCCGCGTGCAGCAAGGGCCAAGCGGACGACAGGTAGGCGGGCGGGGCGGGCAGGTGACGGACGGCGAGGGATCCGCCGGCGGCCGGCAGGGCGCCGCCGGCGGCCCCCGAGGCGGACGAGGCGGCGGCTAGCCACGCCGCCGCCGCCGCCCCGTCCGGCCCTCCCCCGTGCGCGTACGAGGCGCCCCGCGCGCGGGCGCGGCCCGAGGACGGGACCGCGGGCGCCAGGAAGAGAAGGCGGTCGTGCGCGAGGAGGGCGTGGGCCTCGGCAGAGGGCCAGGGGGAAGCAGGGGCGACGGGCGGGGGGACGCCGCCGCCGCCGCCGCCCGCGCCCGCGCCCGCGCCCAGCGGCGGCGGCAGAGGCGGCGGCGGCGGCGCGCTAACTCGGTGGTGCCCGCGCGCCGAGCGCGCGAGCTGCAGCTCCGACAGCGCGCCTCCCGCCGGCCAGTGCCCGCCGAGACCGTCTGGCGGCGCCTGCTCCGCCGCCAGCAGGCTGTAGCCCCAGGGCCCCCAGGCCAAGGCCGAGACGGCGCCGTCCAGGCCGCCGGGGGTCCAGGCCCAGGCCGCCAGGCCGCCGCCGCCGCCGCCGCCGCCGCTCGACCTCTGGTGCCGGCCCCCGCCGCCAGCGTCGCGCGCGAGCGACTCGGGCGACCGCGACGTGCACGCCAGGCGGCACCCGGAGGGCGTCCACAGCGCCAGGCCCGAGCGCGCGTGCCCGACGGCCAGGGCGCGCGCGTCAGGGGCCCATGCGAGCGCGGCGACGCCGCCCGCGCCGCCCGCGCCGCCCGCGCCGCCCGCCGTCGAGGAAAAGGCCGAGGCGCCGGCGCTGCCGCCTGCGTCGCCGTAGCCGCCGAGCTCGGCGGCCTCAGGGTCGAGCACGCGCACGACGGCAGGGCCGCCGAAAAGGCCGGCAGCGCTCTCGCTGCTGCCGCCGCCCGCGGCGCCACCCGTGAGGACGGGACCGCCCGGGCCGCCGCTGCCGCCGCCGCCGCCGCCCCCCCTGCCCGCCGTCGCCATTGCCGTCGCCGCCGTCGCCGCCGCCGCCTCGAGCCGGCACAGCAAGGCGCGCCCGGACTCGGTGCCGACGGCCACGAGCCCCGCGCCCGCGGAGATGCGCGCCACGGTCGCGCGCTCCGTCCCGCCCGCGCCCTGCCCCCTTGATAATCCACTAGCAGGCAGCAAGAGCCAGTGGCTGTAGTGGAGCGCCGACGGCCGCGCGCACAGCGCCTCTGCGGGGGCGTCGTGCTCGAGGCGCAGCAGGGCGCACGCGCCGTCGTCGAGCACGACGGCCACGCTGCGGGCCGAGGGGCAGACGTCGAGGGCGCGGATGCCGCAGCGCGGGCGGAGGAGGGAGGGCGCCTGCTGCTGCTGCTGCTGCTGTCGGCTCGCGGTGGCCGCCGCCGTCGACGCCCTCCCTGCTCCCGCCTCCTCCTCCTCCTCGTCCTCTGCCTCCGAGAACAGCGCCCCAAGCGGGTCGCACGGCGCCTCCCGCGTCTTGCCCGACCACGTGTACGCCGCGAGCGTCGCGTCGTCGAACGCCAGCAGCAGGGCCGCCCGCCCGACGGCGGCGACGGCGCGGGGCCGCGCCTCGTGCGGCAGGCGGAAGGCTGTCTCCAGGTAAGGGACGACCGAGCGGTGGTGGGGCGCGGCGGGCGCGTCAGTGGGGCGCGCGCGGCCGAACCCCACGCCGCCGTCGGCGGCGGAGCCCGGGGCAGGGTCGGTCGCGAGCACGGGGCCCGCCCCGTCGGCGTCGAGGCCGGCCGCGCCGCCGCCGCCGCCGCCGCCGCCGGCCGAGGCGCCCGGCCCCGGCCCCGCGGCCGCCCGCGCCGCGGCCACCGCCTGAGGCGCGGGCCCGGGCACCGCCGGGTCGCGCGTCACGTGCAGGTGGTACACGAGCAGGTGGCCGCGCGTGGTGACGGCCGCGCACGCCGCGCGGCTTGGGCACCAGCAGGCAGCGGCATGGCGGCCGTACCTGCGGCGCTCGCGCGCGGTGAGCGCGCACGCGCCCAGGCGCGCGCGGTGGCGGCCGGACGACCAGACCTCGAGGGACGCGTCGGTCACGCGCACGACGTAGCGGTCGTCCACCTGCAGCAGGAGCGTGCGCTTGGGGCGCTGCTGGCGTTTGGGCGCCGGGGCCGGCGTCGCCGCTCCTCCATCGGCGGCGGCGGCGGCGGCGCCGGACGGCGGCGATGGCGACGGCGACGTCGACGGCGAATCGGCGGCGCCCTCGGCCGAATGGCCGAGCACCGTCGGCCAGCCGTAGGGGAAGTACATGTGGTCGTCTCCTCTTCACGCTAGCGGCTATCGCCTGCTGGCGTTTGCTGGGCGCTCTCCTTTGGTTCTGCACGACGCAAGTGAGTTGCGGTTGAAGGGGAGGAAGTCGTCCTGGGTCTTTCCTGGGTCGAAGCGGGGACTGGGTTTGACATTGTTGTCGAGGTTGTCGACCGGGGTGTTTGCCGTGGTGTTTGCAGTCGCGAGGAGGGCGTGCGTTGTTGAAGGGGAACGCACCTCCTGCCTTTGCTCACAGTTCCTGCAGGAGACAGGAGCGTCCCCCTTCCCTCTCCCTTCAACCGTCGACCCCCTCCGCTGTCTCCCTATCTTTCAATTATATAGAGTCCCACGCACACGAAACACTGGCGGCCCCATTCGCGCCGCGGCACACCTAGAACGAAGCCAGCGCCCCCCCATTCCTAAAAAAGCCCGTCTCTCGCCGCCGCCACCGACCCCGCCGCCGACGGCCCGCCTCACTAGCTCCCCCTCCTGACTTGACAAGTGTGCCGCCTCGCTGCGCGACATCGCAGCGCTGCTCTGTGTGTGTGTGTCTGCACCTGGCGTCTCTTCGCGTGGTGAGTTGACAGGGAGATAGAGAGAGAGAGAGAGCGCCTGCGCCTCCCACGAACTTGAACAGCCCTCCCCTCCCTCTGTCCCGCGGAGAATCCCATCACCCCCCTCCGCCAGTCGCCGCCCAGCCATTGGAGGTCGGGCGATGCAAGGCAACCCCCCGCAATCGTGACGCATTCAGTGGCGCGCGCACTAAAGCGACGAGACATGTCTCCCTGACGCCGCCCCCACTCCATGCCCCCTCCCCCTCCTCCTCCGCCCGCCCCACGCAACACTCGAACACTACAGGAACCCACTACCCGCCGGACCGACAGAGGCAGCTCAACGCACGCAGACGGCGCGCGCGCGCAGGCTTGCTGTTTCTTTCGAGCGCGCGCGCCCAAACGCCGAGTGAGAGCGAGACCGAGCGCCGCCGCACGGCGCGCGCCCGCCCGCAAAACAAAACCCACCGACCATGGCGGCGCAGCAGTACAACGCGGCCGCCGCGCCGCTGCCCCCGGCGCATCCGCAGCCCCCCGCGCACCACCACCACCACCACCACGCGCCCCAGCAGCAGCAGCAGCAGCAGCAGCACCCGCAGCAGCAGCAGCAGCAGCAGCAGCAGCAGCACCCGCAGCAGCACCCGCAACAGCAGCAGCAGCAGCAGCAAGAGGCCGAGCCCCCCGCCGCCGTCGTCTCGCTGCGCCTGGCCGTGCGGGAGGCCGTGTCCCGCTGGTTCCTCGACACCCTCGCCGAGGCGCAGCGCGGCGACCCCAAGCAGCAGGCCCTCCTGGCGGCCATGTACGACCAGGGGTACGGGTGCAGCCGCAACCCGCGCGCCGCGCGCGAGTGGGCCGAGCGCGCGGCGCAGCGCGGGTACCGCATGAGCGGCGTCTACTGCACCAACCCGTGAGAGGAAGGAAGAGAGGGTAGAGGGAAAGGGTCTGTATGCTGTGCTCTTCCAGCTCTCTTGGCGGCAATCCCTCTCTCTTGGTTCCATTTCAACCGAGAAACACGTGCGATCGATCGGTCGGTGTAAAAAACGAGACCGTCCGAGGACGCCAAAACGAGGTGCACGCCTACGTCAAGGAGGATCGACGACGATGATGACGGCGACGAAGGGGGAGGAGGAGGAGGAGGCGGGCCCGGTGACGCCGACGCCGGAAACGCGCGCCACCGCCGCCGGCAATCCGGCGGCGCCTCCTCCTCGCCGGAAGAAGAGGGGGAGGACGAGCAGGACGACATGGGAGAGGCGGAAGAGCGCGAGAGCTCGCCGACGGAGCGCGCGCCGCCGCCGCCGCCGCCGCCGCCGCCGATTCTTGTTTCGTCGCTGCCCCGGTTTAAGCGCCCGAGCCCCCGCGACGTCACACACCAATCTCGACCTTGCACACGCGCGCAACCCTTCATCAGATCAGATCACACCTCTCTTGTCGTGTCACACTTGAATCGAGAGAGACAGAGGCGAGAGCGTTCTTTCCTTCGCGCGCGCGCCATGTCGGCCGAGGAGGCTGCGGCCGCGCTCGGCGAGCAGCTCAACAGTGAGTCCCCTCTCGACGCCGTCGGCGGCCATGCACGCGTCCCGGTCGGTCGTCGAGAGCAGACGGAGAGAGCCCCCCTGCGGCGGCTGTGCACCCGCTCCCCACCTCCTTTTTCCATCGGCCGCGCGCCGCACCGATCGCGAAAGGTGGCGTCACACCTTGTCGCGATCGCGTGCGCGCGAGCATCGCCCCGATTGCGAGTGCTACCGCCGGTCGATCCTCCAAGGAGGCGCCTAGAACTCACTTTCGCTCCTCCCTCCCTCCCTCCCTCGCTCCCTCCCTCAAAAACCGAACCACAGTCGACGACGACGCGCCAGCGCCCGGGCCCGCCACCGCGGCCGACGACGAGGGCGACGAGCTCTTGCTCGACCTCACCCTCAAGAAGAAGAAGAAGAAGAAGAAGGCGCGCGCCGACGACTTTGGCGACCTCGGCCTCGGCGGCGACGACGAGCTCGGCGGCGGCGGCGGCGGCGAGGGCGGCGGCGGCGGCGCGGGCGCGGGCGCGGGCGGCGACGCTGACGCCGCCGACGCCTCGGCCGCCGCCTCGGCCGCCTCGGGCCCCGTGCCCGGCCAGAAGGGTGGCTGCCCCTGGTCCGGCGCCGACCGCGAGTACAGCTACGACGAGCTCCTCGACCGCGTCTTCGGCATCCTGCGCGAGAAGAACCCCGAGCTCACGGGCGAGCGCCGCCGGACCGTGCTGCGCCCGCCGCAGGTCGCCCGCGAGGGCACCAAAAAGACCGTCTTCACGAATTTTGCCGAGCTGTGCAAGGCGATGAACCGCAACCAGGACCACGTCTCGGCCTTCCTGCTGTCCGAGCTGGGCACGAGCGGCAGCCTCGACGGCCAGGCGCGCCTGATCGTGAAAGGGCGCTTTCTGCCAAAGTCGTTCGAGACGGTGCTTCGGCGCTACGTCAACGAATACGTTCTCTGCCCGGGCTGCAAGTCGGTGGATACCTTGCTGGATAGGGACTCGGCGACGCGGCTGATGCACCTGCGGTGCCAGCAGTGCGGAGCGTCGCGGACGGTGCAGGCGATCAAGAGCGGGTTCGTGGCGCGGGTGGGGCGGCGCGTGCAGGCGGCGTGAGGCGCCGGGTCGAGAGGAGGGCGGGCGTTGTCGTCGTCTCCTGTTTTTTCCCTAGCGCGCGCGCGCGCCGCGTTTCGCTGTTTGGGGTTGTCACTTGTTGCCCCCGAAGTTTGTGCACCATGTTACCCGCAACAAAGAGAACGGTCGATCGATCGGGCGTCAACTTGCGAGGGGGGGGGAGGCTGTCGTGTGTTGCCCGCGGATCGGGGGGAGGTCGCGCGCCAAAAAGGGGGGGGGAGCAAAAAAAGGCGGGTGTGAGCGCTGCGTCGGAAGGGCGAGACGCCGCCGGCGCGGAGAGAAAAAAAAGAGGGGAAAAAGCATTCACGGCCCGGGCGAGGCAATCATCGCGCAGCCGGCGCCGGCGCGCCGCCCGAGGGCTGCAAGCGCCTTGCTGCGCACGGCCACGGCCAGCACCTGCGCGAGGCGCGCGCGCTGCTGCTCCGCGTGCTGCTGCAGCTGCTGCTGCTGATTTTGCGGCCCGCCGCCGCCGCCGCCCGCCGCCGCCGCCGCCGCCGCCGCCGCCGCCGCCGCCGCCGCCCCGCCGCCGCCGCCGCCCCCGCCCCTCAGGCTCGGCGACAGCTTGAACGCCGCCACGCGCCCGAGCGAGTCTCCCACGATGAGCAGCGGGTGGTGCGGCGAGAACGCGACGCGCGTGGGCCGGGCGCCCGCACGGCCGGAAAAAGAGCCCGGGGCCGCGCCTCCTGCCACCATTCCCCCGCCGCCGCCGCCGCCGCCGCCGCCGCCGCCGCCGCCGCCGCCGACGCCGCCGCCGCCCAGTGCGTGGGAGCAGATGGGCGCGCCGGCCGCGCGTGCCAGGTCGAAAATCAGCACCCGCCCGCCCTCGGTGGCGGTGGCCAGGACCGTGCTGCACCCGGGGGCCCACGCGGCGTCGGCGGCGGCGTCCCCGAGCTCGAGCGACAGGAGCAGGGGGTCCAGGAGCGCGGCGCGCGCGGCGGCCGACGCGGCCGGCGTCGCGCGCGGCGGGCAAACGTCCGCGGCCGCCTCTGACAGCGAGGACGACGAGGCGAAGGGCTCGGCCGGCCTGGAAGCGCCCAGGGCCGTCGCGCGCCCGGACTCGTCGGGCGCGGCCCAGAGCTTGAGCGTCCAGTCGGCCGAGGCCGTCATCAGCACGCGCGGGTTGTAGGGCGAGTAGCGGACGGCGTACACGGCCGCCGCGTGCGCGCGGGCCATCCGCGCGCGCGTTCTCTTGGCGCCCCCGCCGCCGTTGCCGTTGCCGCCGCCGCCATTGCCGCTCCCGCCGCTGCCGAGGGGCGCCGCGCCGCCGCACGTGCGCGCGCCAAAGTAAAGGGCGCCGCGGTCGCTGCCCGTCACGAACACGTGCGACAGCTCCGGGTCCGGGCAAAAGTCGAGGCAGATGCCCGACTCGGCGAGAGAAAACAGGCCGCCCTCTCCGGCCGTCGCTGCCGCCGCCGCCGCCGCCGCGCCGTCGCCGTCGTCGTCGCCGCCGTCGCCGTCCTCGTCTTCCTCACCGCCGCCCCGGCCACCCTCGTCCTCGTCGTCGCCGTCGCCCTTTCCGGCGCCGCCGGGCGCGTCCTTCTCCGGGGCCTGGCCGACCTGGAGCAGTTTGCTGCGCACGAGCCCGGCCTTGGCCAGCGTCCACATCAGCACCTCGCCGCTGCCGCCCACGCTCACGAACGAGGGCGCGCTGGACGAGGCTGCGCCGTCGCCGCCGACGCCCGGCGCGGCCGCCGCCGCAGCGGCAGCGCCGGCGCCGGCGCCGGCGGACGCGGCATGGCCGGCAGCCCCCGAGCCCGCGGCCGCGGCGGCGGCGCCAGAGGAGGCGCCCGCCGCGTCGGGCTGCCAGCACACGCTCCAGACGGGCTCGGTGCCGCAAGACCCAACAAACAGCGGGCGCGGCGCGCGGCCCGGGCGCGACGCTGCCGACGCCCCGCCCGCTCCCCCTCCCCCTCCCGCGCCGGCCGCCGCCGCCGCCGCCGCCGCCGCATCCGCCGCCTCTGCGGCCGCGTCGTAGACGGCCAGGCCGCCGTCGCACATGCCCACGGCCACGAGACCGGGCCGGGCCGGGTAAGGTGCGAGGCAGGTGACCCTGGCGGGCGTCGCGGCCAGCCACTCGGGCGCCGAGGGGTTGCGCAGCGAAAAGGCCGCGACCGCGCCGCCGCCGCCGCCGCCGCTGGCCGCCGACGCCGCCCCGTCGCCGACGCCGCCGTCTGCAAAGGCGTCGCCGCCGCCGCCTGCGCCGCTGCCGCGCCGTCCGCCCCCTGCCGAGCCGTACCCGACGAAAAAGACGTCGCCGCCGAGCTTGGACGGGCACCAGGCCAACGCCGTCACCTGCAGGCGCCGCGGCAGACCGGCAGAGGGCCAATTGCCGCTGCTGCTGCTGCTGCTGGTGAAGCTGCCGCCGACGCCCGCCGTCGCCCTCGGCGGCCCCTGCGCTGCGAGCGCCAGGGCGCGTTGGATGGCGGGCGCCGGGAACGCAAAGCTCCACAGCGGCAGGAGGGACCCCGCGGCGGGCTGCGCGCCCTCTCCAGCGGCGCCAGCGCTACTCCCGCCCGCCGCGCCCGCGCCCGCGCCCGCGTCCGACGGGTCCTCCCACGCGCACAGGTCGCGGGCGGGGTCAGCGGCGGCGCGCTGCGCGCACAGGCGGTCGAGGCCGGCGGCGGCGGCGCGCGCCTCGTCGGCGTCGGCGCCGCAGGCGAGCAGCGCGGCGGCGGCGTCCTGCTCCTCGACGGCGGCGGCGGCCGAGAGGGAGGAAGCGGCCTGGTCGTCGGCGCCCGCGTCGTCCCAAGCCGCCGCGGCCCTCGTCTTTTCCGCCGAAGCGGCGGCGGCGGCGGAAGAGGCCGCGCCTTGGCCGGCCGCGGCAAGAGGGGGCTGGCCCGCGCGCCGGCGCCGCGCTTCCTCCTCCGCGGCCAGGCAGCCGTCGTAGATCTCCCACATGGAGCAGGAGCCCACGGTCGTCGTCGCGGGCGGAGGCTCGGTGCCCGTGGCGCGGTCCCGCGTGAAGGCGCCGCCGGCGCCCCCCCCGTTGCCGGCGGCGCCGCCGCCCGCGGCTGCCGCCACCGCCCCTGCGCTCCCGCCCGCGCCGCGCGCCGTCTGGACGCCGCGGTCGCCGTACTCGAGCTGGTTGCGCAGGCGCGGCGCGTCGTCGTCGTTGGAGCCGGCGCTCTTCTCGGCCGGCGCGGCAATCGCCGCAGGCGCGGCGGCGGCGGGAGCAGCCGGCAGAGCGTCGGCAGCGCCGCCTTCGCCGGCGCCACCCCCGCCACCAGCCGCCCCGCTGTCCGAGTCGCCGATGAAGGCGGCCAGGGCCGCGGCCCGCGTCGCCGCCGCGCGCGCCGCCAGCCCGCCGGCGCCCAGCACCTCGGCCTCGTCGGCCTCGGCAAGCAGGCGCGCCGCCTCGCGCGCCTCGGCGGCGGCCTCGGCCTGCTCCTTGCCCGCCTCCGAGTCGCCGTGCACGATCCAGCCGTCCGCACTGTAGTGGCGGGCCGTCTGCTCGATCATGGGCTCGGGGCGGTACCCGCCGCCGCCGCTGCCGCCGCCGCCGCCGCCGCCGTCTTTGCTGCCGGAAGCCGCCGCCGCCGCGCCCGCGCCGCCGCCGCCGGCCGCCGCGCCCGGGCCGCCGCCGCCGTTTCCGCCGCCGGCCGCGCCCGCGCCCGAGCTGGCGCCGCTGCCTGCGGCGTTGGCCCCCGTCCCCGGGACCAGTCCAAAGCTGTAGCAGTACCGTACGGGATTGTCCGGCGCCTGGGGGTTGGCCGCCGTCAGCGTGCGCGCCACCTCCTCGTCGAGCTCGGACGCCGACAGGGCCGCCGGGCGCAGCGGGGCGGGGCGGGCGGCGGCGGCGGCGGCAGCCGAGGCAGCGGCGGCGGCGGCGGCCGAAGCGACTCCGCCGGCGTCGAGAATGGCCGGGGTGATGCCAGAAAGCGCGATAAGTGATAGAGCTGACGCAGATAGGGGCAGCACGAGCGCGGTCGGGCCCGCCGTCGCCCCTTTTTTCCCTCCGGCGGGAGCAGCAGCGGCGGCGGCGGCGACTGAGGCACGGGCGCCGCCCGGCCGGATGCCGCGGGCGAGGGGGCCGCCGCCGCCCGCGGCCGACGTCGGGCGGCCCGGGGGCGGAGAGGGCCCCGCGGGGCCGGGCCGCTTGCCCGCCACCAGCGCTTGGGGAGAGGGCGCGCGGCGCGCGACCCGTCCCGCCTGCGACGAGGTGGGCCGGCGGGCGGGGGGGAGCTGCCCGGCGGCGGCGGCGGCGGCGGCGGCGGCAGGAGCGACGCCGCTGGCCGCAGCTGTCGGGGGGGCGCAGGCTTGTGCCGCTCCGGCCGCCGGCTGCTTTTTGCCCGCGCCCGCGGGGCCGGCGCCTCCTCTCGGCCTGGCGTCCATCGGCTGTATCGCCCTTTGGCGCACGTGGTTGGGTGACTTTGCAGCGTAGACCCGAGAACGTCGACCGAGACCACGGGCACAAGCAAAAAAGGGGGTGGAGGAGGGCAAGGGGAGGGCCCACGTATAAAAGGGGGGCGTTTTCTCCCCTTGTGATTTTTTGAAACTGTCGTTTGCAAGGCAAGGCCCCGAAGGTTTGATCGTCAGAACGGTGTAGCCGAAATGGGACTTGGTCACGCGCGCGAGTGTAAGTGAGATGCTGCTGCTGCTGCTGCTGCTGCTGCCAGAAAGGCATTCGTGTGGTGTTTCGTTCTTGCGGGGCCGTGTTTTGCCGGGCCCGGCCGCCGGCGCCGACGCGGACGCCGCCGACGCCGCGCTCGACTTCCCCCCCACGCCCCGTGTCAAGGGCGCCCGTCCCCCTCTTCCTCTTCCGGATCGCAAAAAAACGCCACGGCGGCCTCGAGCGCGGCCGCCATGTGCGACTCCTGCCGGAAGTTGTGATCCGCGCCCTCGATCTCGAGCAGCCGCGCGCGACCAGCGGTTGCCGCGGCCAGCGGGCCCGCCCCCGCGCCCCCGCCTGCGCCCGGACCCCCCGCCGCCGCCGCCTCGGCCACCGCCCTCCAGAGCCCCCGCCCGTCCTCCACAGGGACCGCGCGGTCGGCCGTCCCGTGGATCACCAGCACGCGGAACGCCCCGGACGCGCCCACGCGCCCCGCGGCCGCGGCCATGTCGAGCGCCAGGCGCGCGCGCGCGTCCTTTGCGGTGAGAGCGAACGCCACGGCGCGGCCCGGCCGCCCTCCCGCGCCCAGCTCCCTGGTGCGCACGGGCAACGAGGGCCGCTGTCCGCTCAGCAGGGCGTCCAGATCCCCTGGAGCAAAGTGGCGGTCGAGGCCGCGAGTCATGTCGAGGCGGCCCGCGAGCAGCACGAGGCGCAGGGCGGGGGGGCGATGAGCAAGTGGAGCAGAAGGGAGCTGCGGCGGCGGCGGCGGCGGCGGCGGCGGGGGGCGGCGGCCGCCCGCCCACAGCACCGCCGCGCCCGCGCCCTTGCTGTGCCCGAGGACGCCCACCACGCGGAACCGCCGCCCGCCGGGGCCCGCGCCGCCCTCTTCCAGGAACCGCACCGCCGCGCCGATCTGCCGGCCCTGCGCCGCGTAGTCCCCGAGGCGCGCGGCGCCGCCGCCCGACGCGCCGCAGCCGCGAAAGTCCAGGCGCAGGCAGGCGGCGGCCCGCTCCCCGCGCGCCGCGAGCGCGCGGGCCAGCGCGCCAAACAGCCGGATGCCGTCGCGGTCGCACAGGTAGCCGTGCGCGAGGACGACGGCCGGTGGGAGGGGGGCGGCGGCGGCGGCGGCGGTGGGAGCGCCGTCTGCTGGTGCTGCTTCCGTCTGCGGCGCCGGCGTCGGCGTCGGCGTCGCCGTCGGCGCCCGGGCGATCGTCAGCGTCGCGCGCAGGACGACGCTCTCTCCTTCTCCTTCCTCTTCGTCGCGCCACTCGAACTCGACCTGGTGTTCCTCGATGGCGGGCGCTTCCCCCGCCGCCATCGTGGGGGCGGGGCGAGGCGCGCTGTCTGGTTTGAGAGAGAGAGAGAGAGAGAGAGAGAGAGAGAAAGGGGATGCTTTCGACTCTGCTGTGATTTTGGAAGGAGAGGGGAGGGAACAGGAGAAGGAGAAGACTGCATGAAGAGAGGTTCGCCTCCACGCTGCCTCTGGTAAGAGCGGCCCTCTCCCTCTCCCTTCTCACGACCCAGCTCTCCCTCGAAGCTTGCCAAGTCGACACCCTCGTTTGTTCTCCCCGTTTTCATGTCGAGGGGCGGAGATAGGATCCTCCTCTCCATCTCTCGCCTTTCCTCGAACGCCTTCTTCCCTCAGTTCGCCACAGCGGCAGCAGCAGCAGCGGCCCCCGCGCCCGCGGCGGCGCTCCCGTACCTCGATCAGCAGCAGCAGCAGCAGCAGCTGCAGCCGACTTTTCAGCTTTCCCCGATGTGGCCCGGAGCCTCGCGCGCCGCGGCGGCGTCGACGCGCGGCGGCGGCGCGCGCGGCGGCGGCGGCGGCAACCCGCTCGGTGGCGGCGGCGCGTCGTCCGGCCACCTGCGCCCGCCCCTGCACCCGCAGGGGCCGCAGCTCCACCACCACCCGCTGCTCCCGCTGCAGGCGCGCGGCGTCGCCACCGCCGCGACGGGCGGCGCGCGCCACCAACCCACGGTGTCGGCCCTCGTCCCCCCGCCGCCCCCTGCTTTGACATTCTCCCCGTCGTCGTCGCCGCTCCACCACGCCCGCGGCCGCGCCCGCTTTGCTTTCGCCGCCTTTGCCACCGACCCGACCCTCCCCGCGTCCCCCGCGCCCTTCAGCCCCCTCCTGCCCCCCCCCCTCCCCGCGGGTGCCCGCCTGTACCTACGCCCCACAGGAACGGGCAACTGCGAGCACATCGGAGAGAAGCTGCCCCTGCCGCCCGCCATCCCCCTGCGAGAGGGCACCGTCTACGAAGTCGGGCGCGCCGAGCCGTCCGACATTGTGCTGCGCATCCCGACCGTCAGCACCCGGCACGCCCTGCTGCGCGTGGACGGCGGCGGGCGCGTGTCGGTGACCGACCTCAACTCGACCAACGGGACGGCGGTCAATGGGGTCGAGCTGACCGCGGGGAGCGACGGCGCCACGGCCGAGTTGCCGACCGGCGGGGAGGTCGTATTTGGTGACAGCTTTCTAGCGCGTTTTCAGCTCGAGGTGGTGGTCGGGGAGCGGGCCAGGGGCGGCGCCGGCGTTTTGGGCGGGGGGATGGAGGAGGAGGACGCCGCGCCGCCGCCGCCGTCGTCCGGGGCGGGGCGGTGACTATTTTTGGGGTTGCGCGTCGCTCCCTCCCCCCCCTCCTGCCCCCCGCTCGGTGGTGGCGTCGGCCTCGGCAACACGCGAGCTGCCCCTCTGCCTTTGCTCAATCCGCCTCGCGCGCCGCGCTGTCGCGCGTGCGCTCAGCGGCGGCGGCGGCGGCGGCGGCGGCCTCGGCCTCTGCGGCGGCGGCGGCGGCAACGGCGTGCCCGACCTGGCTCGGTCGACGCCGCCGCCGACCTCATCCGAGGCCGGCGCCATTGCCGGCGCCATTGACCCGCCGCCGTCGCCATTGCCGCCGCCGCCGTCCGTCCCAGGCGTGCGACTTTTCAGCGCGTTGCCGGCAGCTGCTGGTGCCTCTCCGGCCGCTGCTGCCGCTGCTGCTGCTGCTGCTGCCGCTGGTGCTGCCGCCCCGCGGCGTTCCGCACGCGCCAACGGGCGGTCGTGCGTGGCCACTGCGGCGTGGTGAAGGACCACCCACGATCCAACTCCCGCCGTCGAGCACCTGCCAAGACCATCGCGGCCGACTCCCGCCGGACGCACCACCGCGGCGCCCGCTGCGCGAGCGCCCGCTGCGCGTTCATCGATTTCTGCACCTTCACAGCCATCGCGTGCGTAGGTGCGCTCGGCGGTGGTGCGTTCGATGCGAGTTGGCCAACATGCTTTGCCAGGTGCTCGACGGCGGAAGCTGGATCGTGGCGTGAAGGCTCCGACGGTCACGCACGGCCGCCTGTGGCGCGTGCGGAACGAAGCGCGCGGGCAGCAGCAGCAGCAGCGGGCACCAGCACCAGCGGGCAGCAGCACCAGCGGGCAGCAGCACCAGCGGCAGCACCAGCAAACAACAGCAGCAGCAGGAGCGATTTCACATCGTCGACGCCAACAGCGAGCGTCGGGCCCCGGCAGGACGCCGAGCTCGCCGCCGCCAGCGCGGGTGCCGCCCCCTGTCCCTGCGCGCCCGCGACGACGACAAAGGTCCCTGCGGGGTTCGGGTCGCAGTTTGGTTTTTCCGGCGTCGTCGTCTTTTTTCGTTTTTCCGTTCGCAGGTTGTCAAACGCTGATTTCCTCCTTGCTTTTTGTTCAATCCCTCAATATGATTTTTTCCTCACCAATTGTCCGGCGTACGCCATGTGCACACACAGACCAGACTCGAGAGTGACCAGGGAGAAAAACCAGGCCCCCCAAAAAGATCGTGCGGGGGGAGGCGCACCCCGCCGTCGGAAACACAGCCTCGCCACCAACCCGCCCCGTCCCCCTCCCCGCTCGACAAATATTGAGTTTTGCTTCGGTGCTTGTAAATCACGTCCGCCCGCGCTCCCCGGCCGCGGCTCCCGCTCGCCGCGCCGTCGCCGCGAGGCGGTCGGCCGCGCGCACGCACGCGCGCGTCACGGCGTCGATCTCGCGGCCGCGGTCCGCGTGCCGCGCGCGCTCGGCCTCGTGGCAGGCGTCGCCGGCGCCCTTGCCGCGGCGCCGTTCCTCCGAGACGCGCTCGTGCTCGACGCGGCGCAGAGCGGCGACCTGGGCGGCGGTCGAGGCGCGCGCGGCCGCCACGATGGCGGCGCGCCCGGAGAGCACGAGCGCGCGCGACGCCTCGGGCAGGGCGGCGAGCTCGGCGGCGGCGCTGCCACCGTCGTCCTCGTCTCGCGTGGCCGTCGTCGCTCCGTCCTCTGCCGCCTCTGCCTCTGCCTCTGCCTCTGCCGCCGCCGCCGCCCGCGCGCGACGCTCGACGCGCGCCCAGCGCTCGGCCGCCGGCCCCGCCGCCGACCCCACGGCCGAGGTGAACCCCTCGCGGATATGCCGCAGGTGCGCGAACAGGACCGTCAGGGCGGCGGCGCCGGCCTCGGACGCCTCGCCGCTCGCGTCGGCAAAGGCGTCGGCGAGCGCCGAGCACGCGCGCGCGCGGCGCTCCTCCTCGTCGATCAGGGCGGCGCGCAGGGCCATGGTGCGCACGCGCAGGCCGGCGACGGCGTCCTGGCCCGCGGCGAGGAGGGCCGCGGCGCTGGGCGGCGGCTGCGGGCGCTGCAGGTGCTCCGCGTCCACGTCGTCGCTGCTGCCGCTGCTGCTGCTGCTGTTGCCGTTGTCGTCGCCGTTGTCGTCCTCGTCCTTGTCGCCCGAGCTGCCGCTGCCGCTGCTGCTGCTGCTTCCCGCGCCGCCGTCCTCGTCCCCGTCGTCGCTCTGCCCCTCCCCCGCCTCCTTGCTCTGCAAGCCCGTCTCGTCTCCCGCCACTTGCACGGCAGCAGCAGCCTCCCGAAGCCGCGCGCACATGTCCGCCACGGCCGCGGCCGCCGCCCGCTCGGCCGCCGCGTGTGCCTCGACCAGCGCGCGCCCGCTGGCCTCGGCCGCCCTCTCGGCCGCCGCCTGCGCCAGCGCGTGCGCGTCCCGCTCGGCGGCCCGCCGCGCCGCCAGGCCCTGCGCCGCCGCGCCCGACGCGTGCTCGGAGACGGCGGCGCGCAGGCGCTCGCGCAGCGCGGGCCAGCCGTCCAGCAAGCCCGGGATCCCTCGCAGCGCCTCCCAGTGGGGGTCGGCGGGCAGCAGCGCGCCCTCGGCCAGCGGCAGCGCGCCCGGGTCGGACGGGTCCCCCTCTAGCATCACGCCCGCCAGGCCGGCCGCGTCCGCCGCGGCCAGGGCCGCCGCGCGCCGGTCGCGCGCCCCCTGGGCCGCCGCCTCGGCCCCGTCGGCGTCGCGCAGGGCCGCGGCCGCGTCCGCGTGCGCCTCGGCCGCGGCGGCGACCTCGGCCGGGAGCGCGCGGCGGTGGTCGAGGAAGGCCAGGCGGGGCAGGCGCGCCAGCACGGCGCCGCGGTAAGAGGCCTGCGCGGCGAGGGCGCTGGCCGCCGCCGCGGCCGCGGCGGTGGCAGCGGCGGCAGCGGCGGCGGCCAGGCTGGTGCCGGCGCCGAGGGCTGCGCCAGCGGAAAAAGGGGCGCCCGAGGCGGCGCCGGACCCGCGCTTGAGAGGGAGGGAGGAGGGCGCGACGCTGCTGCTGCTGCTGCTGCTGCTGCTGCTGCTGTTGCCGTTGCCGTTGCCGCCGCCGCGCGCCAAAAGCCGGCCCGACGCCGCCTGCGCGCAGGGGCGGGGGGTGAGGCCGGGCGGGCGCAGCGCCTCTGCGGCGGGCGGGCGGCACAGCACCGCCATGGCCCCGCGCGGCGCGGCGGCCAGCGCGGCCTCGTCACCCCCCATGAGAGCGTGCCCCCCGTGGGCGCTGGCACCGCCACGGCCGCCGCCGCCGCCACCGCCGGCAGCCGCGCAGCGCGCCGCCGCCGCCGCCGCCGCCGCCGCCGCCGCCGCCGCCGCCGCCGCCGCCGCCGCCTCGCGCCCGCCGGAGCTTGGGTTTCCGTGCAGCGACAGCACGCGCAGGGCGGGCAGGCGGCGCAGGTGCGCCGCCGCGGCCGCGGCGTCGGCGATGCGGTTGTCGGCGAGGGAGAGGGCCTCGAGCAGGCGCAGGCCGTCCAGGTGCGACGACGGGGGCGGCGGCGGCGGCGGCGGCTGCTTTTGGCGCGGGACCGGCATCGTTGGTGACGCCGCCGGCCCCCCGGCTCCCCCTCCCGCCGCCGTCGCCGCTGTCGCCGCGTCAACCGCGCGCTCCTCCTCCTCCTCCTCCTCCTCCTCGTCCGCGGCGGCCTCCGCCTCGCACAGCACGCTCGAGATGCTGTTTCCGGCCAGGCTGAGCTCCTCGAGCAGCACCAGGCCCCGCAAGCCCTCGGGCACGCGCGTCAGGCCGTTGTAGGCGAGCGACAGGCGGCGCAGCGACCGCAGCGCAGAGAGGCCCGGGCCGCCTGCCCCCCGTCCGCTGCCGCCGCCGCCGCCGACGCCCTCGTCGCCGATGCGGTTGTTGTCGAGGCGCAGCGTGCGCAGGCTCGAGGCGAGGCGCGCCAGGTTGGCGACGCGAGCGATGCCGCGGTGGCTCAGGTCCAGCGACAGGACTTGCGGAGGACCCGGCTGCTGCTGCTGCTGCTTTTGCTGCGGCGGCGGCGGCGCTCCTCTGGCGCCGTCGGCCCCCGCCTCCTCGCCCTCGCCCCCGTCTTCGTCTTCGTCCGCTCCGACGCCCGGCGCCGGCGGCTCGAGCGTCTCGATCGTGCACTCGGCGATCAGCTGCTCCGTGATCTCGGTGGGCTGGCGCCGCGCGATCAGGCGCTCGAGGATCGACAACGCGGGGAAGGGGTCGGCAGAGAAGCCGTCGTCGCCGTCGTCGTTCGCGCCGTCTTTGTCCGGCTCGTTTTCGAGGGGCGGCAAGCGAGTTGCGGCGGCAGTGGTCAAAGCGAGCGCCATGCCTTCCCTTTGCGCGCGCGCGCGCGGAGTAAGTTTTGTTAGGGTGGTTGTCTTGTTGATAGAGGAGTCGCAAGAGAAAAAGCAAATCGAGAGCGGCGGAGAACACAGCAAGCATTCAGGAAGGGGACTCTGCGCGCAAGAGCGGCGGCGGTCAAACTATCGCCGAGGGTGCTTGCCGCCGCCGCCCGCCTCCCCCTTCATCACCTCTCCCCCAAAAACGGCGCCAGCACCCGCATCGCCTCCGACCCCGGAAACCGGCCCAGCCCTCCCCTCGCGCCGGCTGTCACCTCGTCGAAGCGCAGCGCGCCGTCGTAGCGCGCCTCGGCCCGCGAGGGCCAACTCTCGGGCCAGGGACCAAAGGAAGCCGCGCTGCCGTCGGCGTCGGTGGCGGCGGCGGCTCCCCCCTCTGCTCGTCCGCCGCCGCCGACAGCGACAAACGCCGCGCCCCGCTCGGCGGCCGCGTGCCTCGCCTCCTGCTGCCGCAGCTGCCGCACCATCTCGGCGGGCGTCGGGGATTCCGCGTGCGCGTCCGGCATCGGTATGGGCGGGTACGAGTGGTCCGCAGCGGCGGCCGAGCCGCACGCACCGCCGCCATCGTCCTCGTCCTCGCCGCCGTCGCTTTCTCCTTCCTGCCGTCCTCCTCCCGGCCGCCCCTCCCGCCCCTCCCGCCGCAGCCCCAGCTGCCCCTCCCCGCCCATGGCCGCCACGGCGTCGCGCACGCGCGCTGCGGCAAAGGGCACGGGCTCGTGCGAGTGGTCACCGAACATCACGGGCGTCGAGTGGTCGCCCGTCACGCACACGGCGTACACGCACCGAAAGTCTCCCCCCCGGTCTGCGGCGCGCGCGCCCCCCCTCCCGTCGCCGTCGTCGTCCCGCCCCTCTTGCCGCCGCCGCCGCCACCTCGCCTCCTGCGCCCGCTCGGCCGAGCGCAGGCGCGCGAGCAGCTGCCCGACCATGGCGTCCGCCGCCTCCAAGAGGCGCACCTTGAGGCACGCGGCGCGGTCGTGCCCGGCGTCGTCCACCGCCTTGACGTGCAGCAGGGCAAAGTCGTACGTGGCCGCGAGCGACGGCAGGGGCTGCGGCGGCGAGGGCGAAGGCGGCGAGGGCGGCGAGGGCGGCGAGGGCGGCGGCGGCGGCGGCGGCGGCGGCGGCGGCGGCGGCGGCACCGGCGGCGGCGGCGGCGACAGAGGGTCGAGCGCCGCCGCCACGGCCGCCGCCTTGGCCGCCAGGTCCGAGCGGTAGTCCCCCGTCGCCCCCGGGACGGGCAGGACGTCCAGCCCAAAGGTCACGCCCACGCCCGCGATGATCTTGGTCGGGGCCACCATGCACGCGCGCAGGGGCGGCGGCGGCGGCGGCGGCTCAGGGCGACGGCGCTCCCCCTCAGAGCCGTCGGCGTCTGCGGCGGCGGCGGTGGCGTTTGAGGCGGCGGCGCCGAGGAGGCCCGCAAAGGCCGGCAGGCCGGACAGCCTCGCGCCCGCGCCGCGCAGCAGGACCACGTTAGCGGGCGGCTTGCCCAGGGCGGCGCGCGCGGCGTTGAGCGGGTGCGCCGCGAGGACCGCGCGCATGCGGTCGCTCACGTGGTTGACAAGGTCGCACGTGAACGCCCGGCGCCGGGCTTCCTGCTCCACCTCCCCCGCTCGTGTCTCTGTTCCGTTTCGTGCCTCGTCGCCGCCGTCCTCGCCGCCGCCGCCGCCGCCGTTGCTGCCGCCGCCGCCGCCGCCGCCGCCGCTCAGGCCCTCGACTGCCGCGGGCTCGCACCGCAGCAACGGCAGCCCGTCCCGCAGCGGGTCGGTGCCCGTGATCGCGTCCGACAACCAGCAATCCCCAACGCCGCCCGCCTCGGAGCCAACGCCGTCACCGCTCCCTGCCTCGCCGCCGCCGCCGGCGCCGCCCGGCGCCGCCGTTGCCGACGCCGCCGCCGCCGCCGCCGCCCCCTCCCGCCGCCGCCGCCGCCGCACCACCACGCCGCACCGGTGCTCGGTCGCGTACCGCACCTCCACAGCGCATCCCGCGAATCTGCGCGCGTCGAGCTCCAGCCCGTCCAGCGCCGCGCACAGCACGGGACCCTCCTGCTCGAACGCGCGGTCGGCGCGCCTGCGCAGGACGACGTTTGTCTCTTCGCAGATTGTCGCGAAATTGCATTTGAACGCGACGTCGCCGGGGCCGACGCTCAGGCCGGCGCCGAGCGCCTCAAACGCGCCGCGGCCGCGGTAGTGGGCGCGCGGGTCGTAGCCGAGGAGGGACATGTGGGCGGTGTCGCTGCCGCAGGCGAGGCCCGGCTCGACGGGGTCCATGAGTCCGTTGGCGCCGGCGGCTGTTTTGGTTGTGGTTTTTCGAGTCGAGTTTTGATGCGTGTTGTTTTTTGGTCGGGGGCGGGACGACGCGCGGCGGTGGCGAGGGACGTCGACGGCGAGCGAGCGAGCGCGAGCATGCGCGGCCCCACAGGCAAGAAAACCCGCCCCCTCTATCCACAGAGATGTGATGCGTACTCACCCGCGATCGCGTCCATGTTGGGCGTGTGCGCGACCTCCAGCGGCGTGCGGTCGCCGAGCGACGGGACGGAGACGTCCCCGACACCGTCGATCAGCACGAGCACGACGCGCCCGCGCATGCTTTGTCTTTCTTGCTCGAGCGGGGTGCCGATTAACCGAGGTGGTCAGTGTCGCCGGCGCATCGTGAGTTCGTCGTTACACGCACGCAGTTGAAGGAGAGGACGGATCGCCGCTGTCGCCGCCGCTTGAAGGGCACAGCGCGGCGCGCGGGCATTGCAGCTGCGGTCCGCCGCCGCCGTCGGTCGTCTCGCCTCGCGCTCACCCCCTGTCAACGCCCCACGAGTCTCTTTTTCCTGGCCTCAGTGCCAGTACGCGCTACTCTTCGGCGGGAGCCCGCGCTTCATCAGGGCCGTGGACAGCGCGATCATGGTCTTGCAGCCCTGGTTGTTGGTTGGTTTGTGAGGAGACGGCGGGGGGAGAGAGAGGGGTTGTGTGTGATCGACCCGTCGTTGCCACCGGCCGCCGCGTCTTTCGCAAAACGAGAAAATCCCCACGAGAAAATCCCCACGAGAAAATCCCCACGAGAAAATCCCCACGAGAAAATCCCCACGAGAAAATCCCCACGAGAAAATCCCCACGAGAAAATCCCCACGAGAAAATCCGAGCGAGCGCGAGCACACACGCGCCTGGCCGCGCCCTCCCCCTCTGCGCCGCCGTCGCCAATCAATTAGACACTAGGAGATACGCCAACTTACCGCCGGCACGCGGTAGTCCTCCAGCCGCGCCCCGCCCTCCTCCATGCGCACGCACGCGTAGTACAGCTCGATGTCCCCCGGGGCGGCCACCTCCCCAGGCGGGTAGGCGCGCGCGATGCCGCCCGAGAACAGCTTGGCCTTGACGGCGGCGACGGTCTCGTCCGGCGCGGCAGAGACCAGGTAGCGGCAGCCGCCCGCGAAAAAGGCGAGGCGCTGACGGTCCTTGGGCGGGGGCACCGTCGGGATGCCCTCGAAGGGCATGTCCATGGTGGCGATCTGGAGGGTGGGTTTTTTGATTACTTGTCGGCGCGATCGACCTTTCGCTTTCAGCGCGAGGAAGGAAGCGACGTCGAAAAGACAAAAAAAACGTCCCCCTCTAATTCAGACTCACCTCCTCGAACACGGCCGCCTCCGCCTCGGGCGGGATCGCCTTGCCCGTGTCGCAGTCCCACGCGCCCTTGCCGAGGCCCGCGCCCCCGCCCCCGCCGCCACCCCCCCCGCCGCCGGGCGCCTCCGCCATTCCCGTCGCTTTTTCCGAGTCCCAAAAATAGAAACGCAACGCGCTCCCTTGTGCGGGGCGGCGGCGGCGGCGGCGGCGGCGACAGAGCAAGGGGAGAGGCAGAGAGATAGAGAGAGAGCGACAGGCCAGTCAGCGCGCAGGCTTGAGAGAACGAGGCGGGTTGCGAGTCGAGAAGCAATGAATGACACCCAGGAAAGGAGGAGACGAAAAGACAAGAGCGAAAAACGAAAATCGACTTCACCACCCGCCGCCCGGCGCGGCGCCGCCGCCGCCCCGCGCCTCGACCGCCGCCAGCGCCGGCCACCCGCCGCCGCCCTCCTCCTCCCCCTCCCGCCGCCGCTCCTCGTCCTTCCGCCTCCTCCGCCCGGGCAGCCCGGACGCGGCCGCCGTCCGCAGGCCCAGAACCGCCCCGCGCACCAGCAGGAGCTTGAGCACCGTGTCGCGCACCAGGGCGGCCACGGCGACGACGGCGCGGAGCGTCGCGCCGCCGGCCGAGACGGCCGCCCAGGCGACGGCGAGCCACCCGAACCGCGACGAGCGGGAGGCGGGCGGGGGCGGCGGGGGCGGCGGGGCGACGGCGGTCGCCCCGGCCGCCGCGCTCGTGTAGGCGGTCGCGCTCGTGTGGATGTTGACGACGACCGGCTGCGGCTGCTGCTGCTGCTGCTGCTGGTGTTGGCGGTGCTGCTGCTGAAAGGGGCCTGCTGCCGCCGCCGCCGCCGCCGCCGCTCCCGATGCCGCCATCGCCGCCAGCGCTTGCTCCAAGAGCGCAGACGCGTGCGCCGCGCGCACGGCCAGGTCCTCTCCCTCCGCCCCCGCCGCGCCGCCCGTGGCCGCAGCCAGATCGCGCGCGAACGCCTCGGACAGCTGTGCGCCGTGCTGCTGCTCGTACCGGCGCAGCAGGCGCGCGCAGTAGCTGCCGGGGCCGCCGCCGCCGCCACCCGACGGTGCGGGCAACAGCGACAGCGGCGCCGCCCCCCCCGGTGCCGCTTGCCCGGCGCTGCCTGCCGAGAAAACGTGGTCGGCCAGGGCCGCGAGCCCCTCCCCGACCATGTAGACGTGGTGGAGCAGCACGGCGCGCTCGGCGCGCTCGAGCCACCACGCCGCGCTCGCGAGCTGCCGCTGGTTTGGTTGCTGCTGCTGCTGCTGCTGCTGCTGCTGCTGCTGCTGCTGCTGCTGTCGCCGCAGCAGCGCGGCCAGCAGCGCCGACCCCGCCTCGCACCTCTGCGCGCCCGGCGCGAGGCCGTTGCCGAGCGTCACGAGGCGCCGGACGAACGAGAGCTCGTCGGCGGCGGCCGCGGCTGCTGCTGCTGCTGCTGCTGCTGCTGGGGCGGCGGCGAGGCTGGGCCGGCGGGAGGCGCCATCATAGGCAAAGGCGCCGTCGCTCCTGCTCCCGGGCGCTGGCGGCGGCGGCAGCGGGAAGACGAGCGCCTGCTGCTGCGAGGAGACGAGCACCTGGCACGACTTGGACACCCGCGCCCACTGCTGCTGCTGCTGCTGCTGTCGCTGCCGCTGCTGCTGCTGCCGCTGCTCCTCGTCCTCCTCCTCCTCCTCCTCGACGCGCGACCGCACCCGGCCTGCCATCAGGAAACGGGGCGGCGCCAGGACGACGCTCGCGACGACGCCGCCGACCTTATTGCCGCCCCTCACGGCCGCACCGACCAGGCCCGCCGAGGTGACGTGGGCCCGGGCGCGCGCTCGGGGGGCGTGTGGCCTGATGCGGCGGGCGATTGGGGGCCCGGCGCCTCCCGCGAGCGCCCTTGCGTTTGCGTGCATGGAAGCGGGGCCTTTCGGGTTTTTGGTCTGTTTCTGCTTCGCGCGCCTTGGCAGGCTCAACCAAAGAGAGAGATTTGTTGTGCGAGACGGCGAGGACGTGCTTGATCTGCGTTCGAGTGCGAAAGGCACGCGCATGCAAGAGCATCGGGCGAGGGAGTTTAGGAGGGAGCGACAACGACCAAGACCGCTCTTCAGGGTACGGCGCCAGGCGCTCTCTCCCGGCAAAAGCCGCATTAAATCGAAAAAAGAATCGAGTCGCATGAGTACAGTCCTTACATCAACAACAAGGGGGAGGCAAACAGGTGATGCTTGCCACGACCACGGGGGTCCCGACGACGAGAGGCAGGAAACCCCGGCCCGCCGCCGCCGCCGCCGCCTTCGCAGGCCGCGACGAGAAACGCAAAAACGCCGCACCGCGCCGGCCCGCCCCGCCGAAAAGAGGTCCACCTTCTCGCCACTACTGCCCGTCAAAGTAGGCCAGCGCGTCGCTCGCCGTCCACATGCTCGAGTCCTCCGCGTCGTGCAAGCCCTGGGTGTAGTTGGGCGCCATCAGCTCGACCACGTCCTGCAAGATCAAGAAACCAAACAGCGGGGTGAAGTCGAGCTGCCCGAACAAGGGCGGGAGGATGCCTCGGTAGATCGACAGGTAGGGCTCGGTGATCTGTTGTTTTTGGTTTTGGTTTGGTTTCGATTTTGATCGTGCAAGTGTGTCAAGTGTGATTCTTGATCGGTCTTGTGAGTTCTGGTTCTGGCTTTCCTTTCTTCATTCGCCCGCGGCAAGGCCGCACGCACGAGAGAGACGGGCGCCCCTCCGGGCCGGCCTGTTGCGGCGGCCGCGCCCAACCCGCCCGCCCGCCCGCGCGCCCCTCCCCTAAATTGAGAGAGATACACGAACAACCAGCAGGCCTCGAAAAGAACAACAACTCACCAGCCTCAGGAATGCCCACGGCTGCACGTTCCAGTCGATGCCCGGGAACCAAGACAGCAAGACGCGCATGAACAGGCAAAAGAGGTACATTCTGGCAAACCCAAACGCGGCCTTTTCGAACGTGCGGGCGTAGACGGCCGACAGGGACTCGGCGCCCGCGCGCGCCAGGGGCAGGGCGACGGCGGCCATGGCCCGCGCGCCGAAGCGCGCGGCCGACAGGCGGCGGCGCAGGGCGCGCGCGGCGCGCGCGGGGTCGCGCGCGCGGTCGCCGGCCGTGGGCGGCGGCGGGACGGCGGCCTCGAGCGCGTCGCGCGCGGCCGAGACGGCGCGGGCGGCGGCGACGGCGAGGGCGAGGGCGAGGCGCAGGGCGGGCTGGCGGTGGGCGGCGGCGGCGAGCCAGGCGGCGGCGGCGGCGGCGCGCGCGCGGACCTGCTGCTGCTGCGTCTGCTGCGTCTGCTGCGTCGGCTTGGCGGCGGACGGCGACGGGACGAGCGGCGCGCCGGTCGCCGGCGCCGTCGCCGCTGCCGCCGTCGCCGCCGTCACCGCTGGCCGCCGCCGGCCCTGCTCCTGCTGTTGCGTGTGCTGCCGCCGTTGCTGCCGTTGCTGACGCCCCCCCACCGAGACCGCCGTCGCCGACGCCGGCGTGCTGCGTCGCACGGCCGAGAGCGCCGGAGGAGCGGGCACCGACGCGAGCAGCATTCTTGCCCTCTCTCTCGCGATCCGGGGGCCCGCTTTTGCGAGAGCGCCGCACGCGCGCTGCTTGAGGCGGCCACCCACCGACGCGGCTGGGGTGGAGAGGCGGCCTGAGCGCACTCGGGATCGCGGCTGCGCTGATCGAGAGGCAGGGCGTGCCGACCGAGGTCTGCGGATCAAGACGGGGAGCGGCGGCTCTTTGGGGGGGAACCGAGTCGCGCACCGCGCAGCGGTGGGTCGTTTTTGTTCGCGATATTGACGGGAGGGTGATGTCAAGATACGGATGCGGAGGAAGCCGGTGTGAAAACAAGGGGGTTGGTCACGGCGTCCCGATGGCCTTGCCACTCGAATCTCAAAGGCGCCCGCCGCCGCCCGCCGCCGCCGCCGCCGCCGCCGCCGCCGCCGCCGCCGCCTCCGCCGCCGCCGCCGCCTGCCGCACGCCGACCGACGGCCGCTGCCTCTTGTCGCGCAGGGTGACGTTGTGGGCGGCAATTGGTCAGCCCCCCGCCGCCGCCCGCCGCCGCCGCTGCGCCCGGCTCAGCCACCCGCCGACGCGCGCCGCCCGCGTCGCCGTGCAGTCGAGGTACCACTCGCGCAGCGGGCGCACGAGCGCCTCGTCCATCATGCCGCCGAGGGCGCGCTCGTAGCAGCGGTAGGCGCTTGCCGCGTGCAGGTGCACGGCGGCAAAGAGCTCGGCGCCCGAGGGCAGCAGGCCGCCGGCGCCGCCGCCGCCCCAGAGGGCGCGCTGCTCGGCCGAGAGGCCAAGCGCGGCGAGCTGGGAGGCGCGGTGGCGCTCGGCGCGGCGCAGGCGCAGGGCGGCGGCCTCGGCGGCCTCGGCCTCGGCGGCGGCGCGCTCGGCCTGGCGCCAGGAGGGGGAGAGGAGGGACGCCGCGGGGGCCGACGCCGACGGCGAGAGCGGCGGCGGCGACTGCGGCGGCGGCGGCTGCTGCTGCTGCCGCTGCTGCCAGCGGCGCGCCCAGCGGCGGCGGCGGCGGCGCCACAGGCGCGCGCGGCGCCGGCAGGCGCGGGACGACGCAAGGGGCACGGCGAGGCGCCACGAGCGCAGCGTCGGAAAAGCGACGTCGGCGCTCGACCGCCACAGCGGCGTCGGCGTCGGCGGCAGGGGGGAAAGCGCGGCCGCGGCCGCGTAAGCGGCGGCGAGGCCGTCGCGGTCGCGCAGCTCGGCCGGCTCCGCGCCCCCCGCGCAGCCGCCGCCGTTGAGGAGCGTGAGCGGGGTGAAGGCGAGCGGCGCCGAAGCCAGGCCGGCGTAGGAGCGGGCCTCCGTAGCGAACAAAGGGGGGTCGGCGCGCGCCGCCGCCGCCGCCGCCGCCGCCGCCGTCGCCGCGGCTGCTGCCGCTGCGCCGCCGCCGCCAGGAGAGGCGAGCACGCCGCGGCTCGGCGCCAGCGCCGGGCCCTCGCCCGCCCCGGCCCCGACCGCCCAGCGCGCGGCCTCGGCGGCGCGCCGCTCGGCCTCGGCGTCGGCGCCGAGCAGCTTGCCCGCGCGGGCGCGGGCGTCAGAGGCAAAGTCGTCGTCGTCTTCGTCGTCGTCGCTGTCGTCGTCGTTGGCGCTGACGCCGCCGCCGCCGCCGCCGCCGCCGTCCTCGTCGTCGTCCTCGTAATCGTCCTCGCCGCCCGTGTCGCTGTCGTCGTCGTCCTCGTCGTCGTCTTCCGTCTGCCCGCCGATGCTAGCGCCGCCTGCACCGCCGCCGCCGCCGTGCGAGAAGGTGCCGGACTGGCGCCCGAGCGACCCGGCGGCGCTGACGCGCGCGGTGCGGGCGGCGGCGCGAGCGGCCGCGCCGGCGGCCGCCATTTGCCTCTGCCGCAGCTGCGCGCCCGTCACGTCGGACCCCGCGGCGCCGCCGGGCGTGACTACCTGGAGGATGTCGGTCAGCGCCGGGGGCTCGGGCGCGCCGCCGCCGCCGCCGCCGCCGCCCCCGCCGCCGCCGTTTCCGTGGCCGCTGCCGCCAAAGCCGCCGCCGCCAAAGCCGCCGCCGCCGCCGCCGCTGCCTGCCCGCGCCGCGTTGCGCCACGCGAGCGCTTCAAGCGCTGTGTCCAGGCGGCCGCCGCCCCCGCCCGGGCGGGACGACGGCCAATCCGACGCCGACGCCGCCGCAGAGGCGTCGAATCCAGCGCCAAACCCGCGCCCGCCGGGGCCAAAGCTGCCGCCCGGGCCGTAGCCATACCCCTCGATCCGGTTGGGCCGCGCGGCGCTGCGCGCCGGGGGCAGGGTGGGCTGGAGGGGGTTTGCAGAGGGATAGGCGGCCGAGCTGAGGGCCGGGGCCGCGGGCGGGGGCGGGGCCGCGACGAGCAGCACGTCAGACAGCTCCGGCACCTGGCCCCCGCGCGCGAGCGCGAGCGGCGGGGGCATGATGAGCGCTTGGGGCAGGGGGGTGTTGTTGGCGCGGGCCGCGCCTCCGCCGCCGCCGGGCCCGAGGCGGGGGCTGGCGGGCGGCGTGCCCGCCGGCGGGCGGCCGCCTGGCGTTTGGCCGCTCGCGCCAAAGAGGGCGGCGGAAAGCCTGGACAGGACGCCGCCGCCGCCGCCGCCGCTTGGGTCAGCGTTGGCGCTGGCCCCTCGAGCGCTGGGCGGCAGACGAGTGGCGATGGGGGAAGACGTAGGCTCTGGGCCGGCGCGCGAGCCCGCGGGGGCGCCGCCCGCAGCGCCGTTGCCGTCGTCGTCCTCGTCCTCGGCCGGCCCCGGAGGCAGCGCCGTCCGAGGGCGCGGGGCCGCCGCGAGCGGGGCCGCCGCCGCTGCTGCCGCTGCCGCCGCGACAGCCCCCGGACCCGCCGCTCCTGCCGCCGCTCCTGCCCCGCCCCCGCCGCCACCACCCCCGCCCCCGCCTCCACCGCCGCCAAACAGCAGCATGGGGCGGAAGGCCTGCGACACGGCGTCCCAGACGAGGCTGCGCGCCTGCGCGGCGCCGTCGCCCGGGTACAGGCGCGTGGGCCTGAGCGGGGGGCCGCCGGCCAGCGCGGCGTCGAAGGACACGAGGCCCGAGCGCGGCTCGGCGCCCGAGTCGAGCAGCCACACGCCAGCGGCGGCGGCGGCGGCGGCGGCGGCGGCGGCCGCCGAGCCCGGGGCGCCGTCGGGCGCGCGGCCGCCGCCGCCCGCGCCCGCGCCTCCGCCGGCGCCAGCGCCGGCGAGCAGGGCGCGGAAGTCGAAGCCGCCGGCCTCGGCCGCGGGCGGGGGCTCCTCGGCGGCGTCGAGGGCGATGCCGTCCGACGCGGCCATCGGCAGCAGGGGGATGCCGCCAAACAGCGGCAGCGGCGCGCCGCCCCCGCCGCCGCCCGCGCCGTCGGCGGGCTCGCCGCGGGCAGCGTCGGCGGCGTCGGCGGCGGCGGCGACGGCCGAGGGACCGTCGCGGGCCAGGGCGTCGACGATGCCCTCGAGGGTGGTGGGGAGCAGGGGCCGGCGCGCAAAGGGGGTGCCGCTGGACGGCGCGGCGGCGGCGGCAAGAGCGGGGCTGGCGTCTTCGGGCTGGTGTCGCTGTTTGCCCACCTCGGTCGCCGCCGCCTCCGTCTCGTTGCCGTCCTGCGCCGTTTGCTGCTGCTCCTGCTCTCGAGGCTGCTGCTGCTGCTGCGCGCTGCCGTAGCCGGGTAAGGGCTCGGGCGACATGGGCCGGTCGAACGATGACTGAGGCGGGCCGCGCGAGCGAGACAGAGTCCGCACGAGCCCTCCTCCTCCTCCTCCTCCTCCGCCGCCGCCGCCGCCGAGGAACGGCGCCGCCGACGAGGAAGGGGAGGCAGAGGCGCCGTCGGCAAAGGCAGGCGTCCTTGCTGCCGCGGCGCGCGCGCGAGAGGCGGAGAGGTGGCCGACCACGACGCCCGCGCTGCTGCGGACAGGGACGGTCCCGCCAGCGCCGCCGCCGGAGGATACAGCGGCGCGCGCGGCGGCGGCGGCGCGCGCAGCGGCGGCGGCAGACTCTGCTGCGGCGAGCGAGGCCGCCTCCTGCTCCCGCAGCAAACGCCCGTACGTGTTCCAGGGGCCGCTGTGCAGGTAGTAGTCGCTGTCCAGGTCCCAGATGGCGAGCTGGCTGCCGGTGGCCGCGGCAAAGGGGTTGCCGCCCGCCCCCCAGCCGCCGCCGCCGTCGCCTCCCGCTCCGCCGCCGCCGCCCGCCTTGTAGCCGCCGGCCGCGGCTGCCCCCCAGTGCGCCGCCGCCCCCCCACCCCCGCCCCAGTGCGGCACGTAGTTTCCCAGGAACAGATTGATCGCGTCCTGCTTCTCCGCGTCCGTGTACGCGTTGCTGTAGAAGCGGCGGATTGAGGTCAGCAGGTCGCGCGACTGCGCGGCGGCGCCCGACGCGCGCCGCAGCCGCCGCTCAAAGTAGCCTGCGTGCGCCTCGCTGCCGCCGTACTGAAGCGCGAGCTCGTGGCCCATGGCCTCGTAGAGCTCGGCGAGCTGGAGGGCCAGCGGGGAGTCGGGGTCGATGAGGCCCCAGGAGGCGGTGGAAGGGGCGGAAGGGGCGGCGGCGGGCGGCGGCTGCTGCGGCTGCTGCGGCTGCTGCTGCGTGTCGCCGCCCTTGCTGCTGCTGTTCGCGGGACCCGCATCCTCCTCCCCTGGCTCCTCCTCCCACGCGTAGCACCCCTCGTACTCGTCCGGCCGCGCCGCCGCCCCCGTCCCCGCCGCCGCCCTTGCCACCGCTGCCGCCGCCTCTGCGGGCGTGCCGCCGCCCGCGACGCCGAGGCCGTGCAGCTGCCGCCCCAGCGCAAAGAGGCCAAAGGCAAACTGCGCGACGTTGGTGCGGTCGAGGCAGTCGACGCAGTTGGTGCGCAGGACGCCGCGCTGCAGGCGCGGCTGGGGGTCAAGCGCGCGCGAGGGCAGGCGCAGGCGCGCCGCCGGGCCCGCGTCGACATCGGCGGCGGCGGCGGCGGCGGCGGCGGCGGTGCCGTTCCCCCCTTCTCGCGCCGACCCTTGCTGCTGCTGCTGCTGCTGCTGCTCCTCCTCGTGCTCCTCGCGCCCGCCGGGCGCCTCCTCCCCGGCCTCGAGCGCCGCCGCCTCCCGCCGGTACTCCGCGTCTGCGCGCGCCGCCTCGCGCGCCCGCCGCGCAAAGGGCAGCAGGCGCCGCGCCACGCCCGGCGCGCAGGCGGCGCACGCGCGCGGCTGGTGCAGGAAAAAGCCAGTGTCGTCGAGCGCGGCCTGCAGCACGGGCGCGAGCTCGTCGAGGACGTTGGCGCCCGGGCGCTTGGCGCGCAGCTGGAAGTCTGTCGGTTTGTGCGTTTTTGCGGGCCGATGGTGGGAAGGAAACCACAAAAAAAGGGGGGGGGGGGGGCGGTTCGTGCGCGGACGGGCGGGCGTCGTTAGTGAGCGTCTTTCGCCCCTTCCCCCTCTCAAAAAAAACCAGCACCGCCCCTTCTCTTCCTCCTCGTCTACTCACCCCACGGCACGTGCACGACCAGCCGCTCGGCCCCACCGCCAGGCGGCCCCGCCCCATCCTCGCCCGGCCCCCCTCCCTCCTCATCGGCCCCCCTCCCCTTGGCCGAACAAGGATCATCGCCCGCCCCCCGTTTATCGCCGCCCCTTCCCTCGGCCCCCAGCGCCGCGCCCACCGCCGCCACCGCCCGCGCGTACTCGGCCCGCAGCAGCGTCTCGCGCGGCCGCCGCTCCGCCGACCGCAGCAGGTCGAGCGCGACCACGGGAGCGCCGTACCGCGCGAGCAGGCCCGAGAAGTGGCGACGGGTGGCCGCGTACAGCGGGTCGAACTGCTGCACGACGACGTCGGGTTTCGGCGACATGGCCGAGGCCGCCTGAGTCCAGTAGAGGGGGACGGAGCCTCGCAGCTGCACCACGGAGGACGCCAGCGGCGCGCCCGTGGCCCAGTCGGTGCCCGCGTCGACAATTTGCTCCGTCTCGACCTCGTTGGCCACGCGCCCCTCGTCGTTGATGCCGCGCTTGCGGTAGCGCGTGCCGGCAAAGTGGCGCGAGCGGCGGGACAGCAGCGTGAGCGTCAGCGGGCGGCCGAGCAGCGAGAGGCGGCGCTGCTCCCACCACCCGTGGATTAGGGGGAGCGCCCACCCGCCGCCCGCCGCGAGGCCCGAGGTGGCGTCCAGGCGCTCGCGTAGAGGGCGCGTCAGGTGGGCGTTCCAAACAAACATGGACGACCACACGTCGTAAGGGGGGCGGCGGCGGGGCGGTTTGCCGCCGGCGTCGTCGCCCGCTCTCCCCTTTTCCGTTGGTGCCGCCGCCGCCGCCGCCGCCGCCGCCGCCGCCGCCGCCGCCGCCGCCGCCGCCGCCGCCGCCGCCTCGTCGTCTCCTTGACGCCGCTCCTCTTCCTCCTCCTCCTCCTCCTCGTCGTCGTCGTCCTGTCCGGCGTGGTTGCGCTGCAAGGTGCGCGCCAGGCAGTAGGTGTACGAGAAGTAGAACCCGCGCGTCAGGTCGACGCCGGCGACGAGCTTGCGGTACCGGCGCTCCGCCGCCGACCCGCCCGCGCCCGCCGCTGCCGCCGCCGCCGCCGCCGCCGCCGCCGCCGCCGCCGCCGCCGCCGCCGTCGAACTCGCCGCTGCCGCCGACGACGGGCCGCCCGCGCCGGCGCCTCCTCCTCCCCCGGTCCAGGCCGCCCACAGCCCGCCGGTCGCAGAGCCCCCCGGGGCCGCGGCGGGCGCGGAGGCCGAGGAGAAAGACGAAGGCGAGGAAAAGCCGCCGCCGCCGCCGCCAAAGCCGCCGCCGTTCCCGCCGCCGCCGCCGTTCCCGCCGCCGCCGCCGCCGCCGAAGCTGTGGCTCAGCGTCAGCGGCACGGACGCCGTGTCCGCCACGCGGTACACCCGGTGCCCGCCCGCCAGGCTCCCCACGTACTCGCGCCTGGTCACCAGCAGCAGGGCGTACCCCTCGGTCAGCCGATAGCAGCCGAGGATGCCGTGCGCTCGCGCCACGAGCGCCAGGCCGCCGGGCGACGCCCCGTGCACGCGCCGGAGCGCAGCCTCGGCCTGCTCGGCGGTCAGGGCGCCGCCGGTGGCCACGGCTTCGAGGCGCGGCGGGCTGCCCGTCGACAGGTCCTGGCGCGCGAGCTTAAGGACGCGGATGCTGCCGCTGGCGGGGCGGGGCCGGTCGCCGTTGCTGCCGCCGTTGGCGCGGCTGTCGTCGCCGTTGTCGCCGCCGTTTGCGGCCGCCGCTGCACCTGCCGCCGCCGCCGCACCTGCCGCGTCGGCCCGCTCGTCGTACCCCACCACGTAGACGCGCGTGCGCGAGGCGTAGACGCGCAGGCGTCTCAGGGGGCAGTGTGGCAGCCAGGGGCGGATGGGCGCGGGCGAGGCGCCCGGGGAGGACGTCGGGTGCGACGCCATTGGTATCGGTAGCGTTCGTGCCAACCCCCACAGTTGTGCGCGCGTGTGGCGGGTGCGATCCCACCGGTTTCGGGGGGTGCCTCGGTCCCTTTTGCACGCCCTCGCGCGACCGATTCGGCAGTCGCGGCGATCGGTTCGAGTGCGCAGGGGCGGTTGATATAAACTGAGGATTGCGATGCGCGTGTGAGAAACGGGCGTCACGAGGATTGGAAGACGGGGGGGACGATTCAGCGGCGTCGGCGCCGGCGTCGGCGTCGGCGTCGGCGTCGGCGTCGCCGTCGCCGTCGCCGTCGCCGTCGCCGTCGGCGTCTGCGTCGGCGTCTGCGTCGCCGGCCTTATGTTTGGCCCTCCTATGTTTGGCGCCGGTAAAGCTCCCGTGGGTGTCGCACCCGCTCAGCCTGTAGACGCCGTCCAGCCCCGCCAGCGCCCGCAGGCGGGTCGCGCGCGCGCGTC
>Ga0105055_10001318_pt1 | contig 40255 bp, 40 predicted proteins | sample BON03_FD_78090 | JGI IMG/M metagenome (GOLD analysis project Ga0105055, IMG submission 78090) | Freshwater microbial communities from Lake Bonney liftoff mats and glacier meltwater in Antarctica - BON-03 | ecosystem: Environmental > Aquatic > Freshwater > Ice > Glacier meltwater | place: Lake... | reverse complement strand
CTGAAGCAAGGCGGCCGGAGTCGTTACGACGATGAGGGAATCAGGCGCTTGGGTGAGATGCCGTCTCGCACGGAGTTGAGAGAGGGCAGTGAGGCGATCGCTGGAAGCATTGAAGGCATCGCGCATATCACGGGAATCCGGCATGGATTCGGGGAATACCAAGATATGGTGCGTGGCGGGACTTTCGGCCGCGCGATGAAACAACTGAAGATCCTCGGCCAGATGCTCCGCGGTTTTTAAATCAGCAGCGACCACGACCCAGACGGGGGCCGCGTGGCGCTGGATCAATTCGGTGAGGGTGCAACCTCTCGCGGCCGGGCAGATGCCGGAATACGAATGGCGAGCTGGAGTTGCGATGTTCATGCGTGGAACCGGCGAGCGAGGTGATCGCTACGATTACTCTTTGGGAGGCACTTCCCAAGAATCCAACGCCGCTCGAGCGGCGTCTTCTTCGGCGGTTTTCTTGGAGGAGCCGTTGCCGGTCGCGAGAGCTTGATCGCGAAAATAAAGCGTTACGGTGTAAGTTTTTGCGTGATCCTCGCCTTGGGTTGAAGTGATGGCGTAGCGTAATGCATTATTACCGTGGATGGGCTGCACTTTCTCCTGCAAGTGCCCTTTCGGGTTTTCAACCTGATCGCGGGAAGCGAGGCGATCAGCGAGAGACCCGTAGATTTTAAGAATGACGAGGGTCGCTACTTCAATCCCCGCGTCGAGGTAGACGGCGGCGAGCAGTGCTTCGAAGGCATCTTCCAAGGCGGAGTCGCGTGTGCGACCGCCGCTGTCTTCTTCGCTTTTGCCGAGAAACAGGCAGGCGTCCAAATGGATTTCCCGCGCGAGAGCACTTAAGAATATACCTTTGGTGAGGGCGGCGCGACGTTGGCTAAGCACGCCTTCACGTTCCTCGGGATAGAGTTGATAGAGCTCACTGGTCAGCACGAGTTGAAGGACAGCGTCACCGAGAAACTCGAGTCGTTGATTGGACTCGGTGATGTTTTCATCTTCGTTGGTGATCGAGGGATGCGTGACGGCAAGTTTGAGTAGCTCAGCAGACTTAAACGTGTGCCCAATATCTTGCTGAAGTGTTTGCAGTGCTGTGGTCATGAGCTGGCGCTGGAATAGCGGCGAATGCCGCGGTGAAAAATAAACACGGCCAGTCCAAACCAAAATATCGTTACGCCGGCAAGCCAGAGCGTATCGCTGTAGTTGAAACCGTGAATTAAGGTCTCCGCCGGAATATTACTCACCACGACCATGGGCAGGGCCCAAACGAAGACGAAACGCGTGATTCCTTTGAAGGCTTGGCGGGGTAGGCGAGAAAATTCGAATAAGGTGAAATAGCCGCCTTCGAGGCCTTGGGTATTCGTGATCCAAAACGAAAGGGAGGTGATAATGACCATCGCGCTGTAGTGAATCATGACTCCGCAGGCGACCATGAGGGCGTAGAGAATTACATCAGTGATCGATGGTTGGAGGCCAAGTTGCACAGCCGAATAAATCACGACCCCGCAGGCAATGACAGAGTTCATCAATCCATCGAGGTCGATCTTACGTGTGGTGGCCATAAACATGAGATTGCCGGGCTGAGCCAGGAAGAAGTCGAAATTTCCGGTGCGCACATTGCGTCCCATTTCGAATAGACTGCTCCAGAAAAACCCCATCAAAAATCGTTGGATGAGCATGGCCGTTCCCACGAGAAGCATCATCTCGTATTTGCTCCAGCCCGCGATGTTATCGGTGTGCTCATAAATTACGGTGACGAGCAGCAGGTTCACTGCCATCCAGAAGAATTCAACCGTCGACCAGAGGATGAAATCAAAACGAAACATCATGGTGCGCACGACGGAGTAGCGCACACTGGCGAGCCAGATGTTTAAGTAATAAGTCATGGTCGATTAGCCTCCGACAGCGGTGTGGCGACGCAATCCGCGGCTCCAGAGAAAGTGATTCAGACCCAAGAGAAGGGCGACCCAGCCGAATTGCACAATGAGGCCTTGGATCGCGAGAGCCTGATCGATGCGTCCGGTGAGAACCGCCGCCGGGAAATACATCTGATAATAAAAGGGCAGAAACTGGGAGAGTCTGAAAACCCAATCGGGCATCAGATCGAGAGGAAACATTTGGCCGCCCAGTAAGGTTTCGATGGCGAGTGAAAGAATGACGAAGCCTTGGATTTCCAGAAACCAGAAAGTCAGCATGCCGAAACAGTAAGCGATACTGAATTGGATGATCCCGGCCAAGAGAATAGCGGGAAATCCCAGGGCGAGCCGCCAGAGTTCATCAGGGAAAGTAAGTGAGTCTTTGATGAAGGGGAAGGCAATCAAGAGCGGCACCAGGATGAGGAGCCCAGAAACTATGCGCGCCGCAAAATAGATACTGAACCGATAAGCGAAATAGTTGATCGGTTTGAGCAGGAATTGGTTGATGAGACCGTTCCTGATTTCCTCGCTGATTTCGTAATCTTCGTTAAACGCTCCGATGAAAAATTGCAGCACCATGAGCATGACGAAATACGTCATGGTTTGTTGGACATTGAACCCGCCGATCTCAGAGGAACCCTCATAAGCGGCAGCCCAGAGGGTGAAGACGACAATGAGATGGAAGAGGGAGATGAACCCGCGCAGCGCGAAATTCCATCGATAGACGATGTTGCTTTGCAGCCCGACAAGAAAGACGTGCCGATACTTATTAAGCGTGCTCAACATGGCCTATTTGAGCGCGAATCTTTGGATGACTTCTTGTCCGAGATTACGATAGGCGGTCGAGCCGACACCGAATGGATCGTAATCGAAAATCGTCTTTCCAAAACTCGGCGCTTCACTGAGACGCACGGTGCGGGGAATCAAGGTGGAGAAGATTTTCTCTGGCAGGTGCTCTTTGACTTCCTCAACGACTTGTCGGGAGAGATTGGTGCGCGCGTCAAACATCGTCATGATCACGCCACCCAGTTCGAGGTCGGCATTTACATTGGCGGTCTTGAGTCGCTCGACGTTGCGGAGAATCTGTCCAAGTCCCTCTAGCGCCAGATATTCGCACTGTAATGTGATCAGAAGGTGGTCGGCCGCTGCGAGGCTGTTCATCGAGAGCATTCCGAGAGCGGGGGGGCAATCGATGATGATGGCACGGTAGCCATTGGTCTCTCGGAGTGGCTCGAGTATCTCGCGCAATTTCATCAAATAGTTGTCCATCTGCGAGAGCTCGATTTCCGCTGCAGCGAGGTCTTCTTCGGAGGGAATGATCGCAAGATGCTCGATACTGGTGGGCGTGATCATTTCGATGGCGGTGCCATCGCCGTGCAATGGACCGTAGAGGCTACGACCTTCGGTTTTTTCTACGCCGATTGCACTGGTCGCATTGGCCTGCGGATCGAGGTCGATGAGCAGGGTGTGGATTTTCTGCTCCGCGAGAGCCGCAGCGAGATTAACGGCAGTAGTGGTCTTGCCGACGCCGCCTTTTTGATTGGCGATGGTAAATACAGTAGTGGCCATGGATTTCCCTTCAGTTAGGGGTGATTTGCAGGAGGTCGCAAGCGTGGCGTGAGATTCCTGAGTGGTAAGACGAGGACCAGTCGATTAGCTTTTGAGGTTAGTGCACTCGCGAGGCAGCGTCAGGTAAGTTTCTCGTGGGTCTTTCGCTGAACTATCGAATACGGGCACGCAAGGATGTCGCGATGGCGGATATTCCGAAGATGGTCGTGGCGATGCGTGATCGGGCACTCCGGAAACTGGGATTTAATGGGGGGATGGAGGTTTCCGCTGTCGGTAGAGGTCCTGAGGATATGTTCTGGCATAGTGAGTGGTTGCAGGTTCGCGTGCCCGATGAAGAGAATACCTACCGAGGGATTGAGGTGGCTGCGATTGAGGGGCATGTATTTGCGGTGGGTTTGGGGGAAGGCTGCGAGCCGTTGCGACTGGGCTTGTGCCGGTATCCCGAGCAAGTGACTGATTCGGTTAGAGGTAAATCGAGGTCAGTGCGAATGCGAGGGGGGGCGACTTTCTTGTTCGTGCAAGACTCAATACGGCAGCCTACATGGCTGGGAGAATTTTTGCCGCATTCATATCGCTGCAGTGGAACTGTTGGTAAAACTCCGTCCGCTCGGGGTTAAGGTGGAAATTGATGACGAAGGTGGCTATTGGCCCGGACGTGATGTCCCGGAATTACGTCTCCGGATTGACCGGATGAATGGGCTGACGGCGGCCTTGGCCGGTGCACTCAAGGATGATGCCGACGAAAGAGCCACGGCAGTATTGGAGGCCCCTATCTTTGCACATCCTGATTTCGAACATTTGGAGGCTACCGCGCTTGAGAAAGAAACGATGCGCTCAACCAAGCCGTAAAATTGCTGAAACAGCAGGGTCCGCCCAATCGTAATGTCACTTAATAAGTGACATTCGCTCGGGCAGAGAGGTTGTGCTCGTTTCCGAATGTTCGTATTACGAACATTCGAGCTGCTCGGTTTAATGAGCGTTTACGACGGCGGACTTTTGCACCGTTAGCCTTTGACGGCGCCACCGGTCAGACCGGCGATAAACTCGCGCTGGAGGAGCAAGAAGATGCACATGACCGGTGAGATGGATACGATCGTGCCCGCCATGATGAGGGCGTAGTCGGTGCCGTAGAGGCCCTTGAGGTTATTGAGGGCGACAGAGAGCGGCTGCAGGTCGGGCGATTGAAGCACGATCTGGGGATTGATGAAGTTATTCCAGGTGCCCATGAAGCTGATCATGAGAAACGCCCCCATCATCGGGCGGACGAGGGGAAGCACTAATTCGAAGAAAATACGGGCTTCGCCGGCTCCATCGATTCGCGCGGCTTCGATGAGTTCGTTGGGCACGCCGTTGAGCATGGCTTGTCGAAAGAGAAAAACGCCAAACGCGGGAGTAAGTCCAGGTAACAGCAAGCCCGTGTAGGTGTTAAGGAGGCCGAGTTGATAGAGGAGTTGGAAACCCGGTGCGAGCAGGAGAGGACCGGGGATGATCAGGGCGGTGAGCACGAGAGTGGTTACGAATTCGCGGCCTTTGAATCGTAGCTTGGCCAGAGCGTAGCCACCCATGGAACAGAAGAGCACGGTCAGAATCGCATGGACAGATGAGAGGAAGAGCGAGTTGAGCATCGCACGACCGATATCGAGCTCAAAGAGGCGGACGAAATTATCGAGAGTGATACGATCCCAGCCGATGCCCAGGAATCCGTCTCCAGCGGGCAAGAAGAGGGTGGCCGCGTAATCAAACTTGGTCTTGAGCGCGCCCGCGAGCATGTGCGCGAACGGGATCAACGTGATGATGGCAAACACCACGAGCAGGGGGTAAATGATAGCGTTGGCAGCTGCTTTTCTATTTTGCATGGCTCAACGGTCTTCGTGCCGCTTGAGGATGCGGCGTTGGATTAAGGCGATAGAGATTAGCATGATAGCGAGGACCCAACCGATGCTGCTGGCGTAACCGAGGTCACCTGCTTCAAAGCCAGTTTGGTAAAGATACATGACGATGGTGAGACCGCGATTGTCGGGGCCGGCACTGTCGTTGAGCATGATGTAGCTGAGTTCGAATAACTGAAAACTGGCGATGACAGAGAGCAGAGTGACAAAACCCGCGATGGGCATAATTTCCGGCAGGGTGATATGCCAGAATTTATGCCAGGCTCCCGCTCCGTCGATTTCGGCGGCCTCGATCAGGTCGCGCGAGACGTTTTGCAGGGCCGCCAGAAAGTAAACCATGTTAAATCCTGCACTCATCCAAAGAGCGGCGATGATGAGCGCGCTCATCACATAGTTTTGCGTCCACGCAAAATCGATCGGCCAACTAGACACGAAATAGTTTAAAGTTTTATTCAGGAGTCCGGTGTGTCGGGCAAAGATCGGGGCGAAAAGCATGGCCACAAAGGGCATGCCGACGAGCGAAGGTGCGAAGAAGATCAGGCGGAAGTAAGCGCGACCTCTAAGGCCCGGACGATTGAGAAGGAGGGCGAGTCCTAACGCCACCGGGAGTTGAATGAACAGGGAGCCAGCTGCGAATTTAACCGTGTTGGACGTTGCTTTCCAGAAGAGTGGATCGGTAAGCAGAAACTTGAAGTTGTGAAGTCCCACCCATTCTGTGCGGCCCGGACCGTAGGTCTGCTGCATGGACAGAAACATGGAATGGATCAGCGGCCATACCGTGAATAAGGAAAACAAAAGCAGGAACGGCGCGAGAAACAGCCAAGGAGCGTAGTTCAGACGTTTCATTTATCCTCCCTCCGTGATAAAGCGGTTACGCGAGATCAGACGCTCCAGAGTTGCCTGTTCCTCTTGCAGAATTTGTAACGCTTCGATCTCCAAGGCTTCTACGTCGTAGATTTCATTGGTCCTCGCGTATTGTGCGAGTGCGATGAGGGAGCTGGCGATTTTTTGCCCGCCGGCAGAAGTGTAAGGTGAAGAGGGGCGATGGGGGACATCGGGAGCTTGCTCGATATACATCCGGCCAATGGGTTGTCCCGAGAAAAATGGATCGGGCTCGTCGTAGAATGATTCCGTCCAGGTCGTTTTAACCGGACTGATGATGGAAGTATTCTCAAACATGTGCTTGGCGAGCGCTGGATTGAGATAAAGATATTTTACAAATTCCCAACTGGTCTCAAAATTTTTACTGGCTTTAGGGATTCCGATCATCGTGCCGCCGGCGACACTGGTGCGCCGACCGCCTTTTTCCCAAGCAGGCACTGGCATGAATTTTAATTTCCCGCTGAGGCCAGGGTTTTCGATTTTCCAAGACCCGGCCATCCAGTCGGGAACGAGGGTGCCGATCACAAATCCTTCGAGGCGTTGGCGATGTCCGGCGGCGGTGTTGGCGGGGACATCGGTGCAGGTGGCATTGGGGCCAGCGATCCAGGTCGTGAGCTCAGCGAGCACATGAGCATTTCGCTCACTGGCAAAATTTGGTTTGTCGTTATCGTCGAATATGGAGCCTCCGGCCTGCAGGATGAGCATGATGGCGACATCTCCTCGCGTGTCATCTGCGGTCATCAAATAGTGATCGGGCTGCCCGTCTCCATCGCGGTCTCGGAAGAGCGGACGCATGACGCGGAAATAATCATCCCAAGTTTCGATGGTGCTTACATCGATTCCCGCTGCTTCAACGATGTCAGAGCGATACGCGAGAAGAACGGGATGGACGTCGTGAGGAAGACCGAAAATTCGTCCACGTGAGGTGTAGGGAGCGAAGGAGGGTGTGTTGATCTGCTCATAGATGCCTTCATTATGAATGCGGTCTGTGAGATCGACGAAGCCGATTTCATTTATTGGCCCGAGGAAAACTTTGGCGACTACTCCGAGGTTGGCTTCGATAATATCGGCCACGGGAGTGCCGGAAAGAAATCCAGAGAGCATTCGCCGTTCCAAGGCTCGCGAATGCAATTGAGTCATGCCAATTTTCTTATCGGGCTTTTGCTCGTTCCACTCTGCAACCATTGAGACGTAGGCCTTGCGATGGGCTGTAGCGGCAAGCCAGAAGGGTATTCCGTCAACTACTCTAGCTGGGAGTGATGCTACGATGAAGCTGGTAACGATGGCGATAGTCAGAATGACCAGAGCTCCCGGTGAGAGAAACCGGTCAATGTTTTCGCGCAGAGCTTTAATCATGTCTCCAAAATCTCCTCATCGCGCATGGAAGATGTGACTGCGGTTTGAACCGTTGAGGAAAAACCTGAAAGCGTGAGCACAAGAGCAATAATACTCGTTAAGGTGCAAGGCTCGCAACGATTGGCAACTTGATTATCTGCACCGATTGGTAGACCTAATTGGGGCAGATTAAACTCGTATTATACGTCATCCGACTGGGGCCTTGTTTAGTGAAATATTGGAGGCGCGGGCCGGGATCGAACCGGCGCATAGAGGATTTGCAGTCCTCGGCCTTACCACTTGGCTACCGCGCCACTAATACAAGGAGGCGAAAGTTGGATGAATTTTTATCGGCCCGCAAGAACTGAAATGAAATTTAAGCGGCTGGCCACATATCTCTCACGCCATGGGAGGAGTGGTGTCACCTATTTCGTAGTCCGTCTGAAGGGTGAAGCGAAACACGCTGCCGTCTCCTACAGTGCTTTCCACAGAAATGGTGCCACCCATCAATTCGCACAATCGCTTGGAGATAGCCAAGCCGAGGCCGGTGCCATTGCGACGCCTTTGTATTGAGGTGTCCACTTGACTGAATGGCCGGAAAAGCTGGGAGATTTTATCAGGTGGGATACCAATGCCGGTATCCGTGATGCTATAGAAGATTCGGATGTCACACAGTCCCCCATTGGCGGGAGGCGATTTGCTGCACGAAACCTCGATCTTTACACCACCTTCTTCCGTAAATTTGAGGGCGTTACCGATCAGGTTGGTCAGGATCTGACGGAGTCGTATTTCATCACCATTCACAATCACGGGGACTTCGGTCGCGATCTTGATCGCAAGATCCAGGCCATTGTTGCGGGCCTCCTGTTTAAACAATGCGGTAACTTCATCGATGCACTTATGCAGAGCGTAAGGGGAGTGTTCGATATCGACTCTGCCAGCCTCGATTTTTGAGAGATCGAGGATGTCGTTGATGAGTTTGACCAAGGACACACCGCTGGTGCGGATCATACTTACTTGTTCGCGCTGTTCGGAACTGAGCTCTGAACTAGATAGCAGATCGGCAAATCCCATGATGCCATTAATCGGAGTGCGAATCTCATGGCTAACAACGGCGAGAAATTCTCCTTTAGCGCGATCGGCGGCTTCGGCAGCTTCCTTGGCTGCGAGCAACGCGGCTTCGGAGTTTTTACGGTCGGTGATATCGTGACCGACTGCCTGAAATTCCAAGAGGTTGCCACGGTCGTCACGGATGGGGCGTTGAGCCCAAAGCATGCACGCGATCTGTCCGTTGGCAGTTGTCAGGTTTTGTTCTTTTTGGCTGATATCTTTTTCAGAGATCTGGCCGGTATCCATGAAGGGAATGAGTTCGCCGACCAACTCGGAGCGCTTGCGACCAAAGGCGCGTGCATAAGCGCCGTTGACAAAGGTGATACGTCCGTCGGGCCGATAGCGGCAAATTAAGTCGACTTGATCTTCGACGATCCCACGGTAGCTCGCCTCAACTTTTTGCAGAGATCGTGCCATATTTTCGATGTTCCGGGCGAGACCGATAATTTCATCATGATCGGTTTCTTCGTCTCCACTTGAGATCAGCGGTCCGGCGGTTTCGCGTAAGGTTCGCAGCCTTTCAATCATGGTGCGATCCCACACATAACCCGCGAGCACGAGCAGAATACAGCCGATGATCGACAGTCCTAAGACGTAAAATGAGGATCCCATTTTCTCCCGCAAGCCCTGTTGAAATAACAGGGTGAGGAGGGAAATTACCAAGGAGAGGGCTAATCCCAGGATTAGAATGGTCTTGCGATTGGTGTTATCCGACATGGGGCAGGCATTCATAGTGAGCGATGACACATTAAAGTCTAATTTAAATCCTGCTAGAATACCTTTGTGGTGGAAATTGCTTTGAGTTGTAGAAGAAGGTATTTAGACAGGCTCACTTCTTAACTCTCCACGATCTCATCTAAATACTCTATATGTCTTCTCAAAATAAACAGGCCCTCATTATTGCTGGTGGTTGGACCGGTCACGAACCCAAGGAATGCGCTGCGCTTTTTGCATCGAAAATGCCCTCACGTGGCTTCGATGTGGAGGTCGTGGATTCGTTGGAAGTGCTGGAAGATATTCCGCGTATTCAAGCCCAGGATCTCATTGTGCCGATTTGGACGATGGGAACGATCTCATCGAATCAGGAACGTAATTTAGTTGATGCGGTTTTGGGTGGAGTCGGCCTGGCCGGATTCCATGGCGGGATGTGTGATTCGTTTCGTGGTGCGGTGGAATATCAATGGATGACCGGTGGACAGTTTCTTTGCCATCCCGACGGAGTAAAAGACTACCGAATTCGGATCGTTAATCATGACGATCCGATCACGAAGGGCATGGAGGATTTCGATGTGCAGAGTGAGCAGTATTACATGTTGGTGGATCCCAATAATGAGGTGCTCGTGGCGACGACGCATCAATCGGAGAGCGTGCCTTGGACCAATGGGGTGGAGATGCCTTTCATCTGGAAAAAAATGCACGGCCAGGGTCGCGTCTTCTATTCGGCGATGGGGCACGTGTGCCAAGAGTTTACGGACTATCCGCAACAGCTAGAAATGACGTTGCGTGGGATGGAGTGGGCGGCGCGTTAAGCGTCCCTTTATTATAGCACCAAATTGAAATTATGAAAACGCGTTTTAAGCGGGTTGAGGATGTCAAAGTGGTGTCGTCGGGTATGGAGGTGCTTTCAATATGGGGCGCTTATCATCTGGATGACATGCGGAAGGCTGGGATGACGCCGTATGCGGTGGTCGAGCCAGATGAGATCCGATTGAAGGTCGCGGCGGAGGATTACCCCAGTGTTGAGACTTACCGCAGTGTCGGCGAGATGCTGCGAAAGTCGGACGTGAATCTCATCGTATTAATCACGCCGCATAACACGCATGCTCCCTTAGCTTTGCAGTGCATCAAGGCTGGTAAGCACGTGGTGTGCGAAAAGCCTTTTGCGATTACCACGAAGGAATGCGATGCGATGATCGCAGCCGCTAAGAAGCACGATGTCGTGGTCTCGACGTTTCATAATCGACACTAGGATGGCTCGATCATGAAGGCACTGGAAGTGCTGAAATCTGGCGTGATCGGAGAGTTGGTTAGAGTCGAATGTCGCTCGGGTGGATGGGGCAAACCCCGGGATTGGTGGCGTTCCAGTAAATCAATTTCCGGAGGAATTCTCTACGATTGGGGCGTCCATTTATTGGAGTATTCACTGCAATTGGTGGATTCTGAGATCACGGAAGTGACCGGCTATGCTAAACGCGGCTTCTGGGCTGGCAAAACGAAGTGGGGCCAAGACGGCATTGAAGATGAAGCCTATGCCGTGACTCGGTTTAAAAATGGGGTGTGGGTGACTCTTCGCGTATCGACAATCGATGCTGATCCGAAGCCGGGCATGATGGAAGTTACCGGCACGAAGGGCTCGCTCTGGTGGGATTATGAAAATCACGAAATTATCGTGAAGAAGGCCAACAAGACCGTCGTTACCAAGGGGAAGAATCCTGAGCCGCAGTGGGCTAACTATTACGCGAATGTGGCTGATCATCTGACCAAGGGCACCCCTTTGGTGATTACACCGGAGTGGTCGCGCCGACCGATTCATATTCTTGATCTCGCTGATCGAAGCGCAACCGAAGGTCGCGCGATCAAAGCGAAATACAGCTGAGTTAATGGACTCACAAAAAAGCCGACTCATTGCGGAGTCGGCTTTTTGATAAGCAGTGTTGGGCCGCGTTTTTACTTTGCGCGATTCCACGACTTCGCGAGTTCCTTGCGGAGGATCGCAGCGTCGGTCCAAGCAGGAGGAAGTCCCTCGATATTATATCCCGCGCCGCCATCATGGTAGGGCCCGAGCTCAGGACAGACAAAGAGAGTCTGGTCCTTATTTTTTGGAGCCTTCTTCCACATGCGGAAGAGATCGTCGGTGAACTTAAGGTAGCTCTTCACGCCGTCGGTCAGTTTGCCATTGTTCGTCACCGCGATTTGGCAGTGATGCCCGTTGAAAGGGCGACAGTGACTTTGCTCAGAATCCTGAATTAGGCGCGGATACTTGAGTAAGTATTCGCTGTAGTTGGCGGGGCCGAGGTGCTTGACGACGGCGAAATGGGAGAAGTCGAAGTTGATCTTCGGTGCTTGGCCCGTCGCTTTCTTGTAGAGCTTACAGATCTCGTAGGTTTTTTCCGGAGTCTCGGTGCAAGTATCGCGATGCACTTCGAGCGACATGACTACGCCACCGATCTTATCTGCTTCCTTCATCATTTTCACCCAATTGCGAGTGGCGACGGTAGGCTTCGTGAAATCGTCATCAAGTTGCACATTGATTTGCACGGCACCGCAGGCCTTTTGCATTTTAATGGCCTTGGCGTATTCAGTGGATTTTCCGGAATTATTGGAAATAAAACCAAGCAAGTGTTTCAGACCATATTTCTTCGCCAGGCGAGTATGCTCGAGAGTCAATGCAGTCGTGAAACCGTCGAACCCCTCGGCGGCAACGGCAGCGATTTTCTTTTCCAATGACCACTCGCGTTTCGGTGTAGGGTGACCGACGAGTGACCAGAGATTAGCGATATGGGCGATTTTTGGCATAGGGATAATTCGGATTTTAGATTGGTTATTTTGCATATGAAATTTCGATCGCGAATTCAGATTGGGTATTACTTCAAAATCCGAATTCAAAAATCGAAAATCAAATCAGGCGTGACGTCCTTTGAAGGTGAGTTCGGCGACGCCGGATTTATCGAGATCACCGAGACCAAGCGCGACCATCTTGTCGAACTGGGTCTTGCTGGCAGAGGCGAGAGGCATGTTGATGCCGTTTTCGCAGCCCAGCACCCAAGCGATCGTGGTGTCCTTCGCGGCGTGGGCCCCAGAGAAGTAACATTCGTGATCGCGCTTTTGCATATCCTCGCCGTCGGTTTTGAGAACCTGTGAATTGGCGCCGGTTTGCAGGAAAATTTCGCGCAACATATCAAGGTTCAGACCAAGCGCATCACCTAGGCCGAGGCCTTCAGCGAGTCCGGCGGTGTTGATATTCATGACCATATTCACGAGGGCCTTTACTTGCGCGGCTTGGCCGGTCTTACCGACATAGCGCAGCGCGGTGGAAAGCTTCTCGAGGATGGGCTTGACCTCATTAAAGGTCTTTTTGGCGCCACCACACATGAGATAGAGCGTGCCGTTACGGGCCTGAGGGATCGAGGAAGCCATGCAACCTTCAAGCGTCTTGGCTCCAACTTTTTTGGCGCGACGTTCGATTTCGACGTGAGTCTTGGGGGTGATCGTAGCGCAGTTGATGAAGACTTTGCCTTTGGCTTTAGTAAGCAGAGAATCCCCAGTTGTTTCGAAGATCGCGAGTTGAGACGCATCGTCGGTGACGACGGTGATGATCACATCAGCGGCTGCGGTGACAGCGGCAAGCGTCTTGGCGTGTTTTGCGCCGATTTCTTTGGCGAGAGCAGCGGCGGATGGTTTATAAACATCGTAAACCGCAGAGACGTTGTAACCGCACTCTTTGAGGCGACGGGCCATGTTGGCGCCCATGCGACCAACTCCGACGAAGGCAATTTTTTCAGACATAATAAGGTGTTGTTTTTAGGGTGAGTTATGCCGGCAGTTTAGCGGGCAAAGAATGGGTTGTGCTGTTTCTCCTGTGCAACGGTGCTCAATGGACCATGCCCAGGGGCGATTACCGTATCGCGCGGAAGTGGCAGTATTTTTTTCTTATTATTCTGATACTGATCTTCAAAGTTGGTCGGGCTTCCGCCCATCGAACAGGAAAATATCGAATCGGCGACGATCGCCAATGGCCAGCTAAGACCGGTGACGTAGAAAGTAGTCATGCCCGGTGAGTGCCCCCAAGTGAGAAGTGTTTTTATCGCGAGCTCTCCGACATGAAAATGGGCGTTCTCTTGAAAGGTCTGCGCTCCGGGGTAATCGACGGGTTCTTTTTCACTCGCCCATACTTCGGCTTTGGTTGCCGCAGCGAGTTTGGGTAGATCGGCGATGTGATCTTCGTGAGTGTGAGTGATGAAGATGTAACGCAGATCGAGGCCTTCAGTGCTGATGATATCCAACATGGCCTGACAATCAGAACCGGTATCAAACGCGGCGGCGTGCTTGGTGCGAGGATCCCAGATGAGGTAGCTGTTAACCGTCATGTCTTCAAAGACGGTGTTGAACATCGCGAAGCCACAGGGGAACGAAGGTTGATCAGGATACCACGATTTGTTCGTGAGTGCTTCCAATGCATCGGGGCTGAGTCGAAGGTGGCGGGCCACACGACGGATCACCGCGATATTCGGCGTGCCCTCTTTGATGGCGGCAAGATCCTCGGCACTGACTTTAGCGCGGGAAGCAAGCTGCTCATCCGTGATTTTGAGACCGCGTTGGGTCTTGTTAATTACATCGTCAAAGTTGTCCTCAATCGGAATACGGGCCATAAGTGACAAGAGAATGCGGACGGTAGGCATTGGGCAAGCCGAATGCCGATGAAAGTTTGGATGCGATTCCGCACCCGCCCGCACTTACATGGGTTTCTGCGTGCGCGGCGGGCAGGTAGTGGTGTTGGCCAACGGATAGGAATCTCGAATCCGAGTAAGCAGATTTTGATAGAACGCATAGCCGGGATCGTTCGGATCGCGTGATAACTTCGCGTCGTATTCGGCGGCGAGTTTATCCGACTCGGCCTGCTTTGCCTTTAGCGTCTCGGTGGCACGTTCGCGGTAATTAGAGTTATCGACCTCCGCGTGTTCGGCGAGGAGAGGCAACCACCGATGGGCGTATTGCACATGAGCGGTTTCATCGATGATGTCGAAGAGCATCATTTCGGCAGACTCGAGATCCTGACCTTCTTTGAAATCCACATAGCTCTCATTTTTGACGACGAAGTGTCCGGTCTCTGCGCACATACCGATGAAGAAAATGTCGTCGTAAAGTTCGTTTTTCGTTTTGTGCTCCATTTTGTAAGGAGCGAGGATTTCTCTCTGGCGCGAGTAGGCCTCGTCGACTGATACGCCATTTTCTTGAGCGTATTCTGCGAGAATCTTTTCACGATCTTCCTGCTCGTAGGTAGAGAAACCAACTTCATCGAGACTGATCGCGAAATCTTTCAGGCGCGAGTAGCCGGAATTGCCGTGTCTCGATTCGTCCCAGAGGTGACGCGAAATATCGTGATGCCAATCCCATGGCATGTAGTGGCCGTCGTAGATCCAGACCAGTTGGGCATCAGGTAGATTCTTTTCCAACATATAGGCATAGGCCCAGAAAAGACGTCGTGTCTCAATGCTCTTGGTGAAATCCGCCCGGATGTATTCCATGAATGGATGCTTGGCGCGGATGGGTTCATCACGTGCACTAAAACGCGAAAGTTTGAAATCGGTGGCGACCCCCGCAGGTTTCGCTGCACCTTCGGCATTGAGGGGCAGAGACGAACGAAAATGTCCACAAGTAGCTAGCGACGTTTCGATGCTAGTGAGATAGTCGGGGGTGGTTGTGTGGGGATGTCTGCGACGATAATCGCGATACCAGAGCCATTGTTGGCTTTTGATCTGATTGATCTCGTGGAGAAGAGATATCGTCGGAGCATCGTGCACCGGATGGACACTGGTGGCGTATTCGCCATAGGCCGTAACCAGGGTTTTGAGCAGATGAATGTAAATACCATCCAGCGCATCCTGCAGATTCGGAGCAAGGAGGACTTTGTTGACGAGATGCTCCAACTCTGCGGATACGGGGGCATCAGCTTTTCCGCCGGGAAATTGAACGATGCGCTCACGCAGGCGTCGCACACATTCGGCCTGATCCCAGATGTGGCGATGAATGGTGCTCTTGTCATCCCAACCGGAGATATCACGGCCCCAAGCGGCGATCAGGCGATGGATGGATCGTTCGATATATTGCCAATCGCACAGGAGGGCGAGGTTGCGTGGCTTCTGCTTACTTTGCTGATTGACCAAAACTTGGCGCGACGGGGTCTCGACGGACGATTTGGCGGTATGTGGGGGCATCCCATAAATATACCAAAAAACTTGAAAATAACCTATACCTGATAGGGATTAATTTATGTCTAAAATTGATCAAGGCCTGTGGCGGAATCCGTTCACGGATCAGGGGCTCTGTTTACCGGTGGGCCGTGGGAATGGAGATTTCCGCATTTATGAGATAGGGGCAATCGAGGTGGATACCCCGTGGCAGCATCGGGATGTGCGTAGCCCCTTTTGGCGGTTGTTTTATGATATGTCCGCAGGTGTATGGGTGAATAGTGGAGGTCGGCGCTATTTTCTGGATCAACAACGTGCCATCTTGCTACCGGATGGAGTGCCTTTCGATTGTGGAGCCGTTGAGCGCGTGAGCCATTTTTGGATCCACTTCGCGTTACCTTTTAGCGATCACGCAGCGGTCATGAAGCCGATGGAGATCGCAGTGGGAAAGGAGTTTCAAGAGGTTGTGAAAAGATTGCGGTCTGTGGCTCTGGAAGAGCGCGTCGAGAAGGCGAGGAGGTTAGGGATGGCGCTACTGCATTTAGCTTTTGTGGAGATAGATACCCAATCCTGGGAAGTGCCAGATCCGAGGATGCGGCGGATATTGGCGTGGTTGGATACGCGTCTGGAGTCGCCAATTAGTAATGCGCAGATGGCCAAAATTGCGGGTCTCGGCATCGAGCCGTTTATCAGATGGTTTAAGAAATCTACCGGGCAGACCCCTGCCGTATATGTGACGGCGAGACGCATGCGCGAGGCTTCGCGTCGCTTGGTCTATGAAGATGAAAATATAGAGTATATCGCGGAATCGGTGGGGTATCGTAATAGGCACCACTTCAGTAGAGTGTTTCAACGTTTTGCTGGAGTCGGTCCGGCCACTTACCGTCGCAATAACAAGAGTAGGTATGAATAGGCGTATTTAATTGTTGACAGCTGACTATATTGAAGAAAAGTGCATCTTATTGCTGAAAATATGCGGTGAGAGCTTGCTAATATTGAACTGAACTTTCTCATATGCGTTAGGATTTATTCCAAATCACCACCATGATAACAAATAAAATAAAAGAACTAGAAGCTGCCCGCGCCAAGATCACTAAGCTTGAGCAAGAAGTTGCTTCCGAATGCACCAAAGAGCTTAAGGCTCTTCCTGCTCAATACGGTTTTGATAATGTCGCCGACTTTATCAAAGCAGTCAAAGCTGCTAATGGCGGCAAGACGATTCGCAAGGGCTCTATCAAGTCCGGTGAACGTCGCAAGCGCGCTGTCATCACTGCTGAGACCAAGAACAAAGTGAAATCACTCACTGCTGCCGGTAAGACCGGTGCGGCTATCGCTAAGGCAGTGGGAATCTCGATTCCCAGTGTTCAGAATATAAAGAAAGAGCTGGGATTAACCAAAGCTCGGAAGAAGTAATTCTTCCTTGTAAATTAATAACATGCCCCGTGTTTCTATTGAGACACGGGGCTTTTTGGTGCATGCCAACAATGCGCTGACGCCGCTCAGTAGCGGACTAATTCCTGATCGATTTCCATGGCCCAGCCATCGATACCGCCATCGATATTAGTGACATTGCTGAGACCTTGAGCGCGCAGGTATTCGGTCACGCGTCGGCTGCGACCTCCGTGATGACACATGATCAGTAAATGTTTATCCCTCGGAAGTTCTGTCAGGTTTTCGGGAACTTGCCGCATGGGAATGTGTTGAGCGATTTCGACACAACAGATCTCCCGCTCATGGGGTTCACGCACGTCGATGAGGATCGTGCGATCGGCATTATCGGTGAGTAATTGATGCGCTGCTAACACGGTGATTTCGAGAGGATGTTCGGATTCGTTCATGAAAGAGGAGGGAATTGTTTCGCAGATGGGTTGGTAGCGGGGTGGTTCAATCGTAGTGATTTTAGGATTCGATCCACATAGCGGACATTCTGGTGAGCGCGGAATAACAATCGTGGTGGTCTGATGATCGAGTGCGCGGTAGGTGAGTAATTTCCCGCGCTGCAGTTCTCCATAACCAGTGATATATTTGATCACCTCAAGGGCTTGCATGCTTCCGATCACCCCGCACAACGCGCCCATCACGCCGGCTTCTCCGCAATTGGGCACGCTGCCGGCGCTCGGCGGTTCCGGGAAGAGACAGCGATAGCAGGGGCCACCGTTGTGGGAATCAAAGACACTGATTTGGCCTTCAAACTTATAGATGCTGCCATGCACGAGCGGGCGCTGGGCGAAAAATGCGGCATCGTTGTTGAGATAGCGCACCGGAAAGTTGTCCGTCCCGTCCAGGATGATGTCGTATTGCTCGAATAGTTTAACCGCGTTTTCGGGAGTCACTCCTTCGCGATGGGGCACCAAATCGACAAGCGGATTGATGGCCCGGAGACTTGCGATGGCAGAGTCCACCTTTGGCTTGCCAACACTTTTGGTAAGATGGAGCAGTTGACGTTGGAGATTATGCTCCTCGATGTGATCAAGATCCGCGATACCGATTGTGCCGATCCCCGCCGCAGCCAGATAAAGTGCGGCGGGACTGCCCAATCCACCGGCTCCCACGATCAAGACTTTCGCTCGCGCGATCTTTTGTTGTCCCTCAATACCGATTTCCTCGAGCAGAATCTGCCGATTGTAGCGACGGAGCGCGGCGGCATCGAGGGATGTGGTATGATCAGGCATGCCTGATTAAGAGAGGCGAATTGGGCGGGGTCGCAAATGAAATTGCGCCCAGCGTTGAGTCGCGTCCCAATGAGGGATGCGTTGTTTAGGCATAGATTATGGCACCCGTCGGATCGGGCTGAGTTATGGTGACGAGATTGGCGTGGCCACTCCGTTGCCTGCTTTGGTGCAGGCAATCAGCAAACAACGCTGGGCCACTTTGAGCGATGTGGTGCAGAAACGAGGCATTACCGAACTGGTGCTGGGCTATCCTTATAACATGGATGGCACGACGGGGTTTAAAGCCAAGGAGGTCGATGCCTTTGCGGATAAACTTCGAGATGCGTTTAGTCTACCCGTGCACTTAATCGATGAACGTTTGACGAGCTTTGAAGCGGAATCGTCGATCGCGAAATCCAAGCTGCGCGAGCTGCGTGCAAGCGGTTTGGTGGATTCGCGCGCCGCGACGATTATCTTGCAGGATTTTCTCGATCAACGGATCCCGCCCGTATTACCCATGGAGGAAGAGCGATGAAAGCAACGCGCTGGAAATGCGTGTGCGCGTATGATGGCACGTCTTTTGCCGGTTGGCAGAGCCAAAGCGGCGGATCGGCTGTGCAGGATGTAATTGAGGCGCGGTTGACGGAGATTTTGAAAACGCCGGTGCGGATTCATGGCAGCGGTCGCACGGATGCGGGCGTTCACGCGCGAGGTCAGGTCTTTCATTTCGATGCGATCTGGCCGCATGGTTCCGACGCGATTCTAGCCGCGCTACGCGGTGGCTTGCCGATCACCATTCAGGTGAAGTCAGCGAAGAAGGTGAGCGATGATTTCCATTCGCGCTTTCAAGCGAAGGGAAAGCGTTACGCCTACTTTATTCATTTGGGCGACACGGATCCGTTTACGCGTCCGTATCGTTGGTGCTTATTTCGTCCGTTGGATGTGAAAGCGATGGAGCAAGCGGCGAAAGTGTTGTGTGGTCGGCATGATTTTCGCGCGTTCACCGCACTTAACGGACCAGCCAAAGAGAACACAGTTAGGAATTTACGGGTGCTCGAAGTGTTGAAGCGTGGCAACGAAGTGCGCATCACCGCTGAAGGTGAGGGCTTTCTCTATAAAATGGTGCGGAGCTTGGTCGGCGTGCTGGTGGCCGTGGGTGAAGGGAGATTGGAAGTAGCCAAGGTATCGGAAATTTTGGATTCACGCCGTCGCACGGCCGTGGTGCCGACCGCACCGCCTCAGGGGCTTTGCCTGATGAAAGTCTTTTATTAATGAGCGCTTGGACCCAGCGGATGCTTCGTGGTGTGGGGGATGTAGTTTTCCCGCCGACCTGTGTGCATTGTCAGGGAGTCGTGGAGGAGGGTGAGCTTCGTTTTGTTTGCGAGTCGTGTTCGCGTAGTATTTCCGTGGTGAGTTCGCCGCATTGTTCGACCTGTGGGTATCCCTATTATGGCGAAGTCAGCGGTGAACGCATGTGTCCGCATTGTCAGGATTTGACTCCGGTGTTTGGAGAGGGGCGCACGGCGGTGCTGTCGAAGGGCCCGGCGCGTTCCTTGGTTCTGGCCCTGAAATATCATCAAGGGCTCCATGCGCTGAAAGATATGGAGACGCTGTTTCGGCGAGCGAAAGAGTTGATTTCCTGGGTGGGTGGAGCGATTTTGGTGCCGGTGCCCTTGCACCCACGCAAGGAAAGGGAACGCGGTTTCAATCAGAGTTTGCTGATCGCGCAATGTCTGGCGCGAGCTGCCGGCGGCGAGACTCGGGTTGAAGATATTTTGTATCGGGTGATCGATACCGTATCGCAAACGCATCACGACAAGAAAACGCGCCTTGCTAACCTAAAAAATGCCTTTGCACTGCGACGTGGGGCAGCCATAACTGCCGACCATCACTACATCCTCGTCGATGACGTATTCACCACAGGTTCCACCCTCAATAGTTGTGCACTCGTGCTTCGCCGCGCGGGTAGCTTAAACCTCGACGTTGTTACTTTCGGCCATGGCTGAGACAGATATGAATTTTGATAAACCCACTTACACGGTGCGGAAAACCCGTAAAAAGGAAATTCCGCAAGGTCTCTATACTCAAGATCCCATCACGGGAGATACCTTGTTCACCAAGGATATCGAAGAAAATCAGATGGTCGTCCCCAAGGGCGGTCATCATTTTCCTATCGGTGCACGCGAACGCATTGCGTCCCTGCTCGATGTAGGTTCTTTCGTCGAAAAAGATGCCGGAGTGCGTTCCGCAGATCCGTTGGGGTTCATGGATTCCGTGTCCTATGTGGATCGAATTAAAAAATACGAGAAAGCCAGTGGCTTGCCGGAATCAGTGATTTGCGGTTTGGGGAAAATTCATGATATCGGCGTTTCCCTGGCCGTGATGGATTTTCGCTTTTGTGGCGGCACGCTTGGTTCGGCCGCAGGTGAAAAAATCACCCGAGCGATTGAAGCCGCGATTGAGCACAAGGTGCCTTGCATCATTTTTAGCACATCGGGTGGAGCACGGATGCAGGAGGGGATTCTCTCACTCATGCAAATGGCCAAAACCAGCGCGGCGCTCGGGCGCCTGGGCCAAGCCGGTCTGCCATATATTTCGGTGCTTACACATCCGACGACTGGGGGAGTTTCCGCCAGCTATGCGACTTTGGGTGATATCATTCTAGCGGAACCGGGTGCCATGATTGGCTTTGCCGGTGCTCGGGTGATTAAGGACACCACGATGCAGACGTTACCGGAGGGTTTTCAGACTTCGGAATTTTTACTCCAGCGCGGATTGATCGATCAAATCGTTCCTCGCACTAAGATGCGCGATCGTCTTGGTGAGATTCTTCAGGCGCTTCACGTGAAGAAGAAGCCTGCCGCGAGTCGAAAAAATTAAGATCCAATCATGTCAACGGGCGCATCCACCGATTACGAGGCGGTGACGTCATACCTGTTTGGTCTCAAAGCCACGCATGGTCTGAAGTTTGGAATCGATCGCATGCAATTATTCGCGGAGGCGCTGGGTCACCCTGAAAATTCGCTTTCGCTGGTTCACGTGGGCGGGACCAATGGCAAGGGATCTGTCGTGGCGATGCTCGACGCGATTCTGCATGCGGCGGGATGGCGCACGGGGATGTATACTTCGCCGCATTTGGTGAAACTGGGCGAGCGCGTGCAAGTGGATCGGCAACCACTGAGCCCACAGGAAATCACGGATTACGTGAGCGAGCTGCGTCCCATTGCGGAGAAGCTTTCCCATGGTGATTTGGAAGATCATCCGAGTTTTTTCGAATTCGTGACGGCGATGGCATTTTTACAATTCGCGCGAAAACAATGCGACATAGGCTTAGTCGAGGTGGGCTTGGGTGGCCGATTAGATGCGACCAATGTGCTGACGCCGATTGTATCAGTGATCACATCCATTGGGTTGGACCATTGTGAGATGCTGGGAAACACCCACGCCGCGATCGCGTCTGAAAAATCTGGGATTATCAAACAAGGCTGTCCTGTAGTGATGGGGCGATTGGATGCTGAATCGGAAGCCGTGGTGCGCGCGAAAGCTGCGCAGATGGATGCGACGGTTTATTCGGTGCGAGAAGCATTCGGTGATGATGTGGAAAAGTATCCACACACGAATCTAGAGGGCGATTATCAGCGTTGGAATGCGGCCACGGCGACTTTGACGGCTAGAGTGCTCGGCGAGAAATGGCGAATCACCGATGGAGTGATCAATCGTGGACTCACTCATGTGGATTGGTCGGGACGTTGGCAACGTGTGCGCATGGGCTCGCGTCTGATGATTCTCGATTCCTCGCATAATCCGGAAGGCGCGCAGGTTCTGGATTATAATTTATCGAAACTAGTGAAAGAAACGGGACGCAAACCAGTGGTGATCACCGGTGCGCTTGGAGTGGCGCGAGCAGGCGCGTTACTGGCGACGATTGGCAAATATGCGCGAGAGATTCATCTTGTGGTGCCCTCGCAAGCGCGCGCTTGCACGCACGAGCAACTCGCATCGTTGCTGCCGGCGGAGTTTACCGGTGCAGTGCATCGCACGGATTTGCGGACCCTGTTTCCCGATGCCTCGCAATGCACCGCCGGTGGCCCCGACGATGTGCTCGTGCTCACAGGGTCGATCTACCTGATTGGCGAAGTGATGGCCCTCCTCGCGCCGGAGCACGGGGTGGGTGAAGGAACCTTGCAGGACTTTTAACCCGTTTCGAACTAGCTAGTCAGGGGTTTAAAGTAACCCAGTAGGTTACTTTAAATTCGGTGAGATTCGCAGAGTGCGAGTGAAAAGCAGAAGGGCTTAGTCCACCAGCTTGATCAAGTCGGCCATCGCGGGCACATCTTTGATGATCTGAGATGGCTCAGGGCCCACGCCGAGATAACGCAAATTCGGAAGCTGATCATCGGCGGGCCAATCGAGTCCTTCGTAAGCGATATGGAGGAGTGCCTTGGCCATACCTGCGACGTAGCGCTGGGCGTTGGCGGGCAGATCAGCGAATTGCCGCACGGTGGAAATGTCTTCGCACCAACCTGCGTAGCTTTCGTAAACCGGCTTCAGCGTTTTGCGCACGGCTTCATTGCGGGGCACGTGATGGTATCGCTTGCCGTCGGTATCTTCGTAAGCCGTGCAGATCTGGAGATCTCCATTCCAATCGCCAGAGTGCGCAAGGACATCGGCTTTATTAATCATGAAATCCTGAAAGCCGCCGTAGCGAAGGGCGTCGCCTTTTTCCACTGCGTCATACCAACCGACCATGCGTTGCCGCCCGGTGCTGGTGCCAAATTCTACTTTTTTCAGTTTTTTCGTGAGCGGATGGCTGTCATCCATCTGCGTGAGAAAGGTATGGGTGCCGACTTTGGTGTCGTAAGCTTTCGCCACGCCAATTGTGTGCACGGGCTGCAGCGGTATGCCTGCACTTTCAAAAAACTCTGGCGTGAACGTGTGTGAGGCGGTGACGTTGGGTGAATATCCGTGGCGTTTATCGAGCCAGTAGGATTGGCCGAATTCGCCGAGGATGGTTCGTCCTTCGTTTTTCTCTTTCAAGATCACTGCGCGGACCTCGCCGACATTGTTGGCGAGAGCAGTCCCGGCTTTCCAGTAAGTCTCCGTGAGTAGTTCCAAGTTTAAGCTGAACGGCTGAGCACCACGAAACTGGGTGAAATCAAATTCTGATTTTTCGAATACGCCTGCTTCGATGCTTTCGGCGTTTGCGCGGGTTTCGGCTTCGGTCAGCGTGTCAAAAAATCTGGTAAAAGTGGCGGCATCGATTTGGTAAACGTGCTGAATCATTCGCAGGGCGCGATCAGCACGCTGGGCAAGTTTGCGGGCGAAGTAATTTGGTCCGGCGAGGAAATCGCTGTAGGTGATCTGCCATTGTCCCACTTCTTCGTAGTAGGCAGGCGTAATGCCACGACCTGTCGAGCCGCGCGGCTCTTCTTTGAGCGTATGCGTGCGGTAGTGCTCTGTCGCGAGATCGAGCAAGCGGTGGGTGAGGTCGGAGACCATGGTGCGCTCATCGATGGTGAGACGTGAGATGATTTCGTAGCCCTTGTGCTCAAGTGGTTTTGCTTCCCACCAGATTTTACGTGGATCGGCGACTACTCCTGCTCCCATACAGAGATGGGTGACATCCTTCACGACCACGCCAGCGGGCAACAGATTGAGTTTTACTCCGCCCGCCGTGTGTCCGGAGTTGGCGCCGCCATTGACCTTAACCACGACGGATATGGGGGAGGAAGTGCCGCGAAGTTCATCGGCTACTTCGGGAATTAAGCGTCCTTTACCTTCATCACCGAAGGAAAGACCGACATCGACAATCAACTGACTGGGAAACGGAGTGAGAGACATGGTTGGCGCGGCAACCGAAATCAGCAGGACTCCTGTTGCCGTTAATTGAAAAACCTAGGGACCGTATCAGGGCAATCAAAATCCGGTTTCTAGCGTGATCGATCGTGTCATCACCACGGGAATGCCCTCGCGCAGACTCACAAACTTACCGCGAAATAAAACGTCTACGTCATCTAATAGGTGACGTAAGCGTTTTTATCTTCGCGCAGTCGTGTCTGCGGTTTCGCAGTTATCCGTTCTGCCGGGTGGAAACTTCGACCACATCGTGTGGTGAGGCTTCTTTTTGGCCGGCGGGGCTTACGCGAATGTAACGGGCTTTGGCCCGAAGTTGCTCAAGAGTGGAAGCGCCGAGATAACCCATACCACTTTGGACACCGCCGATTAGATTGGCGAGCACGTCATCGGCATAGCCGCTGACTTCCTTGAGGGCTTCGATTCCTTCTGCGGTGATCTTGCGCACTTTATCATCTTTGTCGTGACCGTAGCGGGAGGCGCTGCCGTCCTTCATCGCGGCGAGCGAACCCATGCCTCGGTAGGATTTATAAATTTTACCGCTGATTTCCATGATCTCTCCCGGTGATTCCTGGCAACCGGCGAGCAGCCCGCCGCAGATCACGGCATCCGCCAAAGTGAGAGCTTTAACAATATCGCCAGACTTACTGATGCCACCGTCGGCGATCAGGCGGATTCCTTTTCTTTTCGCGGATTGGCTGGCGACGTAGAGGGCGGTGAGTTGGGGAATGCCGACACCCGCGACGACTCGAGTCGTGCAGATCGAGCCGGGGCCTTGGCCAATCTTGATCGCGTTGGCTCCGCAGTCGGCGAGAAATTCGACTCCGGCTCCACTGGTAACATTTCCGGCGATGATCGTGAGTTCGGGAAAGGCATCACGGACGATTCGGACCATTTCACCGACTCCCGACGTGTGAGCGTGGGCTGAGGATACGGCGACGGTGTCGATATCCTCTTCGATGAGATGGCTGACATGTTCGATGATGCGATCCCGGTCGAGCTCGCCAGTGGGTTTGCGGACTGGGGAAAGTGCGGCTCCAACGACTAACTGGAAATCGGCATCACGGGCGGGCTTGCGCTCCGATTTAGATTCAGTGGTGATTTTTTCGACATCTGAACTGGTGACCAAGCCGCGAAGCTCGTCGTTCGAATTGACAACGAGCATTTTATTGATGCCGACATTTGCGGTGAAAAATTTATCGGCGGCCGCGATGGGATCGTTAGAGATGGCACTTTCCAACTCGGTTTTGAGTTGAGCGCGTGGGGTCATCACATCGGCGATCTTCTTGGAGCGGTAGCGTTCTTTGACGACGTTGCCTGAAAGGAGCCCCGTAAGTTTTCCGGAGGCATCAACGACGGGAAAAGTGCTGAAGGTGAATTTGCGCTCTTCCATCATGGCGAGCACATCACCGATGTATTCATCAGCTGTGACCGTGATGGGGTCTTGGATGAGGCCGTGGATGTGGCGTTTAACCCGAGCTACCTCTTTGACCTGCTCCTTAGCCGGCATGTTGTAGTGGATCAGGCCGAGGCCGCCGTTGAGGGCCATCGCGATGGCCATGCGGGATTCGGTGACCGTGTCCATATCCGATGAGATGATCGGAATGTGGAGGTGAAGCGCGTCAGATAGGCTCGTCGAGGTATCCGCGTCCTTGGGGAGGATATCCGAATAGAGGGTCGCAAGTGAGACGTCGTCAAACGTCAGGGCGACGGGGAGGTTAGCCCGAAAAAATGCGTCGGCCGAGAGATAGAAATCGGCGTCTGACGCAGCTGCTGGTGTAGTGGATTGTGTAGCAACCTTATTCATGTGTTGCCGTGAACGTGATAAACGGATCTCGAAGCGCGGCAATCTGAATCTTTATTTTTCGTTCATTTAACAGTGGGGATTTGTGATTCGAGACTTTTTCCGCCTTGTCATCGCGAGGGAGGCGGAGACGAGAGAGGCGATCCACGGATAAGCAAGTGGAAGAGGTTGGTATTTGTGGATGGCCGCGTCGCTTCGCTCCTCGCCATGACAGAAGGGGCTCAATTTTACCCGCAGAAGGAACCCGAGGCATCGTTGTTCCACTCATGCCTAAATGAAAGATGGCTACGTTGGCCGTCGCGTAATGAAAAACTTGGCTACAACCTAATTTACAGATGACGAGTGATGGTGTTCTTATGTGCTAATTGAATTACCACTTTGACTACCGCCGCTACCGTCTGTCTTTCAGAGCTCCGCTTTGGACCGCACATGGGCTTTGGGAAGCTCGCGAAGGTGTGATCTTGCGACTGAAGAGAGAGCAAGGAGCTGTCAGCTACGGTGAAGCGTGTCCGATTCCTTGGTTTGGCACTGAGACAATTGAGGAGGTTGAGGAGACCTGTCGGCAGTTGGGTGCCGAGACGAATGATACGGTTATGGATGCGTTGCCTGAAAAGCTGGGTTGTCTTCGCAGTGCGGTGCAAAGCGCACGAATCGACAGGACTGATCCGGAGGATAGCTCCGCCCGTGCCGTCGCGGCATTATTACCAGCCGGAAAGCAGGCCTTGGATCTGATTGAGACGCGGGCTGAGGCTGGGTTCCGCATATTTAAGTGGAAAGTGGGAGTAGGAGCGGTGGCCGATGAACTGGTGCTGCTCGATGATATTTGTGAGCGGTTACCCGGAGGTGCGAAATTGCGCTTGGATGCGAACGGTGCTTGGGATCGGAGATCCGCAGAGAAATGGCTGGATCGTTGCGCGGACTATCCCGTGGAATATGTCGAGCAACCTTGCTTCGCTGAAGCTTCCGCCTTCGCCCAAGCGATGGGGGACAAGTCGTCAGTCTCAGCTGCGCAAAGGAAAGCGGAAGATTTGTTGATGGGATTGGCGGGAGATTTCCCGACCCCACTGGCGTTGGATGAATCAGTCGTAAGTGGGCACGATGTGACGCGGTGGATTGATTTGGGGTGGCCAGGATATTTTGTGCTGAAGACCAGTTTAATGGGAGAGTCTTCGGGTGCATTAGCGGCGTTGCAAAAGGCGAAAGCCAAGGTCGTCTTTTCGAGTGCGTTGGAAACAGCGGTGGGAGCAAAGGCGGCGCTGGGATTAGCGTTTGGATGGAAGGGCTCGAAGCACGCGCTAGGTTTTGGAGTTTGGCCTCTGTTTAAGGATCTCGGAGTTAATGGACCGATAGCTGCTCCATTTATCCGCTGGGCAGATGTTGCCCAAATTGACGAGGAGGCCACATGGAACGCGCTCAACTAGAGTCACTCGTTGCAGCCACAGGATGTGCCGAGCAACACGGTGGTTACACCTTCCTGATCGATCCGCATTGGACCCCCGTCCAACGCGGAAAATTCAACGAAATCATCCAATCCGAAATCTCCAATCGACACTCCAAATTCGATCAAGGTTGGCTCTGTATTCCTACGGGTGGATCGAGCGGGGGATTGAAATTTTCGCGACACGATGAAGTGACCCTCGGTGCGGCGGTGCGTGGGTTTTGTGAGCATTTTGAATTAACTCCGGTCAACGTGATCGATGTGCTGCCGCCTTGGCATGTGAGTGGCTTGATGGCGCGGGTGCGTTGCGCTGCGACGGGAGGGCGCTATCTCGCTTGGCAAGGGAAAATGTTAGAAGCAGGGGAGTGGCCAGAGCTCTCCGGTGAAGAAATTATTTCACTGGTGCCGACTCAATTACAGCGCTTGCTGTCGCATCCGCGGGCCGTGGCCTGGTTGCAGGGATTGAAGGTGATCATGATCGGTGGCGGCCCTGCTTGGTCAGGCTTGGTGAAATCGGCGCAGGCGGCGGAACTACCGGTGGTTTTTAGTTACGGGATGACGGAAACTGCCGCGATGGTAGCGGCGCAAACTCCAACCGAATTTGCGAAGGGGGATCGAAGCAGCGGAAGAGCCATGCCGCACGCTCGGATCGAGATTTACGATGAAGATTCGGGGCTCCTTGTGGAGGCTGGCCAGTCCGGAGTGGTGAGAATTAGCGGCGAGTCTGTGATGCGTGGATATTTCCCTGAGGACTTAAACGAACCTTCATTTGCGACGGCTGATCTTGGACGCCTTGATTCTTACGGTTTTTTGCAGATCGAAGGAAGAAGGGACGATGTGATCATCAGCGGAGGGGAAAAAATCTCCGCGCGTGGAATTGAGTCTCAGCTCAGAGCTGTTGATGGGATTGTCGATTTGGTCGTGCTGGGCCTCCCAGACAGAGAGTGGGGCGAAGTGGCGGTGGTATGCTTTTTAAGCGATGCTGCGGACGGCGAAACGGCTTTGAGAGACTGGGCTTCTGCTCATTTGAAAAAGCATCAACGCCCCAAATGGTTTCTGCGGTTTAATGCTACCGACTGGCCGAGCAACCAGCAGGGGAAAGTGAATCGCGCGGAGTTGCGCCGATTGGCTATCGATAAATCTGCGATCTAGATTAAAGTGAGCCTTATTCTCCGTAGCGCGATTTTACCGTCGGTCGCGATCGCGGATCTCGCCTAGTTCGGCCTTGGTGGTTCGGAAGGCGGAGTTCGGTGACCCGCCCTACAGTAGACCGGTTGTTTAGAATGCCCTGCGTGTAAACAAAGAGTAGCGCCGATTAGTCCTGGGCGATCCAGTCCGCTAGATTTGATGGGATAGGCGCTCGCCCACGTTGACTGCGCGAAGTGCAAACGTGAGTGGTTTGAGCTCGCGCGGCAATTTTTGACGGAGGCGTTAGGCGCGTGATCGTGTAGTCGATGGTGAAGCTGTTTTCAGAAATCGCTTTCGGCTCTACGCTGATGCTGACCTGTTCACCACATTGCAGGGGTCGCAGGTAATCGGCGCTGCTCTGAGAAATGGGCACAATCAGGTCGGATCCACCGAAAAACTCCTTCATATTGATTCCGGCTGCGGCGAGCGATGTCTCGTAAGCTTCATGGCAGAGGGCGAGGTAGTTGGCGAAAAACATGATGCCCGCAGCATCGGTATCAGCCATGCGGATCGTGCGCTCGTAGGTGAATGGCATCCATGTAATTTGCCGGTGCTTAATCGTGTTAGCGAGAATACAAAATCATTAGGATCGCAAAAGGCTCGGAAAGTTAACCGTGGATGGATGCAGATGGAAAAAGATGATGCCTCTGTCTTGATTCGTCGGTGCGTTACCAGACATCTGGTCAGGCCGAGGGTCTCGCGATGATGCGGAAACGGCTGACTTTTTGGCTTACGACTGGTCGTTTACTGCTTAAGACTTTTCCCATGACCAAAAACGAGATTGCGGATGTGTTGAACGAGATAGGGGTGCTGCTCGAATTGAAGGGAGAGAATCCTTTTAAGATTCGCGCGTATCAATCCGGGGCGAGGACCTTGGAATCTCTGGAGGATGACGAATTGGACGTTTTGATCGCGGAAGAGAAGCTCGGCGGGGTGAAGGGTATCGGCAAAGCGCTCGTGGAAAAGATCACTGAGTTGCACCAGACAGACCGATTGGAGTATTTTGAGAAACTGCAGTCCTCGATTGAGCCGGGATTGGTCGAGATGCTCGATATCCCTGGGCTCGGAGCTAAGAAGGTGCGCGCGCTGAACAGCAAGCTGGGCGTGACTGATATCGCGGGTCTGACTAAAGCGTGTGAAGCCAATCTTGTGGCGGAACTCGATGGGTTTGGTCCGAAATCGCAGGAGAAGATTGTGACGGGGATCAAGAACCGAGAGGCCTACGGTAAGCGGCATATGTGGTGGAAGGCGCACGAAGTGGCGGTGCCTATCTTGGCGGGATTGCGTAAACTAGAACAAGTTGAGCGCGCGGAATTCGCCGGAAGTTTGCGTCGAGGCATGGAGACGATTGGCGATCTGGATTTCCTAGTTGCGGCGGAAAAATTTGCGCCCGTGGTCGAGTGGTTTGTTCAACAGGATGGAATCAAGGAGGTGACGGCACAGGGTGAGACCAAGGCGAGTGTGAGATTTGCGAGCGGGCTCCAGGCTGATTTACGAATCGTGCCAGCAGATCAATTCGTATTCGCGCACCATCATTTCACTGGATCGAAGGATCACAACGTGGCCATGCGTCAACGGGCTCTGTCGCGTGGTTTGAGTCTCAGCGAATGGGGTTTGGTTCCGGCCGAAGGCGAGGGCACGGCAAAGGAAAAGACCGAAGATAAATCACTGCGCACGCCGGCAGATTCTGAGGCGGATTTGTTCAAAGCGCTGGGGCTTAATTTCATTCCACCAGAGTTGCGTGAGGGGCTCGGTGAGATTGAAGCCGCCGAAGCGGGGGAATTACCCGAGCTTGTCGAGTTGTCTGATTTGCGCGGCGCGTTTCATAATCACACGACCGCTTCTGATGGTCGCAGCACATTGACTGAAATGACTGAGGCGGCCGAAGCACTGGGCTGGGATTATCTCGGAATCGCCGATCACTCGAAATCCAGCTTTCAAGCTAATGGTCTGAGCGAAGAGCGTTTGCTCAAACAGATCGAAACGATCCATGCGCAAAACAAAGAGAAACATTTTAAGACGCATGTTTTTGCGGGAGTGGAATGTGATATTCTGACGGACGGAGCCCTTGACTACGATGACGAGTTATTGGCGAAACTCGATTACGTGGTCGTCTCCGTGCACAACGCGATGACGCAGGATGAGGACACGATGACCAAGCGCATCATCCGTGCGATTGAGAATCCGCACGCGACCATGCTCGGTCATCTGACGGGGCGACTCTTACTGCGACGTGAGTCTTACAAAGTCGATGTGACCAAAGTGATTGATGCGGCTATCGCCAACCATGTGATCATCGAACTCAACGCGAGCCCCTGGCGGCTTGATATGGACTGGCGTCACTGGCGCAAAGCAGCCGACAAAGGCTTGATGTGTTCCATCAATCCCGACGCCCACGAAACTGAAGGCTTGGAGCACGTCGCGGCTGGAATCAACTCCGCCCGCAAAGGCTGGCTAACGAAAGAGAGCATTCTGAACACGCGGGATCTGGCTGGAGTGAAGCGATGGTCTGCTAAGCTCATATGAGTGTTGGGTATAGCGGATTACAAAAGGGGTTTCTGATGCGCTCTATGTTGTTCAAATGAGGATGGTGAACGGTCCGCATATAAGATTGCAGTTCTGTTTTACGGTTCAAATCGAATTCCTTTTTGCCCATGGTAGAGCAGTCCGTTTTTCGTTTGTAAAAGGAGGGCCGCAACCTCGCGCCTTTCCTTTACCGACTTATTGTTGCGGACATACTCAATAGCCCGCCGTATAAGAAAAAACCGCAGAAAGTTAACCGACTCATCCAATGTTCCCCGGCCTGTCACGAATCTCTCGAGGCTCGCTTTGACCGCTTCAGCGAGAATGTCTTGGGAGTGCTTCACCAAGACGTGACTGCCAATAGGATTGTCATTTTCGTCAAATTGATTGAACGGGATTTTAGAAAAACCGACAAAAGCGAGTGCTCCACAATCTATTGCGGATTGGGCAAGGTCGTTCGAGTTGCAGCTCATACAAAAAACGACTTTGCCCTCAAAAATACCGAGATCACCACGCGTTAAAAATTTCTCCGTTTCAATAATCTCTCCTGTCGCTCTGATTTGATATTCGCCTCCACGGATATAGTCACTCCCACCGTGAGCAAAGAAAACTGCCAAATCATACGACTCTTTTCTGAGTCTGAGTATCGCGTCCGCGTGTGATGCCTGATTGCTCAATTCAAAGATATTGAATCTCGAATCGAGGATTCTGGTCATTCGATTTGTAACCGTTCTGAGAAAACTCAGGTCATCAGCCAAGGCACGAATGCAAATTACTTTTCTCAATAGCTCAGTCACGAATTTAAATCTGTAAATGCTGCAATCCCATACTCCGAAATAAGTTCGATCACCCTCTGGCCATCCTTGTCTTGCCGACGAACCGCCGCAGCGAGATCGGCAAATGAGCGACCTCTGAATTCGGCCTCTTCTGGAGAAACCTTTAAATCAGATAGCTGCACCAGCAAACGATCAGCACGAAGAATCCATGACGGCTCATCAACTGCGGCTGTAACTTGTGATGCAATCCTGTTTCTCTGCACAAAGTTCTGAACTTCAGCTTGGAAGATCCGCCGAAGCTGAGTATCCGAAGCGCCTTCTTTCAAGATGTCTGCAATGAATTTCGCTAATGTTCCAGAGTAGAGAAAGAGTGTCGCTGACCTATTGTGTTCCCGAACTGTTTCCGCAACTCGTAGGCAAACTTCGCTGTTCCTGTGCTTATCCACATATCCGAAATCCCCGAGATTCAGATCAATCGCGACTACATCCCAGAATTCCTCGGAACGTCTACCTACCTCATCAAGCAGATTCTTGACCACGTTATCGCCATCGCCACCGTCCTGAATATAGACGTTTGGATTGATGTGAACCACATCTGCGGGAACGCCATCTTCCTGATTGTCAGTTTTCAGATCGTCATCGAACGAAAGCTCAATTTCATCATCGACTATCAAAAAACGCCTCATGAGTGAAATAATATAGTGAAAGCCGCTCCGCCCAATGTTGCATCATTTCCGTCATAGGAGATTTCTCCTTCCATTGAGTTAACGATTTCCTTGCAGGTATATAGTCCAATTCCAGAACCACCTCGGCCACTAATCCCTAACGAGAACAACTGATCTCTCATTGCTTTGGGAACTTTCTCCCCGTCGTTAGCGACTCTGATTTTGAGGGAGGTTCCTTCGTTCTCCATCTGGAAACTCATCTGACGGGCTTTCGCTTTTTCAGCATTCGAAACTAGATTGTCGAAGAGTATCGAAATCTCAATCGGTCTAATCATCTTCACAAGCGGTTTAGCTTTGTTGCTCACCTCCAACTTTAGCCGGTCATTTTTTTCAATGACGTCGCTTGTTAGATATTCAAAAATATAACGGGACAAATCCATTCGGCGAGTTGGATATTGCATGCTGAAGTCTGCCCGTGTGGCGACGCGACTTGCTTTGACAAGCTCGTCCACCGTTTTTTGAAGTTTAGTGAGGCCGGCAAGCAACGTATCTTGATCCGGTTGCTCTCCTTTAACTTCGCGAATTAGCCCCATTATGTTCTTACGCATCTTTGGCGCTACTATCCCAATCCAATGCTCCAGATGAAGTCGCTGTAAATTTGGATCAGCCGCAGTCGCCAACAAAAACACATTCTTCTGTTTTTCTGCAGCAAGCTGCTTCTCGCTTAGTGCCTTATCTCGTCTGGCTTTTTGAGTTTCAGTTTCGGCTTCTTCTTTTGCGACTGAGAGAGCTTTCACTCTCCGCTCAGTCCGGGCTACTTCGCGTCGAAGGTTTTTGTTTCCGGACTTCTCTGCGATTCTCTTGAAATTCGTTAGAGTAGCAGTAACACTTGCCGATTGTCGCTCAGACAGAATATTGAGCAAATTTGGGTCATACTGTATATCAATTACATCAGGTGCATTTGTAAGCTTATTGAGAACTTCAACAATCTGAGCTTTCACATCTGACGGGAGAAGCTCTTCGTCTGAGCCTTTGACCGGATTGCCCCATTTTATGACATTTACGGCGTAGATCTCAAGTCGCCGAAGGGCGAAGTCCTTAAAGAAACTCAGGAGTTCTCGCCATTCCGGAGAATCAATGAACCCTGAATTACGGCTCGATGTCTCCCTGAACGTCTGGTGACCTGCGAAAATCTCAACCCTTCCTGAAAGGTCTCGAGTTCCCAGATATCTAGCTTGGCCTTGCTGCTTTCGTCGCTCAATTCCAAATCCGTCATCACTTTCTTCGCCGAGTGGATGAACTCTAAACCCATTTTTGTAGAGAAATACGGATCCATATTGCACGTTGTGAACACCCATCACCCGGCGGAAGTGGATTTTCGCCGACCTGTTGAGTGCAAATAGGTGAATTCGAACGTCCTGAAGGTGATCGAAAGGGCATCGTTCAACCACTCGATAGATCAAGGTTCCACGGTCTGTTAGAGTTGTCGTGATTTGCTCACCGTCATTGTCAACTTCACAGTGGATCTCGGTGGTTCTGACACCAAGTTCTTCAAAGAGGAAATTCCTGATGCGACCATTAACCCTGTCGCGCTTTTCGTCTTCGTCTTTGTCTTCGCTTAATTCGTCTGGCGCAACAAGTGAGACAGCAAACCTGTTGGCATCGTTGTCCTGATTGGGGTTGATCAGCTTTCGAAGCGAGTCTCGAAGTTTCTTGAGTCGATCACGATCCCAGTCCTCACGAAGGTCTGAAATCTCAAGAACCGTTCCACTTTTGATTTCGTAGGGGATCTTATTTGGACTCACGCGTTTCATCGAAATATCGACAAACTCTTTGTTGCTATCTTCCTCAAAGTCTTGCCAGTCAACCTCTAGATGCTCAAAGGTGCCCGACTTTCCGGCGCGTGAATAGAGCTTCAATAAACGACCAAGTCTGTCACAGGAAAAACGCCCAACGCCTTTGGCGCCAGCGAAGGTTCTCTCTGTAGCGATCTTATCCCTGTAGTCCTTTGGCTTCCCTTTGACGTCATCTTCGGTTCCTTCTCGCTTTGCGGAATAGGCAACGAAGAGCCACTTATTGTCGATGTCGTCAGCCGTCATCCCTTTCCCGTCATCCGTGATGATCAGTTTGGGGGCATCGGTTGTTAGGCCTTCAAACCTGATCTCAACGTTTTGAGCGTGTGCATCGAAGGCGTTCTTCACCAACTCAAAAACCGCAACAAAATCATCGGTAATTAATTCACGCCCTATGATGGTCTTGAGCGCCGAACTAATTCGAAATTTGTCTTTTGGCTTGTTGGTTTGCTTAGCCATTAGTCAGAACCTCCTTGAGTGCAAGCCCGGCCATTTCCGCGAAGAGCGGCGGAACTGCGTTGCCTACTTGAGTGTAGCGGGGAGCTTCGTAAGCACGTCGACTACCTCCGGTCGTGTATGGGCCCTTAAATTGAAACCAATCGGGAAAAGTCTGGAGTCGCGCACACTCACGAACTGTCATTACTCTTGGTTCCGAGTAGTGGATGAAATCATCCGGAATGGTAGTTATGGTTGGCGAGGGTTCGTTCTTATCGAGCACCTTTACGCTTCTCTTTTTAAGGCCGAAAGGAATGCGTTCGTCGCCACAAATCGTGCGGTTACGAGGGGCGTGATCTAATAACTTTTGGAAAACGACTTTTGTATCTTCTGTATGGTTAACGAAACGGTGACTGTCGGGCGTATGAACTTTCCGATCGACTCGCAGATATCTTTGCAGTCCGGTCTTTGGTCTGGATGTCGTTCCGGATCGGAATCCCCTTGTGTCAGGACAATCGACTAATCCGTGCACTTTTTGGAGATCAGAAAGTGCAGAGCTTACAGTATTTCTTTGAGGAATTCCCTTTCCCGATAAGTATTTTGCGCAGTGATTTTTCATTGAAGCAAAGACATTGTCGGCGGATCCGTCTAAGGTGGCGATTACGATAAACCGCTGACGGCGCTGGGGGACCCCATAATTCGACATGTCGATGAGCTCGCCACGGGCGTCCGCATAACCTAAGTCGCGTAATTTTTGCAAGACCAATTGAGAATACGCTATTCCTTCTTGTCCCTGCGCCTTAAACTTCATTGTAAAGCCACGGACGTTCTCGAATAGAATCGCCCGAGGTTTGACCAGCTCGACCAACTTTAGGTAGGAGTGAACAAGGTTGTTGCGCTCATCGCCTTCTTGGCGTCTACCCGCCATGGAGAACCCTTGGCATGGTGGACCACCAACAACCAAATCGACGTTTCCTTTTAGCTTGGAAAGAGCGTCAGCCTTCTGATCGAGCAGTTCCTTAATATCCCAATTCGTAGTAGTCATCCATTCTGGCCAATCGAAATGCTTCCGTCCTTCAACTAAATTGGCTTTTAGTGTGGAGAACGCTGAAGCGTTTTTCTCAACAGCGAACAAGCCTTTCCATCCCGCCAGATGTAATCCCGTGCTCAGGCCGCCACAGCCAGCGAATAAATCAATGTATTTGAGGGTTGTGTTCATTTCAGCGAACTATGTGCACTGATAGGCTTTAGTCCAGGGCAGAATGATGATTCGAGGTGGGGTATTATGAATAATCTGCAATCTCGAATCTTCTCGTGTCAACGGGAGGGGGCGAATTCGAGTGAAAGACTCATTATTCCTAATAGTGTGTGCAAGATAATCTGACTCCCTGATTATTGGATATTGGCTATTTTTTTTGATTATAAGAGGGGGCTAGTAGCTGAAAGCTGATGTTTTCGTCCATTCCAGTTTTCCTGATTTCCATATTCCATAGTTTGAAAGGTGTTCGGGCTGCGATGAAGGTTTAGGCTTTCCGCTTAGTGCTTTGTGCTTATCGCTTAAACCCCATGCGCAAAGTTTTTGTTTCCGGTTGCTACGACATTATCCATGCGGGGCATATTCAGTTTTTTCGGGAGGCCCGAGAGCTGGGTGATTTTCTGACGGTGTGTTTTGCTTCCAAGGAGGTTCTCTGGTTTCACAAGCAGCGGAAGAGTTCGCTGCCGGATGATCATAAGCGCGCGTTACTCAATGGCCTTTCAGTCGTGGACGAAGTCGTCGTGGGGGAAGGACTGGATGAGGGGATCGATTTTCGTGAGCATTTTCTGCGGATTCGTCCTGATGTGCTGGCGGTGACGGACGACGATAAATACACGCCACTCAAACGCGCGCTTTGTGAGGAGGTTGGTGCCGAGTATGTCGTCTTGCCGAAGACACCGCCTGAATTTCCTCCCATTTCCACGACTGATATCGTGCGCTATATTCGGGCTCCGCAAGTGGCCCCGCTAAGGGTTGATTTTGGTGGTGGGTGGTTGGATGTGCCCAAGTTCGCGCGAGAGGGTGGCTACGTCGTGAATTGTGCGATATCACCTACGGTGTCGCTGCAAGACTGGCCTTATGAACGCAATGCAGGCCTCGGTGGCAGTGGAGCGTGGGCGCTGATTAACGGCAAGAATGGAGTAGAAGCAGAGCTTGATTTGGGCGTGGGTTGGCAGGACCCAGCGGTGATTTCCGAAACGGGACTCTGCGTGTGGCGCAGTGGTGCGAAACCGGAACTCGAGATTAAGCATAACGCGGATTTTCTGCATGGCAGAATTGCTCTCTTTTGGACGGGAAAACAACACGACACACCGGGCACGGTTGAAAATGCTCGTGATTTCGATGCAATTGAAACGGCTGGTAAAACAGCGCGCGATGCAGTGTGGGCTTCGAGTCTCGAAGGTTTGGCCGAGGCGGTGAATCAATCCTATGCCTTGCAAGTGGCTGAAGGGATGGATCAACTGCCTGGCGAAGGAGAACCGGAAAGTGTGATCCCGGGTGAGTTGCTGAAATCTATACTCGCGAAGAAATACTGCGGCGGTGGGTTTGGTGGTTACGCGCTGTATTTATGTGCGAAAGTAGAGACGCGGGATGGGCTCTGCGAAATCGAGGGGTTCCATGCGGTCGAGCCTTACGTGTTGTCGGGAGTGTGAATGGCTTTGATGCTGTGCTGTTTAGGAGGTTATCCTTAACCGCCTTGGGTCTAGTCTTTGGGTAGGGCGTGACCGCCTGGACCGCCTTTGGATAATCGCGGCTGGCCCAAGTTCAATTAAAGGGACAGGTTAATAATGATTAACGGTATGACTAAAAATGGGCATATTTCGCATTCATCAGTGGATTTACTGCGGAGGAAGCCAGTGGCTTCCTCGAGCCAATGGTCGGCAGAGTCTTTGCCTCCTTTTTGCTTAGGTTTGAGCACAACTCTGTCGCCCTCAGTTGAAAACTCCACGGCGGTGCTGGGCTTGATCCTTAACGGTTTCTAATCCGCTGCAGTATAGTGACTTGCCCCTTGCTCGTGATGTTCATGGCTTAAAGTAATATCCAGAGCAGTATGACCTTAAGTTAAACCTTACGAGCGTATGGAATACTACGGAATTAGCCCTTGACGCGGGTGGGGGTTGTCCTACCTATCGACGATTTACTTGAGCCAATCGCTAAGTTATGAGAGACGACTATATCAAAGATGCCCTTACTGTTATTCCAGACGCCAACTTGCTCATTAACGTGGTTTCACGTCGCGTGAAGCAACTGAGACGCGGCAATCGCCCGTTGGTTGAGTCACTGGAAAAGCTCGCGTCGGAGGACGTCGCTTTGCGTGAGGTCATTGAGGGTAAGATCAGCTACGAGATGTCGGAGGTCTAAGCGAATCGCATAAAGTTGCGATTATCGGCGGCCCCGCGATTGCTGGAGCCGCTTTTTTGTGTCCTTAATTTCTGAAACCTATGTCCGCGAAGAAAAAAGCCACCCGTTACAATGAGGTGCGCAACGCCAAAGCGCTGCGTGACTTTTTCGTGGATGAACGCTTCGAAGCGGGCATCGAGCTCAAGGGCACTGAAGTGAAATCGATCCGGGCGGGGCGCGCGCAGATCAACGATGCTTTTGGGCGCTACGAAAAAGGTGAGTTGTGGCTGATGAATGCGCACATCGAGCAATACGTGTTTGGTAATATTTCTAACCATGATGCAAAACGCATTCGTAAGTTGCTTTTGCATAAGCATCAGATTCGGAAGATCGCGCATGCGTTGGAGGCCGGTGGTCGCGCGTTGATTCCACTTCGGATGTATTTCAAGGAAGCTTTGGTCAAGGTCGAGGTAGGGCTCTGCACGGGTAAGAAACTCTACGATAAACGAGACACGCTTCGGCAAAAAGAAATTGATCGTGATATCGAAATAGAAATGAAAGACCGCAACCGATGAGCCAGCGCGATACTGTCACGATCAGGGTGCCTGGGAGCACGTCGAATTGCGGCGCAGGTTTCGATACGCTTGGAATGGCCGTGAATGTGAGTAATGCGGTGACGGTGTCGCGATTGGCGGATAGCGCCGAACCACAAGCGATGCGCGACAGCGATGCGCGAGCTCAGGAAATGGTCACGGCAGCAGCCACATTGTTTTTCAAGACTACTAGGCAAACGGTCTTTGGTTTTACATATGAGATTAATGGCGAGGTGCCTACTGCACGTGGATTGGGTTCAAGTGTGACGGTGCGCGCCGGGATTATTGCGGCGCTTGATATACTGGCCGACACAAAGCTCACTCGTCCGCAAATCGTGGCGATGGTTTCGGAATTGGAGGGGCATCCTGATAATGCGGCGTCGAGTGTTTTGGGTGGTTTTTGTGTGGCGCGCTCCGATCCGCAGACAGGTGCTTATATCGATACGATTAGATTCGAGGTGCCCGAGGAGCTCGTCTTCGTGGTCGCTTCGCCGTTAATTGAAATATCGACCGAAGGCTCGCGCGGCACTTTGCCGAAAACATTGCCTTATTTTGATGCGGTGCGCAGTATCAACAGTGCCACGTATCTCGTCGCCGCGATGGCGACAGGGGATTACGATCGCTTGAAGGACGCGGTGAGTGATTTTATGCACGAGCCCTATCGCTTGCCGGGAATCGCGGGTGCATCGGATGCGCTCGCGTCGGGCGTGAAAGCAGGTGCGTTGACGGGTTGGCTGAGCGGGAGTGGCTCCAGCGTGATGTGCGTGTGTCGACGCGAAGTCGGCGCGGCGGTTTTAAGTGCGATGTGCTCGGCGTTGACTGATCAGGGTCTGGAGTGCGACGCCTCGATCTTACAGGCTGATAATACCGGACTGCGATCAGTTTGAGGTTGAAGTCACGGATTAGATTTCTTCTTCGATAATGATTTCTAGAGGCTAGGAATCAGCTTTTAAAAACTGAATGAAATTGAAAAATGAGCGCGACGTCTGATTTGCAATCTGAGGATTTCTGGAGGGCTTCTCGTTGATTCACGATGTGTCGATGCCCACTTCACGTCTGGTGATTGTTTGTTCCCCGGCCAACGATCTAAGGAGGTTCCTGCCAGCGTGGGCCAACATGCTGACCTGCGCCGTAGATCCGGCTGAGGCCATGAGACTCGCGCAGCCGGGGGATTCCCTGGCGCTTCTGTCAGACCAGGTTTTCCCGTGTCCCGTGATTTTGGATTCAGTTTGGTGGAGGCAAGCGAAGGCAAAATGTCTGCGCATTTACACGGAGTATCCTTTTATGCCGCCTGGTTCTGCGATCGGTCTACCCATGGAGGATGGTGATTTGCGCGGGGTGGTGGTGAGCGACTTTTTCGGGAAGGAGCTTCCGCCGCTGCGGATCGTGGGTCTCAATGGTGGTATCCATGTGCCAGTGACGGCGGAACGAACGCACATGATGCTGGCCCGGGTGGTGGGGATGGACACGGCGGTATTTGGTCTGGCGAAT